>Ga0233417_10000371_pt1 | contig 13380 bp, 11 predicted proteins | sample Sed_MG_FD_189023 | JGI IMG/M metagenome (GOLD analysis project Ga0233417, IMG submission 189023) | Sediment microbial communities from Lake Towuti, South Sulawesi, Indonesia - Sediment_Towuti_2014_0.5_MG | ecosystem: Environmental > Aquatic > Freshwater > Lake > Sediment | place: Indonesia... | reverse complement strand
CTTCCTCGCGTCGCTGTGCGATCTCCTCGGCGCCGGCGAGGTCGTGTCGATCGACATCGAGCCCGCACGGGAGGACTACCCCGTGCACCCCCGCCTCACGTATCTCGCGGGACGGTCGTCGACCGAGCCCGAGGTCGTGGCCGAGGTCAGCGCCCGCGCCGCGGGCCGCCGGATCCTCGTCGTGCTCGACTCCGACCACTCGCAGGCTCACGTCGAGGCCGAGCTCGACGCGTACACGCCGCTCGTCCCGGTCGGCTGCTACGTGATCGTCGAGGACTCGAACATCGGCCGCATCCGGAAGGACCTGCTGCCGGGGCCGCTCGAGGCCGTCGAGGCGTTCCTCGCGCGCTCGGACGAGTTCGAGATCGACGTCGACCGGGAGAAGTTCCTGCTCACGTTCAACCCGAGCGGCTACCTGCGCAGGGTCGCGGCGGCAGGCGGCTGATCCGGGGAGACGATGCAGGTTCCCCCTCACGTCGAGCAGGCCGCGGTCGCGCTCGACGACGTCAAGCTGCTCTACGTTCCGGTGCCGAAGGCGGCGAGCACGGCGATCCTGCGGGCGCTCGCGGAGTCCGAGGGGACCGCCGACGAGACCTTCCTCGGCTCGACGAAGCTGGAGGTGACGCGCGCTCTCGCTGCTCACGGAGGGGATCGGCGGTCTTCGGGCGCTGCTCAGGAGCAGTCGGCCGTCGTGACCTCTGCGTCGGACTGAGCGCCGACGACGCGCACCACCCCGGGGACTCGCCACAGCACGAGCCGTGCCGCCGTGCCGCTCCCGAGTTTCTCGCCTGCGAGCGTGATCCCGGGCTGCGTGACCACGTACTCGGCCTCGAGCGGCGCCCCGGACTCGTCCCGCAGCACCCCCCCGGCGCGGACGTCGACGCGCCGGATCGGCAGGCCGTCGGGGATGGAGTCGCCGATGAACGCGGCCCGCTCGAGCGAGCGGTTGAAGAACTCGGTCAGGTAGAGCGCGTGCCACGTCAGCGCCGAGGCGGGGCAGGCCGTGCTCACGAGGTACACCTTGGTCACCTCCGCGCCCGCGGGCAGGCGGTCGTCGACCCAGTCGCGCCCGAGCGAGCCCGCGAACACGGCGTTCTCCTCCGCGTCGGCGATGCGCTCCCAGGCGAGGGCTCCGGTGCCGGCGAAGCTCGCGACGAGAACCGCCGGGAAGACCCACCGCAGGCGTCGGGGGAGGAGGGCGACGAGCGCGAGGAGGACGAGAACCCCGAGGACGAGGAGCTTGCGCGCGGTCAGAAGCTCGCCCGCGAGGAGCTCCTGCAGGCGGGCCCAGAGCGCGCTCGGGACGACATCGACGCCGACGTCGCTCGCGATGTAGCGAAACGGGAGCCCCGCGACGAGCAGCGCTGCGAGGGCGATCCCGACTCCGGTGGCGAGGCGGGGGCGCGGGAGACCCTCGGACAACCACACCCCGAGCACGATCAGCCAGAGCGGCGCCAGGTAGAAGACGTTCCGGTCGTGGAGGCGGTCGAACCCGAACTCGGTGCTGGCGAACGCCGCGGTCACGAAGAGCATCGTCGCGTTGACGGTGAGGAACGTCGCGACGAACGCGGCCGATCGTCGTGAGCCGGCACGGGCTCGCCTCCAGAGGAGCGCGACGACGACGGGAGAGACGGCGACGGGCACGACCGCGAGGTAGACGTCGAGGTCGGCGAGGTGGTACGAGATCCACTTCACGATGGCGAGCGGGTCGTAGCCGCGGAACAGAACCTGGTAGGCGCCGATGGTGTCGAGCGGGGACGAGCCCGTCGCGAGCGGCCTGACGACGAGGACGAGCACCCCGAGCGCGAGCGCCGCGAGCGTCGGCCACAGCCGACGAAGTGCCCGGAGCGGGCGCGGTCGTCCGGGCGCGAGCGCCCAGACGAGGGCGAGCGCCGCGATGTACGCGGCGAACATCACCGCGAACTGCGCGCGCGTGGAGTACGCCAGCGCCACGGCCGCGATCACGGCGATCTGACGTGCCGTGGACGGTCGCTCGAGCGTGAGCACGATCGCCCAGAGCGCGAGCGAATACACGAAGTAGGACGCGCTCTCCGTCATGACGAGCGCGACGTACAGGGAGGAGGGGATCGCGATCGAGAAGGCGGCGACGCCGACGCTCCACCACGGGCGCAGGAGGCGTCGCGCGACGAGGAAGATCGGGAAGGCCGCGAGCGCGAAGAGGAGGGCGTTCGCCACCTTGTACAGGTGGTAGGCGGTCTCGCGATTCCCGGACACGGCGAGGAGCGGGGCGAGGATCGCCGGGTAGACGGGGCCGAGCTCGTACGGCTCGCCGCGCAAAGTGAGGCCTTCCCCCTCGGCGAGCGACGCCGCAGCCCCGCCGTAGATGTGCTCGTCGGGATGGACGCGAGGCGTCGAGACGAGCTGCGCCGATCCCGCGTAGACGGCGGCGACGCCGAGAACGACCGCGACGAGGACGGCGATCGGCCTGCGGTCGGCCCTCCCGCGCGCCTCCGGGACGACCGTGCCGTCCGGCGCAGGTTCGGCGCCCCGCACCGGCGCTTGCGTCTCGACGTCCATGAAGCACGCCGATGCTAGCCGCCATTCGGGACGATCCGTGCGGCGCTGCCGCTAAGGTCCGCCGCTGGCATGGCTACTCGGCGCGCGCTCATCATCGGCATCGCCGGCCAGGACGGGTCGTTCCTCGCCGAGCTCCTGCTCGAGGAGGGCTACGAGGTCTTCGGCGTCGTGCGCCAGCCCGCGTCGACTCTCTTCGAGAACCTGGTCGGAATCCGCGACCGGGTCGAGCTGTCGCAGGCGGACGTGCTCGACGAGCTGTCGCTCGTGGACGTGCTCGGCAGCTGTCGGCCGCACGAGGTCTACAACCTGGCCGCGCCCTCCTTCGTCCCGATGTCCTGGCGCCAGCCGGTGCTCACCGCGGAGTTCGCGGCGGTCGGCTGCACGGCGCTGCTGGAGGCGATCCGGCGCGTCGATGCCGACATCCGCTTCTACCAGGCCTCCTCGAGCGAGATCTTCGGCGAGCCGCGGGAGGTGCCCCAGAACGAGGGGACGCCGCTCTCGCCCGTCACCCCCTACGGCGTCGCCAAGGCGTACGCGCACTTCATCACGCGGAGCTACCGCCGCCGGTACGGGCTGCACGCCTCGTCCGGGATTCTCTACAACCACGAGTCCCCGCGCCGCCCCCTCGACTTCGTCACGCGCAAGATCTCCAACGCCGCCGCCGCCATCAGCCTGGGGCTCGAGCGAGAGGTCTCGATCGGAGATCTCGACGCCCGGCGGGACTGGGGCTACGCCGGCGACTACGTCCGGGCGATGTGGCTGATGCTCCAGCAACCCGAGCCCGACGACTACGTCATCGCGACCGGGACGAATCACAGCGTCCGCGAGCTCGTGGCGTGCGCGTTTGCGAGGGTCGGCCTCGACTGGGAGGAGCACGTCCGCATCGACGAGTCGCTCGTCCGCGGGAAGGCCGAGCTCCACGACCTCGTCGGCGATCCCTCGCGGGCGCGCGAGCGGCTCGGCTGGGCGCCGACGCTCGAGTTCGAGGCGCTCGTCCAGCTCCTCGTGGACTCGGATCTCGAACGGCTGCGCGCGCAGCTCGAGCGGGCGCACGCCGCCGTCGAGTGAGCGTGGCGACCGCGGGAGGCGCGCGTCGGCTCCTGGCTCCGCTCGGCCGCCCGCTCAGGCGCGCGGCGGTCGGGCTGCGAACGCGCGGCTGGCGGCCTCACTCCCGGCTTCTCGTCGCGTACGACGCGGCGGGCTGGGTGCTCGAGTACGAGGCGCGCCAGCTCGACCGGGTCGCGGAGCGGCTCGGGGTGCGGCGCGGGCCCGCCGAGTGGGCCGGCGCGGTGAGCGACCAGTCGATCTTCCACCTGAGCCAGTTCGACCTCCTCCTCCACGACTTCGAGCGGCACGGGAACCACCTCGGCGTCTCCTACTTCCACGGCCGCCCCGGCACTCCGGGCATGCCCGAGTTCGACGTCTGCTTCGAGCGGCTCAGCCGCAGGCACGAGGACCTCGACCGCGTGCAGGTGACGAGCCGCGCGATGGAGGGGCTCGTGCTGGACACGGGGATCGCGCCGGAGAAGGTGCACCGCATCCCGATCGGGATCGACGTCGACGCGTTCGCGCTGCGGGCGGCCAGCGACGTGGCCGACGCCCGCCGCGCGCTCGGCCTGCCGGAGACGGCGTTCGTCGTCGGCTCGTTCCAGAAGGACGGCGTCGGCTGGGGCGAGGGGCTGGAGCCGAAGCTGATCAAGGGCCCGGACGTGCTGCTCGGGGTGGTCGAGCAGCTGCGCCCGCGCGTCCCGGAGCTCGTGGTGCTCGTCACGGGCCCTGCCCGGGGGTACGTGAAGGCGGGTCTCGAGCGGCTCGGGGTGGCCCATCGCCACCTCCTGCTCCCGGACGTCGACTCCGTGGCTCGGGCCTACGCCGCCGTCGACGTCTGCCTCGTCACCTCGCGCGACGAGGGAGGCCCGCGGGCGGTGCTCGAGGCCATGGCGACCGGCGTCCCGCTCGTCACCACGCGCGTGGGGCAGGCGGCCGACCTCGTCCGGCACGGGGAGAACGGCTGGATGGCGGAGGTCGACGACGTCGAGGGGCTCGTGCACTGGACCGCGCGCGTGGCCGAGGCGGCCGAGGAGGAGCTGCGCGCCGTTCAGCTGGCGGGCCGCGCGACGGCCGAGGCCAGCTCGTACGTGGCGCTCGGCCCGCGCTGGCGCGACCTCTTTCGCGGGTTCGTCCAGCTTCCCGGACCGCCGGCGTGAGGTCGTGGACCTGACCCTCTCGCGGGCCGGCCGCTACGGGCGCGCCGCCGCTCGCTGGGGCCGCCTCCTCCTCGGGCCGTCCGCGCGACGGCGCGCGCCGGGCATCCGCGTCTTCTACGGCGCCGACCGCGTTCCCGCGCCCGGTGAGGCGGTCGCCGGGGGCTCCGCGAAGCTCCAGCGCCTCGCGACGAGGTTCCCCAACAATCCCACCGACTTCACGCTGCTCTACCTCGCCTCGAACTGGGTGCCCCGCGACCTGCGCGCGCTGCTCTGGCTCGCCGGCCGCCGCGGCCTCCCGCTCGTGGTCAACCAGGACGGCGTCGGCTACCCGGCCTGGGCGGGGTCGGAGACCGAGGCGGTCAATCGCCCGATTCGCGCCCTCCTCGCGGCGGCCGACCACGTCCTCTACCAGAGCGAGTTCTGCAAGCGCTCGGCGGACGTCTGGGTCGGCCCGCCGAGCGGGTCGTGGGAGATCCTTCCGAACGCCGTGGACGTCGGGCGCTTCCTCCCGGCGGACGACCCTCCCGGCGGCGGCCCGGTGCTCCTGCTCGGGGGCGACCAGTACCAGGCATACCGCCTCGAGCTCGGTCTTCGCACGCTCGCGGCCCTGCTGCCGGCGTTCGCGGACGCGCAGCTCCTCGTCACCGGCCGTCTCGCCGTTCCCGTCGAGCCGCTCGTCGACCGGCTCGGCCTCCACGGCCGCGTGCACGTGCTCGGTCGCTACACGCAGCGCGAGGCGCCGTCCCTCTACCGGCGCGCCCACCTCCTGCTCCACACGAAGGTGAACGATCCCTGCCCCAGCGTCGTCATCGAGGCGCTGGCGTCGGGCCTCCCGGTCGTCTACCCCCGAAGCGGGGGCGTGCCGGAGCTCGTCGGGGACGACGCGGGAATCGGCGTCTCACACCCGGACGGCTTCGAGCGGGACGAGCCCCCGAGTCCCGACGCGCTCGCGGACGCACTCGCCCGTGTGCTCGCCGACCTCCCCGCCTTCTCCGCGGCCGCGCGTCGCCGAGCGGTCGAGCGCTTCGCGCTCGGCCCGTGGCTCGACCGTCACGCGGAGCTCTTCGAGCGGCTCGCGCCGACGTAGCCCCGAATGCGTCCGCGCAGGCTCGCCGCGTAGTAGCGAGCCCGCGCCGTGTCGCGCCGCGCGAGCGAGAGGACGATCCCGCCGAGCGGACGCACGAGCATCCGCGCGACCACCCGGGTCGGGTAGCCGTGCTTGCGCAGGAGGTAGCCCACGCTCGCGCCGTCGCGGAGCCCGATCCGCGGGTCGTCCTCGACGACGTCGTGCTGCACGACCAGTCCCGGGTCGTACTCGATCCGTGCTCCCGCGCGCACCGCCCGGATGAGGTAGTCGGTCTCCTCGCCCGACGCCCAGGGCTCCTGCGAGCCGAGCCCCAGGCGCTCGTCGAACTGCCCGACGCGAGCGACGACGGCTCCGCGCAGGAAGACGGCGGCGGAATTCGCGCGGTTCCAGTGGTTGTCGTCGGTGAGCACGGCCGCGTCGCTCTCCCACGAGGCCGACGACGCTCCCGCCGCGTCCGCGGCGCGGCCCGTCAGACCGTCGAGGTCGGGCGCACGCACGAACCGCTCGGCGACCTTCCGGAGAAGCCCGGGCGGGTACACGCAGTCGTCGTCGGGGAAGGCGACGAGGTCGGCGTCCACCTCCCGGAGCCCGACGTTGCGTGCCCGGGCGAGGCCGCGCGGGGAGCGTCGGCGGACGAGCGCGATCGCCCGATCGGCGAGCACGGCCGCCACGCGGTCGTCCTCGTTCTGGTCGACGACGACGACGCGGACTCGTGGATAGCCCTGGGCCGCGACCGAGTCGAGGAAGCGACCGAGCTCCTCGCGACGCCCCACCGTCGCGACGACGAGGTCGAACGACGGGGGCTGCCCGGACACGGGCCGTAGGCTACGGCAGACGATGCCGACGACGCCGCTCGTGACAGTGCTCCTCGCCGTCCACGACGGGGAGCAGTTCGTCCCCACGGCGCTCGAGAGCGTCCTCCGGCAGACCGTCGACGACCTCGAGCTCCTCGTCGTCGACGACGGCTCGACGGACGGCACGCCGGCGATCCTGGATGCGATCGCCGACCCCCGCCTCCGCGTGCTCCGGAGCGACGCGCAGCTCGGCCTCGCCCGGTCGCTGAACCGCGGCCTCGAGGAGGCCCGCGGCGAGTACGTCGCGCGGCTCGACGCGGACGACGTCGCGCTTCCCCGGAGGCTCGAGCGCCAGCTGCTGCGCATCCGCAGCGGGCCGGAGGTGGCGATCCTCGGCTCGGCGGTTGTCGATCTCGACGAGCGCGGTCGTCTCGGGCCCCTCCATCTCATGCCGCTCGGGGTGGGCGCGGTGCGCTTCGCCGCGCTCTTCAGCTCCCCGTTCCTCCACCCGACCGTCCTCGTTCGCCGCGACCTGCTCGAGCGGCACGCGCTGCGCTACGACGCCGAGCTCGCCGAGAGCGAGGACTACGACCTCTGGTCGCGGCTGCTCGAGGTCGCAGACGGCGACAACCTTGCCGACCCGCTCGTCCTCTACCGCACCCATCCGGGCCAGGCCTCCCGGCGGCGCCGAGGGCTGCAGCGCGAGCTCCAGCTCCAGGCCGCGCGGCGCGCGATCGCGAGCGTTGCCTCGACGCTGTCGGAGGTCGAGAGCGAGCTCGCGTGGAGGGTCGGCACTGCCGAGCCCGTCCCGGGCGAGGCGGTCGAGGACGCCGCCGCCGCCTACCTCGCGCTCCTTTCGGCGTTCGAGCGTCGCTGGAGCTCCGGCGGGCCGGTGCGCGAGCGGGCGGCACGCGATCTCGCGCGCCTTGCCGGCACCGCCTCCGGGGGCGCGAGGGCCCGGATCCTCGCGCACGCGGCGCGCCTCGATCCCGGGTTCCCGGGGCGGGCTCTTCGCGCGAGACGCCGGCGCCGCGCGCTCCGCGAGGCCGTCGCTCCCGAGGCAGGGGAATGGCTCGCGCGCCTCGCGCATCCGGGCTCGCCTCTCCCCATCCGCGTCGCCGCCGTCTTCCCGGAGCCGACGCCCTATCGCGCCCCCCTGCTCGACCGGGTCGCGGCGCTCGAGGACCTCGACCTGACCGTGATCTACGCGGCCGAGACGGTCGCGGGCCGCACCTGGACGGTCGAGCCCGAGCACGCCGCCGTGTACCTCCGCGGGGTCCGGCTCCCCGGGGGAGAGCGCCTCGTTCGCCACGACTACCCGATCACGCCCGGCATCCTCGGCGCGCTCGACGAGGCCCGGCCGCAGGTCGTCGTCGTCTCGGGCTGGAGCACGTTTGCGGCACAGGCGGCGATCTCCTGGTGCCGGCTCAAGCGGATCCCGTACGTCCTCGTCGTCGAGAGCCACGACGAGGGTCCCCGGGCGGGATGGCGGCGGGTGGTGAAGGGGGCGGTCGTCCCGCCCGTCGTCGCCCACGCCTCCGGGATCCTCGTCACCGGCACCCTCGCCCGGGACTCGATGCTCGCCCGGGGCGCCGCGCCGGAGCGCGTGCGGATCTTCGCGAACACCATCGACGTCGATGCCTTCGAGCACTACTCGCGCCGGCTCGCGGACCGCCGGCCGCAGCTACGCGATGCGTTGGGGTGCGGCGGTGACGACGTGCTCGTGCTCTCGGTCGGTCGCCTCGCGTCGGAGAAGCGGTACGACGTCCTCGTGCGGGCCGTCGCGCGAGCCGCCGACCCGCGACTCCTCCTCGTGCTCGCGGGTGAGGGGCCCGAACGCGCCGGCCTCGAGCGGCTGGCGCGGGAGGAGGGCGCTCGCCTCGTGCTCGCCGGCGACTGGCCGTGGGAGAAGATCGTGGAGGCGTACGTCGCGGCAGACGCCTTCGCGCTCCTGTCCGAGCGCGAGACCTGGGCCGTCGTGGTGAACGAGGCTGCCGCCTGCGGCCTCCCCCTCGTCCTCTCGGACCGCGTCGGCGCCGCCCACGATCTCCTCCGGGACGGCGAGAACGGCTTCCTCGTCACGGCGGGCGATCTCGAGGCGGCGGCGGAGGCCCTCCGCGCTCTCGCAACCGATCCCGAGCGCCGGCGCGCGATGGGAGGCCGCTCCCGCGAGCTCGCTCGGGACTGGGGCTACGGACCCAGCGTCGCCGGCTTCCGCGACGCGGTGCGCGAGGCGCTCGCCGATCGACGCTAGCGTGCACCCGTGAGCACGGATGGCACCGGCGACGAGCGGGCGCGCATCCTCGTCCTCAACCAGTACTACTGGCCGGGGGTCGAGGCGACCGCGCATCTCCTGACGCAGCTCTGCGAGGCGCTCGCCGAGGACTACGAGGTCGAGGTCGTGACCGGGGTGCTGCACGGCTACGAGGACGAGCCTCGGGACGTCGTGCACAACCGCGTCCACGTCACGCGGGTCGCCTCGACGTCGTACGAGCGCTCGCGGCTCGGACGGCGGGCGGTGAACTACGCCTCGTACCTCGGCTCCGCGCTGCAGAGGGCGCTCAGCGGCCCGAAGCCCGACCTCGTCGTGTGCATGACCGACCCGCCCATCATCGGCGATCTCGGCGTGATCGTCGGCCACCGGGTAGGAGCACCCGTGGTCGTGATCAGCCAGGACGTGTTCCCCGAGATCGCGACCGAGCTCCACCGGCTCACGAACCCCGCCGTCGTCGGCGTCCTGCGCACCCTCGTCGGCGCCTACCTCAGGCGCGCGGACCGGATCGTCGCGATCGGCGAGAAGATGCGCGAGCGGCTCGTCGAGAAGGGCGCTCCGCCCGAGCGCGTCCGCGTGATCCCGAACTGGATCGACACGCACGAGATCACGCCGCAACCGCGCGACAACCCCTGGGCGGAGCAGCACGACCTCGTCGGCCGGTTCGTCGTCATGCACTCGGGCAACGTCGGTCACGCGCAGGACCTGGACAGCCTGGTCCGTGCCGCCACCTTCCTCCGCGACCGAGAGGACGCGCGAGTCGTGATCGTCGGGTTCGGGGCGCGGCACGCGGAGATGGTCGAGCTCGCGAGTCGGCTCGAGGTCGAGGACACGGTGCGCTTCCTCCCGTACCAGAAGCGCGCGCGGCTCCCGTGGTCGCTCTCCAGCGCGGACGTCCACGTCGTCGGTCTCGCGCGGGGTCTCGCGGGCTACGTCGTCCCCAGTCGCCTCTACGGGATCCTCGCCGCGGGGCGGCCGGTCATCGTCAGCGCCGACGACGAGAGCGAGACCGCACGCCTCGTGCGCGAGATCGGCTGCGGTGTCGTGATCCCCCCGACACGTCCCGACCTGCTCGCGCGCACGATCCGGGAGGCGGCCGACGGCGCCCTCGAGCTCGAGGAGATGGGGCGCCGGGGTCGCGAGTACGTCGTGGAGGAGGCCGATCGCATCGTCGCCATGGAGCGGTACCGGGCTCTCGTGCGCGAGATGCTCCGGGCCCCGTCGGCCGCGCAGGCACAATCGCCCGCGTGAACGTTGCCAAGGCCGTCTTCTGGGGCTCCCTCGGAGCGCTGGCGTGGACGCACGCCGTGTACCCGGCGGCCGCGAAGGCCCTGGCGGCTCTCCGCCCGCGACCCGTGCGAAAGGACGTGTCCTGGGAGCCCTCGGTGTGCCTGATCGTCGCCGCCCACAACGAGGAGACCGTGATCGAGCGTCGGCTCGAGAACCTGCTGGCGCTCGACTACCCGCCCGAGAAGGTCGAGATCGTCGTTGCCTCGGATGCGTCGAGCGATGCGACGGACGAGCTCGTCGGCGCCACCGCGGGCCACGAGTCCCGGGTGCGATTGCTCGCCTGCCCGCGTGGCGGCAAGGTGGCCGCCCAGGACCGAGCCGTGCGGGGCACGACGGCTGACGTCGTGGGCTTCTCCGACGCCAATGCGACCTGGTCTCCCGACGCGCTCCGAAAGCTCGTCGCCAACCTCGCCGACCCCGACGTCGCCTACGTCTGCGGTGCCCTGACGCTGCAGGATGCCGACGGCGACAACCGCGAGGGCCTGTACTGGCGCCGCGAGCTGCGACTCCGCGAGGCCGAGTCGCGGCTCGGCTCGGTGACCGGAGGGAACGGCTCGATCTACGCGCTCCGACGCGCGGACTACGTGGAGGTCGACTCTCGCTTCGGCCATGACCTGAGCCTTCCGTACCGGATGGTGCAACGCGGGAGGCGAGCGGTCTTCGAGCCAGAAGCCCTCGCCTTCGAACGCCCCACACCGACGAACGAGACGGAGTACCGGCGCAAGGTTCGTATGTTCGAGCACTGCTGGCTGATCACGCTTCGAGGCTCGATGTTCCGGCGACTCCCTCCCCTCTACCTCGGGGAGATGCTCTCCCACCGGCTCCTCCGGTACGGGAGCGGGATGCTGCACGTCGCGCTGCTCGCGTCGAGCGTCGCGCTCGCCCCCGCGGGCCCGGTCTACGCCCTCGTCCTCGCAGGCCAGGCGGGACTGCTCGGTGCGGCGGGCGCCGGGGTGGGCATGGCGCGGTACTACGTTCTCGTCACGTGGGCGACGAACGTCGCGCTGTGGAACTACCTACGCCGCGGTGTGCCGGCCACCTGGGAGGCCGCGGAAGGGACACGTTGATGAACCGCGCGCTTGACGTGGCTGTCGCCGGCGTCGGGCTCGTGCTGACGAGCCCGCTGATCGGGCTGGCCGCGCTCGCGACGAGGCTCGAGGATCGCGGGCCGGTGCTCTACCGGCAGACCCGGGTGGGGAAGGGCGGCGAGGACTTCGAGCTCCTCAAGCTCCGCACGATGGTCGTCGGGGCGGAGCGCCTGGGGGCGGGGTACGCCGTGAATGTGGGCGACGCGCGAATCACGCGCGTCGGCAGGTTCCTGCGCAGGACGTCGATCGACGAGCTGCCACAGCTCTGGAACGTCCTCCGCGGCGACATGAGCGTCATCGGGCCGCGGCCGACCCTCCGCTACCAGGTCGAGCAGTACGACGCGCATCAGCGCCGGCGGCTCGAGGTCAGACCCGGCCTCACTGGCTGGGCGCAGGTGCAGGGACGCGCTGCGCTCCCGTGGCCGGAGCGGATCGAGCTGGACGTCTGGTACGTGGATCACCGCACGCCGCGGCTCGACCTCGAGATCCTGCTCAGGACGCCGCTCGCGCTGTTTCGGAACACCTACAAGGGCGCCACGGGGGGCTGGCGCGAGCAGCGCTAGACAGGATGGAGCCGTAGCCCCGGCGGCGGCGTCCGACTGTCGGCAGAGAGTGGTCGCCGCCGTAACGGCGCGGCACCGGCGACTCCGGCGACCCGCGACGCTGGAGCGAGGCAGCTCTGGACGGTTCCCGGTCACGCGGTCCCGGCCTGCGAGTGTCAGCATCATGGCCCTGTTCGCCGACGACGCGGAGGTGACGTGCGCCTCGGGACGTCCCGTGGCAGGCATGTGCTCCGCACGATCTCCGGGTGGACGGGAGGCTCTCGCCGACTGCCGGTGTGCGTGACAGCGGCGTCGGCGTGCTCGTGTCCGACCGCACCGCGGTATGCGAGCGCGTGACCTCGCCTACCTGCGAGCATCGGGCACGAGTACGAGGGCGTGATCGTGCTCGAGTTGGACGACGCCGGCCTGATCAAGCGGCTGCGCCGCTCCTAGATGGTTGATTCCACGCGTCTACGCCACGTAGTCGACGAGGGCGCGGCTGGGGCGGCCGAGTTGGTGGTTGAGGCTGACACAGGCCGCGAGACAGAGGAATCGTTGCAAGATGCGTTCGCGCAGCCCGGCCAAGGTGCGGGCACCGTGGCGTTCAAGCGTGAGCACGTCTTTGCAGGTCCAGAAGATCGACTCGATCCGCTGCCGGATCGGAGCGAGGTGCGGTCCGCCTGCGTGCTCGTCCTTGCGCCGTGGACGGACGATCGTGGCGTCGAGCGCGGCGACCCTGTGGGCGAACTCGCGACCGGCGTAGCCCTTGTCGCCCAGGATCGTCTCGCCGCCCGTGCGTCGGCAGAGCTCGATCAGCTCGAGACCGACCTCGCGCTCATCGCGCTTGGGCGAGGCCAGCTTGAACGCTCGTGGGGTGCCGTCGCTCGCGAACAGGGCGTGCAGCCGGAAGCCCCAGAAGAAGCGCGAATGCGAGACGCAGTAGCCGTAGTCGGCCGCATCGGCGAGCGCCGAGCGTTGCGCCGTCTCGCGGCTGCGGCCACACTCGACCGGAGTACTGTCGATCAGAAGCAGATCGTCCGTGAAACCGGGGCTCTGGCTAGCGAAGATCCCGATCAGCCACTCGATCGTGTCCGCCAGCCGGCGTCGTCGCTTGTGGTAGCCCGACTGGCCGGGCAGCCGCGGAAACAGGTGCCCCAGTTGCTTTCCGGCGACCTTGAGGAAGCGGCGGTCGGAGGGGATGCCCATGATCGCCTGCGCCACCGAGAGTGTTACCACCTCCGCGTCTGTCACCCTTCGACGCGCGTTCCCCGGCCGCTCAGGCAGGAGATCGTCAGCCGTGCAGAACACGGTGATGCAGAGAGTGTCGAGGTCGGCGTCCATCGTGGCCTCCTGGTCGACGGTGCACTTGGCACCGCCGACTTCGACCTCTCTGCAATGAAACCCCCGACAAGCACGGCATCTGTCGTGGAATCAACCATCTAGGCGACCGCGAGTCCCGCGACGCGTGCCGTCGCACTCTTACGAATGCATCCTGGTGTATCAAGCGGCGCGAGCTCGACGGCGTCGCCCCTCAACTGGCTCATCATTTGTCGCTTCGGCCT
>Ga0233417_10000369_pt1 | contig 13406 bp, 13 predicted proteins | sample Sed_MG_FD_189023 | JGI IMG/M metagenome (GOLD analysis project Ga0233417, IMG submission 189023) | Sediment microbial communities from Lake Towuti, South Sulawesi, Indonesia - Sediment_Towuti_2014_0.5_MG | ecosystem: Environmental > Aquatic > Freshwater > Lake > Sediment | place: Indonesia... | reverse complement strand
TTCAGACCATAACTGCCCTGGCGCTTCGCTTGCGCCCAAATCAGGATTTGAAAGCGGCCCTGGCGTTTGAGGTCGCAAGGGCACGATAGAAGCAGCTTGCGATGGAGCTGCTCCTTCTCACGCTCACTTTACTCCCGGTAGTGACATCCTACGCTTGTCTTATTCTCCCACGCGGCGAGAGTGACGATGATGGCCGCCCGGACTGCGTTGCGCAGACCAATCAAACCGTCGGTGAGGCGTGTCGCGCGATAGAATCTTTCAATTTCAGTTTCCAGGTTCCGAAGCTCGCGAATGGCGCGCTCAAGGCGTGGCGTCGTGCGTACCAAACCGACGTAGTTCCACATAATGCGCTTGATGGAACTCATGTCCTGGCTGATCAGAGCCGGATCCGGCCATTCCAGTCCTGAGTCATGCCAGGGGGGGATATCCTCAGGGGGGTGAAGGCGTTGACCGGCAACCGTGCGCTGTAAGTGTTGGGCCGCCCGGTGTCCCCAAACCAGGCCTTCCAGAAGGTAGGCACTTCCTAACCGGTTGGCCCCGTGGACCCCGGTGCAGGCAACCTCTCCCACCGCGTACAGATCGTCAATAGTGGTCCGTCCCCACACATCGGTCCAAACGCCGCCACAGAAGTAGTGAGCGGCAGGTACCACCGGTACCAGGTCCCTGGTGATGTCTATGCCATAGCTCAGAGAGTCCTGGTAGATGGTGGGGAAACGTTCCCTGATCGTATCTTCCGGGATGTAGGAGGCCAGATCCAGGTAGACATTGGGGGCATCGTGTGCCAACATTTCCTGGTGAATGCTGCGGGCTACGATATCACGAGGAGCCAAGTCCTTCCATTCCGGGGCATACTTTTGCATAAATGGCTCGCCATTCGCATGAACCAGGCGTGCCCCTGCCCCGCGTACTGCCTCGGAGACGAGAAAGCGGGAGGCATGCTGGAAATAAAAAGTTGTGGGGTGGAACTGGACAAATTCGCTGTTGATGACCCTGGCCCCGGCCCGATACGCCATTGCCAGTCCGTCTCCCCGCGCACCTGGAGGGTTGGTGGTGCTCAGAAAAATCTGTCCCAAGCCGCCGGTGGCCAGTACGACCTTCTTGGCCAGACAATGGATCACCCTTTCCCTTTTCTGATCCAGGAGATATGCCCCCACGCAGGAACGCGGTGCGTAGACTGCCAGCCGGTTTAGGGCGTGGTGCGACGGCGTAAGCAAGTCAACGGCGGTGTGACCGGTGAGAAGGCTTACATTAGCATGCGCGGTCAATGCCTTGATGAGAGCAACTTCAATGGCATGGCCAGTGGCATCGGCAGCATGCAGGATACGAGAGGTCGAATGGCCGGCTTCGCGTATCAATTCTAGCTCGCCGCCGCGAGCCCGGTCGAAGGGCACCTGCACCTTCTCAATCAAGATCTCCCGCACCAAGTCGGGGCCTTCCTCTGCCAGGATTGCAACCGCCGCAGGATTACAATGACCGGCGCCAACGCGGTCTATGTCCTCCACCAGTAGCGCTGGCGTCTCATCGGAGCCGCGAAAGATAATGCCTCCCTGGGCATAGTAGGTATTTGACTCCTGCGGTTCCTGTGCCCGGGTGACCACAATCACCGACAGGCCAGCTTCGGCCAGTTGCAGAGCAGCCACGCTGCCAGCAATACCACTGCCAATGACCAGGACCTCGGTTTCAAGCCAATCAGGCATTTCCTCACCTTGCAAAAAAGATGTAGGGCCGTGCTGGGCGGGGATACGAGGAAGGTTGCTCAACCTCGCTCTTGCATCACTTTCCAAGTCATCCGATTGCGATCATTCTCTCTACAGCTCGCGCTGCTCTCACGCGGATATGCTCTGGTACTTCGATCACGTACTGGTTATGCTTCAAGGAATGCAGCGTGTCCTCCAACGTAATCTCGTTCATATGAGGGCATCTAACGCTGCAGAGGCGAAGCATCTCTTTGTCTCGATTGGCCGCGGCGACGTTATCGCCCATGGCGCATTCGGTCAGCAGCAAATAGCGAGGCGCCGATGTCTGTTCAACGTACTTGATCATCGCCGCCGTGCTTCCAGAGAAGTCAGAAGCGGCAACCACTTCGGGGCTGCACTCTGGATGCGCCAATATCACCACATCTGGGAATTGTCGTCTGACCGATGCAATGTCGTCTGTAGTAAATTTCTCGTGGACTTCGCATCTGCCGTGCCAACCAATGAGCTGATAATCTAGATCGGTACTGAATTCACCACGGGGGACATAGGTGGGGAAGATGATGTGTTTTTCTGTTTCCTTGGCTACGTTCTTGGCCAGGTACTCGTCGGGAATGAATATCACCGTGTCGGTTCCCAGCGATTCCACAACTGCCGCCGCGTTGCTGGACGTGCAACAGATGTCAGACTCGGCCTTCACATCCGCATAGGTGTTGACGTAAGTCACAACTGGCACTCCGGGGAACCGCTCTTTCAGCTTTCTCACATCTTCCGCGGTGATACTTGCCGCCAGTGAGCAGCCGGCCTTTTCCGCGGGAAGCAGAACGGTTTTTTGCGGGTTGAGTATCTTTGCTGTCTCCGCCATGAACCTCACGCCACAGAATACGATAATGTCCTTATCAGTCTGCGCCGCTTTTCGGCTAAGTGCTAGCGAATCACCAGTGAAATCAGGGATGGAGTGGAACAAGGCTGGCTCCATGTAGTTGTGCCCCAGAATCACCGCCTTCCTCTCCTTCTTGAGACGGTTAATCTCATAGGCCAATTCAGCTTTGTACCGCAGCTCAACGTCCGGTACAATATCGTGGAGTCTGGCTCTCATATCCAGATAGGTCTCTTCAACGGACATTTCCCTTATCTCCTTCACGTTTTTTGCATCAAGCCCCAAGGTCCAGGCTAATATCCAGCGCGTGCACCGAATGCGTCAGCATACCCACTGAGATGTAGTCGACACCTGTAGCGGCGATAGCGGCTACATTCTCAAGGCTGACGTTTCCGGAAGCCTCCAGAGGGACGCGACCGCTGGTCAGGCGCACCGCCTCACGCATCTCAGCCAGGCTCATATTATCCAGCATAATCCGGTCTACTTCTAGCGCCAACGCCTGCTGTAGCTCTGCGAGCGTCTTAACTTCAACCTCAATTGGCCGCCCTGGCTTATCTTTCGCTCGCACTCGCGCCACCGCCTCGGAGATGCTTCCGGCAGCCGCGATATGATTGTCCTTGATGAGCACCATATCGTGTAAGCCGAAGCGGTGATTTTGGCCGCCTCCCAGGCGTACTGCCCACTTGTCGAGGAGGCGCAGGCCCGGGGCTGTCTTGCGTGTGTCCAAAATAATGGCGGCGTTACCCCGCACTGCCTCCACAAAACGATGAGTGAGGGTGGCAATGCCTGACATTCGCTGCAAGAAGTTAAGAGCAACCCGTTCACCAGTCAGTAAAGCCTGGCCCGGCCCGCTGACCCCGGCAATCACCTGCCCCACTTCCACCTGACCGCCATCAGCAACGTAAGGGTCAAGCTGCGCCCGCTCGTCAACCAAGGAGAAAGCCAGTCTCACTACCTCCAGCCCAGCCACGACGCCGGCCTCTTTCGCCATAAACTGACCGTTGAGGCTTGCGGTAGACGGTACGACACATTGGGTGGTTACGTCTCCGTCCCCGATGTCCTCGTTGAGGGCATTACGGACGACCGCTCTTACCTGAGCAAGTGAATCGCTCGTGACTTTCATTCTGCTCCCTCTACAGCATAGCTCCCACTATGTCATCTTATGCGCTAGTTATGATAGTGTAAGAACTGCACTAAGTATACTGCTGAAGAAGGCAGATGTCAACTCCATATGCCGGGCTTTTGCATTGCCTTCCACTGGCACTCGTGGTAGAATGCGCCCACCCAAGCCGGATGATGGATGTGAGTGCAGTACGTGAGATGAAGGACAAAACAAGCCGAGAGAGTGCAACCGACGACATCGCCGCGGGCCTGACCCTGCTGGGGCACGAGGTGACCCAGCCCGTGCGCAAGTTGGAGACATTTCCCAATCAACATCCTGGCCGCCGTTACACAGTGACCCTGACGTGCCCAGAGTTTACGTGCGTATGTCCTATCACCGGACAGCCAGATTTTGCTTTGATCACAATCCGGTACATCCCTGACCAGCGCATTGTTGAGTCCAAGTCCCTGAAGCTCTATCTGTGGTCTTATCGAAACGAAGGGACCTTTCACGAACACGTTACAAATCAAATCCTGGATGATCTGGTGGAGGCACTGGACCCGCTCTATTGTCACGTGACAGGGGCGTTCAACGTGCGTGGGGGGATTTCAATCACAGTTGACGCCGAGTATGAGAGACCTGGGCCATGACCGAAGAGCAAGCGCATGACATCATACGCCAACTGGCCGCGGCCCAAAGCAGGGAGGAACTTCAGAGGCTGATGGGCCGTTACATCAGCGTATGCGACGATGTCTTCTTCAGCGTTTTGGGCGATGTTGTCGAACAGAGACGTTCGGAGGGAGATGAACTCAACGCCCGCAAGCTGCAGGAGATGGGCAACGCAATGGCCCGTCTGCGGTTTATGATTTGAGGTGAGTGAGGTGCAGACGATGGATGGGGAGCAGCTTGGCTCTCGTCTATTGTCACCCTGTCAGTATGCCCGGGCGAAGATAGCCACCTCCCTGGCCTCCCCATTGCATACGACACACCGTCCGGTACCGCCCGGCTGATCAAAGGGGATGTTGCGCGTGGTTGCTTTGGTCTCTTCCTTTATTCGATCCTCGCACTCGATCGCCCCACACCACCAACTACGGGCAAATCCCTCGGCCACGGCTTCCTTGAAGGACGCGAAGTCGCCTGGTTCACGCGTATTCGCATCGCGGAACTCAGCAGCATTCTGGAGCATTTCGTCTTGGATGTGTGCCAGCGCGTCGACCACTGCGTCAGCCAACCCCGCCAACGGCACGCCGGACTTGCCAGCGCGCCCCGGGCGATTGCGGCGGGCCAGCACGACCTGATCTTGGGCGATGTCCCTGGGCCCCACCTCTATGCGTAACGGCACGCCACGCAGTTCCCATTCATTAAACTTCCAACCTGGGGAGTACTCGTCCCGATCATCTACCTTCAGCCGCACACGACCGCCCAGAGCTGCCTTCACCCGTTCGGTTGCCTGTAGGACCGTCTGTTTCTCCTGGTCCGACTTCCAGATGGGCACGGCCACTACCTGGGTAGGGGCCAGGCGCGGTGGCAAGAGGAGGCCCTGGTCATCACCGTGGACCATGATGATAGCGCCCATTATGCGCCAACTCAGCCCCCAACTGGTCGTCCAACAATATTGAAGCTCGTTGTTGCGGTCCAGGTATCTGATTTCGAAGGCCTTGGCAAAGTTCTGACCCAGGTTATGCGAGGTCCCGGCTTGCAGAGCGCGCCGGTCGCCCATCATAGCTTCGATACTGTACGAGGTATCAGCTCCCGCGAATTTCTCGCTCTCACTCTTGCGACCACAGATGACTGGGATGGCGGCCTCGTTAATGGCAAAGTCGGCATAGACTTCCAGCATGCGCCGTGTCTCTTCCTCTGCCTCTTCGTACGTGGCGTGAGCGGTGTGTCCTTCCTGCCAGAGAAACTCCATAGTGCGCAAAAAGAGGCGGGTGCGCAGCTCCCAGCGCACCACGTTGCCCCATTGGTTGATCAGCACCGGCAAGTCGCGATATGATTGGATCCACTGGCTGTACATATGCCCAATGATTGTCTCAGAGGTGGGGCGAACAACCAATGGTTCCTCTAATTCCTTGCCACCGCCATGGGTAACTACTGCTAACTCAGGCGAGAAGCCTTCTACATGCTGTGCCTCTTTCTGGATGAAGCTCATAGGAATAAAAAGCGGGAAGTAGGCATTCTCGTGCCCGGTCGCCTTAAAGCGGCGGTCGAGAGCGTCCTTCACATTTTCCCAAAGGGCGAAGCCGTAAGGGCGCATCACCATACAACCTCGCACCGGCGCGTAGTCCGCCAGGTGGGCCTGCTGAATCACCTCGGTGTACCAGCGGGAATAGTCCTGGTTGCGGGGAGTAATCTTTTCGGCCATGATAGCTGGTTCTCTCCTCCTTGGTAGTTAGTACTACAACCGTACTTCACTTACGGCGAGCAGCTTTGCACAAGTTTGGTAGCCATCCTTCGACGAATTTCGGGTGCTTCGGCTGGCCAAGTACGGTTGTAGTATTAGCACAGATCAGCGGTGGGACAAGGTGTTCTTGAGAAGCACATCCACTGCCTCGACTACCGTTCTGACCGGCATCAGCAGTGCCGCATCCTCGGCGCGGACATAAGCGTGGTCGATAAAGGAGGCCAGGGTGCGCTGCCAGAGACCGCCAATCGGGATGATGGGCTTTACAGGGATCTCCCGCATCTGGGTGAAACTCCAGGCCAGGGCCAATTCCGACAGTGTGCCGATACCGCCTGGCATCACGATGATGGCATGGCAGTGATCCACCAAGTACAGCACCCTCTCGCGCAGGGTCTGCTGGCGAATCTCCTCTTTGACCCAGGGGTTCGCCTTGAGCGGGCGAAACTCCTCGATTTGGACACACGTGACGCCAATAACATGGCCGCCGGCTTCGCTGGCTCCGCGACTGGCACCCTCCATCACTCCCAGGTAACCGCCTGTCTGCACCGTAAAACCAGCCACAGCCAGGCGTCGCCCCAGGTCACGAGCCACTTCGTAATCCGCTGATCCCGGCTGTGGTGTGCTGCTTCCAAAAACAGAAATCACGTCAGGCATAATTGTTGGAGGTCCTCTATATGTCAAGGTGCATAATGGCGTCTTCGTGATCGGGCAGATCGGTGCTGGGGCGGGCACGCCCGGCCGCTCGCTGTGAAATCATAGTCACCAACGCCAAGACGGCCAGCCCAGCATACAGCAGGAACCCGGCCAGCACAACCAACTGACCGGCAATCGGCCCTTCAGCCGCCCGCTGCCAGAGCTGATCGATGCTGCTGAGTTGTGTTGGATGCACCAACAGTTTTCCCACGTAGCTGATGCCCAGCAGGGCCAGAATCCAGATGTAGTTGCGGCGCAAGCGACGCCCCAGAGCTTCCCACATGCTGATGTGGAAATGGATATAGGCCAAATCCTGGGCCAGTATCTGGTTCCAATTGCTGGTACCCAAAATCGGTTGGCGTATCAACATGGGGCCGTAGAAGTATACTTCGAGCAGGCGCGTGCGGGTGCGCCAGATGTCGAAGTAACGATAACGCCTGGCCTCGATGAAAAGAAATATGAGGACAATCAAGGTTGCCAGTTGGAGCGGCAAGGGTGTGTTGCTGGCATTGCTGAATGTAATCGAGAGCGAAATGCCGGTGATGGCTACGGCCCAGTTCGTGGTTGCGTCCAGGCGTTGGCGCCAGACTTTGCTCCGATAAAGTTCGCCCCGATAGAGATGAGCCAGCGCACCGAGTTCTGCAGCAGAAAAGTCTACTTGAGACGGTGTTTCTTGTGGTTCCATAGGCGGTCTCTACCATACCCCTCTGGGATATGATCCTAAAACCCGGAAGAAGGTAGTAATCTCCTGCAAGTGATTGAGTGCGTTGAGGCAATGCGTCTCGTGGATGCTGCCAGCAAAATCAATATAGAAGAAATATTGCCATGGTTTGCCCTGCAATGGGCGCGATTCAATCTTGGTCAGGTCGATATCACGCAGGGCGAAGACAGCCAGGCTCTTAAACAGAGCTCCTGGCACATTGTCCATCGAAAAGACAATAGAGGTCTTGGCCGCCCCAACCGGAGTAACTGGCTCCCGGCTCAGCACTAAGAAGCGCGTGTAGTTCTCAGGGTTGTCCTCAAGGTCGTCGCCCAACACAGCCATGTTATAGATGTCGGCCGCACGGCGGCTGGCGATGGCTGCTCCATCCCGAATGCCCTGGTCCCATAGCATTTTCACACTGCCGGCAGTGTCGTAGGTGGCTACACGTTCCACATTGGGCAGGAGCCTGTTCAGGGTGTGCTCGCACTGGGCCAACGCCTGCGGATGTGAGTAGACGCGGCGGACATCGCCGAGAGACAACCCAGGTAGGGCGATGAGATGGTGCGCGATGCGGATCTGCACTTCGCCCACGATGGTCAGTTCGTAGCGCACCAGCAGATCGTAGTTGCGGTGGATACTGCCTGCCAGGGAATTCTCCACCGGGATGATGCCCCGATCGGCGCTGCCTTCGGTTACCGCGTCGAAAACGTCCTCAAAGGACGGGCGCGGCAGCGGGCGAACCCCGTCTCCGAGGTAAGCCACGACGGCTGCCTCACTGTAGGCGCCGCGCTCTCCCTGGAATGCGACACATAGCGCTGTCTCACTCATCGCCCGACTCCGCGTCCTGGCGCCCCTCTTGCTTAATGGACGAGGGGGTATCACCGTCCTCCTGCCTTGCTGCGCTCACAATATGGCCCACGGTCCTGCCAACTCCATTCAAGGCCTGTTTAACGCTTCGTTGCAGCACGTTGATTGGCTTCCGACTGAAGTGCCGTGTGAAATCCTCGGCGGCTGTCTCCAGACTCAAATCCGAGCCATATTGCTCCTTGAGGTAGTGCAGATGGTCCATAATCCACAGGTATAGGTCGGCTTCGGTCCGCCCAGGAAAATGGGCCAACACGTCGCGCTCGCGGATAATCGTCACAATAGGCACGAAGAGATGGTCATACCAACTCACCACACCCTCTTCCCAGGGAATGTAGCGCTGTTGTTCTTGAGCCAGGAAGTAACAGTGGGTTTCGATATGCTGCACCAGGGTCGGATACTGGCCTGGGATGCTGAATTGGATAGGCTGTTCAGGGCGCAGGCGATCCAGGCCAGTTCGTTCCAGGAAATCAGCGTATTCCCCAACGATGATCAGGTCTTCTGGACGCAAGGTGCTGCTGACAGGCACACGCGTGCTGCATTCAATAATCTCGGCATCTATGAATTCAACCCCCTGCTCCCGGGCCACGCTAACACGATGATGCCCATCTCGCACGAAGTATATTTCACCGACCTTGAACAGGCTCACGGGTGGCAGGGCAATGGCCTGGTAGTGGGCACGATCCACGCGCTTCCAACGCGCCGCTGTGTGAGACTGGGTCGGCATAAAGGCCCGGTCAAAGTCCCTGTAGCGGTCCACGCTGCCGACGATCTTCGACACTTCAACCGGTCGAATGCCCGCATAGGCCTGGGAGCGCACTCGCAGGGTGTACCTGACCTCATCGAATGAGAGTAGGTCGTTTTCTTTGCCGAACAAAAAGGCAGCAAGGTCGCTGAGAAAGGCCCGCAGCCGAGCATTGGAGTAGTCGGCTTCAACACGCCTGTCAAGGCTGGCCTCACCTGGTCGGTCGTCGCTGTGGCTAGACATCGATCTCCAACAGCCTGTAAGGATAGACATTGATGACCGTCGTCTGCTCGAATTGCGTCTCCGTGGTCTCTAGCGGATTGTACACGTGGCGATGGCCGTGCAGAAAGTATCGCGGCCTGAAGCGGCGGATCAGCCACAAAAACGATGTGAATCCCACGTGGGTTCGGTCCTGACCATTATGAATGCTATAGGGTGGTGAGTGTGCCAGGACGATGTCGGGTGGACGGCGGGTAATCAAGCGATGGAGCAGCAAGCCCGGGGCCATCCGCATCACGTGCAGCCACATTTGGTTTTCCGTATATTGGTAAGAGCCCTGTGGCTTGTAGCGGATGGACCCCTCCAGGCCAAGGATCGACAATCCTTTATGCTGGACCAAACGAGCGTGGATGTTAGTGCCACCGCCAGGCCCGGTCAACTGCTGGCCGCTCGAAGTGTACTCAATGGGCGAGTCATGGTTGCCATGGACATACAGTAGCGGCACGTTCAGCATACTCACGATATATTCCAGGTAATAATACGGTAAATCTCCGCAACTCAACACGATATCTACGCCACCAAATTTCTCAACGACGGCCGGGCTGTAGATGAAGTCAACCACCTTGTCAGTCACGGCAAGTAGCTTCACACTCTTGTTTCCCCTACGTCCTGCGGCTGCTTGCGGCTTCAATGCCCTTTCTGATGATTTTCACCACCATCCCTCCGCTTGGGAACCAGCAAGTCTGTAAAGCGCCTGGGCCTACTCCCGGAGACACTCTATTGGCTCAGGGCAGGCCAATGGCTTTCTTGACGTCGGAGATGACCTCTCTGGCGATCACGCCGGCCCGCGTTGCACCCGCCTGCAGCACATCCCATACGTAATCGGGCTTGGCTGCCAACTGGGTGCGCCGCTCACGGAACGGGGCCAGGTGATCCGCCAGGTTCTTGGCCAGAATCTTCTTACAGTCCACGCAGCCAATGGCCGCAGTGCGGCAGTCAGCGTCAATCCCTTGCACCGTCTGGCCAGGGGTGAACACCTGATGCAGTGAGAAGACGTTACACACTTCTGGTCGGCCAGGATCCGACCGTCGCTGGCGCTGGGGGTCAGTGACCATCATACGCACGCGCGCATAGAGCTCCTCTGGCTGGCTGGCCAGCTCGATGTGGTTGTCCAGCGATTTGCTCATCTTGTTGACGCCATCGATGCCCAGCACCTTGGGCACCTCGGTGTACATTGCCTGGGGTTCCACGAGCACCGACCCAAAATGGTAGTTGAATGTACGCACAATCTCGCGCGTGAACTCCAGGTGACTGGCCTGGTCAACCCCCACGGGCACCACGCTCGCCTTGTAGAGGGCAATGTCTGCGGCCATCAGTACCGGGTAGCCAACCAGCCCGTAATTGACGTTGTCTGGTTGCTGGCGCGCCTTTTCCTTGAACGTGGGCAGCCGGGTCAATTTGCCCAATGGAGTGACCATGCTCAAGATAGTGTGTAGCTCCGTCACCTGTGGAACGTGCGACTGGACGAACACGATGGTGCCCAGGCCAGGATCGATGCCCGCTGCCAGCCAATCCAGCACCATCTCGTACGTCCATTCGCGCAGGCGTTGTGTGTCCTGCAGGGTGGTGAGTGCATGCAGGTCAACTACGCAATAGACGCAGTCATAATCAGCTTGCAGGGCGACATAGTTCTTGATGGCACCCAGATAGTTCCCCAGGTGTTGGCGCCCGGTAGGCCGGGCACCCGAAAAGACTCTTCCCTTCTTCAAAGTGCTCTCTCCTTTGAGCGATTTGAGGGGCTCTGTACTTCCTGGCACAGCAACGATCTTCCGGAGGGCATTGCCTGATTGAGGTCTAGCTTGCTGACTACCGAGCAGGCAACACGATCATTGAGATTGACAGAGTTGCCAGCCGGTGTTAAATTCTACGTCAAGAAGCCTATGCACGCAAATGCCCTGCCAGAGGAGGCAGTTTATAGAAGCCATGCCGATTACGACTTGCCATTATGTCCAATCTTGGCCTTAATTGGCAGGGGCTGCGGAGAGCGTGTGAGTGCGGCGCGGCACCTTGGGACAAAACCGAGCGAGGTAAGGATGCAGAAGGGATTGACTGTCTGGCTCTTGACGTTCGTCGTTGTGTTGATGATGGCTTCGCCAGCGTTGGCCGCACCACCCGTGCAGAGCAGCGAAATATATGTGGTCCAGGCCGGCGACACCCTGGTTGCCATTGCCCTGCGCTATGGAACAACAGCGGCCGAGATTGCGGCCGCCAACGATCTAGGCAACCCTAATCTGATCTTCGTTGGACAGCGGCTGGTCATCCCAGCCGGCGGGTTGGTGGCGGAGCCAGCCATTGTGGCCGAGGGCAAAGAAGGGGAGGAGCAATCACCCCTGACGCCGGAGACTTACGTGGTGCAATCCGGCGACACGCTGTTTCTCATCGCCACCCGCTTCGGCCTGACCGTGAGTGAGATTGCCCTGGCCAACGGTATCAGCAATCCGGATCTTATCGCTGTCGGGCAGCGCCTGGTCATCCCGGAGCCGGGAACTACAGCGACCAAGGCCAAGCACCCGCAGCCTTTCGCCTCGATTGAGCTCTCCTCCCAGCCGGTGTTGCAGGGCCAGACGTTGTCGGTGCGGGTGAAGCTCAGCCAGCCCGCTACGCTCATTGGCGATTTCGAGGGTCGTCCGGTTTACTTCTCCGGGGATGAGACCAATCGCTGGGCGCTGGTAGGTATCCACGCGCTACAAGACATCGGTATTTATTCTCTGGCACTGAATGCCACGCAGCAAGATGGCAGCAAATCGGCTACCGCGGTAAACGTGGTCGTGGGCGCGGGGCCGTATGCGACGGAGAATATCCAACTGGCGCCGGGGCGTGAGGAGTTGCTGGATCCCGACCTGGTACAGGCCGAGCAGACGCGCATGGTTGAGTTGTGGAGCCAGATCAGCATGCGCCCGCTGTGGGAGGGGCCTTTCGGCTTGCCCCTCACCGAGGGGAAGGTTACTTCCCCCTTCGGCACGCGACGCTCCTACAACGATGGGCCAGTGAATGGTTTCCACGGCGGTACCGATTTTGGGGCAGGCAGCGGTACCCCCATCTACGCACCGGCGGGTGGACGCGTGGTCCTGGCGGAGAAGCTAACCGTGCGTGGAAATGCTGTCTTAATTGACCATGGGGTGGGGGTGTATAGCGGTTATTGGCACCAGTCGGCCCTGGCTGTCCAAGTGGGGCAGACAGTTCAGCCCGGCGACCTTGTGGGCTACGTGGGCGACACTGGCTTGGTGACCGGAGCGCACCTGCACTGGGAGATGCGGGTGGGTGGCATCGCGGTGGATCCCATGCAGTGGACACAGACCCCCTTTCCTTGAGGCGCAAGGGCGGCAACCTGGCAGCTACATATTTCAGGCCTGCGCCAGTAGCGTCTAGCCAGGCATTCCCCATGCGTTGAGAAGTCGATGGCCCTCCACATGCCGCCAGTTGAACGTACGCCGGTAGCCATAATCCGTGCTAAAGCTGCCAAAGACCTTACGCGGCATACGCGATAGCGGGTGGCGCCGCAAGGTGCGCCATCCGCGTCGGCCCATGCTCCACGGGCTGTAAATCTGGTGACAGAACCAATCGTAGCTCTGCTTCAGTTTCTCCACACTCATCTGCTTGGGATAATAGGTTACATGGGCCGTGTCATAATAGCGCCACGGCCTGTCCATCAGCCGATTCTCCGCGATGAGCTGCGCCCGGAAAGGAGTGCCCGGATAGGGAGTAAGGATGGTCATGCTCAAGCTATCTAGCTCGCTTTCGCGCACAAACTCCCAGGTATCCACCAGGGTCTGGGGTGTATCGTGGTCAAAACCGAAGACGAACAATCCCACTACGCCTATACCGTGCCTGTGGATAGCCTTGATGGCTTCTTTGTACTCAGCGATCAGCCCCTTGCTCTTGCCGCCCAGTTCGCGCCGATTGGCCGGGTTGACCGATTCGAAGCCGATAAAGAATTTATCCAGGTGAGCCCGCTGGGCCAGCTCAAGCAAATCAGGGTGGGTAGCCACCAGCATCTCCGCCTGGGCAGTCCAGCCGTGCAGCGGCAGAGGTGCCAATGCCC
>Ga0233417_10000368_pt1 | contig 13407 bp, 9 predicted proteins | sample Sed_MG_FD_189023 | JGI IMG/M metagenome (GOLD analysis project Ga0233417, IMG submission 189023) | Sediment microbial communities from Lake Towuti, South Sulawesi, Indonesia - Sediment_Towuti_2014_0.5_MG | ecosystem: Environmental > Aquatic > Freshwater > Lake > Sediment | place: Indonesia... | reverse complement strand
CCTGGCCCAGCGAGGAATCGAACCGGCCACGGCGGCCGAGTTCGGCGTGGGCTTTTACGCGGGGACCGGACTGATGCAAGGTCGCGTCGTGGTTCCGATCCACAACCGGCGCGGTGATCTGGTGGCTTACGCCGGTCGCGCCGTCAACGGCGAGCGGCCAAAGTACAGGCTGCCGGCCGGCTTTCGCAAAGGGCTGGAGTTGTACAACGTGCATCGCGCGGCGGCTACGGAAAGCGAGCAGGTGCTCGTCGTGGAAGGCTACTTTGACTGTCTGCGGGTGCATCAGGCTGGGTTCCGGTGTGTGGTGGGACTGATGGGATGTGTCCTGTCGGAGGCCCAAGAAAATGTGCTGTTGGAGCGATTTCAGACGGTGCTACTGATGCTCGATGGAGACCAGGCAGGCCGCGAGGCAAGCCGGGCGGTCGCGGCCAGGTTGTCGAAGAGGTGCTCGGTTGGCGTGGTGCGTGTGCCAGACGGCGCCCAGCCAGATCAGTTGCCGCCGGAGGTCATCCGGCGGCTACTGGAGTGTCCGGAATGAGAGAAAGGACTCCGTGAATCCATAACTTATTGGGCGCGAAAAATGGTCTTGACAATGGGGGCCACTTTCTTGGGGCTAAGCCAGGTGCTCATAGGCGCCGAGCGTCAGAAACTCCGGGCAATCCTTGGACAGCATCATCTCTTCGAACAGCTTCGCCGCCAGCGGCTTGGTCGCCGTCCCCGGCTGGCGCTGAAGCTCCTCGGCGATCGTCTGGCGAACCAGTTCCGGCGTCACCTGGCGGCCGTCGGCCAACCGCGCGCCGTGATGCAGCCACTGCCAGACTTGCGACCGCGAAATCTCGGCCGTCGCCGCGTCTTCCATGAGGTTGTAGATCGGCACGCAGCCGTTGCCGTTCATCCAGGACTCCAGGTACTGGATGCCGACGTCGATATTGACTCGTAAACCATGTTCGGTAATATCGCCAGTGACCGGCCTGAGCAAGTCGGCGGCCGTCACGCGCACTTCCTCGCGCTTGACGTGGATCTGGTTCGGCGTCGTCATGAACTCGTTGAAGACGTCCATGGCAATCGGGACCAGGCCGGGGTGCGCCACCCACGTGCCGTCGTGCCCGGCCTTCACCTCGCGCAGCTTGTCCTGGCGGACTTTTTCGAGCGCTTCGGCGTTCTTCACCGGGTCGTTCTTTATGGGGATCTGCGCCGCCATGCCGCCCATGGCGTGGATGTTCCGCTTGTGACAGGTATGGATCAGCAAATCGACATAGGCCTGCATGAACGGGCGGGTCATGGTGACTTGCGCCCGGTCGGGCATCAGGTACTCCGGCCGGTGGCCGAGTTTCTTAATAACGCTGAACATGTAGTCCCAACGCCCGCAATTCAGGCCTGAGGAATGGTCGCGCAGCTCATAAAGGATCTCGTCCATCTCGAACGCCGCCAGGATGGTCTCAATTAACACCGTCCCGCGTACGGAGCCCTGGGGCACACCGCAGTAATCCTGGGCGAACACGAACACGTCGTTCCAGAGCCGCGCCTCCAGGTGGCTCTCCAGCTTCGGCAGGTAGAAATACGGCCCGTTACCCCGGCGCAGTTGCTCGGCGGCGTTGTGGAAGAAGAACAGGCCGAAGTCAAACAGGGATGCCGAGATCGGCTTGCCGCCGGCAAGGCAATGCTTTTCCGGTAAGTGCCAGCCGCGCGGCCGGACGAGCAACGTCGCTGTCTTGTCATTCAGCCGGTACTGTTTCCCCTCCGGGCTGGCAAACTCGATCCGCCGGCGAACGGCATCAACCAGGTTTGCCTGGCCCTCGATGACGTTCTCCCACGTCGGGGAATTGGCGTCCTCGAAATCGGCCATGAAGACGGACGCGCCGGAGTTCATGGCGTTGATGACCATTTTGCGGTCCACCGGGCCGGTAATCTCGACACGGCGGTCCATCAGCGCCGCGGGAATAGGGGCCACGGTCCAGTCCGCCTGGCGAATTTCCTTGGTCTCGGGAAGAAAGTCCGGCAACTGGCCGGCGAGAAGCTGCTGTCGCCGCGCCACGCGGCGCGCCAACAGTTCCTGACGCCGCGCCTCAAACCTCGCCGACAGCTCGCTTAAGAATCGGACCGCCTCGGGGGTGACAATGTGGCGGCAGTGATCGGGAATCGGGCTGAGAAACTCAATCTTCGGTGCGGTGATACTGGTCGGTGCGCTCATTTCGGAAGCTCCATCTTCAGGGGGTTGGGGCCGGCCGGGCAGTTTGACAGAATCCGGCTGAAGTCTATAGACTACCACTGCTTCCGACCCTTTTGACGATGCGCGCCTTCCTTGAGAAGTGGGGCATCTGCCTGCTGCTTCTCCTTGCCACCACCCTCAATTACCTCGACCGGCAAACCATCGGCATCCTTGCTCCGATCATCCAGCGGGAAATGCGGCTCGACAACGAAGATCTCGGCTGGCTTTTCTCCGTTTTCTACTACTCGTACACGTTCGCCCAATTCGGCGTAGGCTTGCTGCTGGACCGGTTCTCGCTGCGATGGCTCTACGGCGGCGCTGTGCTGGCATGGTCGGCCGCCTGCGCCCTGACCGGGCTGGCCAATGGCTTTTTTGCTCTTCTCGGATTTCGCCTGTTGCTGGGGATCACCGAGTCGGCAAACTGGCCCGGAGCCATGCGAATCGTCGCACGCGCGCTGCCCGCCGAAGAGCGCGCCATGGGGAACGGGCTGTTCACCAGCGGCACGAGCATCGGCGCGCTGATTGCACCGGGCATCATCACGAGTCTGGCGGATTGGCTCGGCTGGCGTCCGGCGTTCGCAGCCGTCGGTTCGCTCGGCGCGATCTGGTTCCTCGGATGGGTGCTTTCAACCGGCAGTCCTCGGCTCAAGAGCGTCTGGCTGGAACGGCCGCGCGTCAGGCCGCCGGAATCGCCCGCGCGAGTCTATTCCGCCATCCTGGGCGGCCGGCAGTTCTGGAGGGTCTTCTGTGTCACCATCCTGGTGAATCCCTGCCTGTACTACTTCCTGAACTGGCTTCCCACTTTTCTGAACCAAGCCCATGGTCTCCCGCTGGGCGCGGGCATGGCAAAAAGCCTCACCGCCGCGTATATCGGTCTCGATCTTGGCTATCTGGCTTCCGGAGCGGGAGTGATTGCGCTGAGCCGCCGCGGCCTGTCGCTGCGCGCAGCCCGCCGCGCGGTCTTCCTGGCGGCCACGTTGCTGCTTGGCGCTTCGGCGATGGTTCCCTGGCAGCGGGAGCTGGGGCGTGTGATGCCGCTCGTTGTCGTTGCCAACTTCGCCATCGGCATCTGGATCGCCATGTACCTGACGCTGGCGCAGGAGGTAAACCCGGAACACGTGTCGGCGACGGCGGGCCTGCTGGGCGGCAGCGGTTCGCTGGCGGGCGCGCTCGCCATGTGGGCCGTGGGCCGCATCACCCGCCAGACTGACAGTTTCGCGATTCCTTTCCTGGCGGTCACGGTGGCGGCGGTCCTCGCTGCCGTCGCCGGATGGCAGGCCAGCCGCGGGACGCCGGGGGACCCCGTGGACTCTCGTCCCGCTTTGCGATAAACAGGGGTCATGTTCCTGGAAAAGACCACCCGGCGCGCCTTTGCCGGAATGCTGACCGCTTTGGCCGCTTCGGCACAGAGAGAGAAGCTGAGCGAGGCGATACGGCTGGAAAAGCTGGAGGGCATCCTGCTTCCGAGGGAAGACTGGCGGCCCTTCCCGCGGGCAGCCGACCGCGAACCATGGGAGGCGCTGCCGGCCGAGCTGCGCGCGAGGCTGGTTGAGGCGGGCGAGCGTCACGGCTCCAGCGAGTGGCCGTCGCTTCCCGCGACACTCTTCCTGGAATACGCGCGCAAAGGAAACCGTTCCAACTATGAACACGCCCGCGAGCTCCGCCGTGGCAGGCTGCGCGAGCTGGTGATCGCCGAATGCGTCGAGGGCAAGGGGCGATTCCTCGACGACATCCTCAACGGCATCTGGATCACCTGCGAGGAGACTTGGTGGGGCGTGCCCGCCCACTTGAACATGCAAAAGGCAGGACCGGGTCTGGCGGACGCCGCGGAGCCTGTAGTCGACCTGTTTGCCGCCGAGACGGCCAGTTTGCTGGCCTGGACCGACTACCTGGCGGGCGCGCAACTCGAAAAGCTGTCGCCGCTGGTCCGCCGCCGAATCCTGTTGGAGGAGGACCGCCGCATCCTTACGCCCTGTTTCGAGCGCATCGACTTTTGGTGGATGGGACTGGAGCCGGAGCGCTCGCGCGACATGAACAACTGGAACCCCTGGATCAACTCGAACTGGCTGACGACGGCATTGTTGCTGGAGCAGGACAGCTCGCGGCGTGCCGCGACGGTCCACAAGATTGTGCGCAGCCTCGACCGCTTCCTCGATGCCTACCACGATGACGGCGGCTGCGACGAAGGGCCGAGCTACTGGGGACGCGCCGGCGCCTCGCTATTCGACTGCCTGGAGCTGCTCCACTCGGTAACGCGCGGCGCAGTCGATTTCTACAAGATGCCGCTGGTGGGCGAAATCGGCAAGTACATCTATCGCGCTCACATCGCCGAGGACTGGTACATCAACTTCGCCGACGCTTCGGCCAAGCAGGCGGTCGCCGGGGACCTGATTTACCGGTACGGCCGCCGCATTGGCGACGCTCCCATGCAGGCCTTCGGCGCCTATACGGCCGGCAGGCGCGGCGTCCTGTCAGCCCGCGCCGAGAGCATTGGCCGGCAACTGCCGGCCATCTTTAACGCTTCGGAGCTGGCTTCCGCCAAGGGCTCCGCGCCGTTGCTCGGGGACGTGTGGCTCCCGGGGATTCAGGTGATGGCGGGCCGGACGAAGGAAGGCTCGGTGGAAGGTTTCTATCTCGCGGCGCAGGGCGGGCACAACGCCGAGAGCCATAACCACAACGACGTCGGCAATTTCATCGTCTTCGCCGACGGCCGCCCGCTGATCATCGACGTTGGCGTAGAAACCTATTCGGCCAAGACGTTCAGCGCAAAGCGGTACGAAATCTGGACCATGCAATCGGCCTATCATAACTTGCCGGCCATCGACGGCGCCATGCAGCAGGCCGGGCGCGACTTCGCCGCGCGAGACGTCTCGTACCGCGTCGGCGACGGGGTGACGACCTTCAGCCTCGACATCGCCGGCGCCTACCCGGCCGAAGCGGGGCTGGACTCCTGGCGGCGGACTCTTCGACTCCGCCGCGCCGAAAACGAAGTCGAGCTCGGCGACCGCTATGTGATGAAGAAACCCTCCGCCCGGCTCGCGTGGACGCTGATGACCCCCTGCGAAGTGAAAGAAAGCGCCGGCGGGCTGCTGCTGGACGGGACGGCCCGCGGATACGGCAAGGCTAAAGTATCCTACGAGGGTATTCCTGTGAAACCTAAAACGGAATTGATCCGGATTGACGACGCGCGGCTGCGGCCGATTTGGGGGGACCGGCTTTACCGCATCCTGCTGACGGCCGAGCAGGCGCCGCAGCAGGGCGAACTCAAGGTCCGTTTCCTGCGGGGCTGACGGGATCAGGCCGCCGCGATTTTCGGATACACCTTGCGGATAGCGGCGATGATGTCGTCGACGTCGGCCGGCGAGTACTTCGGGTCGATTGACGGGCCGGCGAAGCGGTTCAGCACGTCAATGGTTTTCGGGCAAGCCTCGGCGCCGTACCGGATGGCGCGGCCGCGCTCGGAGTTGAACGACGGCCAGCCCGGATGGTGCGTCACCTTGTTCATGATGTGCTTCTGCACGGGAAGGACAACGGACCCGCCGGGTGGCCGGACGGGGACCCCCTCGGCCTTCATCGCCGCGATGAAGCGATCGCGCGGCTCCTTGGCGGCGAAGCCGAGGAAAACGCCGGCGCCGATCTCGCCATCGGGGTCCGGCCTGTGCCGCAGGCGGACGCCGGGTAGGTCCTGGATGCCCGCATAGATGCGCTTCGCGTGACCGCGCGCGGCGCCGACAATGGTGTCGAGCTTGCGCAACTGGGCAAGCAGCACGCCACCGCTGAACTCATTCAAGCGGAAGTTCGTGCCGATGAACCAGTCTTCGCGGGCCTGGCCGACGACGGCTTCGTGCGGCGGCCGCATTCCGCCCATGTCGTGGTAGCGCGTAGCGCGCTCGAAAAGCTTCGGGTCGTTGGTGACAACAGCGCCGCCTTCGCCCGCCGTGATGGTCTTGTTGAGCTGGAGACTGTAGATACCGATGTCGCCGATGGAACCCACCGGCCTGCCCTTATAGCTTGCACCCACGCTTTGCGCGCAGTCCTCCAGGACCTTCAAATTGCGCTTGCGCGCGATGCGCATCACGGCGTCCATGTCGCACGGGTTGCCTTGCAGGTGAACGGCCATGATGACCTTCGTGTTGGGCGTAATGTGCCGCTCGATATCGTTGGGATCGATGTTAAAGCTCTCGTCGATTTCGGCGAAGACCGGCAGGCCGCCGGCGAGCACGATGGTGTTGAAACAGGAGTGCCAGGTCCAGGCGGGCAGGATCACTTCGTCGCCCGGGCCGACACCGAGAGCGCAGATGGCGGTTTGGAGCGCCGCCGTGCCGGACGTCACCGCCAGCGCGTAGCGCGTTTGCATCCGCGCGGCATACTCCTGCTCGAAGGTGAGCACCTTCTTGGGCGGCTCCTTGCCGGTGCCGTACCAGCGGAACGGCCGTCCGGTTTCCAGCACTTCGGTGAGCTGCTCGCGCTCGCGCTGGTCGTAGTATTGGGTACCCCAGTAGCCGGCCTCGAGGGCTTTCTCACGGACCGGCTTTCCCCCCTCGATGGCAAGGGCGGGCGCGGCCCCGGCGGCTGGGGCGAGCGAAGCGGTTACAGCGGCGCCAAGGAATCTTCGACGATCGGTCATGCGTAGCGACCTCCTTTGCGGAGGATATCAGATGTGGGAACCCGAAACCAGTCCGGTTTGGCGGGTTTCAGGGTCTCTACACCATTTGTCAACTGGTGCAAAATGCGATACCCTTATCCCCCGAAGCCTTGCACAGGCCCTGGGAAAATGCCGAGTATAAGTCTCCCGAATGCTGGTCATGATGCACGCGTCGTTGCGGCAGCCGAAGATTTTTTGAGTTTTTTCGCCGCCAAGGTGCTCCCGGCTGCTGTGGTACGGTAAAATTTCTCGTTAGCGCGCAAATTCTGAGGGGCTAGATGGGACAGATCTTCGGACCCACCGCGAATACTGTCGCCAGAGTCAGCATTGTCGGCGGAGTGCTGCTGGTCGCTGGCGGAATGATTCTTGTCAATGCGGTAGATCGCTCCGCCTACACCTCCGGCACTAATATCCCACCCGAGCAACCGGTGCCGTTCAGTCACAAGCACCACGTCGGTGGGGTCGGGATCGATTGCAGGTACTGCCATACTTCCGTTGAGAAATCCGCCACCTCCGGCATCCCTGCTACCGAGATCTGCATGAGCTGCCACACCCAGATCTGGGCGGACGCCCCGATGCTGGAACCGGTTCGGGAGAGCTATCGGACAGGCAAGTCGATCGAATGGGTCAAGGTCCATGACCTACCGGCTTATGCGTACTTCAATCACGCAATTCACGTGAATAAGGGCTTCAGTTGCGCCACGTGTCACGGCCGGGTGGACCAGATGCCTCTCATCTGGAAAGTCAACACCCTCTTCATGAATTGGTGCCTCGACTGCCACAAGAACCCCGAGAAGTACATCCGGCCGAAGGAAGAGGTTTTCAACATGGCGTATCAGCCCAAAGAAGACCAAATGGTACTGGGTGCGCGGCTGGTCAAAGAGTACAACGTCCGCAAGCTCACCGACTGTTCCGTTTGCCACCGATGAGCACACAAAACGCGAAACCGACGACGTTCGATCTGGAAGCGCTGCGGGCAAAGCTGGCCGGCGCGCATGGGCCCGCGTTCTGGCGGAGTCTGGATGAAGTGGCCGAGACGCCGGAATTCCAGGAGTACATCGACAACGAGTTCACCAAGGGCACATCGGAGTGGACGGATCCGGTCAGCCGCCGCAGGCTGATGCAGTTGCTTGGGGCTTCCCTCGGCCTTGCCGGCCTTACCGCCTGCACCAAGCAGCCCCCGGAGAAGGTTGTTCCCTACGTCCGTGTGCCCGAGGAGATTGTTCCCGGCAAGCCGCTCTTTTTCGCCACCGCGACTACGCTGGGAGGTTTTGCGCAGGGAGTCATCGTCGAGAGCAACATGGGCCGCCCTACCAAGATTGAGGGGAATCCCGACCACCCGGCAAGCCTCGGCGCAACCAGCATTCACTCTCAGGCTCAGACGCTTGCGCTCTATGATCCCGACCGCGCCCAGGTGGTGGTGCGGGAAGGATCTGCCAGCTCCTGGAAGACGTTCCTCGCAGCCGCTGCCGCTGTTCGGGAAAAACTGGTCGTGCAAAAAGGCGCCGGCTTCCGCATTCTCACGGAAACTGTCACTTCTCCCAGCCTGGCCGCCCAGATCCGCGCCCTGCTCGCTGAAATGCCCGAGGCCCGGTGGCACCTCTACGAGCCGGTATCCGGTGATAACGCGCGCGCCGGCGCCAGGATCGCCTTCGGCGACATTGTTTCTCCGGTGTACGACCTTGCCAAGGCCGACGTCATTCTGGCTCTCGATAGCGACTTCCTGACCGCCGGGCCCGGCGCCGTGCGCTACGCCCGCGATTTCTCCCGACGCCGCGACCCCAACGCCACGGGTGGAATGAACCGTCTGTACTCGGTCGAAGCCTGCCCGACCAGCACCGGAGCGACAGCCGATCACCGCCTGGCGCTTTCCCACACCAATGTCGAGATGTTCGCCCGCGCCCTGGCCAGCCGTGTCGGCGCTCCCGCGCCGCCGGCCGACACTAGCGCGCCTGCCGCCTGGCTGGATGCTGTCGCTAAAGATCTCATCGACCGCAAGGGCCGCTGCGTGGTGATCCCGGGCGAACATCAGTCTGCGGCTGTTCATGCCCTGGCTCACGCCATGAACGTGGCGCTGGGCAATGTCGGCAACACCGTCCTTCTTACTGAGCCCATCGAATCGAATCTGGAAGATCAGTACGCCTCGCTGGCATCCCTCATCGCGGATCTCAAGGCGGGCAAGGTTGAAACCTTGCTCGTGCTCGGAGGCAATCCGGTGCACACCGCGCCGGCCAGGATGGGCTTTCTCGACGCTTACCGCAGGGCGAAGTTGCGCATCCGCGTCGGCCTTTACGATGACGAAACCGCCGCCTACAGTCACTGGGTCATTCCCGAAGCGCATACGCTGGAGTGCTGGGGCGACGCCCGCGCCTTCGACGGAACCGTCACGCTGATGCAGCCGCTGATCGCCCCGCTTTACGACGGTAAAACGCACGGCGAGGTCCTTTCTGTTTTCCGCGGTCACGGCGACCGGACATCCCACGATCTTCTGAAACAATACTGGCAAAGTCAGCGCCCGGGTCCCGATTTCGATACCTTCTGGCGCAAGTCGATCCACGACGGCTTTATCGCCGGTTCCTCCGCCAGGCCGAAAACCGTCGCCCTCCAGGCGGGATTTGCCTCGGCCTTGCCCAACCCGCCGGAGTTCAGTGGGCCGGAAATCCAGTTCCGTCCCGACCCCAACCTCTACGACGGCCGCTTCGCCAACAATGGCTGGCTCCAGGAGCTGCCGCGGCCGGTCAGCCTGCTCGTCTGGGACAACGCCGCCCTGATCAGCCCGCGCATGGCCCAAAAGAACGGCGTTCAGAATGGCGACGTGGTCGAATTGCGCGCCGCCGCTCGCGCGTTGCGGTTGCCCGTCTGGATCCTCCCCGGCCACGCCGAGGATTCCGTCACCGTGCATCTCGGCTACGGCCGGACGCGTGGCGGCCGGCTGGCATCCGGCGCGGGCGTGAACGCTAATTTGCTCCGCTCCCCGGACTCGCCTTGGGTCGCCTACGCCGGGGAGATCAGAAAGACCGGCGGCTCTTACACGCTGGCCACCGTCCAGATGCATCACAGCATGGAAGGGCGCGACGTCATTCGTTCCGCCGCTCTGGCCGACTATCGGAAGGATCCGCGCGTGTTCGCCCATGGCGAGCACGGCAAGCTGCTCAGCCTCTATCCGGAACGCCAATACGAGACCTACGCCTGGGGAATGGCGATCGATCTCAACGCCTGCGTCGGCTGTAACGCCTGTACGATCGCTTGCCAGGCCGAAAATAACATCGCCATCGTCGGCAAAAGCGAAGTAGTTCGCGGCCGGGAAATGCACTGGATCCGCGTGGACCGCTACTTCAGCGGCGAGCTGGACGCGCCCGATATCCACCACCAGCCTGTCCCGTGCATGCATTGCGAGAAGGCGCCGTGCGAGCCTGTTTGCCCGGTCGCCGCCACCGTGCACAGCAACGAGGGACTCAACCACATGGTCTACAACCGCTGTGTGGGCACCCGTTATTGCGCCAATAACTGTCCCTACAAGGTCCGGCGTTTTAACTTCCTTCTCTACAGCGATTGGACCAGCAAGAGCCTCGAGGGCCTGCGCAACCCGAATGTTACCGTCCGCAGCCGGGGCGTCATGGAGAAATGCACTTACTGCGTCCAGCGCATCAGTACGGCCCGCATCGCGGCTGAGCTCGAGGGCCGCAAGATCAAGGACGGCGAGGTGGTGACCGCCTGCCAGGCAGTCTGCCCGGCTCAGGCCATCCACTTCGGCGACCTCAACGATCCCGCCAGCAACGTCTCGAAGATCAAGAAAGATCCGCGCAACTATTCGCTGTTGGAGGAGTTGGGCACGAGCCCGCGCACCACTTATCTGGCGCACTTGAAGAACCCGAACCCCGCCCTGGTGAAAGCGGGAACGTCCGATCACCACGCCGCGCTTGTCCAGATTGAAGCGAGAAGAGCCTGAGATCATGCAGGAAGACACATCCAACGCCGCCGCGGTTGCGATCGAGCAACCCGACCCGGTCATCGTGCCGGGACACACTTACGGTACGGTCACCGACAAGATTTCCGATATCGTCCTGAAGCGGGGAACTTCGCGCGGCTGGCTGTTTTCCTTCGGCGCATCCTCGGCGCTGGCCGCCACTCTGCTGTTTTCGATCTACGTGCTCGTCATCGTCGGCACCGGGATCTGGGGCATCAATCAACCCGTCAGTTGGGGATTCGCCATCATCAACTTCGTTTGGTGGATCGGTATCGGTCACGCCGGCACCCTCATTTCCGCCATACTCCTGCTCCTCAAGCAGGACTGGCGAACGTCCATTAACCGCTTCGCCGAGGCGATGACGCTGTTCGCCGTGACCTGCGCGGGCCTGTTCCCCATCCTCCACACCGGCCGGCCCTGGCTTGCCTACTGGCTTGTGCCCTACCCCAACTCGATGGGTATGTGGCAGAACGTCCGCAGCCCGCTTATTTGGGACGTGTTCGCTGTCACGACATACCTGACGGTGTCCGCCATGTTCTGGTTCATCGGGTTGATCCCCGATCTCGCCACGATGCGCGACACAACCAGGCATCCCCTCCTGCAAAAAGTGTTCGCGGTCGCCTCCTTCGGCTGGCGGGGCTCAGCGCGGCACTGGGACCGTTACGAGATGGCCTACCTTCTGCTGGCCGGCCTCTCCACGCCGCTGGTGCTCTCGGTCCACTCGGTGGTCAGCCTCGACTTTTCGGTCGGCATCATTCCCGGCTGGCACGCCACCATCTTTCCGCCCTATTTCGTCGCCGGCGCGATCTTTGCCGGCTTTGCCATGGTGCTGACGCTGGCCATCCCGGTCCGCAAGATCTATGGACTTGAGGACCTGATCACCATGCGCCACCTGGAATGCATGGGCAAGCTGATGCTGGCCACCGGCATGATCGTCGTCTACGGCTATTGCATGGAGCTGTTCATGGCCTGGTACAGCGGCAACCCCTACGAGATGGGTATGCTCCAGACGCGCCTCTTCGGCCCGTACAAGTGGCTCTACTACGCTTTGTTCTTCTGCAACGCCCTCGTGCCGCAGTTGATCTGGTTCAAGCGCTTCCGCAGGAGCCCGTTGTGGCTTTTCATCGTCGCCCAGTTCGTCAGCATCGGCATGTGGCTGGAGCGCTTTATCATCGTCGTCGTCAGCTTGCACCGCGACTTTCTGCCCTCTTCCTGGGGCATGTATTATCCCACTTTTTGGGACGTCGCCACTTACTTCGGCACCTTCGGCCTCTTCTTCTCTTTGATGTTGCTCTTCATCCGCTTCGTGCCGATGATCGCCATGTTTGAAGTGCGGCTGCTGGTGCCGCCGCCGGCTTCACGCAGCGCCGTGAAAGTTGTGCATTGAGGTTGGCTGGATCCGGAGATCGAAATGGCTAAGCAAGGAATTCACGGGCTCCTGGCCGAATTCGCAGACCCCCACGACTTGCTGGACGCCGCCCGCAAGGCCTATGCGGCCGGCTACCGCCGCATGGACGCCTTCTCGCCCGTCCCTATCCACGGCCTGGCCGATGCTATCGGCTTTCGCCGCAACTTCGTCGCGCCGATCGTTCTGCTGGGCGGCATCATCGGCGGCTTGCTCGGATTCGGCTATTGTTATTGGGTCTCGGTCATCGAATACCCGCTGAACGTCGGCGGCCGCCCCGACTATAGCTGGCCATCCTTTATTCCAATCACTTTCGAATCGGCCGTCCTTTTGGCCGCTTTGTCCGCCGTTGTCGGCATGATTGCTCTAAACGGTTTGCCGCGGCCACACCACCCTGTCTTTAACGTCTCAAGCTTTGAAGGCGCTACGCGCGACAGATTTTTCCTCGCCATCGAGGCCGCCGACCCTCTCTACGATTCGGATAAAACCCGGGAATTCCTAGAGGGTCTGCAAAGCGTGGAGGTGACCGAAGTTGCCCAGTAAAACCTCCCTTCCGAGCCGCGCCCTGTCCGCCTGCATGATAGGCCTCCTGCTGCTCTCCGCCGGCTGCCGCCAGGACATGCACGACCAACCTAAATATAAGACCTACGCCGCCAGCGATTTTTTCAGCGACCGCCGTTCCGCCCGTCCGCTCATCCAAGGCACGGTGGCCCGCGGCCAGTTGCGGCTCGACCGCCACTTGTACGAGGGCCGCGTAGGCAATGCGCTCGCCACGACCCTTCCCATGCCCCTCACGCGCCAGCTCTTGACCCGCGGCCAAGACCGCTTCAACATCTACTGCTCACCATGCCACGGCCGGGTGGGCAATGGCGAAGGCATGGTCGTGCAGCGCGGTTTCAAACGGCCTCCTTCCTATCATGAGGACCGCCTGCGGGCTCAGCCGGCCGGTTACTTCTTCGACGTCATCACCAACGGCTTCGGTCTCATGCCCAGCTATGCCTCGCGCATTCCCGTCGAGGACCGCTGGGCCATCGTCGCCTACATTCGCGCGCTCCAGCTCAGTCAAAATGCGAAGGTCGACGACGTCCCGTCCGACAAACGGCAGGAACTGGCGGGAGTGACCCAATGACTCCCACAATGACAAACAGGCCGGAGCTCGACCGCTTCCAGAATCTCGCTCT
>Ga0233417_10000367_pt1 | contig 13441 bp, 11 predicted proteins | sample Sed_MG_FD_189023 | JGI IMG/M metagenome (GOLD analysis project Ga0233417, IMG submission 189023) | Sediment microbial communities from Lake Towuti, South Sulawesi, Indonesia - Sediment_Towuti_2014_0.5_MG | ecosystem: Environmental > Aquatic > Freshwater > Lake > Sediment | place: Indonesia... | reverse complement strand
CTGCACGGAACACCACCATTCGCCGCCTCGAACAGCGGTGGAAAACTCTGTGGAAAACTCATGTTGCCTAGAGCTACAAGCCTGTCTTTGCGCTAATGTCCCAATTGCACGTCACGCCCCACTTGAGCTTCAACCTGTTGATAATGAATGGATTACCAGCCCACCTGGGGAGGCTAACTAATCCCCATCGCGCACAATGCGAGCAATCTGCCTAGCCGGGATTTGCACAAGTCTGGTGCAGTGTGTTCACTGAGAGATACTGCCCCCGCTTCACGCCCGGCTCGGCCCTCGCAGCACTCGGGCGGGCAGCAGGAACAGAGCGCGAAGAAACTCCAGCACTCCGGTGACGGCAATCCCAACCAGCCGAAACGGCAGCAACAGCAACCAAACCATCGGATAGAGAATGATTGCCAGTAGAGCCACCGGCCAGCACAATACCAGCAACAGGCACCACAGCAAGAAGCTCAACATAAGTCCTCCGCTACCCTTCCACCGGAAAAGACGCAGAGCTGCGCAGAATTGTTCCGGTTCTAGACGGCAGCACGCACAGGCAACAGTTTCAGGCGCCGCGCCACCGATTCCGGCAGCTCGACTTCGAGGGACATCTGCGAATCGTTCACCTCGGAATGCAGTACGCGCCCTAATCCGTGGACCAGCGCCAAGGTTTTCCCATCCGCCAGCGGCACACTGCAATTCAGTCGCAGCAAAGGGTCGACCGGCAGCGCCTCATCAATGCGCCGCAACAAATCCTCCAGCCCTGCACCCGTCAACGCGGATACCAGCACCTTCCCGTTGCCGCTCAGCAGTGAGACTTGCTCCGGCGAGAGCCGATCCACCTTGTTGAACACGTGCAGCCGCGGCCGGCCAGCCACGCCCAACTCGACCAAGACCTCTTCCACTTCGGCGTCTTGTTCCACATGCTGCGGGTTGGAGACGTCCGTCACCTGCAAGATGAGCGCCGCCTCCTGCACCTCCTCCAGCGTGGCGCGAAAGGCGGCAATCAATCCCGGCGGCAGGTCGCGAATAAATCCAACCGTATCGGAAAGCAACACGCGCCGGTTCGACGGCATTCGCACCGCGCGCACCGTCGGGTCCAGCGTGGCAAACATCTTCGACGAAACCACTACCTCGGAGCCGCTCAGCGCGTTGAACAGCGTCGACTTTCCCGCGTTCGTGTAACCCACCAGCGCCACCGTCCCCAGCGGCACCGATTGCCGCGCCTCGCGGCGCAGCGCCCGTTGCCGGCGCACGGTCTCAATGCTCTTCTGGATTTTGTGGATGCGTTCGCGGATACGCCGCCGATCGGTCTCCAGTTTCTGCTCGCCTGGCCCGCGCGTCCCGATTCCGCCGCCCAGGCGGGAAAGCTCCGTCCCCCGCCCGGTCAGCCGAGGCAGGAGATAGTTCAATTGGGCCAACTCGACTTGCAGTTGTCCCTCGCGGCTGCGCGCGTGCCGCGCAAAAATATCCAGAATGAGTTGCGTGCGGTCAATCACCCGGCATTCGGTGGCTCGTTCGATATTCCTCTGCTGGCCGGGCGTCAATGCTCCGTCGAAGACGATCAAGGGGGCCTGGTGCAACCGCGCCTCGATTTTCACCTCTTCGAGTTTGCCGCGGCCCAGCACCGTGGCCGGGTCGGGTGCCTCGCGCACCTGGAACACGGCGCCGGCCACTTGTGCGCCGGCGCTTCGAGCGAGCTCCTCCAGCTCGACCAGGGATTCCTGCTCGGCCTCGCCGGGGGTCACCCCCGGTACGCGCGGCGCTTTCTTCAGCCCCAGGCCGACCAGCAGGACGCGTTCCGGATTTTCTGTCGGGCGGATCGTCTTCATTCGTTGCCGGCGGGGCGCTTTGCCAGTGCTTCGTTCATCCTGTCCACATTATACGCTGGGAGCGCGGCGCGCGCGAATCTCCGCCTCAGGGGCGACGTGCAACTCCAGAAACGCTAGCACTTCCTGGCGAACATCCCGTGCATCTCCGAAGCCCTCAAACCAGCGCACTCCCCCCTCGCGGCGAAACCAGGTGAGTTGCCGCTTGGCGTAGCGCCGGGTGGCTTGCTGAATCGCCGCCATCGCCGCCTCAAGCTCCAGCTCGCCGGCCAAATGGGCACGCAGCTCACGGTAGCCGATAAACTGGAACGGCTTCGCCTCGGCGGAGATGCCCCGTTCCAGCAAAGTTTTCACTTCCTCCAGCCAGCCCTTGCTCAGCATCTCCTGAACCCGGGAGTCGATTCGCTGATACAGCGCCGCCCGTGGCGGCATCAATCCAACTTTCACTGCCTGAAACCCGGCCAGCGCCGTTCGGCCCCCGCGATGAATCTCGCTGATCGGCTGCCCGGCCAGCAAACAGACTTCGATCGCGCGGATGAGCTTGGGAACGTCGCGCGGCGCAATCCGTTTTGCGGCCGCGGGATCCAATCGTCCGAGCAGCCGGTGCAGGTACTCGGCTCCGTGGGCCCTCGCCCGTTTGGCCAGACGCACCCGCAGGTCTTCCGACCGCGCCGGCGCGTCGGCCAATCCCTCCAGCAAGGCACGCAGATAGAGGCCCGTCCCGACGGTCAGGATCGGCAGCTTCCCCCGGCGGCGAAGCTCCCCCAGCACGATCTCCGCTCGACGGCGGTAATCTCCCGCGGTGAAAACTTCTTCCGGCTCGAGCAAGTCCAGCAGGTGATGCGGTATCCCGTGCCGTTCTTCGCGACTCGGCTTGGCCGTGCCAATGTCGAAGTGCCGATACACTTGCGTCGAATCGCAGGCGACCACCTCTCCGTTCAACCGCTCTGCCAGCCACACCCCCAGCGCCGATTTACCCGAGGCCGTCGGCCCCACGATGGCCGCCAGCGGCGCAACTCCTGAAGCTCCCTGCTCCTGGCTGCGGGTCATCCCAATAGATTCCTGTAGCGAACGAGCAGCACCAGCAGAAGAATCACCGCCAGCACAAGGATTCCCATGGCCTGGTTGCGGGTGACTTTCACTGGACGTCTTGCAGGCGCAGGTTATAAAGGAAGATGAACCGCAATTCGATATGCGGTCCGCTGAAGGCCTGCGGCAACGGCTCGAAGGGATTTGAGGCACGAATGGCAGAAAGCGCGGCGCGGTCCAGCGGCTCCTTGCCAGAGCTCAGCATCAAGGCCGGCTCGGGAAACGGGACACTGCCGTTGCGCAAAATGCGGAATTGCAAGACGACCCGGCCCTTGTCCCCCAGCCGCGCCGATTCCGGCATGACCGCATACCAGTTCCTGCGCACGCTGGCCAACACCCGCGCCAGATAGTTCGAGAAATCCACGCCCTCGAGCGGCGTCAACACCTCGATGCCGCCGTCCAAGAATCCACGCCCGCCGCCAAGCCCTCCGCCTCCAGGTGCAGGCAACGACGGCTCTCCCAATCCCATGGACCCGCCCGAAGGGCGATTCCGCGCGGCACTACGCATGGATTCCTCCAACGCTTTGCCCGGCGAGATTCCCTGCAGGCGCAACCTTCCAGGGTCTTCCGGCAGCGGCTTAGGGGACTCCAGCCTCGCGGCTTCCCGCGGCGCTTCTGGAGCCGCGGGCTTAAGCGCGATCTCCGGCGCCGGAGTGGAGAGCTGGGGTTTCGGGGCATCAGGTAACTCCCGAACAACTCGTTCACGCTCCGGCGGTCCGGGCAACGGTTGTGGCTCCACTTCCGGCGGTGCCACCTGGCGCAGGATGCGCGGGTCAATCCGCACCTGCGGGCTGGTCGGCTCGTTCGGTGGGTTGGGAATTCTCGGCACCTCATCCACCGAAGGAGGCAAATAGACGAAACTCAATTGCTGCCTCGCCAGTTCCATCTCTTCTTGCGTGGGTGGGCGATACGGAAAAAGCGTCGGCCACAGCAGCAGGAAGGCCACCAGCGCCCCGTGATAGGCCATCGTGCCGATGCGCGCGAACAGGCTCCAACGCGAGGTTGTGCGCTTCTCCGGCTCGGCAAGCAGGTTCACCTCTCCGGTCGTCAGCACGTCCGGTTCGATGAGGTCCGGCAGGAACACTCTTCTCTGGCTCGGACTCACCAAAACGGGCGCCGGCTTCGCATCCTTCGGCACGGCGATGCGCGAGTCCAGAACTGTCAAGGGGACATGCTGCGGAATACGGCTCGACACCTCGAGTGGCTTGATCGGCAAATCCCGCGGCACGAGCAGGCGAACGGCCAGCACGTCCAGCGGCAGATGAGCCGGAATGGAGCTGCGCGCGCCGAGCGGGGCCACAGGCAGGTCCGCGGGGACCACCGTTCGGGCATCCAGCAGCGAAGACAATCGCTTGGCCGGTTCTTCGACCGATGCTGGCGGGCGTGCGCCGAGCGGTACCAGGATACGCGGGATCATCGGCTTGCCTGTGGGGCGGCGAAGGCTCCCAGTTGGACGCGGTGCCCGTGCTCGAGGATGCCCGCCATCACCCGCGCGGCTAACTCCAGTGCACGTCGCCCGGCCTCGCCGTCCACTCGCGGCCGGCTGCGCGTGCGCACGCAATCGAGAAACGAACGCAGCTCCGCGCGCAACGGCTCTTCGGGTTGGGTGGGCAGCTTTTCAAACGCAAATTGCGGCTGTGGGCCGGGCTCGGTCACGCGCACGCGGAGCGCATCCTGCCGGCTGTAATCGAGTGAGATGTACTCGTGCGCCTGGAAAAATCTCATCTTGCGGACGCGCTCGGTCGAAACTCTGCTGGCGGTCACGTTGGCCACCGCCCCGGTCTCAAACTCGATTCGCGCATGGGCAATATCCACTTTATCGCTGAGCACCGGAATGCCCACCGCCTTGAGGTCGCTCACCGGCGCATCCACCAGCGCCAGGAGGATGTCCAGGTCGTGGATCATCACGTCGTACACCACGTCAATATCCAGGCTGCGCGGGGAATAGACTCCCAGACGATGCACCTCGAAGAACAGTGGGCGGCTCACCACCTTCTCTACCGCTGCCACCGCCGGATTGAACCGCTCGAGATGCCCCACCTGCAAGACGCGGCGGTGCTTTTTTGCGTGTGCGATCAATGCCTCAGCTTCAGCCACGGATGTAGCCATCGGCTTTTCCACCAGCACATCAATTCCCTGCTCCATCAACCGGCAGCCCACACGGCCGTGGTCTACCGTCGGCACGGCCACACTGGCGGCATCCACGCGGCCTGCGAGGGCTTCGATGTCCGGGACCACCTCGGTAGAGAACTCCGCAGCGACGCGCCGGGCCCGCTCCGCGTCCATGTCCACCACACCGACCAGCTCAACTCCCTCGAGCTCGCGGAAGACACGCACGTGGTTGCGCCCAAAATCCCCTACGCCGACCACAGCAACGCGCGTTTTCTTGGCCTCGGGCATCACTTCCCTCTCCCCACTGGAGCTTCTAGCAGCTCATGGACAGTCTCCGGCGGAAACGCCTCCATGGCGATGCCGGCGTCATCGGCAGTGGCGAGCAATCGTTCGCGGTCAAACAGCAAGGTTCGACCCGCATCAATGGCCAGTGCGGTTGCGTTGGCACGCTTCATGACCTCGATAGTGGGCAGCCCAACGACGGGGACATCGAAGCGCATGTCCTGCCCCGGCTTGCTCACTTTGACCACTACCAGCCGGGCCCCGCCGGTAATTCGCGCTGCTCGTTCAATCGTCTCGTCCGTACCTTCCATGGCCTCAACGGCCACGCACGCGCGGTTACGCACGACCACAGTCTGTCCCAGGTCCAGCCCCGCAATCTTTCGCGCAACCTCGCGTCCGTAGGCAATGTCGGCGGCTTCTTCCGCATCCGGCGCCCGCCGCGTCAACACGCCGGCTGCGGGCACCAGCGGCTTCAAGAACGCCGTGGAGTCCACCACTTCGATTCCCTCCGACTCCAAAACCCGCGCCACCGCGCCGATCAGCGCATCGGTGTTTTTCCGCGGCAACGTCAGCAGCAACTTGGCCAAGCGCCAGTCCGGCTGAATCGAGCTGAAGATCTTGTTGTGTTTCACCTGCCCGGCCATCACCGCGCGCGTGACGCCTTCTTTGCGCAGCAGCTCAATGGTCTTGCTCAATTCGCCCAGGCTGACCCAGTGCAATCGCCTGGCGGCGTGCTCGAGCTCCGGCGCTGCTTCTTCGCGGATGGCGATCACCGCCATTTCAATCCCCTGGCTTCGAGCGCCCTCCAACACAAGAAACGGAAACCGCCCGTTGCCGGCGATCAGTCCCCAGCGACCCGCGCCCGCCTGCTCATAGGAGGAAGTACTCATCGCCGCCTACTTGGTGATGCCCCGCTCTGCGGTTTCGATGAAACGCACCAGCTCATCGACATCCCCCGACCCGTTCAGCGACGCCCGCATTTGCTCCAGGGCCTGCGTGGTGTTCAGCTTCGAGCGCAGCAAGAAACGAAACGCCTTCTCAATGGTTTGGATGCGCTCAGCGGCAAAGCCGCGACGCTCGAGTCCAACGGCGTTCACGCCGAAGCAGTGCGTCTCTCGCTCCGTCACAACTTTGGCGAACGGCGGAACGTCCATGGTGATGACCGTTGAAGCCCCCACAAACGCATAGCGTCCAATCCGGCAATACTGGTGCACCGGGCTGAACGCGCCCACCGTGGCGTAGTCCTCCACCGTCACATGCCCCGCCAGCGTGGCCCCATTCGCAAACACGGTGTGGCTGCCCACGACACAATCATGGGCCACGTGCGCGTAGGCCATAAACAGGTTGTGGCTGCCGATGCGCGTGACGCCGCCGCACTGTTTGGTCCCCCGGCTCACGGTCGTGAATTCGCGAAAGGTGTTCCCATCGCCTGCCATCAACTCGGTTCGCTCACCCCCATACTTCAAATCCTGGGGGTCTCCGCCCACCGAGCAAAAGGGATGAAACACGTTTTCCGACCCGAAGCGCGCCGGCCCGTTCACCACCGCGTGCGGATGGAGCACGCACCCATCCCCCAGCTCCACGCCGGGCCCCACGACGGCAAACGCGCCAATCCCCACGTCGCGCCCCAGCCGCACATTCGGCGCAACCATCGCTCGCGCGTCAATCTCGCCCATACTTCCGCTCACCCCGCTGGCGGCGGATCGCGGTCCACCATCTTGCACATCAACGTCGCTTCCGCGGCCAATTCTCCATCCACAGACGCCTGCCCTTGCAGCTTGCAGAAATCTCTGCGCCAGGTAAGCACCGTCACTTCCAGCCGAAGCTGCTCCCCGGGCACCACCGGGCGACGAAATCTCGCGTCATCCACGGCCACGAAATACAGCAACTTCTTCTCCCGGTCGGGCACCTCCTGGAGGAGCAGCAGGCCGCCCGTCTGCGCCATGGCTTCGATCATCAGCACGCCCGGCATGATCGGCTTACCGGGAAAGTGGCCCTGGAAGTAATCCTCGTCCATGCGCACATTCTTCACGCCGACGATGCGCTTCAGCGGCTCCATCTCCAGGATGGCATCCACCATCAGGAAAGGGTGCCGGTGCGGCAGGATTTTCTGGATACCGTCCCTGTCCAGAATCATCGGGTCTCCTCAACCCTCGGCAGTAGGCCCCGGTGCAGACTTTGGGTCACGTGCAATCCAACAATTATATGCGAAGAACCCGTTGCGGCGAACTCCCGTTGCCGCGCACCTCGACCGTTGCTAGCATACTCCGCGCCATGCCCTCTTCCAATCGAATGCGCGAATTGTTCGGTCTGGCCCGTGGGCAGGAGAAGAGCATGGTTCGCTTGCTTCGGCGGTTCGTCCAGGCCGAATCGCCCAGCACCGACAAACCTGCGGTGGACCGCTTCGGCCGGCTCGTGGCTGCCGAGTGGCGGGGCCGTGGTGCCCGCGTCCGCCTGATTCGTCAGCCCCGGCGCGGCGATCACCTCCGCGCCGAGCTGTTTCTTGGCCGTGGGCGACCCCGCGGCCAGATCCTCGTCCTCGGCCATCTGGATACGGTGTACGACCTAGGCACTCTGGAGCGCATGCGCTGCCGCATCGCTCGCGGCCGCTTCTGGGGCCCGGGCTCGTTGGACATGAAAGGCGGACTGGTCATCGCCCTGTATGCGATTGATGCGTTGCGACGCGCACGCCTCCAACCCTCTCGTCGGCTCATCTTCCTGTGGACCTCGGACGAAGAAATCGGCAGCAAAACTTCCCGCCGCATGATCGAGCGCGAAGCCCGGCGCAGCCAAGCCGTCCTGGTCCTCGAACCCGCCGATGGCCCGCAAGGCCATCTCAAAACGGGACGCAAGGGCGTGGGCGAAGTCGAAATCATCGTTCATGGCCGGGCCGCTCATGCCGGCCTCAATCCCCAAGACGGCGTCAACGCGGTCCATGAGCTCTCCCTTCAGATCGCCCGGTTGATGCAATTCAACCAGCCGCGTCGCGGAATCACGGTGAATGCCAATGTGATCGAAGGCGGCACGCGCACCAACGTCATCGCCGAGCGCGCCTCCGCGCGGGTGGATCTGCGCATCTCCCGCAAAGCCGACATTCCGCCGCTCGAGCGCGCCGTTCGCTCCCTCCGGCCCTTTCTGCAAGGCGCGCGGACCGAAGTACGCGGCGGGATCGGCCGGCCTCCCATGGAGCCGCGCATGGCCCGCGCACTTTTTCAAAAAGCAAAGGCGCTGGCTCGCGAGATGGGCATCGAGTTGAAAGAGTCGGTCGTCGGCGGTGGCTCCGACGGCAACTTCACCGCCGCGTTGGGCGTGCCTACGCTCGACGGCCTCGGCGCCGTAGGCGATGGCGCGCACAGTGCCCACGAAAATGTGGTCATCCGCGCCCTACCGGAGCGCGCCGCTCTCCTGGCCGGGCTGCTGTCCATGCTGTGACAGGAGCCTTACTGTACATAAGTACGCCGCACGTGCTTCACTGTTTCCTGTTCGAGTTCCGCGTAATCCATTCGCAGCACACTTACGCAGGCAGCTTCAGTTGGAGAGCCGGCGGCGACTTGGTCCAGCAGGCGCTCGATGTCTCTAATGCCATTTGAGGCGATGACGTATTCGACCACGGCCAGCGACCAAGAATACGCGTAGCCGGCCAGGTGGTCCGGGAATTTCATCCACGAACCTTCCAGCACCTTGAGCGGCACGGAGGCTTTCCTTTCATAGGCCGTAACCAGCAGCGCCGCATACTCGCCGCTGCGCGCCCCTTCGAGCCATTGCGCAATGCCCTCATGCAGCCAGACCGGGGCCTTCCCGCCCGTCTTCATTTGGACAAAGCTGTGGGCCAGCTCGTGCCGCAACACCCGCGAAAGCTCGCTCGTCATCGAGCTGAGCCCTTGCACCGGCACACGGATTCGCCCGTCGTTGATTGCGCCGACCCACGCCGGGGCACGAGTGATGTCGGCGAACCCCTGGTTGGTGTAGAGGATGACCCCGATGGCCTCTGCCGGAGTGAAATTCAATTCGGATTCAAGCGCTCGAAAGTGCTCCTCGAGGTTGCGCAACACTTCTTTGGCCAACTCCGGCGCGGCCCCACCGTGGTAGCGCAGCACGAAGTGGCGGCTTTCGCCCGCGCCGTACTTCTCCTCAACGGACAGCTCTTGTTGCGCCTTTTCCAGCGCCCGCTGCACTTCGGCGTCCGGTCGTAGCCGCGACGCTCTTTGCCATTCCTCGACCGCCTGCTCGGTGCGGTTCTGCCCGTAATAGGCCCAGCCCGTCAGCTTGGCGACCTCCGGCGAGTCGGGTGAGGCGCGCCGGGCGCGTTCTAAGCACTCTCCTGCCGCCGTGTATTCCCCTCGCCGCAAGTGCAGGTAGGAAAGCTGGAGCAACAGGTCGGTGTGAGCTGGCGCGAAGCTCAGCGCACGGCGGTAATGATCCATGGCCTGCTCAGTGTCGCCGTTTTTCAGTCTGGCCTGTGCCGCGGCGTGGTGGGCTACGGCTACACGGTTCACGGCGGCCGCATTCCCACTTTGTGCTGCTGCCTCCAGCCGGGAGATGTATTCGGGATCCACGCTACCGTCACGCACGGCTAGGGCGGCAACGTCGGCGTAGGCAGCTTGGGCGCTCAGAGGAGGCGGGGCGATGCCTACTTCGTCCGCGCGGGTATCGGTCAGAGCCACCGCTCCATTCTCAATGCGGGCAATCATCGTCCGCGGCAGTCGCAGCCACCCGGCGCGAGTCTCATAGCTGACGTGGTTTTGTTCCTCGACCACCTTCACCGCCATGATTCGCCGCCCGTTCTTGAGGACAATGGTGTCCCCGAGCACAGGCAGCGCAACCAGCAGCGCGGCCATCCAAGAAATCGAGAAACGGGCCACAGGGCGTGCCACGTTCCCATCTTAACAAACGGTTTCGCTGGCCCCGCGGCAGGGAGCGCAAACGGTTACCGCCCGGTGTCTGCTTGAGTGAAACTGACTTTTGCCTGAGAATTGAGTGGTGATGAAGTTCCGACCCTCACTTCCGTTCCTTCTCTTTGCACTGGCCGTTCCTCGTCTGGCAGCGCAAACTTCTTGGGCTGAGGCTTCACCGCGAGAGGTCTTTCAATCCCTGAACGCCCTGCGGGTTAACTCCGCACAAGTCTACTTCGTGCGCGACCTTCTCCTGCGCCGCGACGTCGTTCGCTTGGATTTCATCGAAGGCAAACTGGCATTTCTGGCAGCCTTCGACGGTCGCATCACCGGCGCAGTCTTCACCGGCCGCGGCCGCGCTCTGGCCTTTCCTCGCGACCCGATTGAGAAGGCCTCCCTCGGACGCTTCCTGGGCTCCCCCCTTCTCGACCAGCCCTTTTCCCGAGCCTACCTGCGCTTCAACGACGCCACGGCTGACGAGTTGCTGCGCCAGATTCACGCGTCCGAGGCTCCGGCCTCCGAGGAATCCAGCTTCGGCGCCGAGTGGGACACAATTCTCTCCGATCTCAACACTTGGCATTCTCTCCGTCTGCTCTTCGACCTGTTCTCCGAAAGCCCTCGCCCGTATCTCTATGCCGGCTTGCGCAGCGAGTCCCGAGGCGCCTTTGACGTTCTCATTGACCAACGTCACTCCGAGCAGATCCTCATCGGTCAGGCTCGCTGGGTGGCTGGCTCGCAGTATTACGACGTCTGGGCCTCCTTCCCCAGTGCAGAGCCTGCGGCACCGCCGTCCGCCTTTCTGGCCACGCAGTATGTCGTGGACACCTCAATTCAGTCCGACCTGCAGCTCGAGGCCACGGCCACACTCACCCTGCAGGCAGTACGCGGAGGCGAGCGAGCCATCCCGCTCGAACTTTCGCGCCACCTCAAGGTCCGCGCGGTCGAAGACGACGCCGGACGCGCGGTAACCTTCTTCCAGAATGAAGCGGTCAGCCGCCACGAGATCGCTCGGCGTGGAAACGACGCGGTGATCCTTGTGCTTCCCGAAACCCCGCCTGCAGGCTCCCAGCTTCGCCTGCGGTTGAGCTATCGCGGCAGCGTGATCAGCAATGCTGGCAACGACGTCTACTTTGTCGGTGATCGCGGGATCTGGTATCCACAACCGGCCGGCCAGGAAGGTTTCACGCCGTTCGACCTTTCCTTCCGCTGGCCTCGCCGCCTCCAATTGGTCGCCACCGGCACTAAACTGGAGGAGCATGAAGACGGCGAATGGAAAACAGGCCGCTGGCGATTCGACCAACCCATGGTCACCGCCGGCTTCAACCTGGGCGACTATCTCAGCGAGCGCACCACCGGCTCGCCGCACGTGGAGGTCTATGCTAACCGCAACCTCGAGCGCGCCCTGCAAGAACGCCTTCGCCAGACGGTGGTGCATCCCATCCCGCCGGCTTTGGCACGCGGTACTCGGGGTATCCCTTCCACTTCCATCGTTCTGACAGACCCTCCTCCCAGCCCCGCGTTGGTTCTGGGGAAGCTGGGAGCGGACGTCGCTGATGCCGTGCGCTTCTTCGAACGCTTCAGCGGCCCCTTCCCCTACCCGCAACTTGCCGTCTCCCAAATCCCCGGCAGTTTTGGCCAGGGTTGGCCCGGCTTGCTCTACCTTTCCACGCTTACCTTTCTAACCCCCGCGGATCACCGGCGCGTGGGCAGTGGCGAGCGCACCCAGGACTTCTTCACTGAGCTGTTGCCCTTTCACGAAGTGGCCCATCAGTGGTGGGGGAATCAGGTGACCTACGCCGGCTACCGCGACCAGTGGATTCAGGAGGGGCTGAGCAACTACCTGGCCATGGTTTACGCCGATGCAAAAAAGCCCAAGGAGCAAAGTCTTGCTGCCTGGCTTGACCGCTACCGCGCAGACCTGTTGGCCGAGCACGAGGAAACGAAACAGCCTTACCATCTGGCCGGGCCGTTGAATCTCGGCTACCGCCTGCGCTCCTCGCTCTCGCCCGAAGCCTACGAGCGCATCATTTACGGCAAGGGTGCCTGGGTGTTCCACATGCTGCGCATGCTGCTTCGCGAGCCCGCCGCCAAAGACCCCGACGGGCGTTTCATCCGGCTGCTGCGCTCCCTGCTCGAAGGCCATCGCCACCGTACTCTGACCACTGCGCAGTTCCAGCATGCCGTTGAAAGGGTGATGACTCCGGCCATGGATCTGGAAGGAACCGGCTCCATGGACTGGTTCTTCGACCAATGGGTGCAGTCTGCCGGCATTCCCCATTACTCGATAGAGTTCGCCTCGCAGCCGGTGGCCGGTGGCTTTCAGATTCGCGGGGTCCTCAAGCAAAGCGAAGTGCCAGAAAGCTTCGTCGCCCCCGTGCCCGTCTATGCCGTCCCGACCGCAGGCAAACCCATCCTTCTCGGAAAGGTTGTGGCCTCCGGCGAGCAGACCCGTTTCCAGTTCACCTCCCGCGTGCGGCCCAAGCGGCTGCTTCTGGATCCCCAGCGAACCCTTCTCTGCGTCAAGGAATAAGGAGTATTGGCCCGCCCCTTAAGTGCCAAGCGCATCCGCGGGCCCGGGTAACCTTATGGTTGAAGGTTGAAGGAATGGGAAGATAGATTGTTGAAGGGACAGTCGCCTACGGCCGAGCGGGGCTTCTCACCGCGCGCCAGATTCCGTAGGCCGTGCCTGCGCCAATCAGGATCAAGGCAATCAGCAGGAACCGGCTGCGCCCGGCGGCCGCGGGCCGCGGGCCAGAAGCCTCTGCCGCTGAAGCATCCACCAGCACGCGGTAGGACGTGGCCTCCGCGACGGTGTGCACCTCGCTGCCGATGGCTACTTCCAGCTCGCCTCGCTGGCTGGTCACCAGAAACTCGAGCGGCCCCACCAGCGTAACTTGTGCCAAGGCTTGCGCCGTCTTCGGCCGGATGCGCGCTTCCGAGGCGTGGACCTCGATGGCGTTCGCCGCTGCACTGGCGAAGACCAATGTGCCGCGCTCCAGCACCGCGCTCGCTCCCGCGGACGCCAGCCCCATGGCCGCGGTCGTATTCGGCAGCAGAGCCACCTGCGCCGCCCCCAGCCGAGCGCGCAGCGTTCCGGTCTGCTCCGTGCTCAGGATGTCGCCGGCAAAGACGGAAGCGCCGCTTTGCGCTTCCCCGACCCCCAGGTGAGCCCGATCTGCTTGCAACACCACGCCGAGGGGCTGGCTGCCCGCAGCCTGAACGGGCGCACCCACCAGTGTTGAG
>Ga0233417_10000364_pt1 | contig 13474 bp, 9 predicted proteins | sample Sed_MG_FD_189023 | JGI IMG/M metagenome (GOLD analysis project Ga0233417, IMG submission 189023) | Sediment microbial communities from Lake Towuti, South Sulawesi, Indonesia - Sediment_Towuti_2014_0.5_MG | ecosystem: Environmental > Aquatic > Freshwater > Lake > Sediment | place: Indonesia... | reverse complement strand
CGCCAATCTTCACTAAATGAGGGGGAGACAAGAGGGAACGAAGCAGCGTAGTAGGGATGCCCATTCAAGCTGAACACAGCTCGCGCTGAACCATCGCCAACTTCTGAGGAAGCGGGTTGAGGATAGGACAAGCCCCCACTCAGGCTGGTGGCCACCGGTTTGCCATCCACCAGCAGGGTGTGCTCCAAGCCTGTCTGAGCGCGCATCTGCGCCGCGAATCTCTCGTCCAACCTGATGCCCACAATAACCGTGCCCTGGGCACCCGCAGAATCGCCCCGAATAGGCTGGGCGCCCATCAGCCAAAGTTGGGGGCCCCCTCCGTTCGACAATCGATAGAAAACCGCGGGCATTTCGGCCGTGCATAGTGGCGCGTCGAGCATCTCACCTACCTGAGCCAGTTTCCGATGGCCCACATCGCAGACGAGCAACAGGTCGAGCCCCGCACTCACCTGAAGGGTGCTCAGGTAAGTCAGCAGCGAGTCAGGTGCCCCCTGGGTCAGCAAGTTGTGCAGTGTAGGTCGTTGAGCGGTCAGGGTGGCCAGGTTATCCATTTCGCTCTCTTCAGCGGAGTAGAGGGCTTGAGCGGCCTGGGCGGCCTGGTCTACCTGGGCCCAGGCCTGACGCTCAAGCTGGTTTCGGATCAGCCAGATTGCAGGCAGACCTGCCGCTGCTGCCGTCAAGAGCACGACCGCAACAAGACTCAAGATCAGTTGGACAGATAGGCTACTCAAATCGAATCGAAAGGGTTTCATGGTGACTGGCCACTGGAAAGCCCTCCAAAGCCCACAACTGCTAGCAATCGTATTGTACTTCCTCTCACAAGATATTTGCCTGCGCTGGCTTACGGGAATATTTTACCAGGATTCAAGATGTGGTTGGGATCGAAAACATCCTTGATGTGGCGCATTAGTTCGATCTGTGCCTCACCTACTGCCAACGACAGGTATCCGCGGCGGGTTGCCCCGATGCCGTGCTCACCCGTGATGGTTCCACCCAGCGACAGGGTGAGCCGGTAGATCTCCTGGCTCAGAGTCGGTACCAATAGCCGCCAGTCGTCCTCAGGCATATCGTCTTTGAGGGCATTGACATGCACGTTGCCGTCGCCAGCGTGGCCGAAGCTAACGATCCGCACCCCGTGTTCCCGTGCGATATCCTTGATGCCTCTGAGCAGATTGGATATCTCGGCACGAGGCACCACTACATCCTCCATATGGTTGATTGGGCTTTCATGCTTTAGGGACTCGATGATCATTCGCCGCGCCTCCCACAGTCGATCACGCGTGCGCTGATCCTGGGCCACCAGCACATCCCGCGCCCGATGCTGGAGGCACAGCTCGCCTACCGTCTCCAGGTCCGCGTCCACAGTCTCCTGGTGATTGCCATCAAGCTGGATGAGCAGATGAGCTGCCGCGTCGCTAAATGGCACTTCTTTTTGCAGCAGCCGCTCCACGGCCAGTAGACTGTCTTGTTCCATGAACTCGATGGCAGTCGGCAGGATGCGGTGGGCAATGATGTCGGCCACAGTGTCGGCAGCCGCCTGGAACTCGTCGAAAGGCACCAGCAGGTCAACCCGCACTTTGGGCAGAGGCAACAGCCGCAAAATGATCTTGGTAACCACCGCCAGGGTACCCTCCGAGCCGATCATCAATTGGATCAGGTTATATCCAGTAACATCCTTGACCAACTTACCCCCCAAGTTGATGATCTCCCCTGAGGGCAGAACTGCCTCCAGGCCACACACATAGTCCTTGGTCACACCGTACTTAACCGCTCGTGGTCCCCCAGCGCCCTCAGCGATATTCCCGCCAATAGAACACGAATCGAGGCTGGCCGGATCTGGGGGATAGAACAGCCCTTCAGCCTCAACCGCGCGATGAATGTCTCCCGTAATCACACCCGGCTCGACAGTCACCATGAGATTCCGATGATCGATCTCCAGAATGCGGTTCATCTTCTCCAGCGAGAGGACAATACCACCACACATCGGCACCGCGCCACCACTTAACCCCATGCCCCCCCCTCGGGGAGTGACCGGCACGCATTCTCGTTGGGCCAGCTTAAAGATCTCCGCAACTTGCTGAGTTTCAGTGGCTTTGACCACTGCCTCGGGAACAGCTCGCAGGCCAACTACCTCGTCGTGGCTGTAAGGTTCGATGGCTTCAGGATTAACCAAGACATTCTCTTCACCCACAATTCGGCCTAACGCTTCGACTATGGCAGCATCTACAGTTCTATATCTAACCATCTATCCGCCCCTACTCGCGAGAATCACCCACAACGGGTCCCCTTACAGCCACAACTCGCTACCCGGTATGATTGCCGGTCAGGACCGCCTGGGCAGCAGCCAACCCTACACCTGCCTGAAACTTGTAGCCGGCCTGGGCTAGCCCATTCTCGATAGCCCCGACCGTAGCCAGGATGTCCGAAGCTGTCACCGCCCCCATATGACCAACACGGAAGTATTGGTCCCTGATAGCCGGAAGCAAACCTCCAGCCAGGATTGCCCCTGCCGCCTTGATATAACCCAACACCCTGCGATCTACGTCCTGCGGATAATAGGGCGCCGTCAACGTAGTGGCCGCTCTGTCAGGGCCGATAGGTACCTGCCTGAGCCCCAAGGCAGCCACTGCTGCCTTGAAGGCTTGGCTCAATTCACGGTGACGGGCAACGCGGGCGCCCAGTCCCTCTTCCAATATCTGGCCCAGGCTCACATTGAGAGCCCAGATAAGGTTAACCGGTGGCGTACCGAAATAGCTGGGTTGGCGCGCCTCGTAGGCCTGCATGATCGGCAGCCATTCCTTCCAGTCCACGTAGTAGTTACCCACCGGTGTCTTTCGGTTTTGAAATGCCCGCATCGCGCGGGGGCCCGCAACCACCAGCGCCAGGCCCGGCGGTACCCCAATTGCCTTCTGCGAAGCGGTAAGCGCCAGATCGATGCTCCAATCTTCCTGATGCATCTCCTCACCGCCTATCGAGCAAACCCCATCCACCACAACCAACGCGCCGTGCTCACCTCCTAGCGCAGCCAGGCCTCTCACATCAGCGCGCACAGCCGTGGAGGTATCCACGTGGGTGACGGCCATCATTTTGTAGGAGCCTTCTTTCAGGGCGGCCTCAACACCCTCTATAGGTGGGGCGTCGCCAATGGCTGCGGCGCGCGCCTGAGTCACTTTGGCCCCATAACGCTCCAAAATAGCGGCAAAGCGGTCGCTGAAGTAGCCAGTATTCACGACGAGGACCTCGTCCCCCGGCTCGACCAGGTTTGCAGCGGCCATGTCCATAGCCAACGTACCAGACCCGGCCACCACGAAGGGCTGACCGTTGGAAGAGCCAAAAACCTCCCGCAATCGCTCCAGCGCCTGGCCAAAAACGTGAATGAAAGCGGGGTCTATGTGGCTGGTAGTCGCCATGCCCATGGCCCGTAGGACTTCCGGCGTGAATTCGATGGGCCCTGGGATCATAAGCAGTTTTCTGTCCTTCATCGCCTGTTCCTGCCTTTCTTGGGTAAATTCGCATGCGGAAGGGAGACCGGTGCCTCAGCTTCAGCGGCACCTGTGTCGAACAGTATAGCATGCAGTGTGTGGTGACACCAATCTAGTGGAATTCTGTGGGCCCGAGCGGGGATCACACGACAGGCACGGACGTTTTCCACAGCCTGATGGGGCGCACGCAACGGCTAGCGCCTGGCAACCTAAGTGCAGTTCCCTGCGTCGCTCAGAACCCGCGCTCCAAGGGACGAGGCAAGCTTAGTAGTCGCAGCGCGGATCTCATCATATCCAGCCACGGATCAGGGAGAAATCACACAGTGGCGATGCTCAGCATCATGTCTTTCACGGCATCAATCTCGTCCTGGTTGACCATATGGCCCATATTGGGATAGAGCCGCACTGTGACCTGGCCGTCAAGGCGGCGCAGGATCTCGGCGGTATGAAGTACCTGCTCTGTTGGGATATGAAAGTCAGGGTCACTACAGCCCAGAAAGACTGGCGTACCTGCCAGCGAGCCCGGATAGTCACGAGGTGTGCCTTCGGGGCCGATCAAACCACCGCTCAAACCCACCACACCCGCGTAACGCCGGGCGCGACGCGCCATATACTCCAGGACCAGGCACGCACCCTGTGAGAAGCCCAAGAGCATGGTATGTTTGGGCGAGATGCCTGCTTGGTCTAGCCGAGCGATCACATTGTCAAGTGCCGCAAGAGCGGACGAAAGCTCCGGTTCATTGTTGGAGATAGGTGCGAGGAAGGGATATGGGTACCAGGTGTTGCCCGCTGCTTGCGGCGCAAGATAAGCAAAACCCGGAAGGGCCAATTCGGCAGCCAGGGGCAACATACCCTCGGCTGTGCCGCCACGTCCGTGTACCAATACCAGAGCTACTTGTGCCTTTCCAAGAGGTTCGCCTGTTTCCAATATTGGCTGGCCTTGGTGCACACCGTGCACCCGGCTGACGCCTTCCATTACAGCACCTTCTTCCTATGTGTCAGGCACAAAACGGGCCCGGCTGACAGCATGCTGAATCAGCCCCAGGCCAAGAGTCTCAACGAGTAGCGCCCTCCCGACTCTGCACAGTTGCCGTTATCCTCTCTTGTGCACCACCCACTGCCATTCAACTTCTACAAATTTCGCGCTCATTTCCCCCAACGCATGACAGGTGGCAGGTGGAATTCAGGCGCTCGATCACCCGACCAAGGTGCACTGGGGGCAAGCGTCAGTCCAGCCAGATCCAGTAACACCCTATCGTAATTCACGCGCCAACCGACAAAGTCGCGCCAGGCTTGATCGCGGTCAGCCTTGAGCGGAACCCCTGCAGACTCGAGCCGCTGGCAGGCTGCATTAAACTCCTCCCGGCTCACACTGATTGGATCATCCGGCCGAGGATCCGGATTATATGGGATACTGAAGAAGTCTGCGATCCGACGCAAAGCCAGGTAACCTGCTCGAATACATAGGGCGGCCGACGGGTCGCCGGCATCCTGCACACTTGACAGAGTCAGAGAGGCGGCGTCGAGCACCGCCCCGGCAGCCGTGACCCACGAGAGATCCGACCGTGGCGAGCGGAAGAAAACCAACGCCGGCAACGAGGTATGGCTCTCCTCAATATCCGCAAACCAGGCTTCCCACACTCGCCATTGCTCGCTGAGGCGATCTAGGCCGTGAATGCGGTGGAAACGCAGTATCATCTCCACTGCGGAAGGTGGACTGTCTGCGCGCACCTCCAGTAGAGTGACCGCCGCCTCACGGCGCGAAAATGCTGCGTACATGGTTGGCAGATAGGCGATCAGCAACGCGATCAGGATGAGGCCAATGATTGCTTCACTGAACTCAAGGATCGTTTTGGGCAGATCGTCAACCACTGCAAATCCCAGCGTGAGCAGCGAGGAGCCGCTCACCCGGAACGCTTCGTACCACGTCTCGACACCCAGCCCCCAGAACATACCAGTGTACCCAACCAGGACAAGCACAAGCCATGTGACCAAAAGTGCAAGCAATGCAAACGGCGCAAAGAAAGCCAGCACACGGTCACGCTCCTGGTAGGATCGTGGTCCGCGCAGCCGCAATTCAAAAAGGCGGCGCACCCACACAAATACGATACGGGTGAGCAAATCGGGCGCACTTCGTGGCAACACAAGAGTTTGAACTGCCGAAAAAAGGGTCCCACCCACTATGACCACACCGACAGCAAAGAACACGACGCGCAAGATGATCATTACTTACCTTGAGCTGTAGATCTTCGACGTGGCCGTCTTCAGATCTGGCACACAAATCGCTTTAGGGCATGATGCAATCATGAGGTGCCTGAAGTGCACCCCCCTTGATCCGACATTCGCATGGCCATCTTGGGGGAGAAAACGGGACCAACCTGACCTCGTGCGGTGTCGTCACCACCCGAGCTGATTGATGAGGATACGAATCCTTGTCAGGCAGCCAGCCTGAGGCATCAGGACGCCTAGCACATCAGGGTGACGGACGTCTGGGAGTCCAGGCCAGCGTGGAAGTCACCGTGCAGGACGTGGCGTTGAACCTGGCCACACGCCTCCAGGCCGCGGCAGACGCAGGCCGCAACTCGGCCCCGGGTCGCTGGAAAAGTCTCGGAATAGATCTAGCGCCGCAGAGCCCGCCGCACTCCTTGCACTGCCAGCAAAAGTACCAGCACGGCAGCCAGAGCGGCCGTGATCGTAACGGGTGTACCCGGCAGTGTACCGGTCACAGGTAGCAGCGCATCTCCGCCACCCACCTGGAAGCCTACCCACCAGTACTGAATCAAGCCGCCGCCCTGGTTACGTTGCTCAGCGCGCACGGCGTAACTCCCATCTGCTGTGCCCTCCGGGACGCTGATGGTGGCTGAGAAGGTGCCATCGGCGGCGGGGTTGACCTCCACCTCAGCAATGACCCCCGCTCCGGTATCGCCATTGGTTACGATCATCACCTTGACGGGGATCCCGGCCTTAGCTCCCTGTCCAGTGACCGAGATATCGGTGCCTGGATCCCCATTAATCGGGCTGATCGTAATGCGAAGCGTTGTAGCCGTATCCCCGCCTGCCAGGGCAGCAGATGCCGGAAGCAACAGAACCACCACCAGCGCAACTGCAATCGTGACTCGCAAAGACATGAGCTTCACCTCCTGCGCAAGAAGCCCGCTGATTATGAAAAGTTGTTATGTTAGCTCAATTATACCCTTGACCACGATATATGTCAAGTTGATATTCTTTATGTTTAATCACCAGCCAGTCAGCGTGGAGCTACTGGTCGCACGCCCAGAACGCGAAAGGGCCCGCTCCGGGAAGCGGGCCCCATGACTGCTTTGATCGGCTATGATTGTTCTCGAGCTGGCCTATCTGATGGCGAACACCTCAAGCGCATCACCAGTCGTTGTCAAGCGCTGTGGGGGGGCTGATCCATCTGCCCGAACACGCCAGATGCCAGCCGACTCTGGCCCAGACGTCGATGAAGGTTCACCCTGAGCGAGATAACGGGCGAAAATGAGGAATGCGCCGTCGGGTGTCCAACGGGGACTGCTTTCGACGTAGGCGTCGCCACTTGTGAGGGAGCGGACCTCACCTGAATCAATGTCAATAATTTCAAGCGAAATGCCGTCACTGCGCTCCGCAATGTACGCTACCTGATTAGCCTGTGGAGACCAAACGGCCTCACCAACAGGAAAGCCGGTCAACAATTTGTGTCCACTCCCGTCGGCTCCCACCACCCATAGGCGGCCAGACTCATCCTGATAGGTCAGGCTGTGTCCATCAGGAGACCAGGCATGATTAACCGGGGCTGGCCCGGACCCCATCTGAACCGGGCTACCACCCGCCACGTAATAGACAAAGGCTGGCTCGCCAAAATCGACCAGAAGGCGTGTGCTATCAGGAGACCAGTCGATGACATCAGGGCACAACTGCCGGGGAGAGGTTTGCGGCGCAGTAGTGCCCAAGGTGCGCCAACCCGATCCATCGGATTCTATCAGGACGACATTGAAGATGTTGGGATCGCCCGTTGTCTCCAGCAAAGCAATGTACTTGCCATCCGGCGACCATGTCGGGAAAAAGTAACGTCGCCCACCGACAATCAGCGCTTGAGCAGGCTGCGAGGAGTCAAGCAACTGCGCATACACGTCGTTGTCAAGAGTGTAAATGATACCCTTGCTATCGGGAAACCAAGAGACGGAGCCAGTCATCGCATCCTTCAGCATCGCCGCTGAACCGCTTGTGGTCGGCGTAACCCACAAGCCGTCGTCTGCCTGCTGATAGACAATCCAGTGACCATCAGGGGCCACATAATAGGGAGCGCATTGAGTAGGCTGAAGGTTGTTGGCCAACGAGGTAACGTCGGTGCCATCTACCTGCATCATGTGCAGGTCACTGCTGTCCAGATACGCTATGCGCACGGCTGAGGGTGGCGGAGGGGTCTTGTACTCGGGGACTTGTGGAAGTTGGCAACCCCCTATCGACAGGGAAAGGACAATGCCAAATAACGTGCTCCAAGCCGACAGGCGGCCGGGACCATTCTTTTGACGCCAAAAGCCCCGTTCGTCAACCCTTCTGGCACCATTGGGCTTAATAGCCCCGGGCATCAGGGCACCAGGTTGCTTAGCGAGCGGGGCACACGCGAACCCGTAGAGAGCTCTCTGAATTTTTACAGCAGTCGACAAGCTAGGTTACCGTCTGATCCGTTTCGTCTTCATCCAAGGAGAGTTTGCCGATTGTACGCACCACCCCGCGCTGCCACTGAGCGTAGGCGACTGCCAACAGCATCAGTATCAGCACGGATACCAGCAAGAACTCCATATCCCTCTTCTTCGCTCCTTTTTTTTTACAGCTCTTCGAAATCGACCAAGTTTCAGTATAACCCAACCTTCTGCTGCTTACATCGGTTAAGCTGCCTATTCTTCTTCACATGGCGTACGCGATTGCGCGTAGAGTTGTCATAAAAACTGTTTCCTGAGGCATTCAATTGGCCGATTTGTGAACGTCCGGTTCCGGGACTTGAGGATTGCGCGGTAGCACAACCCGCACGGTTGTCCCCCTGCCGATATGAGACACAATCTGGGTATAGCCCCCAAAGAGCTGCGCACGCTCTCTCAGGCTCATCAGTCCCAGGTTGCCCTTATTCACCAAATCAGCAGTCTCCTCGGGCACCTCAAAGCCAACGCCGTCGTCTTGGACCAGGATGACCACTTGCCTTTCCAGAAACTTGGCCTCCACCTGCACGTGTGATGCTTGAGCGTGCTTTCGAACATTGGCGAGAGCCTCCTGGACTATGCGGTAAATGGCCACTTCCATGTCCGGCGGCAGCCCGTCAGGTGAGCCATCCACGTCAAGTGTTATTTGTAGGGAGTCTTGCCGGGCCAGCTCATTCGCCAGATATTGCAGCGCCGGCAGCATACCCAGATCCTCGAGGACCGTGGGCCGCAAGTCACGGCTGAACTGGCGCACGCTATCAATGGTCTCAGTCACCATCTTGCGGACTTCGCGCAACTGCTCCTTTGCCCCCACTACGTCCTCAGCAGCCGTCTCGCGGGCCAGCTCCACCCGCTGCCCGATAGCGATGAGGGACTGCACGGTATCGTCATGAAGGTCGCGCGCAATCCGCTTGCGCTCTTCTTCTTGAATGATAGTGATCGCCGCCACATATTGCCGCAAGCCCGCCTGGTATCGAGCGATTTGTTCTACCATCTGGTTAAAGTCACTGGCCAGTTCGCGCAGTTCGCGGATACTGCCCGGAGTCACCTGCGCCGCGTAGTTACCGGTGGCAACCAGGCGCGAACGAGCAGCCAGCTCGGCAATCGGGCGAATGACACGCTGGACTCCAACCAGTACGATGGCTGCCACCAAGACCACCCCAGCCAGCAGAGCCAAAACAATCGGTCGCAGCGAGATTCGAGCAGGCGCGACCACATCCGCCCACGGCTCCTGGATCACTAGCCCCCACCCAGTCACGGGAACGATGGCGTAGCCGACCACCTGGCGTGCCAGGCCGGGCTCCTGGATGATCAGTGCGCCCTCGCGCTCACCCCGCATAAGATTGAAGACCGAGGCACGCTGGCTGAAATCAGCGCTGATGAGCAAATAGTCGGGATGGTAGATAGCATGTCCGTTTCGATCAATAAGATAGGCTTCACCAGAATCGCCAACCTGCAGCTTCTGAATCTCCTCACCGATGCGCTGAAAGCGCACATAAAATCGCCCAGCCAACACTCCTTGAAAGGTCCCATCCCGCGCGATAACCGGCACCGCTACCACGATGATGTCTTCGCCTGACCCTGCCTCCTGGATAATATCAGAGAACGTAAATGAGCGGAGAGCCCGCGTGTTTTGGAAGTAGGAGCGATTCGAAAAGTCCTGCCCCTGCAGATCAGGGCGATAGGGTTCAGTGACTGTCACAATACCCTCACGGTTGAGGACAATCACACCTCCATCGAAGTCCACCAGAAGGTCGCGAGCTTGCGTGAGTGCGTTTTTCTGAAGGGTCGGATCACCAGAACGAACAATATCAAGGTTTGAAATGGTAGTGAGCACACGCACAAAACCAGCCATATTCTCCGACAATCGGTCTGAGAGAACCCGTGCCAGTTCCTGATTCCGGCTGAGCGCCAGCTTCTCGGCAACCTGCTGGTACGCATAAAAGATGGAACCCACAGCCAGGGCCAGCATAATAGCCAAAGGAAGAATCGTGAACAGCAAGGCCTGCACCCGCAGGCCTTGCCAGCGCTCACGCAGGCTGGTCCAAAAGCCAGGCGACGAGTTCGACATGTTGCACCTTGTGCGAATTTACGGCTTACCGGTGCCGCCCGATTGTTGCAGAAACTGATCAGCCTGTTCTTGAGCCATGTGGAGTGCATCGGCTGGGTCAGCGCCATAAAAAGCGGCCTTTATGGCATCCGCAAAGGCACGTTCAACCTCGGGGAAGGCATCCAACTGATAAGGTCGCGCAGCGTCGAGCTGAAGCAGAAATGGCTTGAGCATTGGATTGCCAGCAAAATGCGGGGTGGTCTGCAACCATACACGGGCCGGGTAATGTCCCAGGCGGCGCGCCATAGGCAGTGCATAGCGATCACTGGTAGCCCACTTCATGAACTCAAATGCTATCTCCCGCTGCCGGGCACCCCTGGGGATCAACAGAGCTGTGCTACCAAGCGCCGAAGCGGCCGCAGCCCCGGCCGGAGTCTCAGGTAGCTCGGTAACTCCCAACGGAAAATCAGGCGACTGGCTTTGAATGTAGTAAATATCCCACGGCGCACCAAAGAACATCGAGATCTGACCATCCAAAAAGAGCTTGCGCGGATCTTCATAGTCCCGAGGCCGTGAAGTGGGCAGAGGCCCATACCCATTGCGAGCTAACGACGTAAGATAGCGCAGCGCCTCAATGTTGTTCGGATCGTCCAGGGTGAAGCGGTAGCCAACGAAATCATCCCCAGCTATCAGGTTGCCACCAGCCTCAGCCAGCCACGCAAACACGTACCAAGGCTCGACGGTGAAGCCAAGCCCATATCTGGATCCATCTGGGCGGGTTAGGCGGGCCGCATCCTCGGCAAATCGCTTCCACGTGTAGCCAGCATCGGGATAGGGAAGGCTGGCCTCGTCAAAGTGCGCTTTGTTGTAAATCAGGACCAACGTATAAATGTCCAGAGGCACACCATACTTCACCCCATCCCATTTCACCTCGCGCATGGCCTGCGGCATGAATTCACCCTCGGCGCCCCATGCGGCCCACAAATCATCCAGTGGCTCAGCATACCCCTGGGCCGCCAGAGCCAGGGCATGTCCCTGGACCACGTCAGGAGGATCACCTACCTGGAGGGCAGCCCGAAGCTTCCCTGGCATCGTTTCACGAACATAGGCCCTAATGTTCACCTGGACATTCGGGTATGCACGCTCAAAGTCCTCGGCCATCTCGCGAAACAACGGATCCGTCGCCACAAAGTCGTGGTCCAGCCACACCTCTAAGGTGACAGGCTCTGATGATATCGCGGGGTTGCTTGGGGGGATATCTTCTGACACATCCTGTTCTGGAGGGAGGGAGCTTGGTATGCAACTTGTCAAGAGAAGGACAGCCCCTGAGAGGAGTGCACATGCCCGGTGCCGGTCCCGGAATTGGCCTGGTCTCATTCTTCCTCTCCGGGCGAGATCCAGCCCCGCCGAACGGCATGCATTACTGCTTCGGTCCGCGAACCAACACCCAACTTGGAAAAGATGTTCGAGAGATGAGCCTGTACCGTACGATCGCTGATGTAGATTTGCTGGCCTATTTCTTTGTTGGTCAACCCTCTGCCCACCAGTTTGAGTATTTCCAGCTCTCGCTCGGTGAGGCCATCGTATTCGTCTTTGACATCTGCGAAAGCGTCCGGAAGCGGCCGCCCGCTGGCGAATTGCGCCACAACCTTTCCAGCCACAGTTGGGTCCAGCGCTGATTGTCCCGCAGCTACGGTACGGATGGCTTTGACCAGCTCCTCCATCTCAGCCGTCTTCAGAAGATAACCGTTGGCCCCAGCCTGAAGCAGCGCAAACACATATTCGTCATCGTCGTGAGCAGTCAAAACTAGCACAGCTACCCCAGGGACTTCTGCCTTGATACGCCGGGTCGCCTCAATTCCCGATAACTTGGGCATCCGCACGTCCATCACCACCAAATCAGGTCTCAGCTCCTTGGCTAGTCGCACGGCTTCTTCGCCGTCGCCGGCTTCTCCCACCACGCGCAGGTCAGGTTGGCGCTCCAGCAATTGGCGGGTGCCAGCCCGAACGACGGCGTGGTCATCCGCCAAGATTAGATTTATGATGTTCATGTTTCAGCTCTCCAGGCATCGCCTAGAAGCCCACTTGTGCAGCTCCGGCACAAAGGGAGAAAGCGTCAAGCGTCAGTTCTGCCTTTATGTATAATCCAACCATCCGTTGTATTATACCAGGGATAAGAATGCCTGACAAAGTATCATTGACACCCTCCAAGTTTCGTGCTATAATCGGCTGCACTAGACATATTGTTGGGACTGAGCCGCGATTGCTCAGCTACTCTGTGACTGCTTTCCAGCCACAAGGCTGTTAGCACGGTACTTTAAGCTGGGTAGCCCGGTCAGTGATTGCCTGACCGTGCTGCTTTCCCCTATTACCATCCCCTTTCCCACAATTTGGAGGTGAGAAGGAGATTCCCGGTGGTTTCCCCTGCAAGCCTCCACATTTCACGCTGCCTTGTTAGCTTGGGACCTGAAGGGGGAAAATCTCTACCCGATCTTTGAGAATACCTATTTTCTTGACATAGGCGAGGAGAACACGATGCCCAATACTCCCCGTTACCCCAACGCGGCGCGCAATTTCGTTGAGGGCTACGCGTTTACCAACTACCTGCGCCCCTTGAGCGGAGAGGACCTGGAACGGTTCTATGTGGACCGTGGTGAATACTCAGAGGTCAAGTCACTGGTCGGCGAACTCGAGGCCAGTGCATTGACAGATCCTCCAAACCATGCGAAGTTTCTCTTCGTAGGGCACACGGGATGTGGAAAATCCACAGAATTGTCAAGGCTGGTCAGCCTGATCAACTCACCTGCCGTGGAAGACCGCATACTGCACGATAACTACTTGCCTGTGCAATACTCTGTGAGCGAAGTGGTTGGGCTGTACAACATCGAATTCGTGGATATCGCCCTTTCAATGGTAATGGGCATTTACCAGGCAATGGAGACGCTGGGTTACACGGTGAACGATGCCCCGGCCCGGCGCGTATACGACTGGCTCTACCAGGAAGAAGAGGAGCAGTCCGTCCGCAAACGCTCGTTGGGGGGCGGAATCGGGCTTGACATCAACCTGGGCAGCATCATCCGCCTTATTGATGTGCGACTCAAAAGCGAGGGCGAAGTGCGAGAGGAGATTCGTACGCGCATCCGGAAGTACATCCCGGAGTTGATCTCGCTCATTAACCAGGCAATTGACGAGGTTTCCGCTGTGACCGGAAAACAGGTCCTGCTCATCATCGACGACTTGGATAA
>Ga0233417_10000362_pt1 | contig 13516 bp, 9 predicted proteins | sample Sed_MG_FD_189023 | JGI IMG/M metagenome (GOLD analysis project Ga0233417, IMG submission 189023) | Sediment microbial communities from Lake Towuti, South Sulawesi, Indonesia - Sediment_Towuti_2014_0.5_MG | ecosystem: Environmental > Aquatic > Freshwater > Lake > Sediment | place: Indonesia... | reverse complement strand
GACGACGTCGAGGGCATCCGTGCGGCCCTGGAGGAGCTTCACGCCCGCTTCCGGAACGGCGGCCTGGCCCCGGTCGAGCTGGCCCCCGCGATGCGGGAAAAGCTCTCGCGCCGCGCGCGCGCCGAGGAGACGGCCGAGCTCCTGCGGGAGATCGCCGAGTGACCACTCAGGCGGTCTCGCTTCGACCCGCGATCGGGGATCGGGTTCTCGTTCAGCCGGTGCTCGACGCGCTCTTCTTCGCGACCGTGCTCACGGTCACGTTTCACAAGTTCCAGTGGGAGCTGGCCGGGTCGCTGACCCTCTCCGACGTCCTCACCTCGGTCTTCCTCCTCGTGTTCGCCTGGGACCGGCTCGAGCGGGGAGACGTCCGTCTGACACGAACGGCGGCAGTCGCCCTCGGCTTCATGCTCGCGTTCGCGCTCGTCTACCTCGCAGGCTTCTTCAACCTCGACACCGCCCAGTCGCTCGCACAGTGGTGGAAGGGGATCGTCAAGTTCGTCCTCCACTTCGGGTTCGTCGTCGCGGGCGTTGCGCTCCTCGCCCGGCGCGGGCTTCGCTTCTACTGGTACGCGCTGGCTGCGTTCCTGGGCGGGATCGCGCTCAACGCCGTCTACGGGATCGTCCAGCTCGTGCTCGCCGAGATCGGAGACGTGAATCTCGACGCGATCCTCGTCGAGCCGATCACCTCCCGCCAGACGGCGATCAACGTCTTCGGCGCAGTCGGCGGCACCCAGGAGGTCTTCCGTCCCAACGCGCTGACGGGCGACCCGAACCACCTCGGGATCGAGCTCCTGATCCCGCTGCTCGTCCTGACCCCGCTCTACCTCCGGCTCGAGCGGGGCCACCGGCTGCGGACGCCGCTCGCCGCCCTGCTCGTGTTCCTGCTGATCGTGGAGCTCGCGACGCTCTCGCGGAGCGGGGCGCTCGGGCTCGCCTGCGGGATGCTCGTGCTCACCCTCCCGTATCGCCGCCACTTCCGCAGGCCGGCCTTCCTCGTACCGCTCGGCGTCGTCGTCGTGCTCGTGGGAGCGGTGGTGCTGACGAGGCTCGACTTCTTCCTGACGGTCTTTCGCGCTCGCACGAGCACGAGCCAGGGAACCGACTCGCCGCACTTCCAGGTCTACTCGTTCATCCCCGACGTGCTCTCGACGAACCCCTTCTTCGGGCTCGGGCTCAACAACTTCGCCGTCTACTACGAGTTCGTCACCGGGCGGGAGGACTTCGGCCCGCACTCGTTCTACGTAGCGACGCTCGTCGAGACGGGCCTGGTCGGAACGGCGCTCTTCGGCGTCTTCGTCTGGTGGCTGTTCCACCGTCTGGGGGCAGCCCGCCGAATCGGGCGCGCTCTCGCCGCAGCCGGAGATCCCCTCTCCAGACGCGTCCGGCCGCTCGCATGGGGGATGACGGCAGCCCTTGTCGGCACGCTGGTCGCGAACGTCTTCTACCTGACGATGACCTTCTACTACTTCTACGTGTTCGCGGCGCTCGCGGCCGCGCTGCCTGTCGTCTTCGGGCGGGCGCGGCCTGGATGAGGGTCGTCGTCCTCACGACCTCGTACCCGCGCGACGCCGACGACGTGGCGGGGGCGTTCGTCCGTGACGCCGTCGAGCACCTGCGGGGGGCCGGGATCGACGTGCGCGTGGTCTCGCCCGCCTCCTTCCCGCACTTCGGGATCGCGTACGGGGACGGGATCGCAGCCAACCTGCGACGCCGACCGTGGAAGATCCTCCTGCTGCCGCTGTTCCTGCTTGCCTATGCCAGAGCCGCCCGCCGGGCGGCGCTTGCAGCGGACCTCGTCCACGCGCACTGGCTCCCGTCGGCGCTCGCCGCGCTGGCGGCCGGCAAGCCGTTCGTCCTCCAGCTCTGGGGGACGGACGTGGAGCTCGCACGCCGCGCTCCGTGGGCGTTCCGTCCCCTTCTCGGGCGAGCACGGCTTCTCCTCTGCCCTTCGCAGGCGCTCGCGGCCGACGTGCCGAAGAGGTCACCGCCTGTCTGGATCCTGACACCCGGGGTCGAGATCCCAAACGAGATCGCGGCGCCCGACGACCCACCGCACGTGCTGTTCGTCGGCCGGCTCTCCGAGGAGAAGGGAATCCTCGAGTTCGTCGAAGCCACCGAGGGCATGCGGCGCGTCGTGGTGGGCGACGGGCCACTTCGCGACCGCGTGCCCGAGGCCGTCGGCTTCGTCCCGCCCCGCGAGCTCGGCCGCTACTACGAGCGCGCGGCGGTCGTCGTCTGTTCATCTCGCCGCGAGGGCTACGGCGTGGTCGCGCGGGAGGCGATGGCGTACGGCCGCCCCGTGGTCGCGTCGGCGGTCGGCGGCCTGGTCGACGCGGTCGAGGACGGGGTCACCGGGGTCCTCGTCCCCCCGCGCGACCCGCGCGCACTCCGCGTTGCGATCGAGCGCCTGCTCGCCGATCCCGCTGCGCGTGATCGGCTCGGAAGCGCCGCCCGTCTACGAGCACGGGAGCGCTTCTCATGGGAGGCCGCGACGCGGGGGACGGTCGGCGCCTATCGCGAGGCCGTCCGGAGCTTCGCCCGGGCCCCGGCCGCGCCCGGCGACCTCGTCGACGCTCTGAGAGCGCAGGAGCGGGCATGGCAGGAGCGGCCGCTCGTACGCGCCCTCTATGACGAGTGGTTCGACGCGGTGGCCGCTCGCCTGGCGCCCGTCCCGGGGGTCTCGGTCGAGCTCGGCTCCGGCATCGGCCGCTTCCGGAAAAAAGCCCCCTCGGTCGTCGCCACCGACGTCGAGCCGACGCCCTGGGCCGACGGCGTGGTGAACGCCGAGCGCTTGCCCTACGCGGACGGCTCGGTCGCGAACCTCGTCCTCATCGACGTCTTCCACCACCTTGCGCGGCCGGCAGCGTTCCTCGACGAGGCCGTGCGGGTCCTCCGACCCGGCGGCCGGGTCATCGTCCTCGACCCGTACTGCTCGCCCGTGTCGACGCCGCTGTACCGCCGCTTCCATCACGAGCGAACGGACCTCGGCGTGGATCCGTTCGGAGACGACCCGCAGGTCGGGACCTCGTCCCTGGCGTCCAACCAGGCCCGCGCGACGCTCGCCTTCTTCCGCGCGCGCTCCCACCTCACGACACGCTGGCCCGCGCTCGTGGTCGTGGAGCGAAGCCGGCTGGCGCTTCTCGCCTATCCCCTGTCGGGCGGGTTTACGGGGCGGCGGCTCGTCCCGGTCCGGCTGGGCCGTGCGCTTCAGCGTCTCGAGCCGGCTCTCGCGTGGGCCGCGCCAGCGCTCGCGTTCCGCTGCCTCGTCGTCCTCGAACGCCGCTCAGTGACCGGGAGCGAAGCGCCGGCGGAAGGGCGCCATGCGGAACTTCCAGAACGCGAACGCGGTCATCCGCAGGAGCAGCCAGCCGTGGCGCCAGCGGCTGATGTTGGTCGTGCCGTACGTCCGGGGCTGATAGCGGACCGGTAGGTCGACGATCTTCATGTTCAGCCGCGCCGCCCCGAGGAGAAGGTCGAAGTCGCCGAACGGGTCGAACTCGCCGAAGTACGAGCGCGACGCGGCGATCCGGCCGTAGTCGGCCCGCGTCAGGACCTTCGTCCCGCAGAGCGTGTCCGTCACCTGCTGCCCCGTGATGGCCCGGAAGAGCCACCGGAACAGCTTGTTCCCGAGCACGTTCGCGAAGCGCATCGCTCCCGGCTCGACGTCGTAGACGAGCCGCGAGCCGTTCACGAGGTCGCCGCGTCCGTCAGCGCAGGCGCGATAGAACTTCGACAGGTCCTCGGGCCGCACGCTGAGGTCCCCGTCGAGGATCATCAGCAGCTCGTGCCTCGCGGCGGCGAACCCCGCACGCATCGCGTCGCCCTTCCCCTTGCCGGATTGCGCCACGAGCCTGAGATCGCGCTCCGGATGGGCGGCGATCTGCCGCTCGATCTCCTCCCTCGTGCCGTCGCGCGACCCTCCCTCGACGAAGACGAGCTCCGTCGCCGTGCCCAGAGAAGGGAGCCGGCGAACGATCTCGCCGATGTTGCCTCTCTCGTTGCGGCACGGACAGACGACGGAGACCGTGCGCTCGCGCCGCGGCTGGGAACGTGGCCGCGCGACGACCCAATACGTGAGACAGAGGTGGGTGAAGGGCCAGACGCTCGCGACGAAGCCGTTCAGGAGCAGGTTCAGGAGAGGGATGTGCTTGGGCACGAGCATGCGACGCGTCTCCATGACGAGCTCGAAGTCGGTGAGCGAGAGGAGGGAGCGGATGACCTCGGGAGAGATCCAGTTCCTGATCGGCTTCTTCGGCTTCAGCCGGAGGATCTCCGCGAGCCTGATGACGGGACGCCAGAGGCGGCTGTAGGTATGGATGACGACCCGTGTCTCGGGATGACAGTGGGCCGAGACCCGCTCGAACAGCGTGACGAGGTCGTGGACGAACGGGAGCAGGTCGGAGAGGACGACGTAGTCGAAGGTCTCGCCGAGGTCGAGCCGCTCGCCCGACGCCCGCTCGAACCGGAGGTGCGGGTGACGAGCGCGGGCGGTCTCGACCAGCTTCGCGCTGACGTCCACTCCGACGCCGACGGACGGCTCGAGCGCGGCGAGCAGGTCGCCTGCCCCGCAGCCGATCTCGAGCACGCGCGCGCCGACGGGGATCTGGAATCGGTGCAGCTGCGCGATCCAGCGGTGGTACGAGCGGTTTCGGCGTCGCCAGCGCTCCTCCACGGCGGCGAAGTCGTCGAAGAACGCCGCCAGCTCCGAGTACTCGTCGCCGACGGAGTCCTCCACGCGGCGGCCCGTCTCGACATCGGCCAAGGACGGCTCGCGGCCGGACATCCGCCTACGGCTCCAGAGGAGGCGACGCCACGATCCGCGCGACCCCGTACTCGCCATGCGGGCCCCACCGCCTGGGGAGCTTCTCGATGACGAACGGCCCCTGTCCGCCGACGTCCACAGTCGTCCTCCCCGCAGGGAGCTCGTGGTCGAGCGCAACGTAGTAGGCGGGGGTGAGCCCGTACTCGGCTGCGAGCTGCGGCCGTGTCAGGAAGCGGTACGGGTATCGCGGCACGTAGTCGGCGAAGCCGTCGACAAGGCCGTCGAAGCGAACGTCTTCGATGGGAGAGTTGTACGGCCCGACCAGGACGACCTCACCCGGGGCGACGAGCTCGTCGGCGAGCTCCTGCGCGGCCGCGTCGATCGTGCGTTCGTAGTCCCACGCCCCCTTCGACGGCTGGTGGGTGGCCGCCCACGCGAAGACGAATAGGACCGGCAGCCAGAGATAGGCCGGGACGCCGGGACGGCCGGCACGGCGGAAGAGCCAGAGCGCGCCGGGGATGGCGAGGGCGACCGCGGGCGCGTAGTAGTAGTCGAAGCTGTACCGGGCGGCCGCCATCGTGCCGAGGACGAGCGTCCCCACTCCCAGGACGAGCGGCCACCAGCACCTCCGCGCCGCGCCGACCACGCCCGCGGCCAGGCCGAGCGCGATGATCCCGCCCGCCACGCTCAGGGGCGAGCGAAAGAACGCGCCGAGCTCGAAGCCGGCGAAGGGATCGACCCCCGCGTTGACTCTTCCGCCGCCGAGCGTCTCCTTGATCGCGACGAGCATCTGGATCCCGTCGTCGAGGACGAGAGAGGCGGGGAGGGCGAGCCCCGCCGCGAAGGCGACCATCATACCCGCGTACGAGAGACGGAAGACCCGATCGGCCCACGGGATGCGACGCCGCTCGACCAGGAGCGCGAAGAGAGCGTACGCTCCGATGAAGGTCGCGGCATTGACGAGCAGGCTGCGCTGATCGTCGGTCTGGAGGATCGGCGTCCGCTCGCGGTTGAACACCCAGCACAGCACCAGCCAAGCGATCGCCGTGGGGGCGAGCCAGAGCGCGTTGCGGCGGACGAAGCGCGCGAGCGCGGACGCCGTCTCCCGAAGCCCGCCCGGGCCGGGTGGCCGCCAGACGGCGACCAGCACGAGCGGGACGATCATCCCGACGGCGGTGAGCTTGACGGTCATCGCGAAGCCGAGGACGAAGGCGGCGGCCGTGTACCGGGGCGCGCTGCGGCGCTCGAACCCGGTCGCGGCGAGGTACCCGACGAGCAGGCAGAGCGCCGCGAGCGCGTTGTCGGGCCGCAGGAGGAACGAGATCGCCGCGAGCGAGGGCGCGCTGACGAACAGCACGCCTCCCGCGACCCCCCACGTCCAGTGACCGAGCAGCCGGGCGACGAGCGTGTACACGAGCAGCGCCGAGCCGAAGAAGAGAAGCAGCGCCCACGTGCGGTAGACCGGACGGACGCGGTCGAGGTCGAGCAGCAGCTCGTCCGCGAATGCCTCCCGGTCGTCGACCCTGCCGGCGGTACGCTCGACGAGGTACTGCGTGCCGAATGCGATCGCCAGCGCATCCTGGGTCGGGAGCCCTGGGTGGTCGAGGTAGCTCGTGTGGTTCCCGAGGAGGATGTTGACGCTGTTGCCCACGTACGGGCCGTCGGGGTCGGCCGAGCTCCACCACGCCGCGCCGACCGGCTGGAGCGAGACGAGGAATGCCGCCGCCGCGAGCGTCAATAAGGCTCCGAAGAGCGCGCCGCGGCGCACCGGCCACATTCTAGGAGCAGCGACGGACACGGCGCTGCGGCGGCTCCACGGGGTCTCGGCGTGTCAGGGACGGCGATCCGCGCCTATCGGACGGCTGCGATGTCCGCCGATACCTCGGGATAGCGGACAGCCGGCTCGAAGCGGACCGTCAGCCCGACGCTCTCCACCTCCTCGCGGAAGTCGGCCTGGACAGACTGGTCGGTAGGCACGCCCGAGACGAGGACGCGAAACGTCGAGCAGCCCGTCCTCTCGATCTTCGCGCCCTGGAAGCCGGCCGAGAGCGCCCTGGTCCGGAGACCGACGGCATCCGCGTACCCGAGCGCGTCGCCGAACACCGCATCGACGAGCTCGCCGGGGTACGAGGTGATCCGGCAGTCCTCCGGGGCCGGGGATCGCACGACGGGCTTTCCTACGACGTACGCAGCGTAGATCCCCTCGTGCTCTCCGACCATCTCGAGAGCCGGACGGCGGCACTGGAGCCACCCGAGCGGCTCGACCGGCTGCCCCTCGCGTCGAGCGAGCTCGAGGCTCTCGCCGGCCGTGTTGAGCACGAAGAGCGCATAGCCGTCGAGCCGCTCGCAGGACCGCGGGTAGCCGACCTCCACCCTGCCCGGGAAGAAGAAGGAGAGCCGCCCGTCGCTCGTGATGACGCGTTCGTCCGGCCCCACGTTCTCCCTCGCCAGGTTGACCACGTACGAGAACGGTCCCCAGGCGTAGTTCTCGACCGCGCCCGTGTCCGACCAGCCGGACGGCCCCAGCTCGAGGAGTCCCCGCCAGCCCTCCCGGCCGAGCCCGTCGACCGACGGCACGTTCGACACGACGAGCAACACGACTGCGCAGACGGGCGCCAGCACAGTCGCCGGCCGAAGCCGGGCGAGCGCGAGCGACGCCGACATCAGGGCGGCGGCGGCGGCGAGGATCAGCGGCGCCCACACCGGCGCGAGATGGCGCACCTCGTCGGCCCGCTGCCACGCCCATGCAAGGAAGACTGGAGCGAGCCAGACCAGCAGCGCGGCGTGGGTCCTGCGGGAGACGGGGTCGCGCTCCGCGAGGAACGGCGCCGCGACCATCACCGCTGCGAGCACGAGCCAGGCAACGAGCCCGAAAACGCTTCCGTCGAATGGGTACGGAGCTCCGCCGTCCGCCACCACGGGCCCGGCGATCGACCAGACCAGCGCGATCCCCGCAGCCGTCGCGAGCGCGGCTCTCGGCCGCGCGCCCAGGGCCCGCGCGAGCGCGTGCACGAGCCCGTAGACGACCAGAAGCCGGATGCCCGCCCCGAGCCATTCCGCCCGGCCGAGCGCATCCCAACGCGCCGCGGCGCCGCGCGCGAGCCAGTACTCCTCGCTCCCGCCCCGCAGCAGGTCGAGGAGCGGCGTGTCGAGACGCGAGGCCTGCCAGGCGTCGTATGCGAGGGCGATCGCCGCTCCCGCCGCGATGCCGGCGACGCCCGGCAGGCCACGACGCCCACGGAGGACGAGCAGCGCCGCGGCCAGGCTCGCCAGGCCGAGGAACGCCGAAGTCTTGGCGAGGCCGGCCGCCGCGGCGCACAACCCGACCACGAGGATCAGCCGCCAACCCGTAGCGCGCCAGGCCGCCGCCCCGGTCGCCGCGACAGCGGCGGCGACCGGCACGTCCGTCATGCCCGCGGCCGCCAGCCCGACGAAGACCGCCGAGGCGAGCAGCAGCGCGACGGAGAGCGAGCGCATGAGATCGCGGCCCGCGCGGTCCTGCGTCAGCATCCCGGCGAGGATCCGCACGGCGACGACGAGGGCGGCCGCGAAGGCGAGCGAGAACACCCGGCCCAGCCAGACCTCGTCCGCGACACGCCACAGAAGCCCCTGCGGAACGTAGAAGAGCGGCCGCGTCACGTTGAGGTAATTGGCATTGGCCCAGAGGCTCCCCGTCTCGGCGATCGACCGCGACCACTGCCCGAAAGCGAGCGAGTCCCAGTAGCGGTACGGGAGTACGAATGCCGCGAAGAGCGCAGGCGCCGCTACGAGAACCACCAGAACCGCCGTCAGCACGTGGAGAGCCCGACCAGCCCACGGAGGAACGGTCACGGCGGGAAATCGTACGCGGGTCGGGTGTCGCCTCTCGCTTGTACCATCGTGCCGTGCGCGAGCTCCACGTCAGCGGGCGCCGGATAGCCGACGACGAGCCCGCCTACGTCATCGCCGAGATCGGACACAACCACCAGGGAGACGTCGAGAAGGCGAAGGCGCTTGTCCACGCCGCGGAAGCGTGCGGGGTCGACGCCGTCAAGCTCCAGAAGCGCGACAACCGCCGGCTCTTCACGCGGGCGTTCTACGACTCTCCCTACGACAACGAGAACAGCTTCGGGGCGACGTACGGCGAGCACCGGGAGGCGCTCGAGCTTCAGAAGGGCGAGTGGTTCGAGCTCAGCCGCTACACGCGGGAGGAGGGGCTCGCGTTCATCGCCGCCGCGTTCGACGAGCCGAGCGCCGACTTCCTGGCCGAGCTCGGGGTCGATGCCTTCAAGTTCGCCTCCGGCGACCTGCTCAACGTGCCTTTCCTGCGCTACGTCGCCCGCTTCGGTACGCCGCTCTTCCTCTCCACGGGCGGGGGCACGCTGGAGGACATCGACCGCGCGGTGGACGCGGTCGCGACGATCAACCCGAACCTGTGCGTGCTCCACTGCACGGCCTCGTACCCGGCGGAGGTCGAGGACCTGAACCTGCTCGTGATCTCGAAGCTCCGGGAGCGCTATCCCGAGCTGGTCATCGGGCTCTCCGACCACCACAACGGGATCGCGATGGCCCCCGTCGCCTACATGCTCGGCGCGCGGGCGTTCGAGAAGCACTTCACGCTCAACCACGCCTGGAAGGGCACCGACCACGCGTACTCGCTGATGCCCGACGGCATGCGCCGCTTCGTGCGCGACCTGCGGCGCGTGCCCGTGGCGCTCGGCGACGGCGAGAAGCGCCGCTTCCCGAGCGAGGAGCGTCCACTCGAGAAGATGGGCAAGAAGCTCGTCGCCTCGCGCGACCTGCCGGCCGGGCACGTGCTCGAGCCCGGGGACCTCGTCGCGAAGTCGCCGGCGGACGGCGGCCTGCCGCCCTACGAGCTCGACCGCCTCCTCGGTCGGCGCCTCCTGCGCGGCCTCGCGGTCGACGAGAACGTCGCTCTGGAGGACGTCGAGCCCGCCGAAGAGCCGGTCGCAGCGCACGGGGCGTGACGGACTCCCTCGCCGGCATCCGCTTCGTCGTCTTCGACTTCGACGGGGTCTTCACGGACAACCGCGTCTGGACGAACGAGCACGGGGAGGAGAGCATCGCCTGCTGGCGCGGGGACGCGTACGGGTTGCGCCGGCTCGAGCAGGTCAGCGTCGACCACCTCATCCTCTCGACCGAGGTGAACCCGGCCGTGGGCGCCCGCGCGCGCAAGATCCGGGCGCAGTGCCTCCAGGGGGTCGCCGACAAGGCGCCCGTCCTACGGGAGGAGGCGGCGAGGCGCGGCGTTCCGCTCGAGGAGACCGCCTACCTCGGGAACGACGTGAACGACGCGGGCTGCCTCGAGCTCGTCGGCCTGCCCGTCGTGCCTGCCGACGCGTGGCCGGAGGTCCTCCCGCTGGCGCGGCTCGTCCTCACCCGCGACGGAGGACACGGTTGCGTGCGCGAGCTCTGCGACGCCGTCTGGCGGGCGAAGCGGGAGGCCGGGTGAGCGATCCCCTCTTCGACCTGTCAGGCCGAGTCGGCATCGTCACGGGAGGGATGGGACAGCTCGGACGCGTGTACACGGCTGGGCTCGCCGAGCGCGGGATGCGGGTGGCGGTGCTCGACGTCACCTCGGGCGACGTGCCCGAAGGCGCACGGGCGTTCGAGGTAGACGTGACCGACCGCGCCGCGATCGAGGACGCGCTCCAGGTGATCGAGTCCGAGTGGGGGATCCCGCACCTGCTCGTCAACAATGCCGCCCTCGACTCGCCGCCGGACGCGCCCGCCGAGGAGGTGGGGCCGTTCGAAAGCTACCCGGAGGAGTCTTTCGACACGGTGATGGACGTGAACGTGAAGGGCGTCCTCCTCTGCTGCCAGGTGATCGGGGGCGCGATGGCGCGCGCAGGTCGCGGCTCGATCGTCAACGTCTCGTCGGTGTACGGCCTGCTCTCCCCCGTGCAGGATCTCTACGCGTTCCGGCGCGACCGTGGCGAGATGTTCGTCAAGCCGGTTGCGTACTCCGTCTCCAAGTCGGCCCTCTTCAACCTGACCCGCTACCTCGCGACCTACTGGGCGTCCTCGGGAGTGCGGGTGAACACGTTGACGCTCGCCGGCGTCTGGAACGACCAGCCGCTGGAGTTCCTCGAGGCGTACGAGGCGCGTGTCCCGATGGGGCGGATGCTCCGCGCCGAGGAGGCGCTCGGGGCGCTCGTCTTCCTCGCCTCGGACGCCTCGTCGTACGTTACGGGGGCGAACCTCGTCGTCGACGGCGGCTGGTCCGCGTGGTGACGTCGGGAGTCAGGCGTCTCTCGTCACGGCTGCCGGCCTCGTTCGCCTCGTTCGGGCCCTACGTCGGTCTTGCGCTCGCCCTCGTGGTCGCGGTGATGATCTTTCGGCCCCAGGCTGTCTGGCACCGCCTCAGCGTCGACGCGAGCATGTACGACCTGAACACGTTCCTCAGGGCGGCCGACGACGTGATCTCGGGCCGGTCCCCGTACTACTCGCAGGGCGACCAGACGTACGCGTACCCGCCGCTGCTGGCGATCCTGCTGATCCCGCTGACCCCTCTCGAGGGAACCGCGGCGCAGGTCGTCTGGGCGATTGCGTCCGTCGCCGTGATCATGGTCGCCCTCCGGCTGCTGGGCGTGCGCGACTGGCGCTGCTACGGACTCGCCTTTCTCTTCCCGGTCACGCGCTATGCGATCGGTTCCGGCTCGATCAACGCCGTTCTCCTGCTCGGGATCGCCGTCGTCTGGCGCTTCCGAGACCGCGTGCTCGTCGCCTCCGGCGTGGCCGGGTTCGTCGTCGCGCTCAAGCTGTTCCTGTGGCCGATCCCGGTCTGGTTCGCGCTCACCCGGCGCTGGCGGGCAGCGGCTGCGACCGTGGGCTTCGCGCTCGCGTTCGTGCTCCTGCCGTGGGCCGGGGTCGGATTCTCGGGCCTGACGGAGTACCCCGGCCTGCTGCGCCGGCTCGTCGAGGACGTAGCCGACTCGTCGTACTCGGTGTTTGCCGTCGGGGCCCGTCTCGGGGGGGACGATCTGGCCGGTACGGCCTTTTCGCTTGCGGTGGCGGCGCTTCTGCTCGGCCTCGCGTTTCGCGTCGCGAGCGGGGACTCTCGAGCCCCACGCGAGCGCGATGCCGCATCGCTCTCGCTCGTGCTCGCGGCGGCCTTAGCGGCATCGCCAATCGTCTGGCTGCACTACTACCTCCTGCTGCTCGTACCGCTCGCGCTCGCCCGCCCGCGGCTCTCGGCGCTCTGGTTCGTGCCGTTCGCCTTCTACCCCCTCGGTCGCGGCACCTCGTGGGCGAACGGAAACCTGCTCAGGCTCGCCGTCGCGTTCGCGGCGAGCACCACGGTGTTCGCCGTCGCCGCGCTGCAGGGCCGACGAGCGCCGAGTGAGGCGTCGTCCTCCACCCGCTCAGTCGGGGTAGAGCGCGTCCGCTGACGGCGCCTGACAGGAACCCGAGGCCAGGTCGCCCGAGAACCGGCCGGGATATCCTCGCCCCGCGGTGATCCCGGACGAGATTCCGAACCTGATCGGCGACGAGCGGGCCCCGGCCGCAGGCGGCGACTGGCTCGAGAAGCTCCGCCCCTCCGACGGCACTCCCCTCTGCCGGGTCGCGCGCTCGCGGAGCGAGGACGTCGAGCGGGCCGTGACCGCCGCGCGGGACGCCCAGCCCGCGTGGGCGGAGAGGACCGCGGTGGAGCGGGGCGAGATCCTCCGCGAGCTCGCCCTCCTCCTGCGCACGCACCGCGGGGAACTCGCGGAGATCGTCGTCGAGGAGACGGGCAAGCCGGAAGAGCTCGCGCTCGGCGAGGTCGACGCCGCGGCGGAGATGGGCTTCTTCGTCGCGGGCGAGGGGCGCCGCCTCTACGGGCGGACGCTGACCTCGAGCATGCAGCACCGGACGGTGCTGACCGTACGGCAGCCGCTCGGGGTCGCCGGCCTGGTCATGAGCTTCAACACGCCGCTTCCCAACGTCGCCTGGAAGGCCTTCCCGTCGGCGCTGTGCGGCAACGCCTCGGTCGTGAAGCCGTCGGAGCACACGCCGGCCTCGGCGTTCCGCTTCGGCGAGCTCGCGCTCGAGGCAGGCGTCCCGCCGGGCGTCCTGAACGTCGTCCAGGGGCTCGGTGACGAGGCGGGCGGGCCGCTCATCGAGCACCTGGACGTCGACCTCGTGAGCTTCACGGGCTCCGCGGAGACCGGTCGCCGGATCAACGAGACCGCCGGCCGGCGGCTCGCGAAGGTCTGCCTCGAGCTCGGCGGCAAGAACGCCCTCGTCGTCTGCGACGACGCCGAGCTCGAGAACGCCGTGCGCTGGGCCCTCGCCTCGGCATTCTCGAACGCAGGCCAGCGCTGCGCCGCGGCGAGCCGGATCGTCGTGCTCGAGGACGTGTACGGCGCGTTCCGCGAGGGACTCGTGGCCGGCGCGTCCGGGCTCGCGCCCGAGCCCGTCATCAGCGAGGCGAGCCTCGAGCGGATCCTAGCGGCCATCGAGCGCGCGGTGCCCGGCGGCGCGCGCATCCTCTGCGGCGGCTCCCGTGTCGACCGCCCGGGTTGGTATCTCCCGCCCACGGTGCTGGAAGGGGCGTCACCCGACTCGGAGATCGCGTGCACCGAGCTCTTCGGCCCGGTGACGCTGCTCTTCCGGGCCCGCGACCTGGAGCACGCGATCGCTCTCGTGAACGACTCGCCCTACGGGCTGACCGCCTCGATCCACACCTCGAGCCTCCATCGCGCGATGCGCTTCGCCGACAGGGCCCAGGCCGGCGTCGTGGTCGTGAACGGCGGCACCCACGGCTCGGAG
>Ga0233417_10000361_pt1 | contig 13558 bp, 14 predicted proteins | sample Sed_MG_FD_189023 | JGI IMG/M metagenome (GOLD analysis project Ga0233417, IMG submission 189023) | Sediment microbial communities from Lake Towuti, South Sulawesi, Indonesia - Sediment_Towuti_2014_0.5_MG | ecosystem: Environmental > Aquatic > Freshwater > Lake > Sediment | place: Indonesia... | reverse complement strand
GAGTTCTCCTGAGCAGTATCGCCTGAAAAGGCCTAACGCGGAGGAACCCTATGTCGAAACCAGCCACCAACCGGGGACAGCCAGGGCCAGATCCCTTGCATTTCCTGGTTACCAAAGGGCTGCTGCGCTCCCGCCTGGCACTGCGGATGGCCCGCTTAGTTGTGCGGCGGCAGAAGGGGTACAGACCCCACGAGCGAGTATCGCTGGATTTTACTCTGAATCTGGTGGAACGGCTCTACGCTGACCGTTCCGCCCCAGCGGTCTGGATCAACATTTTTGTCCCCAGTGAATTGATATGGGGACTGAAACTGGTGCCCTTCTGCCCGGAAACGGCGGCGGCCGTAGGCGCCGGGCTGGGCTTGAGCCAGGTGGGGATGGAGCGTTCGGCTGCGTTGGGCTACCCGGTCGACCTGTGCAGCTTTCATCGCAGCGCGGCCGGCCTGAGCGCAGCCCATTTCTATCCGCGCGCCGACGCTTACCTGGCGACCTCCAACCTGTGCGATGTGACGGGCCAGATGATGGCCAACTTTGCCCACCAGGCCGGCCGGCCGTTTGTCTTGCTCGATGTGCCCCAAAGCCAAGACAAGGCAGCAGTGGACTATCTGACGGCCCAGTTGCAGGGCCTGGTACACCGCTGGACCAAAGAGCTCGGCGTACGCTTCGAGCCCGACAGAATGCGCCAGGTCATTCGCTTGTCTAACCAGGCGCGCGCCCTGGCCGTCGAGGTAGCGGCGCTAAGGGAGGCACAGCCAGCCCCGCTACGTGGCTCGGAGATGTTGGGCCAACTAGGCCTGTTGACGTCCATGTTCGGGCGTCCCGCCGGCGTGGCCTACTACCGCGCGCTGCGGGACTACACGCAGGAGCGGATACAACGCGCCGAGCCCGAGCAAGCTATTCAGAAGGTGCGCCTGTACTGGATGCAGCTAAGACCCTATTTTCCGGCGGAACTCATGCCCCACCTGGAGGATGAGCTGGGTGGTGTGGTCGCCTTTGATGAGATGAATACGGTCTGGTGGGATGCACTGGACGAGGAGAATCCGCTACGGTCCTTGGCGCGCAAGATGTTGGCAACTCCCCTGAACGGCCCCGTAGAGCGACGAGTTGACTCGGCGCTGCGTCACATCCAGCGCTACCGCTGTGCCGGTGCTGTCCACTTCAGCCATTGGGGCTGCCGGCAGACCGCGGGTGCGCTGCATGTCGTGCGCCAGGAGTTGCGGAGAAAGGGAGTCCCTCTGCTCATCCTCGACGGTGACTGCGTGGATCCAACCAACCTGCAATTAGGGCCGTTACGTACGCGGGTCGACGCCTTCATCGAGATGTTGGTCTGAGGAATGAATCGTTAGCGCTGCGTGACATGCTCTGTGGAGGTAGTTTGATGGTTGTGGTAGGGATAGACATCGGATCGACATCGGGCGAGGCCCTCATCCTGGACGGCAAGGACATTCTCGCCTGGTCCATTGTGGACACCGGCTATAACAGCCTTCGGGCAGCCAGACAGGCTCTGGATAAGGCCCTGGCCGAGACCGACCTCCCCCGTGATCAACTGGGTCGCGTTGTGGCCACGGGTTACGGCCGGGTGGCCGTCGAGTTCGCTGACCAGCAGGTGACCGAAATATCTTGTTATGCGCGGGGCATTCATCACATCTTTCCCCATGTGCGGACGGTCATCGACATCGGCGGTCAGGACTCGAAAGTGGTGGCTGTCGGCCCTGGTGGCCGGCCGCTCGACTTTGCCATGAACGACAAATGTGCTGCAGGCACCGGGCGCTTCCTGGAAGTGATGGCCCGAGTGCTCGAACTTGACCTGGCCGAACTGGGTCCTAGCGCGTTGCACGCGCGCCACGCTGCTGAGATCTCCAGCACCTGCACTGTTTTTGCCGAGTCCGAGGTGATCAGCCTGGTGGCAGATGGGGTAGACCGCGAGGACATTGCGGCCGGGATCTGCCGCTCCATCGCCAAGCGCGTCGGCGCTATGGCCCGCCGAGTGGGGGTAGAGCCGCCAGTGGCCTTTGCGGGCGGCGTAGCCAAGAATATCGGCGTGGTGCGCGCGCTGGAGGAGACTCTAGGAGAGACGCTAATCATACCCGAGGAGCCACAGATCGTTGGCGCATTGGGTGCGGCACTGCTGGCCCGAGATGGGTATGAATAGGGTGTTGGCTTATGCCTGCCATTCCGGCCGCAGCACAGGCTACAGGCGCAGGCGCAGACCCACCGGGCAATGGTCGCTGCCTGTGACCTCTGGCATGATAGAAGCGCTGACCACGCTTTCCAGCAATTCGCTGGCTACAAAAAAGTAATCGAGCCGCCAGCCGATATTACGCGCCCTGGCCTGTGTTGGCATGGACCACCAAGTATATTGCCCCGCCAGGTCCGGGTGGAGGCACCGGAAGGTATCCACGTACCCCGCCTGGACGACCTGATCTATCCAGATGCGCTCCTCTGGCAAGAAGCCCGTGGTGTTCTGATTCTCCTTGGGTCGGGCCAGGTCGATCTCCCGGTGTGCGGTGTTGACATCCCCGCAGAAGATGACCGCCTGGCCTTGGGCACGCAAATGCTCACACTTCTCCAGGAAGGCCTCGTAGAAAGCCAACTTGAAAGGGACACGGCTATGGTCGCGTCCCCCATTGGGGAAATAGCAGTTGATGAGCGTGAAGCTGGGGTATTCGGCAATAATCGTGCGCCCTTCCTGGTCGAACTCCTCGATGCCCAGGCCGAACGTCACGGTCAGCGGATCCAACCGCGTCAGCAAGGCGGTGCCGCTGTAACCGGGCTTGGCGTTAGACGCATTCCAGAAGCTACGATAGCCGGCTGGCTGGGCCAGACCAGCCGGCAACTGGGCTTCCTCTGCCCTGGTCTCTTGCAGGCACAGAATGTCAGGCGCGGCTTCGGCCAGCCAGTCCAGGAAGCCGCGCCGGTGCACGGCGCGTATGCCGTTCACGTTCCAGGAGAGCAGGGTGATATCGCCGGCCATCAGGGTACCCCACTCCTTTGCCCTAGCGGCCGACGGGAATAGCCGCCACCTGCAGCAGACCCGCCTTCTCCACCGCCCGGTAGGCAGCCTCCTGCTCCGCTTCCCACAGCGATAGAAATGGCGGGCGGACATACGTCTGCTCGGGCTTAAGCAATCCCATATGAACTAAAGCCACCTTGCAGCGCGCTCGGTAATCGCCGATCGGCCGGCCGTAGATATAATCACAGAAGCCCTGCACTCGCTCCTGCATGGCCGCTGCATGGACAAAGTCCCGGCGGACCACTGCATTCAGCGTGTCCACCAACAAGCCCACGCCGACCGCCGCATAGCCCAATAGGCCGCCCTCGGCTCCCAGTAGGAAGCTCTCCAACAAGAAATTGTCATTCCCAGTCAACAAGGTGACGGGGTGATCAGCTCCGCGGACAATATCCCGGGTGATGGCGAAGCGCTGGGCATCAAAGGACGCGTCTTTGAGGCCGATTATCTGGGGAATGCGCAGGGTTTCGGCCAGGGCCTGCGGCGGGTAGTTGACACCCCCGAAAATCGGACCCAGTTGAAATACAATCAGTGGCAGGCCAGAGGCATCCGCAATGGCCATGTGATACTCGACCATAATGCGCGCATCGAGCGGGTCATTCAGGAACGCAGCCGTCGGGAAGACCAACAGGGCATCTGCGCCAGCATCCCGCGCTGCCTTAGCATTGGCGACGGCATTGAGAGTGCTGGGTCCCCCCACCCCGCTCACGATGAAACAGCGCCCGGCCGCCACCTGGCGGGCGGTGCCGATCACCTCACTGCGCTCCTCAGGGCTCAGATATGGCCCCTCACCTGTATCCACGTTGACCGCCAGCCCCACCGCTCCTTGCGAAATGACCCACTCCAGGTAGCCTCGGAATGCTTCAAAATCGATCGAATAGTCCGAGCGCATAGGCACAATCACGGCAGGTATGATCCCTTTCAGATCCAAGTTGCTCATGAGACACTCCTTTTCCAGTCTGATACGACTATCCACGACGAACAAATTGCTCCCGATCACAACTAAACACCAAGGCTCCCACGCCGGCAGAGAATAGAATGGCTCGGTGCCACAGTGTGGTTGTTGAGAGTTCTCAGTGGCTCTCTTTTGCAGCCGATGCAATGAGCCGTCGCAACAGCTCCAGTTCTTGTTGGGCGACCTTCACCTTGGGGCGCATGTGCGTCTCTATGGATATGTAGCCCTGGTAGCCATCCTCGACCAGTGCGCGGATTTGGCCTGTCCAGTCGATCTGACCGTGTACGGCAAAGCGCCGCCGCCCGTAAGTGTCCACTTCGGCGTCTTTGAAATGCACATGCCTTACCCAACGGCGGACCGCCCGGTAGCCATCTGGATAGGGGATGTCACCTGCCATGAAGGCATTCCCAGGATCCCAATTGACACCCAGAGCAGGATGGTCGATGGCCGCCATCAGGGCAGCCGTGCGCTGCCCGGTGTCCGCCCAGAAATCCTCCTCCACCTCGACGGCCAGTTGCAGCCCCGCCGAAGCTGCTTGCTCCCCTGCATCCTGCAAGATTTCCAGAACCTCGTCAGGAGCCATGCCCGGGGGATGGCCCATCCGATGAAAACTAAAGGTCAGGACGAGGTTAGCGCCGAGCGATCTGGCAAATTCGAGCGATGCAGGCAGCAACTCCTGACGATGATACTTAACCTGGTCCTGCAAGCTGTGCCAGTTTCTGAACAAGCCCTGGTCCAGCCAGGCCAGGGAGGCACTCTCACGAGCCCCGCATGGATACGGGATTTTGAACAGGCCAGGCGAAATCGCGATGACTCTGGCATTAAACTCAGCCAGGATTTCGCCCAGCCGCTCTTTCTGGTACTCCGAGAGGTTGGGCACCCGCTCGGCGTAGAAACCGCGCAGTTCAAAGTCCCGTATGCCCCACTCTACGCCCAGCTCTACCGCTGTGTCTAAATCGGCACTGATCTCGTCCGTGACGATGCTGATCTTCATCGTACGCTGCTTTCACTTCTGCGCCAGCCGCTCCGAAAGCGCCTGGATCACTTCGTCGGCGGTGCATACCCAGCCAAATTTGAGAGCAAAGTTCTTTAACGTTGCCCTGTGCAGGTCAGGCAAATATGACGAGACCGCATCAGATACCAGGGTGGTTTTGTAGCCGTGGTGGAAAGCCTCACGCCCCGTCTCTTCGACACAGATCTGGGTGACCGTGCCGGTGACGATAAGGGACTCGACATCCAACGACCGCAAGATATCCTGCAGGTTAGTGTTATGAAATGCCCCGTATCCATATTTGTGCACAATGTGGTCGCCTGGCCGGGGGTAGATTTCCTCGACGATGTCTGTACAACCCAACGTGCGATTTACGTCGGAGTAATGCCGCTGGTGGCCAGACTGGCAGGCCCGCAGCGGCGGCTCCAATTGGGGCGACCATTCCCATATCAGGCTCCGCTGAGGTGTGGCCAGATAACGCGTGTAGATGACCGGAATGCCGCTCTGGCGGCAAAAGGCAATCAGCCGCTGGTGGTGGGGGATCGTTGCGCGGGCATCGGGTACTTCCATGGGTGCTCCGACACGCACAAAGTCGTTCTGCATGTCGACGATGAGCAGGGCTGGCTTATTCCACCGATCCACAGCCATGTCTCCTCCTTTCGAAGGCCTGGGAGGCTATTTGAAGGCCGGCATAACCTCCCTGGCCAGCAGCTTCAGCTCGTTCATTACAAAGTCGTGGGGAATGCCAGGAAAATAGAGTCTACAGATCAGATGGTCAGTGCCAAACGCGCCCACAAACACCTTTAGTTGCCTGATGACCGTATCTGGACTACCTACCAAAAAGCGGTTATGGCTGATGGCGTCGAACTGGTCAGCCGGGGTGGCGTCTTGGTTACCGATGAGAGGATGTTCCCACTTTCCGCCTCCGTACTCATCTCGGTAGTTGATGAGCAAGTGCCTCTCTGCCATTTCACGCGCCCGATGGTCTGTTTCGGCGATGACCACCTCGCGAGTCAAGGGGGCTGGTTTGCTGGCCGGGTCTACCCCGGCGGCCCGCAGGTTCTCGTAGTACAGGCGCTGCGCATCCAGCAGCGTGGCTAGGCTGGCAGTGGGTCCAGGAACCCAGGCATCGCCCAGGGTGGCCGCTCGATGCAAGGCCTTCTCTCCCCAACCTCCCAACCACACGGGAGGGTGCGGTTGGCTGATCGGGCGAGGCTCGATCTTGAGGCCTTTTACCTGGTAATAGTCACCTTCAAAATCCACTTCCTCCTGGGTCCACAATAGCTTGATCAGTTGGACGGCCTCTTCAACACGCGCACCGGCATTCTTGCGTGGGATTTGATACAGGGCAAATTCATCGGGCTTATAACCGGCAGCAGCCCCCAGAATGAAGCGCCCCTGCGACATGATGTCCAGCATAGCGACATCCTCGGCCACCCGCACCGGGTGGTAGAACGGCATCACCATCACATCGGTCCCGAAGGCGAGGTGCTCAGTCCGCGTCGCTATCCCCGCCAGGCCGATCAGCGGCGACGGCCAATAGTGATTCCTGACCCCGTGATGCTCCTCTAACCAGACAGAGTCAAAGCCTAGCTTCTCTCCCAGCAACACTTCTTCCAGGAATTCCTGATAGTAGGTGCCCCCTTCGGTGGGTATAAAACCAAATCTCATGCTGATCATCCTCTCGCTAATGAGGTCAGGAAATTCTGGAACAGTCGAGGTGCAGCTTCAGAGGGACGTGCGTTGGCCACCAGTTCGTCGTAGCGAAAACCATAAGGCTGATACACCTTGCGCGTTTTGCGTAGAACATCCCGACCTGCGCGGGGCGTCACCTCAAAGTGAAACTGGGTGCCCCAGACGGGCCTGGAGCCCACTCGATAGGCCTGCACAACCACCGCGTCGGAAGTCGCCAACAGCCGCATCTCCGGCTGCGGCAGCACCTCCTCCGTGTGGTACTGAAACGAAGTGAACTGCGCCGGCATGCCCTCAAACAGCAGATCCTCATAGGAGGTGCGCTTCACTTGATGCCAGCCAAACTCAGGCTGCAGGCAGCGCCGCACTGCCTCCTTCCCGTAGTACGCCCGGGCCAGCAGTTGCGACCCAAAACAGACACCAAGCACCGGCACATCAAGCCGGTCCGCCTGTTCAATGAGCTCCAATTCCCGCAGGATCCAGGGCTGTTCTTCCGTGGCCGACGCAGGAGACCCTGAGATGACCAGCGCTGAAAAGCGTTCCAATACCAGTTGCCGGCTCAGGTTCTGGAAGTGGCGCGTACTAACCCGGCACCCCAACTGGCGGAACCACTTCCCAAACCAGTAAGAACCGAGGTGGCGGGGGCTGTTATCCAGGATTAGGATATTTGCCATCTTCTCTGTTTGACCACCGGGTTGCAGGGCCGCCATTGTAGGGCTGGCTCCCTTCAGCGCGACACACGGCCCGACACATCACCCCCCATCAGCTTCTCTGCTTCAGCAACAGTTGCCAGGTTAAAATCGCCAAAGATCGAGTGCTTCAGGCAGGAAGCAGCCACAGCGAAATCCAGAGCCTTCTGCTTATCTTCCCCGTAGGACCGTATACCGTATATCAGTCCAGCCATGAAGGCATCGCCACCGCCTACCCGGTCCACAATATGGGTGATGTCGTAGAGAGGCGCCGTACAGAACTCTCCGCGGTCCCACAGCACACCTGACCAGTTATTGTGGCTGGCCGAGATCGAGCCCCTTAGCGTGATAGCGATCGTCTTCAGGTTGGGGAAGCGGTTGTGTAGCTCTTCGCAGACATACCGATACTGCTCCGCTTCGACCTTGCCCGCCACGACGTCGGCCTCGGGCGCCCGGATGCCAAATACCTTGTCGGCGTCCTCCTCGTTGCCGATAGCGATGTCGCAGGTGCGCACCAGTCCAGGCATCACCTCGCCCGCCTTCTTGCCCCACTTCCAGAGATTCTTGCGATAGTTCAGATCGCACGACACGGTCAGGCCCATCTCTCTGGCGGTTTCGGCCGCCTCCAGGCACACGTCGGCTGTCCCGGCGGAAATCGCCGGGGTAATGCCGGTCCAGTGGAACCAGTCCGCGTCGGCGAAGGCCTGCCTCCAGTCTATCATCCCGCGCTGGACAGTGGCGATGGCCGAGTTGGCCCGGTCGTAGATCACCTTGCTGCCACGTTGTACGGCGCCATTCTCCAGGAAATAGATGCCCAGCCGCTCGCCGCCGCGAACGATCTTGTGCACACCCACCCCATACTGGCGCAAGAATTGGATGCAAGCCTCACCCAGGTCGTTATTGGGCAGGCGGGTGACGTAATCCACCGGTAAGCCGAAGGTGGCCAGTGACACGGCCACGTTGGCTTCGCCGCCGCCATAGATCACATCAAAGGAACGCGCCTGTCCAAAGCGCAAAAAGCCAGGCGGTGACAACCGCATCATAATCTCACCAAATGTCACCACTTTTTTGTGTGGCATCTTACTCCTCCTGATTTTGATGATTCAGTCTCGCTGATAGGTATAAGGCGTTCGACCTTCGACTGCGGGATTAACAACTGACCCAGGCCAACGCCCATTGCACACATCCACAGCGATCTCACAACCGGTCCGGTACAGGTCTGCTACGCTCTCCTCGGAGTTGGCACTCACGTGGGGGGTGAAAGTCACATTGTCAAACTCGCGCAGCGGTGAGTCGAGGGGCAGCGGCTCGCGCTCAAACACATCCAGCCCCGCCCCCCATACTTTGCCCGAGCGCAGCGCTTCGACCAGGGCCGCCTCGTCAATGACCGGCCCCCGGCTGGTGTTAACAATGAATACACCTTCCTTCATCAAGTTGAATTCCCTGGTGCTTAGCAGGTGGCGGGTTTCATCGCTGAGCGGGCAATGCACGGAGATGAAGTCGGCGCGCTGAAGCAATTCGTCCAGTTCCACCTTCTGTGCGCCATAGCGAGCAGCGACCTCCGCGCTGATGTAAGGGTCGTAAGCCAAAAGGGTCATACCGAAACCGCTCATCCGTTGGGCCAAAGTTCGGGCAATACGACCAAAAGCCACAAAGCCTGTCGTCCGGCCTGTGACGCGGCGCGCCGGGCGGGCCCCGGTGCGGTCCCAGCGCCCGGCGCGAATCCAGCGATCCTGCCGGGCCGTATGCCTGACGGCATCCATCAGCAAGGCCAGGGCATGGTCGGCTACATCATCTACGCAATACGTGGGTACATTGCAGACGAGAATGCCGCGCTCGGTTGCCGCCGCTATGTCGACATTGTCATAGCCAATGCCCAGGCGCACGATGCATCGGCACAGGCGGAGTTGCTCAATGACAGCGCGGGTGATGAGCAAACGTACCGATTGCTGCATAACGACATCAGCGTCACGGGCGACCTCGGCCGCGAGCTCCGGCGTGCGGTACTGCACGACACCCCATTGAATGCCTGCCTGCTCCAGTATCTTGCCCATCCAGGCGGGTGGTGCAAAAAGATCCTCATCATAGTCTACTAACACAGCTTTGAATGGATCAGGCATCACACTCCTCCGTAGGCATCAAATCCGCCATCAACCATTACAACTGTTCCGTGTACGAAGGCAGCCGCATCTGAGAGCAATAGCAGCGCTGGCCCGATTAAGTCCTCTGGTCGCCCGAATCGCCCCATGGGCGTATGGGCAATAATACGCTTTCCCCGTTCTGTCAACTCGCCGCTTTGCTCCTCGACCAGCAGGAACCTATTTTGTTCGGTGAGAAAGAATCCGGGGGCAAGGGCATTGACACGGATATGGGTGGAACACTCTTGTGACATATGTACGGCAAGCCACTGGGTAAAGTTGATGATAGCCGCTTTGGCTGCCGAGTAGGCTACACTCCGGGTTAGAGGGCGGTAGCCGCCCATCGAGGAAATATTAAGAATAGACCCGCTGCCCTGGTTCACCATATATCGGCCAAAAACCTGGCAGGGCAGAAAAGTCCCCATAAAATTGAGGTCAAAGACCCAACGCACGGCATCCTCGGGCAGGTCAAAGAACGACAGGGCCTCACTCGTCGTTGCTTCCTTCTTGGCGCCGCCAGCTCCGTTGATCAGGATGTCAATCCTCCCGAACGCTTCGACAATGCGTTGAGCCAAAGTCTCTAGAGACTGCTTGTTGAGCACATTGGCCTCCAACGCCACCGCCCGCCCACCCTTACCCTCAATCTCAGCAGCAATCTTTTCCGCGGCAGGCAGAAGAAGGTCTAACACGGCTACACTCGCTCCGCGCTCTGCCAGGGCGCGGGCCATAGCCCCACACAGCACTCCGCCCCCGCCGGTGACGACCGCCACCTTGCCGGTGAAATCAAAGGCTCCGTCAAAATTCATGTGCCGCTCCATCTCAGGTAGCGCATCCGCGATGTATCTAAGTCGTCCAAAGTAGGTGCACCAAGTTCCCTGCGGGGTCCCGCTCTCTGAGGAACACAGCCTTTACATCGGCTTTGATTTTTGGCTCTTCGAGCTCGACTCCCTGAGCCTTTAGGGCTGCCACCGCCTTCTCAAAATCAGAGACCCTTATGGCCACGTGGCAACGGTCAGTGATGGCGTCCTTCATGACCTCAATACGCCCAGCCCCTTTTCCACTGAGGAAGAATGAAGAACTTCCTTCTTTCAGCTCAAACCCGAACCGTTGTTTGTACCACTCGCCGATGGCTTGGCCGCTGGCTGCGGGCGTTGGATAAAGCCCCACGTGCTCTACACCCAGGAACGTCGCCGCTCCCCGCACCTCCCTGATCCAGCTCAGCACCTGGCGTACCTTCTCAGCAACGCCATCCCAATTGCCGGCCGCGACCGAATCCTTGCGAATCAAATTTGTGCCCATACCGACGCAGGCTACGCCGGCCTGGAACCAGGCCCTGATGCTCTCCTCAGTGGCGTCTACTCCGCCAGTGGGCATAATGCGCGTCCAGGGGCAAGGCCCCAGGATAGACTTGACGAAATCCGGGCCACCCACCGAGCCGCCGGGGAAGATCTTGACGATCTCCACTCCCAGTTCTTCGGCATAGGATATCTCAGAGGCGCTGCCGCATCCAGGAGAGTAGGCCACTTTTCTGCGATTGCATAGCCTGGCCACAGCTTCATTCAGCACAGGCCCAACGACAAAGTTGGCGCCATAGGCAATATAGATAGCAGCCGTCGGCTCGTCTATCACTGAGCCAACCCCCAGGATAACACCCGGGGCTTCTTTGGAACAGTAGTGTGAGAGCTCCTTAAATACCTCCGGCGCGAAGTCGCCCCGGTTGGTGAACTCCAGCACTTTGGCGCCACCAGCGGCGCAGGCCTTGGCTACCTGCTTCGCCACCTCCACGTCAGCATTGTAAAAGACTGGGACCAAGCCGGTATCCACGATGGTGTTTAATACTTGCAGGCGACTGAAACGTGCCATTTTGGTTCTCCTTATTATGCTTGAATTTGTTGTGCCATGAATTGATTTCCCTTTGGAAATACTATGCCAACCAAATCCTCCTGCCCTCCTCCGCCGATTGATAGGCAGCGTAGATTACTTCGACTACCTGGCGCCCCAGCTCAGCGGAAGCAAGTGGCTCTCGATCATATACCACAGCCTCAACAAAATCGCGAATCTCCTGCGGATATCCCAACAGCCACTCTTCGTCAACACTCGGATGGCTCCATCCAGCCTTGGTGCCGACTTTCTCCATAATATATTCATCGGCAAAGACCTCGGGATGAGGAGCAAAGGCTTTCATGACGCCGCTATGTGTCATATCGCAATCAATACGCGCGTTTGACATAAATATCTGCAGCGTGTCCTCCATGCCGCCCAGTACGATGTCTGACGCTGAGATGATAGATCGGCTTCCATCATCGAACGTCATGATGACTGTGGCCCAGTTCTCGACATCTTGCCAGTCTGCCACAATCCACTTAGTATCTTCAGCTTGAACTGAGGGGATTTTGCTGAGGTCGCCAGCCTCGGCCGTAACTGAAGAGACTTTGATGGGCTTGCCATATCGGCGTAGTCCCTCTTCCCGTTTCAAATAGATGGCGGTCGCTATCGGGTGAGGGGCCAGTCTGACAAGAGCCCCCCCACCGGCATACTTCCACACCTTGGCGTAGGTGGCATGTGAGCCGCTGTGACACTCCTGTGCCCGGATCTCAAGAATTGTTCCCCTGCTAGCTTTCGCCAGGCGCGCTGCCTTGTCCACAGCCGGGCAATACAACCAGTTCTCAGCGTACATGAGCTTAACGCGTGCACGCTCGACCGCAGTCAACATTCTATCAGCGCTATTGAGTGCCCCTTCCAACATCAGCTTCTTGGGATCACGTCCCACCTGTTCCGATTCCGGGTCTCCAAAATAGCCAGTCAGGGGTTTTTCGCAGATGATATGCTTGCCTGCATGGGCAGCCTGGACGACAAACGGCTCGTGCAAGTTGTTGGGAACGCACAAATCCACCAGGTCAATATCAGTGCGCTCCAAGATGCGTCGATAGTCATCATAGGCGTCAGGGACGTCATATTGGCCGGCGAATCGCTGTGCATCCGCCAGCGGAATGGCCGCCACAGCTTTCAGTTGAACGTCAATGTCTCTTATCCGCCGATAGGCTCGAGCGTGAATACCGGCGACAAACCCTGCCCCAACCAAACCAACTCTCACTGCTGTGGGCGGCATAGTTACCCCTCAATCACCTGTTGAATCGTGAGCGCGCTACGCGGGCATATAGCTACACAAATGCCACACCCCATGCAATCCTCTGCATGGACAGACGCCAATCCATCCTCGAGGGCAATCGCGTCGCAATGTCCCGGTTTCAAACACAGACCGCAACCGTTGCAGCGTTCAGGATCAACCAGCGGTGAGCCCGATACAGGAGCCAAATCCTTGGCAGCGCGCAAAGTGCCAATGGACTGGCCGACCAAGTCCTGATACCCGCTGTAACCTCGCTCCTCGATGAACTGCTCCATTTTGCGAATGATTGTGGGTATAATCTCGAAACCGCGCCACATGATCGCCGTGCAGGCCGTTACCAGGGTAGCGCCCCACATCATATATTGCACGGCATGTTCCCACTTCTCCAGGCCGCCACCGCCGATAATCGGGACAGATACGCGACGGGCGGTTGACGCTACCATGGCAAAACCAAGCAGGCGACAAGCCGGCCCACCCAGGCTACCCATACTCGAGCCCTCCAACAAGGGGTAGACATTTTCTGGGTGGTATATATCCATAGGGGGTAGGGACAGGTGTCCGCCTGCCATACATATTCCGTCCGCGCCTGCATCCTCGCAGGCTTTGGCTATCTGTGAAATGTCGGTTACATTGGGTGTCAACTTGCACACAACCGGAATCCGTACAGACTCCTTCAGTGCCCGGGTGACAGCGACGGCTGCTTCAAGGGATTGACCAACTGAACCACCGCTAGAAGGCGCCTGCTGGCCCAACCTTTTGGCCGTAAGGCCCAGGTTGGGGCAGATCATATTCGCCTCAATGGCATGGGCTCCTGCCTCCTCCATCGCTCTTGCCAGGTAGGCCCAGCCATCTAAATCCTCGGCAGCATGGGTGATGTTGGCGAAGATAACCAGATCCTTGGTGGCTTGGCGAGTTCGCGAAATGAGCACTTGCGCCTCTTCAAGATCGAGCCGACATCA
>Ga0233417_10000360_pt1 | contig 13560 bp, 14 predicted proteins | sample Sed_MG_FD_189023 | JGI IMG/M metagenome (GOLD analysis project Ga0233417, IMG submission 189023) | Sediment microbial communities from Lake Towuti, South Sulawesi, Indonesia - Sediment_Towuti_2014_0.5_MG | ecosystem: Environmental > Aquatic > Freshwater > Lake > Sediment | place: Indonesia... | reverse complement strand
TCCCCTCAGCTTATTGATTCAATGGGAAATATAGTTGCTGTGCGAAGTTCCTGGGGGGGCTCAGACCGGCGGTAAAGCTCCTGTTTGAAGAACGCGGCGGCGTGCGGTCCCATCCGCGCGGATGCGAGTTCCAGAAACAATTCCGTGGTGGCGCGGCCCGTCCAGGCGAAGCGATCGTGAAGAGTTCGCAAAAGACGATCCAGCCTTGCGCGCCCGAAGCACCGCTCTGCTTCAATGAACATGAGCGGAGCTTTGTTGTAGCGGTTGACTTCGCGGTCCGGGGAGTCCCCCGGCGTTTCCGCGATGCTGCCCGTGGTTTGGCTCTGGGTGGCCCGGTGTTGGTACTCAGCCAATCGGCGACTGGCGGACGCCGGCCCGTGGTAGATCGCCGAGACGCAGTAAGCGCTGTACTCGGCCAATCCTTCATTGATCCAGTCGTGCGGGGTACCGGGGTCGGCAACCATCCACCAGAAATGGGCGAGTTCATGCGCGTTGTCGTGAAAATCCTGCTCCGCGCCGGACTCGGACCCCAGCAGCCCAAGAGCGCGCTGTTCGGAAACCACGATCAGCGGAGCCCGGGCATAGCCCCACCCGCTGCGCGGTGAATAGACGAGACACGTACCGGCGTTGACTTGCGGCGGGCCAAAACGCCGGGTCAACTCCGCGATCCCGTCCGCCAGCGCGGCGCGCTTGGAGGAAATTGCTGTTGCCGGGAATTCGTGGGCATAGACGGCCACACCGCTTGCGCCGTCCTCGTACCGCCGCAACAGCGGACTTGCCAGCAGGACAATGTCGAAGCCCGGCCGGTAGGATTCCCAGCGCTTGATGACCCAGCCATCTTGTCGCCCCTCCATGCGCTGGCGCCCGTTTGTGACCGCAGTGAACGATTCGGGCAGCCGCGCTTCGAGGTCAAAACGGTACTCCTTGAGACCCTCAAACACCGGGTACCAGGCTGAGTAGCAGGCGAGTTCCACCAGTTCAGGTGCGATTTCGTTGACGCCCGCCAATCTCTCCTTCATTACGCCGCCGTAAACGATGCGTAGTGCGCCGGCTCTCGGCGCATTTACTACCACGGCCCGCGCCGCGGGCGAAAAGGGGAGCTTCGGCGCGCCGGGATCCTCATGAAACACGACGGCCTTGCTCCTTATCTCGACCTGCCGGACCGCGAAACCTGGATGCAGGTAAAAGCGCATCCCCGGCGGATTCCGGATCCACACCTCCGCCTCGAGTCGCCGGACTGCCGGATCCACCTGTACTCGCAATGTGTAATGTGGGACGCGAGTTCGCCCCGCAACGGCTTCAGCCTGGATGGAAAACAGGCCGGCTACGACAACAAAACGAGAGAGAATTCGCATGATTGCCACCTTGCGGTCCAGCCTACTCAACGGCTGGGCCGTTTAGCTTCACTTTCACCGGATAGACCCAGTCACGTGCCGCGATCTCGATCTTTTGGCGGTTCAGCTCCACAACGACCGGCCTGTCCGCGAAGTTCTCCACCACCCACTACCGGCCTTTGTAAAGGTACAACCCCATCTCGTTCGGAGCGCGGAACGTCGTTTTCAGCGGCTTGAGCAGTGGCGTACGCAGCCGGTCCAGTTCTTCTTGCGAGAGAGCGAGCAGTGTCTTCGGATCGCCGCGTACCGGCAGAATCTGTACGTTCGGCGCATTGAGCGTGACCTTCCCTTCGAGCCGCCTGGCCAGTCCATCCGTCACCAGCACTGGCTTCCCCTTGCGGATGAACTTCTCGAGCTTCGCGGGCAGCTCCGCGTCCTTCAATGCGTGAACTGAAAAGAACGCCGCCTTCGCTTTCTCCGGGAACTCCTGAAAGGGAACGAGCGGCAGACCCAGCATGCCCGCGAAGTCAAATACGTACTGCTCCTCCTCGGGGTGACTGTTCGGTGGCTTGTACGCTGCGATCCCCACGGGTTTGCGCGCGGCGACGTACTCAGCGACTCCGAGCAGCTTCGGAATTTCCCGTCTCAGCGCCTCGATATTCGCCGGCCCGGTCCTTTCAAGCAGCGAACCGTAGCAGAACAGCACCGTCTCGCGCGCCCCTGCAAGAACGGTCTGGCGCGCCTGCTCGACGTAGGTCGGCTCGGTCGTCTCGTAGGGATCGTACCAGCCGCCACCGGTCTTCTTGCCGCCAAGCCCACCCAGCCAGCGCATGATGAAGTACGCTTCGTAGGGCATGGTGCCGTGCTTGTCTCGGTCGCGCGTCTCCGTTCCCACCCATATCCGGTCAAAATCCGCCGTCTCCCTCACGACTTCGTAGCCGCGCTCGTGGAACCGGTCGTACCACTGCGGATACTTGATGATCAGCCGCGCCTTCGGATTCACCCGCTTGGCTGCGCCGAGCACGTAATCGCGCGACAGCCGCACCATCAGCTCCGCCCGGTAGTCTTCCCACGTGTCGCCTGAAACCGGATACCTCCGGCCGCCGATGGTCACGGTCTTCGCGCGGCGGGCCTGCTCGCACTCCTCGCAGGCGCAGTCGGTAAACCAAAAGTCGTCGATCATGATCTCGTCAAACAGCCCGGCCGTGTATTCGAAGATCGCCTTCACCCGCTCCTGGGTCGGCGGGTTGGTATAGCACGACAGTGGCTTCCAGCCAGTCGTCCGTTTGCCTACCCCTGTCGTGGTGACGCAGCCCGAAACAAGGAACCCTTCCTTCAGAAACCGCTGCTTCGCGCTTTCGAGCGCTTCGCGCTCCGCCTGGTAGCCGTCGCGGAACGATTCCACGTACACCTTCGTCACCCCGGTCTGCCGGCACCAATCGATCGCCACTTTCATCCCTTCCTCGGAGGAGAGCAGATCGCGCACGTTCTGCGCAGTGAACAGCGTCGAAAACCGGTGCACATCGGCATGGCTCCTGGCGTACTCCCATAAGCCCGAGCCCTCAGTCGGGACGGTGATCACGAATGCACTGCACACCAACAAGACCCGCATATCGGTTTCACGCTATCGCGTTTGGACGGCCAAGCGCCAACTGCCGGCACAGCACAGCAAGCACAGCAGGCACCTCACCCTTGACGAAACGGCCCGGGCGGACTAAAGTGAGAAAACCACGCCAAGGGGTGGGGCTAGCTGGACATGTCGGAGACAGTTCGTCACATTCTTGAAGGAAAGGGGCATGCCATCCATTCGCTGCCTCCGGAGGCATCCGTCTACGATGCCATCGCCTTGATGGCCGATAAGGGCATCGGCGCGGTGCTGGTGATGAAGGAAGACAGGCTCGCCGGCATCGTTTCCGAGCGCGACTACGCGCGCAAGGTAATCCTCAAGGGCAAGCTCTCCAAGGAGACGCACCTCGACGAGGTCATGACCGCTCCGGTCATCACCGTGAGCCCGGACCAGACTGTGGATGAGTGCATGCGCATCGTGACTGACCGGCGGATCCGTCACCTGCCGGTCCTGGATGGAGACAGGGTCGTCGGCATGGTTTCGATAGGCGACCTGGTTCGGGCCATCATCGCTGCCCAGGAAGCCACCATCCACCAGTTGCACAACTACATCGCCGGCTCCTACCCAGGGTGAGTACTGGATCGGATCGAGTGGATCGGATTGCGCCTGGCCATCCTGCCCACCAGCCTCGGACGTATCCCTTCCAGGCGTCCCGCACTGGGTTGCTGGTCCGGCGCTAGCAGCTTCGCTGTGCTGCGCCGGAATCCTCTTCGTTCCGCTAGGGGATTCGATTGGAGAGAGTTGTGGCCAGTACTACCACATCCTGACCCTGGGCGGCATTCGCGTAACCGGCGAGATAACGGCCCTTGCGGAAGAAGCAGAGGCGGCCGAGATATTTGTCGTTGAACTGAAAGGCCTCGTCCGCAACGCGCGCCGGCTCAGTCTGCACAAAGCGCGCCTGCAGCTTCTCCATCACCGTTGCGGCCTCCTCCGCCGACGCTTCAGCCACGATGAAGGCTTTGCCATGCGGATACTCGGCAACGTATCCGCGCTTGAGCAGGCGCAGTCCGAGCACGCTCTGCGGAATCAGCCGGACGGATTCGGCAACAAGTTTCTCGGGCGGAAACCAGGCGATCATCTCCGGCAGCGCCGTTCGGCCCTCGATCCGCCTTTCGAGGGCAGCCACGAATGCCGCCAGGGCCGCCGAGTGGTCCATCTCGGGGGTGGCGGCGATCTCCACGAAGTACTTGTCTTTGGCGAAGATGGCACGCCGGGGCTGGATCTGGCCGCCCATGCCGATCTTCTGGGTCGGAATCCGAGGGTCGCGGTTGGCGGCGAAGATGCCGTAGGCCATTTCCGCGCCGGCCATCTGCGAGATATCGATGATAAGGGTGGCTTCGCCGGACTTGCAGGTCACCCCGTTCATCTGAAGGAAGCCGTAGATGAGGTACCCCTCGGCATTGCCGTTCATGTAGTCGAAGAGGTTGTCGGCGACGTAGTGGCGTGCCGGTCCGTGCTGTTGCCAGCCCGGCACAAGGCCGCAGTCCGGCGCTTCCGCGGCCAGACAAAGTGCCCCGCTCCCCACGAGCAGGGCAAAGACAGGCTTCATGCGAACAGTTCCTGCGCGCGTACCAGACGTTCGACCACTCGCACGCCATTTGAGCACTCGATGGCGCAACTCGGGCACAGGTCGCAGCGTACGGCCTGCGCCTCGGCGGGCAGAGTGCGAAAGTGATCGCGGCCGAGCGCGAACTGGCCGCAACCCTCGGCGTACGTGAGGCATCGCAGAACATCGGAAACCGGCACGCCCTTCGGACAGGCGCCCGCGCATGCGCCGCACATGCGGCAGTAAAGCGGGCGGATGTGATCAAGGTAGCGGGCGAGAACCTTCTGGTCGGATTCGGTGAACGCGCCGGCCATGGCCTTGAGGTTTTCATCGAGCTGGTCGATGTCGGTCATGCTCGGGATCGTGCTGTCGACGTTGGGGTTCTTCAGGACCCACTTCAGCGCGGCGACGAACGCTCCGTCGCGCTGAAAGATGCCATAAAGGGGGTCACCGGGCTTCACTTTCCGGTAGCCGCCGGCCATCACCTTCATGGCCACGACGCCCATACCGGCCTTGCGCGCCGCCTCTACCAGGGCGGTCATGGACGGATCCATCGTGAAGTTGTAAGTGGTGAGCAGCACGTCGATCCGGCCGCTTTTGATGAGACCCGGGATGAGGTCCGCGTGGCCGGAGTGCGTGCTGACGCCGGAAGAGCGGATCTTCCCGGCCTGTCTGGCCGTCTCCTGCGCTTCGAGCAGCTCGTCGGTCACTGAGGCGATACTGCCCTTGCCGTGCAGATACCAGATATCGACGTAGTCCGTGCCAAGCTCGCGAAGGCTGGTGTCGAGGTGATCGAGCGCGCCCTGTCTCGTCGCAGCGCCGGTCTTGGTAGAGATGATGACGTTCTTGCGCTTCGTCTTGAGCGCGGAGCCGACCATCCGCTCGTTGTTGCCGCCCTGATAACCGCGCGCCGTGTCGAAGAGGTTGATGCCGATGTCGGCCGCCCGTTCGATTACGGTCGGGTCCGAGGTGATCATACAGCCGAAGCCGACCGTGGTGACCTTGAGGCCCGTTCTGCCAAGGACGCGGTAACGGATCTCTCCTTCCTTGAGCGCGCCGGCGCGGGACGTTACGGCTCTTGGGAATGGTGGAGCGGCAGCGAGGCCGGCGGCGAGAAACCTGCGTCGTGACGGGCCGGATTTCATGAAGATCTCCTGAATTGAGTTATAATCACCTGCTAAAGTCTCAATTATAGGCCAGGAGGTCTCCCGGTGCTGTCTTCTGTCACACGTCGCTTCTTTCTGCAAGCGGCAGCAGCCGCAGGTACCACGGCCGCATCCAGGGGCGAACAGGCTGCCGGTCCAGCAGAATCGCTGGAGCCGGTCTACAAATACGACCACCGGGCGACCGTTTCAGTGATCCAGGGCGAAGAACGCCGGAAGATCGTTCACGACGCGCTGGCCGCGATTGAGGACCAGATCCGGTCTGTTCTGAACACGAAGAAGTACGTCGTCATCAAGCCGAACAATGTCTCGACGGTGAATCAGCTTGCTTGCACACATCCGGACGCCCTGCGCGGGATTCTGGATTTCCTGGCGCCGCGGTTCAAAGGGCCGGTGGTGATCGCCGAGTCTTCGGCGGGCGACACGCTGGAAGCGTACGAGAACTTTCAGTATGGCCGCGTCGGCGCCGAGCACAAATCACAGAAGGTGAGCCTTGTGGACTTGAACCGCGAGGCGAAGTACGAGGTGATGCCACTGCTCTCGCCGGACCTGCATGTGCAGCCGGTGCGGCTGGCGGCGCGCCTGCTCGATCCTGACGCATTCGTGATCTGTTCAGCGGTGATGAAGACCCACAACACGGTGGTCGCAACGCTGTCGGTGAAGAACATGACGCTCGGAGCCCCGATCCGGAGCCTCTTGAAAGACAGGCCACAGTGGAACGACAAGCGCAAGTATCACGGCGGAGTGCGGCAGACGCACTACAACATGATGCTGACGGCGCAGAAGATGCGTCCGTTCTGGGGCGCGACGCTGATCGACGGGCTTGAGGGCATGGAGGGAAACGGTCCGGCATCGGGCACGCCCGTGCCCTCGCGAATTGCGATCGCCTCAACCGACCTGATCGCGGCGGACCGGGTGGCGATCGAGGCCATGAGCATCAATCCCGCGTGGGTGGGCTACCTGCAATACTGCTGGCAGGTCGGCCTGGGGCAGTACGACCTCAGCAAGATCGACGTGCGCGGCGCGGCTCTGGCGGCGGTGAAGAAACCCTACCGGATGCACCGCGATATCGAGCGTGAGCTGGAGTGGATGGGGCCGCTCAACGACGTGCCGCCCAAGCTGGGGTAGACACGCCGCCGGCGCGGGCTGCGGTCTTCATTCCCCTCATGGGTTCCCCTTCTCAAGCGACAGGATCTGCTTTTGCCCGGCGAGCCGCCGTTGCAGCGCTTCGACATCGATGTGATGCAACGCCCGGCGGGACTTGATGGCCAGCGCCGCGGCAACCCCCGCGCTGTGGCCCGCGATCATGTATTGCGGCTCCATGCGAAAGGACGCGTAGGCGACGTGGGAGGCCGAGATGCAGGAAGTGACGAGCAGGTTGGAGCACTCGCTAAAGCGCGGCAACAGAGACCGATAGGGGATCTCGTAAGGCTCCACCGGCACGCTGAGGTAGCCTTCCTGGAGCACCTCATCGTGGATCTCAGGGAAGCGCGGGACCGGCACTGCGACCCACTGAATTTCGCGGATGTCGATGTTATAGCCGCCCATGCCGATCGAGTCGTACTTGCGGCGGTTCGTTTCCAGGTCGTGCTGCGTGAGCGCGTACTCGCCTAACATGCGCCGCGTTTCCCGGACGTAAAGCTGGTGGGGCCAGTGTCCTGTGTCCGGGAATTCGTCCTTAGCCAGTCCCCAGCGGTTCATTTCCGCCCGGACCTTCGCTGGAACGCTGGGATCGTTGCCAAGGAAATACAAAAGCCCTTGCGCCCAGGTCAGGTGCTCGTCCCAAATCTCGGCGCGACGGCGATAATCCGCCTCGGGGTAATCCCAGCTTGCGCCCGGAAGGTTTGTGGAAACGCCGCCGCCGGCGTTGATGTCCGTCTTGCCGTTTGGCATCTCGGAGATTCCCAGGAAGTGCCCCAGGGCAGCCTGATCTCCGAGAGCGGCCATGTATCGCTCGACGAGGAGGTACCGCTCAGGGTTGTAGTTGTTCGGCGGCGGGATCGGCAGGTGGTTCTCCTTGATCCGGGTGAGGCAGATGCGAAAGCAGTAAGGCTGGATCTTCCCGTCCCCTTCACCAAGCTGCCCGATCGAATCGTAGGGCTGGATGTGCGGCAGCAACTTGCCCCTCTCGTCGTACGGTGAAACCGGGACCTGAAGCTGGTGGCCTCCGGGAAGGAACTCACGCCGGCCGGCCCAGGACTCGGCGTACTTGGTCTTCGCCTCGCGACCGATGGCGTAGGAGACGCCGGCGGCCTTCATCAGGTCCCCTTCATACGACGCATCAATGAAGACCTGTGCGGAGAACTCGACGCCGTTTTCCATCCGTGCCGCATCCACGCGGTTTCGGGTCTTCCGGACAGCGGCAAGGCGGTGCCCGAAGTAGACAGGGACATTCGCTTCGCGCAGCCATTCGATAAAGGTTCGCTCGGCGACTCTCGGCTCGAAGGTCCAGGCCACCGGAAGACTATACGCCTTGCCGACGCGCTCGAAGAACTCCCGCGAGTAGCCGCCGATGACGTGTTGCTGGCGGTCCATGTCCGTGCGCCCGAGCCCTCCGGAGACCATGCCGCCGACGTGCCTGCCGGGTTCAACCAGCGCCACCTTGACACCCTCCTTGCCGGCGGCAATCGCGGCAACTGCGCCGCCGGCGGTGGCACCGTAAACCACGACATCAAAGCGAGGCTGCGCGGCCAAGAAACCGGCCAGCAGAAGTAGAAAGGAGACGCGGAAAGGCATGTCGCAACAGGTCAAGTGTAATTCAGGCCGCACGGGCCGATGCTACACTCGGCCTGTGGCGGGCGATGCCGCTTTTCCCATCCTGGAAGCAGGACTCGGAACAGCGCCGCGGATTACTTCCCTGCTCATCAAGCCGGTCTCCGCGGTCTGCAACCTCGACTGCGTGTACTGCTTCTACCTCGATCGCGAGGCCGATCCGTACAAAGAGCTGCCGGGACGGCGGATGACGTTCGACACGCTCGAGCGCCTCGTGGATTCCTACCTGTTTTACTCCTATCCCCACAGCGTGTTCGCCTTCCAGGGCGGCGAGCCGACCCTCGCCGGGCTGCGCTTTTACGAGAGGCTGGTCGACTACCAGAAGAAGTTCGGCCGCAACGCGCAGAACGTGAGCAACGCACTGCAAACCAACGGGATCCTGATCGACGACGACTGGTGCGCGCTCTTCCGCGAGTACAACTGGCTCGTGGGCGTATCAATGGACGGCCCGGAGGAGGTGAATGACCGTTACCGCCTCGATAGGCAGGGTCGCGGGACCTGGCGAAAGGTGATGCAGGGGATCGAAACGCTCCAGCGGAACAAGGTGGAGTTCAACATCTTGTGCGTGCTCAGCAGGGCAAATGTGGAATCGCCCGGGGAGATCTACCGGTTCTTCCGGAAGCTCGAGATCGATCACATCCAATACATTCCGCTGGCTGAATTCGATGGAGAGGGCAAGCCGCTGCCCTTCACGATCACACCGCACCAATACGGCCGGTTCTTGTGCGAGACCTTCGACCTTTGGTGGCCGGAACGGCGGTGCGTGCGCATCCGCTTCTTCGACAACCTGGCTGAGGCGCTGGCCGGGCAGAAGCCGGGAAGCTGCACGCTGCACGAGACATGCGACAGCTACGTGGTGGTTGAGTACAACGGAGACGTCTTTCCTTGCGACTTTTTCGTGGAGAAGAACTGGAAGCTCGGCAACGTCGCCCTCGATTCGTGGTCGGAGATTGCGCGCCGGCAGCGGCGGTACAGCTTCGCGAGCAAGAAGGCGATCGGACACCCGGAGTGCCGGGTCTGCGAGTACCAGTCGGTTTGCCACGGCGGTTGCCCGAAGTTCCGCCACGCGCCGAGACATAGCTTCGATGATCTGGATTACTTCTGCACGGCGTACAGGATGTTCTTCGCGAAAGCAGTTGGGCCGCTCCGTTCCGACGTAGCGCAAATCCTGGGACCGCAGGCGAGTCCGTACTAGTCAGCTCGCCGTCACTGGGCGCAGGTAACGCACAACCTTGGAGTACGGCGCACCGGGAGGCGCAGGCCTCCACTCCGCCAACGTGTGGATTTCTTCGAGCATGCTCCTCGCCCACACCGACGCGGAGTCGAAACCGCGAGCAGACAACGCTTCCCTGATTTGCTCTAGACGATTTGCGTAAGCGGGGAACTCCACCAATGTGGTTGGCTCCAGTTCTTCGTGACCATCGGGATGGATGCGAGCGATGGCCGCGCTGTGGAACAACTGGGGATTGACAGGGAAGTCCAGAGCCGCCAGGGTGTCCAACAGGCGTTCGAGCGCGCGCGGCTCCACCGAGATGCTAACGGAAACCAGTTCCCCTTCCGTCCCAGACAGGGTCGGGCTCTTCCATGCGATGAACTCGGGCCGAACCGCCATAACTCCTCCCCTCTGCGGCAGCGGCGTTACCACCGCCTCCGCGCGGCAGCTTTCACGGCGGGTGCGGCCCAAGAAGCAGAAAACCCTGCGCTAAGGCCGCAGGGCATTTCCTTCAGGACCTACTCGCCTTTAGCACTTTTTTTTCGTGGTTGCAATTAGCCAGACGGCTAAGCCGCCCTAAATCAATCCACGCGTCTTCAGCATACCATCGGGAGCCGTGGAACGCAACAGAAATCTTCACTAAGTCTTTACGGAGTCACAGAATCCTACGGATGCATGCGCTTCACGGCACCTGCCGGGCTTGTAGCTCGCCCATCATTCTTTCGAACTTCCTTTTCTGGTCCTCGCTGAGGATCTTCATCACACGAGTCTTGCCAGTGGCGCGGACTTCGTCCATCTGGGCTTGGAGCATCTGAACGTACATCATGAAGTCGTCCAGCACCGTCTCCAGTTGTTGCTGTTGTTCGGGCGTCAGGTCCAGTTCCTTCGTCAGACGTTCGAGCGAAACCTGTTTGCCACCTTCCTGCCAGAACGGCTGCGGCTTATGAAGGAGACCATGGACGCCGAAGCGCATCAGGAATGCGCCGACGATCAGACCAGCCAGAAAGACGATGAGCAGGTTGACAAGAACTCTTGGATTCTGCCAGGAAAGGCTCTTCCCGGTCATGCGTCATTCCTGATACGTGGCGAGTGTGATGAGTACCTTCTCGCGGTCCTGCCGGGGATCGCTGCCAGTTACCTCGAACGGGTGGGGCTCGACGGCCATCACGACCTCCGGGCTGCCCGGGCTCAACGTGACTTGCGGTTCGGTGCTCACGATATAAGCGCCGAGGAGAAGCACGAGTGTGAGGCACGCGAACACGAGGCGTCTGCCGAACACGGGTTCCAGAAAGGCGCTCCAGCCCGACGCGGCCCGCTGCTCCTCGATCCGGGTAGTCACACGGGCGTAGAAGCCCGCTGGCGGCGCAAGATACTCCTGCCGGCGCAAGGAGCGTAACAACGCGGCTTGGGACTCGAACTGGCGCACTTCCTCGGCGCACCCAGCGCACGAACTCAGGTGCTGGCGGAATTCTCCGGGAATCCGTGGATCGGATGCGTTCTGGAGGTATTCTTCCAGGTAACGCCTGATGATCTGATGCATGCCTTCTTCCCTCAAATGTCCATCTACTTCTGTCGCCCCGCCGCCTTCGCGGATCTGATGCCCGCTTCGGGCGGCGAGTGCCATACCACCGGTTGCTGCGGCGGCTCCCTCATACGGTTGCCTGGCCGGGAACTCGGGACAGGCGCTGAGCCGCCTTCAGCAACTTCTGGCGAGCTCGAAAGAGCTTCACCTTGATCGTATTCTCATTCATCCCGGTCATTTCCGCCAGCTCCTCGACCGAGTGACCCTCCACCTCCTTCAGCAGCATCAGGTTCCGGTCCTCTTCGGAAACCTTCGAGAGCAACTTGAACAGGTAGTCTCGCTGAACGAGGCTCCCCTCTACCGAGGGGCCGGAGTCCATCGCTGCCTCGGAATTCATCAGTTGCTGCGTTTCCTCCTGGGAGGAATCGCTCTCGTAGACGATCTTTCGCACCCGCTTCTTCCTCAAGTAATCGTAACATTCGTTCACCGTGATCTTGTAGATCCACGTGAGAAGCGAACTGCGGTAGTCGAAGCTTGAGATGGAGAAATAGACCTTCGCAAAAACCTGTTGGGCGATGTCCTCCGCATCCACACGGTTCCGCAGGATCCCGTAAATAATGGAGAAGACCTTCGCCTGATACCTCTCCACGATCTCGCGGAAGGCGGACTCCTCGCCCCGCTGGACGCGCCGTACAAGCAGGGCCTCTTCGGAGTTTCGATGATCCACTGCGGTCTTCGCGGCGACTCTCCGGCCGGCAGCCGTCAGGGGAAGAACTCCGCTCAACCCACCCATACATCGAATCGGACGCGGCCGGGTCCCAGCGGGTTTCAGGCGACGTGGCTACCGCCGGCCCAGCGGTCCAACCAGAAGTTCCTCCAACTGCCAGCTCCTGGGCGGGGCTTCCCGCCCACAATACCAGATTCCGGAATCCCCCAGCCGGGGTGGTGCATCTTAACACCGGGAGTGGCTGTTCGTTTTGTCCGCGCCGAATGGTGCGGAAGAAGAGGCACCGCCCGACAGGATCGGGTAGAATGGGCATCAGGCACTCCTAGGGAGGGAAAGCCCATTATGATTCAAATGACGCCAGTCGCCGTGGGCAAGGTGAAGGAGATCCTCGAGACCCAGGAACCGAAACCCGCCGGGCTCAGGATTGCCGTCGTCGGCGGGGGATGCTCCGGTTTTTCGTATTCGATGGCTTTTGAGAACAATCCTGGTCTGCTGGATAAGACTTACAGCATCGACGGCTTGAAGGTGTTCATCGACCAGGCGAGCCTCTTGTACCTGGACGGCGCCGAGATTGACTACGTGGAAACCCTGGAAGGTTCGGGCTTCAAGTTCAGCAACCCCAACGTGAAGTCCACGTGCGGTTGCGGCAGCTCGTTCACGGCTTGAGCAGGCGACCCATCTGAAAGCGACCTGACCAGCGCGTCCCTGGCGCACCGGTTTCGCGTTCCTTGCGCCAAGAAACGACAAGGCCGGGTCCGTCGTGGGCCCGGCCGTCGCAGGAAAGGAGAAGGCCTAGAAGCGAACTCTCAGCCGCGGCTGCGCCGCCGCAGCAAACCCAAGCCCAGCAGCCCGCTGCCGAGAAGCACAAAAGTTACCGGTTCGGGAACGGCTTGAACGTCCACCGCGTAGGTGCTCGTACGGCCGCTGAAGCTGCCATCGTTCTCCCAGGCGCTGCCCGTCCAGAAGTTGGAAAATGCCGTCAAAGCTAGCGTGTAGTTCCCGGCAGACAGTCCCGTCAGACTCAGAGTGGAATCGTAACACGATGGGGCCGGTGTACCGGGCGGGCAGGACCCGTCATCGTTGACCGCCACAGGTGAACCGGAAACCGTCACCCCGGAAAACAACGTCGCTATGGGATCAAAACCTCCGGAGGGCACCACAAATCCAGCGAGATTCGTGCCGCCGGGAGCGCCGGAACTGCCGCCGTAACCCCAGGTCTGGACGTTTAGAATCGCACCCATGGTGGCCGGATCGTAGTAGAAGGTGCGGGTGAAAACGTCGTTCGGCGTCGAGAAGACGTCGATGACGGATACGAGGATTGTCGCCTGGGCCGGTAAAGCAGCAAGCGTAAGAGCTGCAGCCAGCGTGAGCAATAAACTCCTGCGGCGCATTGAGATTCTCCTCCCAAAACAAGAGCAGCTTTTCGTTCAATTACCTCCAAATCAGTCTACGCTTCGCCTTGGAAGGGTGTCAAGGCTTTTTCTTTCAAGCAGTTAACGGCTCCTCCTGTCCTCGCTCTCCTTCCTAACGAATTGATTACAAAGAAGATACACTTTCTCTCCGCCCTGCACATTATCGGATTCCCGCCTCGGGTTCTAATATTGTCCGTTTTGTACTAGTACCAATGGATTCAATCACTTCCGGTTCGTCGGCCGG
>Ga0233417_10000358_pt1 | contig 13569 bp, 25 predicted proteins | sample Sed_MG_FD_189023 | JGI IMG/M metagenome (GOLD analysis project Ga0233417, IMG submission 189023) | Sediment microbial communities from Lake Towuti, South Sulawesi, Indonesia - Sediment_Towuti_2014_0.5_MG | ecosystem: Environmental > Aquatic > Freshwater > Lake > Sediment | place: Indonesia... | reverse complement strand
GGACGACGCAGCCGTAGCTCGAGCACGCCTCCCGCCCGCTCGAGCACGCGCACGTAGCACGGCCCCGTCCAGACCTTGCGGGCGTCCTCGAGGAGCACGTCGCCGCATACGAGCACGTAGCGGCGCTCCGCCCAGGCGATGAGCCGGGCGCGATCAACCCTCTGAGTGGTGTCGTAGCTAGGGCTCATACGTCTCGCCGGGTGGCGTCGAAGCTAGGGCTCATACGACCACCTCCCATAGTTGCCGCGGGACAGACTCGTAGCGCCGGTTGTCACGAGGGCGTGCAGGCGTATGCCAGCCAGCACGCGGCGGCCGCTGTGCGATGACCTTCCAGCCGGAAGCGCGGAGCGATGCTCCTGATTCCTGCGCGAGTGTGTACGTCACCAGCCGGCGGTAGCCGAGAGCGAACGCGGCCCGTTGACAGGCCCCATACAGCAGCGAGTTGGCGTTCGCGGTCCCATCTGTAGCGACACGGCAAACCTCTAGCGTGTCTCCATCGTCGTAGTGACGCCCCACCGGCCGACCGACCATCGCTACCCCTCGTAGCACGCCTTCGTCGTCGGAGACGCCAACCGAGAACTTCGCACCGGGCATCGGCCCGTTGTGGCGATGCCATGCCGCCACGAACTCATTGGCCTGCGCAAACGAGACGGGGCAAAGACGAAGGCTCAGAGTCTCCACCACCACGCCGGCCCGGTCGCGTCGATGCCGCACGCCGTCTCTCCCTCGACGTCGAAGTGGGGCGCGTGGGCGACACCGGCCGGCGAGACGACGGCGACGTCCGCCGCGCGTTGTGGCGGGTGAGCGTCGAACGACCACGCCGCCCGCCGGCACCGCTCGCACAGCCGCACGACCTGCCGGCGCTCGTCCGTGTCATCGAAGACGACGTAACCGAACGTGCCGCGGTCCCCGTCGAGCGTCACGGGCACGTCGCGCGCCCCCTACTGCCGGTCGTACGCGGCTAGCCGCTCGGCTAGCCCCTGCACGGGTGGGAGTGCCTCGTCCGCGACGCTCACGACCCTCGGCGGCACGTTCGGGCGGGCGCGGCGCACGCCCACGGACGCCGCGCCCACGCTAAGCGCCAGAAACCCGAAGGCAAGCGCCGCAGTCCCGGCCCGGTCCAGAAACGGCGGGGGCCAGTCGAAGGCCGCGAGCACGAAGAGGCCGAAGGCGACAAGGCGCACCGGCAGGCTCACAGGCGCGCGGCGGGCGCCGCGATGCCGGAGGGGACGAGGCCAACGCTCTCAATCGTTCGATGCCCGGACGCGAGTAGGTTAGCCGCGTGCTCGAAGCAGGCCACCCGCAACTCGGCCGGCGGGTCCACGCGCCCGACTACCGCCAGCGCGTCGCGGAGTAGTTGCGCCGCGCTCGCGACATCGTAGAAGCGGACCTCGTCCGCAACCCGCAGCACGCTAGCCCGACCTCGCGAGATACTGCCGCTCATGGCCCCACCACAGCATCAGGTGCGCGTAGTGCCAGTCCGGCTCTACCGCTTTGATGAGGGGTTGCACGTCGTCGCCGTGCGCGGGGTCGGCTATCGCGCGGTGTGCCGGTGTGGACTTCGGAGCGGCGTCGCGCGGAGCGTCCGCGAGGCACGCCGCGACCTGCGCGCCGCTCACGACCCTGCGGCCGGCGACGTCGTCGGCGTGACGATGTAGCCGAGCGCCCGTAGCTCGGCTACGCGGACGTCCTCTTGCCCGGCAGGGCCGGCGAGCGCCGCGGCGCCCGGGGTGTGTGCGAGCGCCGGCACGTTCGACGGCGGCACTTTCGTCACCCACCCGTTACCGAGACAGCGGGGACACTGTTCGACCTCGTGGCCGGCCACGCGCGAGCCCGAGACGACGCCCCCGTGCCCGTTGCAGGCCGGGCAGGTTTCGCGCGTCTCGTCCACGCGTAGCGGCGGGTTCGGCACGTAGCCGAAGGTGAGGCAGGCCGGACACTCCGAGAATGCCTCCTCGAAGTCCGGCATTAGCTTCGCGAGTGCCTTGTGGTGGCGCGTCGCCTCGCGCTCGAGCGCGGCCCGCTGAGCCTCGAGCGAAAGTGCGGGCGCGTCCTCCGGCGAGGCGAAGGCGCCCTGCGGGGCGCCTTCGCTCTCGTCGTCCTCAGCACCTTCGGCGTCGTCCGCGTCCTCGGCGTCGTCCGCGTCCTCGTCGGCGCTCGCGTCCTCGTCGGCGCTCTCCGCCTCGGCGCTCTCCGCCTCGGCTCGCGCCAGCTCTGCGACCTTACTCATGGGGCGTGTCCTCCCGCGGTCGATGGACGCCGCGGCCCGGGCCGCTCAGAGTCTCCGGCTAACCGGAGGGGGGAGAGGGGGACGGGCCGCGGCGATGCACGCAGGATACCCCGAGCGGCGTGCGCTACGCCGCTGTGAAGATCGCCCAGGGAGTCGTTGCGTAGCACGCGCGAGAGTGTATGATGGCGGCGTCAGCTAGTCAAGTTCTAGCAGGGCTTGGCGAACGGCGGTAGCTTCCGGCCGTGACGATTCGACTCCCCGGCCCGTCGAGAAGGCCCCGGAGTCGAAGGATAGCCCCGGAAAGGCGCCAACCCGCTGATGCGGGGTGAGTGAGCCCGTCACCCGACTCACCGGGCCGGCGGGCTCGTTCCCGCGCCCGCCGCTCGCGGCTAGACACCTTCGAGGAGGTCGGCGGCGTCCTCCGCGGTCATGCCGAGATCCTCGAGCGCCGCCTGCGCGCGCTCGAGTGGCCATACGTTGCGCTTGTAAAGCTTGAGTATCTGAGCCTGCGTCAGGTCGCGGCGTTGCAGGTCGCGCGTCGTCTCAGCGAGCGCCACGATCGTATCTTGTTCGCCGGCCGGCGCGCCGACCGCCGCCAGTAGCGCGCGCAAGGCGCCCTCGTCGGAGTTACCGTCGATGAAGTCGTTCCATGCCTCGGTGAACACGCGAGTACGGGCGCGGTCAGCCCATTTCGTCGCCGGCCCTGCGCTCGTCGGCGCCGTCCAGTCGTCGGCGGCGAGCGTCGCGTAGGACGGAGGCCAGCCCGACTCAACCAGAATGCGCTCGGTCGTGTCGCGGTCGAAGGTGCCCCGCTGCGCCAGTCCGCGAATCACGAAGGCACTCGGATAGGTGTATCGCTGCGCCCACAGGAGGTCGGTGTATTCCGTACGGATGTTCGACTGCGCCACGGCCTTCTCGACTGCCTCGCGCTCGTTAGCGGCCTGCGGGAGCGACCCGCCGCGGGCGTAGCCGATATGCACCTGCCGCACGGTCGCGGGCCGGCCACGATTCAGGTACAGCAACTCCATCTGCGCCGCGTCGAACCCGTTTAGCGCGCCTATCTCCTCGGCCTGCGCGCGCGTGAGCCAGCCGCGGAGGCGCAACCCGGCCGCCTCCGGCGCCGAGATAATGCGCTCGCGCAGCGCGAGTATCGCGTCAGTGTATTTCGTCTTCGTATGCCCCTCGGCCACGAGCTGGCGGTACTCGTCCTCGGTGATGAACCCACGCCGCAGGAGCGTGAGCCCGTCCATCGGGCCGGGAGGTAGGCCGGCCATCTTATAGAGCAAGTCCATACGCTCGGGGCTATAGCCCCACTGTGCCCCCTCCTCGTGCAGGCGCGCGTCGTCTATGAACTCCTGTTGGCGCGCGTTCGCCAGCTCGGCGGGCGACAACAGCCGGACGACCAAGCGGCGGATAGCGGCTATAAAGCGATCCTCGAGCCGGGCTTTGTGCAGCCCGCGCGTGAAGGCGCCCTCATCAATGAACTCGCGCCGGCGTAGCTCGAGCAAGGTTGCCATATCGGGCGCCGTCTTCAGCGACTCCACGAGTGCGTCGTATGCCTCGTCCCCCGTCCCCGTGCGGTGAGCCCAGGAGCGCGCATCGAAGGCCGGCGAGAGCCCATGCGCGTCGATTTCCGCGAGTATCTCCGGGGGCAGAGGGCGCACCGGATTCGCCGTCCACCCGGCATTAGCCAGGTCCTGCACGTACGGCTCGAGGGCCGGGCCGGCCGCGGTGCCGAGCGCGTAGCCGATGATGTATTTGTCGAGAAACCGCGAGACGCTGCTAAGTAGAGCCACGCGCCTTACTCTCCAACCGACAAAAACCCTTGTATGCCGACCGCAGTCTCCGTCTCGATGCGCTGCATTAGCTCAACGTATTCGCGGAAGTTGAGGAGAATCCCCGTGGTCACTAGTAGCGCAAGCGCCCCCTCGAGGTCGGCTCGCGGCGTCCGGCATAGCGCCCGGTTGAAGCTGCGTACATTCGTGCATTGCCACCACGGGAAGTGCCGCGTCAGCACCGCGAGTGCGCCGGCCGCGATCGCCCCCCCGAGCACGAGTTGCTCTACCCGCGAGAGCCGGCGCGAGAGCGTCCGCCGCGTATAGCCGACGACGTCGGCTAGCCCCCCTTCGAGTGTGCGGATGCGCGGCATCACGACCTCGCCCAGGCGCGCGCGGAGGGCGTCGATCCCGCGCTCGGATGCCAGCCGCTCCGCGGTCAGGTCGCGCGAGAGCCGGTCGATGCCCCGCGCCCGTGCCTGAGCCTCGGCGCGCGCGCGCGCCGCCTGCGCGGCGTTCGCTCGCCCCACCCGCTCCGCGATCGGCGCCGTGCTCGCGCGCACCTGCGCCGGTATCTCCCCCTGCACTAGGCCGGCGATCGCGGCGTGGACGTCCTCCCCGAAAGCGACGAGCGCGTCCCCCGTCTCGCGCACGACCCACGTCAGCGCGTCCCACGTGCGCGCCACCGAATACTCGATCCCGTCTAGCGCGTCCTCGAGCTTACCCTGCACGTAGTCATCGACCGATTGCAGCGCTCGCGCGATCGTGCCCCCGACCCACCGCACGCCGCGTAGCTTGTCCGCCAGGCCGCGCAGGAGAGCGCCCATCGTGTTGTCGTACGAGTAGACGAGGGCGAAGAGGGTCGCCCACGCGAGTAGCTCGAGGAGTAGGGCGCCCGTGAGCGCCACGCCACCCGCGGCCGGGACGGCGGGCGCAGCCATCTAGGCGCCCCTCGCCCGCGGGAGAACGCCGGCACCCATCTACGGTAGTGCCTGCTCGAGCTCGGCTGCCACTAGCGCGAGCGTCGTGCCAGGGCCGAAGTTCGCCAGCCGCTGTTCGACCGAACCTGAAATCGCGCCGTCCTCCGACTGATAGTAGGTCGTCATCATGTCCACGAGTCGCCCGCCCGCCGTCGTGTCCTGCGAGTAGACGACGTCGGTCACGCGCGGATCGTCCATGACCGCCTCGATGCGATCGGAGAACTGCGCCGCGCATGGGCCGGGGGTCGCGTAGCAGGCCTGCGACTGATCGCGGCGAAACTGAAAGTACGTCTCCGAGGGAAGCGCGAGAACGCCGAACTCGCGCACCTTCACCACCTTCGTTCCCCCGCGTACCTCTTGAGTCTGCGAGCGGCTGAGTATCTGGTAGGCCATTCCGGTTACCTCTTCGGCGCCGGCCGGTGCCCGGAGAGCGCGCGTGTCTGCTTTCCGAGACGCCGAAGGGCCGCCAGGCGCGCGGGGAGAACGGTACCGACCTCGCGCGCGAATCCGCGCACGGCCTTCGGAGTCTGACTGCGAGTGTCGTCGCTCGGCTCTGCCATCGTCTCCTCTTCTACACCTGTTCAGGGAGCCAGCGCGGCTCTCGCGGCGGGAGCGGCGGGCCCTCCGACTCGTCGCGTCCGTACACCGCCCACACCGCCGCGCGCACGCCCGCAACCTCGGCGTCCGTAGTGGGTGAGAGCGCGCGCAGTCGCATCTTCATTCCCCCATTCAGCGGGAGGGCCGGAAAGCCAGTCTGGTCAGTGTAGTGAGGCACGCTCGCCCGCCACCCTAACAGCCGGCCCGGCTACACGTCGCCCGCGCCGAAGCGCACGCCGGTCAGGAACGCGCTGAGAGTCTTCGCGACGCCTACCTGATCCTCGGCTACCTGCACGAAGCACCGCAGCACGACCGGGAAGGTGTCCGAGGGCGCGAGCGCGAGGTAGGCGGTCGCGCTGTAGTCGGCGGCGGCCTGCACGCCGATACTCGCGGGATCGTCTATGAACGCCGCCCACGTCGCAGCCATGCCGGGCGTGCCGATCGCGGTCCGGGTCGATGACCACAGGCCGCTCGAGCCCGAGACGACCGACGTATCGAGAAATACCTCGGTGTTCTTGTTGTTCGCCGTCGTCAGTCCGAAGAACGTGAAGTGCAGGCCATACAGGCCGGCGTCCTGAATCGCGAAGTCGAGCCCACCCGTCAGCGCGAAGTGCCCGCCGACGTCGAAGGTGCTCGTTAGCGTCGTCCAGTCGAGATTCGTCCCGGCCGCGGCGATCGCGGCGGCCGACACGCTCGCCCGTGCCATCGACACCACGCCCCCGGCCGCGGGTGCCGCCGCTCGGCGCCTCAGAAAGGGCGCATAGGTGAGCGCCCCCGTGTCGCCCACCGCGAACTCTTGATCTATCCGCGCCTGCGCGAGCACGCGGTTGTCCGAGTCGAGTGCCTCGAGCACGACGATAAAAGGCGCCGCTGCGCCCGTCCCGTCCACCCGCACCCGTGAGGACGCGAACTCGACATCGACAGAGGGGGGGATGTCCCACGTGCTCGGAAGCGAGGCATCGACCTCGCGGTACTCGAGCGTAACCGGCTGCGCCACGCCGGCCCTAGTGCGCGCGGTCGGTCGGGAACTCTTCCTGGTAGAGCCGGATGCGCGAGAGCTGATCGCCCGCCTGCACTCCGTCGATCGCGACCGCGAGTTGCCAGGAGGGAAGTAGGAAAGCCTCCATCAGCGGCACGGTTACGGGCGTCGTGCCGATCCAATCCGCCTGCCCGAGCCCGCGCCAGAAAGCGAAGTCTACGGTGGTGCTCGCGGTCACGTTCACGGGCGCGAGCATGGACGCGAAGGCGACGCCGTTCGTATCCCGGTACTGCACGTAGACCGTCCGGTTAGCGACGGTCGCGTCCGTCACGATGCGGAAGTGCAGCGCCAGCGGGCGCACGATGTAGCGGCCGTCGATCGTGCGCGTGAACCCCCCGCCCGCGCTCGGCGTGTCGAGCGGGAGTAGCTCGCGCTGACCGCGAGCTACTCCGAGTGCATCGACTAGGGCTGCCTCGTAGAGCGCGTCCACGGGCTCGCCCTACTGCCCGAGCCGTAGCCGGCCGTCCTGCGGCACCGGCTAGCCAAGCTCCGCGAACTTCAGCACGACGTGAGGAGTCGTCCCCCCGCCCGCCGTTGCCGCCTCGACGCTGATATTGCCGGCGTTATTCGCGTTGAACACCGGCATCAGGGGGAGGTTGAACCGGCGCGATAGCTCCAAGAAGAACCCGCCCGACTGATGCTGATCCCAATGCCCCGGCATCGGGACGCGGAAGTTGCCCGTTTCCGGGCCGCGAATCGTGACCGTCGTGCACGGCACCTGCACCGTGCACCCGATGAGTGCGTAGTCGGTGTTCGCTTTCAGGATCGCGGAGTCTGCGTTGAGAGCACGCGACGTTCCGTAGGTGGAGGTCGTCGCGTGCGGCACGGCGTTGACGAAGATCCCGACGAGGTTGCGCGTGCGCGCCATCAGCTCGCCGTAGCCGATGAACTTCCCCACCGGCACGTCCGGCCCCTCGTAGTAGACGAGCTGCGTCAGGGTCACGTCGTCCGCCGCCGTCCCGTTCACCTGCACCGTGAGCGTGTCCGAGGGCCGGTACTTCTGCCACTCGTACGGCGAGAAGTAGAGCTGCGGATTTCCGTCCACGCCGGCCAGCGTGGGGTCGAACGAGTGCGCGACCCTGATCCCGATGTTCGGATCGTGAAGGAGCGGGGACGCGATTGAGAAATCGCAGTCATTCGCGTTGTTACCTCCCCACAGCTCCAGTAGCCGGATGTCGGCGTTCGGGTCCAGGAAGCGGAGCTGCAAGGAGTCGCCCGACGCTGCGGCGAGCCCCTCGAAGGCGCCCCCCGTGATGTTGTCTTTGAAGGCGGTGATAGTGTCGATGACTGCGCCCATGCCAGCCGCCTCCTACCAGCCCTGCTGCGCGCGGTTGTAGAGCCCGGTCGCCCACGCCGACATGCGAGCAATCGAGTCGGCCAGCGTGCCCTTCGGCATCGACGCGATCTGCGATTGAAGCTGAGCCTCGAAGGCGAGCACGGGGGCAATCCGCGCCTGGTACTTGTCCTTCGCCGCGGCGACGCCCGTCCCGTAGTTCGCGGCCTTCGCCTCGGTCGCCATTTTCCAGCCCTGCGTACCGACCGCGGCGAGGTTGCGGCGCCACTTCCCCGAGGACACGGCCTGCCCGAAGTTCGCCACGAGGACGCCTTCCTGCGCGATCGCGAGCCCGACGACGTCTACCTGAGTCCCGCGCACGCCCTCGACAAAGCGTTGCTGGCCCTGCGCGGCGCCCTGTTGCCAGCGCGCCGCGGCCGTCGCGGCGTCCACGATGCTTGCGCCGATCGCCGCGGTGCCGAGCGCCAGCCCGACACTCCACAGAAAGCCACGAAGTCCCTTCACGAGCACCTACCTCCCGTCTCGACGTTGGCACCCGCAGGCTACGCGTTCACCGGCCCGCGCGCAGCGAAGGTCAGGGGGGGTTCCCCTCTTCCCCTGTCCTTCACGTCTCGGCCTTCACGTAGGATCGTCCGAAATGCAACGCCCGACGCAACGGAAGGACTGCCGCAAGTGTGGCCGGCTCGCCTCCGAGGTCGGAGCGATGTCGCACACCGGCCAGTGTCAGGAGTGCGCGCGCGAGGCATACACCACTAACTACTTGGACCTCGTCCACCACCGCGGCCCCGGCTTTCATCGCTGGCGCCGAGCACTCGCAGCGAGCGTCGGCGGGGTGCTAGTGGACGAAGGCGACGACGCGAGTTAGGGTGCTGGCGTGAGCCTGTCGCCTTCGTCATCGCGCGCCGGCACAGGCGGTGGAATCCCCGAGACGCTGCTAGACGCGAAGGGCGACCTCATCGCGGCGAGCGCCGCCGACACCGCGGCCCGCCTGGCGGTCGGCGCGGACGCAACCGTGCTTACCGCGGACTCCGCACAGGCCCTCGGCGTGAAATGGGCGGCATCGGCGGGCGGGCCGCCGTCAGGCGCGGCCGGCGGCGACCTCGCCGGCACCTATCCGAATCCCGACATCGCGGCCGGCGCGATCGTGGACGCCGACGTCAATGCCGCCGCGGCAATCGCGCAGTCGAAGATTGCCAGCCTCACGGCCGACCTCGCGGCGAAGATCGCCGCGGCACTCGTAGACGCGAAGGGCGACCTCATCGGTGCCACCGCCGACAACACTCCTGCGCGGGTGGCGGTCGGCGCCGACGACACCGTACTGACCGCCGACTCAGGACAGGCGGCCGGCCTTACGTGGGGCCCGGCACCGATCGCGAAGGCACTCGTGGACGCGAAGGGCGACCTCATCGGTGCCACCGCCGACAACACTCCTGCGCGGGTGGCGGTCGGCGCTAACGGGACGAGCCTCGTAGCCGACTCGGCGCAGGCGGCCGGCCTGCGGTGGGCCCTCCCGCCCGGCTACCAGCTCGACTACGCCGAGATCACGGCCGATGACACGTTCACCGCCACGACCGAGGGCACCGCCGAGCTAATCGTAAGCGGCAACTCCGTCACCTACGACGGTGCAACGGCGATCATCATCGAAGTCTACTTCCAGGCGTTCACGAACTCGGCGGCCGTTGACAATATCTATGTCATCTACGACAACGGCGCGTCAATCGGCAGGATCGCGGACGGGCGCCGGAACGGGAACGGCATCGACACACTGGGTGGCACCTTCCGCAGGCGCCTTACCCCTTCGGCCGCCGCCCACACCTACGCCCTGCACGGATTCTGCTCGGCGGCCGGCACCGGGACGACACGCGCGGGCGCCGGTGGCTCCGGGAACGTAATGCCGGCCTTCATCCGCATCACGGTCGCCTAGCCGGCCGTGGACTGCGCGACGGGTCCCGCGCTGACTGCCTCCCCGCCCGAACGTAAGTTCCCAGACTTTCGGCTAGTAGGCAAGCGGCCCCCCTCGAGGGAGAATGCGGCTAATGCGTTCACCACGAAGGGGGCCCGTCCTATGACTGCCACACTCGACCTCGCGGCGTGCGAACGCGCGCTCGCGAACCGCGCTTACCGCCTGATCGGCGTCGCCGGTCAGCATCGCGCGAAGCTACTGCGCGAGAAGAACGAGCCGGACATACGGCTCCAGCGTGGGAACGCCTCAGCGTTCTCCCACACGGAGGGAGTCGTCTGCGGCATGATCGACGCGCTTCGTACTTTCGGTTTCTCCGAAAGCGCGGAACAGGTGGAACATTCACTCGACGCGATGTACGGCGCCTCAGCGAGCGCGCCTATCCCGCCGAGCCCCACACCAGGGGGGGGCGCGCGATGAGTGAGCCTCTTCACTCCCTGCGCGCCGAACTCGACACGTCCGCCGCCGTTATCCGCGAGCACGAGCGTATGAGCCAGGACTTTATGACAATCGTGGACTCCCTGATGGACGCGTGCGTAGCCACGCTCTCCATGCTCGCGCTTGGCAGTATCGACGTGCGGGGGATTGCCTTCGCGGCCGATGCCACCGGCGCGATCGAACGCGCCCTCCGCGCCCTCGAGAGCGCGACCGACGCACAGGGCCGCATAATCGTCGCGCACGCCGAGCGACTCCGCGAGGTCGGCCTTACCCTCGAGGACGTGAGGGAATGAGCGCCGGCCCCGCAGGACGCGTGCCGCCTCCCCCGCACGTGGCGGCGCCGTTTCCCCTCGTCTATGTCTGCCGCTACTGCGGCGTAACGGTCGCGCGCTACCCGCACGTCTCGAGCCACGAGCCCGCCACGCTTACCGTATGCGCCGCTCTCGCCTGCCTGGCGCAGGCCGCGGAGGCATACCGCGACACGCTGCGTGGCCGGCCGCGTACACCACGGTCGCCGGCATGACCGCGACGACGCTACCGCGTTTCACCATCGGCGGGTCGCAGGCCGCCGCCGCCGCGGGGGTGCACCCGTCGCACTCGCGCGTCGCCCTCTGGCTCGAGCTGACGGGCCGAATCGACCGGCCCGCGAGCGAGGCTATGGCGTGGCGCGCGCGCCTTGTGCCGCTCATCGCGGACGCGCTCACGGATACCGGCCGCGAGATCGTCCCCGCGCCCGCGGAGGGGTTCACCGATCCCGCGCGCCCGTGGTGCGTCGGCCACTGTGCCCGCCTGACGAAAGCCTCGGACGGGTCGGCGGCCGTGCTCGTAGTCACGACCGCGGGCGTCCACGCGTGGCCGGCCGACGGGGGCGTGCCAGTCCACTACCAGGCGCGCGCCCTTCACTACATGCACCTGACCGGGACGCATCGCTGCATCGTCGCCTGTCTCGTCGGCGGTCAGCGTCTCGCCGTTGCGGAGCTAGAGCGCGACGACGCGGCGCTCTCCCTCCTACTCGCGCTCGAGGAGGACTTCTACCAGCACCTACGCACCGACAAGCTCCCCGCGCCGGACGGGTCCGACTCTACGCGGGCCGCGCTCCTAGCGTACTTCCCTGGCGCCGAGCCGGGCCGCACGGTGCGGCTCACGGGCGCGGCCTGGCAGGCCCTACTCGAGCTGCGCGCGCGGCGTGAGCAACGCGCGCAGGTGGACGCACAGATTGCCGCGCTCGAGAACACGCTGAAAGCAGAAATAGGCGACGCCGAGCGCGCCTACTCTCCCCACGACACGGAGGTACTGCGGTGGACGAACGTCCACAGCCGCAGGCTTGACACGTCGGCGCTCAAAGCGGCGCGGCCCGACGTCTATCAGGAGTTTGTCGCCGCCACGCCCACGAGGAGGTTTCAGGTCCTATGACCCGCTACCCCGCACGCAGGCGGCCCGCGCCATGAAGCGCCGTCAGCACCTATCCGCCGTAGCCGACAGCACGCGCGCGGTCGATGGTGTCGCCGTCATCGCGTCGTTTCAGAGTTACCCGCCGACCGGGCGGCCCTACAGGCTCCGCGCCCGGAGCGACACCGCGAAGGTAACGCGCTACATCACGGTCGCGCTGAACGCCGACGAGGCGCGTAAGCTCGTCGCGGACTGGCTCAGCATGGGGCTCTACGGCCGCCACGGCCGAATCGAGAGTACGCCGTGAGCGGGACGCCCGACCTCCGCGAGGTCGCCCACCGCGAGCTAGACGACGCGCGCTACTGGCTCACGCGCGCGGCCTCAACGGGCGCCCACTCCGAGTTGTACCTGCGCCAGGCTCACGTCCACGCGACCCTCGCGCTCGCCGAGACGCTCGTAGACGTGCGCGACCTACTCCGCGAGCGGTTGCCCTTTGTCCTTGACTATCCAGAAGGGAACGCCCATGACTGAGACGCTAGCCGGCGCGCTCGAGCGCGCCGCACGCCCCCGTGAGACACGGACGATTCTCGACCTCGTCGCCCGCCACGCGCCCGAACTCGAGACGCGGGCCGGTGCGCCCATCGACCTCGAACGCTTTACAGGTGTGCTCCTCGCGGAGCTAGCGCGCACGCCGCAACTGTACGACTGCGCGCCCGCCTCCCTGCTAGTGGCCCTGATCCACGCCGCACAGCTAGGGCTCGAGCCCGGCCCGCTCGACGGCGCCTACCTCGTACCGGCAGATAAGGAAGTCGCACTCGTGCTGACCCACCGCGGCCTTGTCGCTCTCGCGTGCCAGTCCGCGCAGGTCCGGCGGATCACGATCGGCACCGTGCGCGAGGGTGACGTGTTCGCGTACCGCTACGGCTCGCGCGCATTCCTCGACCACACTCCGAGCGGGCCGGCCGGCGAACGCGACGCCACCCACCACTACGCACTCGCGGAGCTAGCCAACGGGGGCAAGCCCTTCGAGGTCGTATTCCCCGAGGACGTCGCACAGGCGCGCGCAGTCTCCGCGGTGAAGAACTCCGGCCCCTGGGTGACAGATGGAGACACGATGGCGCGTAAGCTCGCGCTGCGGCGCCTGGCGCCGCTCATGCCGCAGGCGCCCGCGTTCACTCGCGCGCTCGAGGTTGACGAAGTCCCGATTAGCGCGTCTGACGCCGAAGACGCGCTCGCCGTGCCGGCACCCGCGGGGAAGGCCGCGCCATGAGCACGGTGGACTATTACGACCTGCAACGCCTGGGGGACGAGTTGCGCGGGGAGCTAGCGAGCGTGCGCCGCGACCTCGAGCGCCACGTGGACGAGTCGCGCGATAGCCGGCGCGAGTCAGCCTCCGAGCTATCCGCGATCCTCGATGACATTCGCTCCTATCTCGACGCCCTCAGCCGGCGCCTAGACGCCCTCGAGCATGGCCGGCCGGCATGACCAAGCGGCCCGACGTCGCAGCAAGCGCGCGGGCCGCGAGCGCGGCTGTTGGCTATACATTCCGCGCGAACAGTTGGAACGCGCTGGCGTTGCGGATACGGCTAGCGGTGGGCCCCCCTGGTATCGCACCTGGGACGGCCGCAAAGGCACGATCCTCGTTCAACTCTACCGGGAGCGGTGAGCGATGACCGGGAGCCGTAGCCGATGACCTGCCAGCGCTGCCGCGAGCGCCCCGCGGTATCGACGGCGAGCGGCTTGTGCGAAGTCTGCCTGTACGCCGAGCACGTATCGCCCGCGCAGGTAGCGCGCCAGGTTGCGGCGGCCGACGCCGACCGCGAGCGCCAGGCCGCGGAGCGCAGGCGCCGGAAGGAGGCGCGCTATG
>Ga0233417_10000357_pt1 | contig 13584 bp, 12 predicted proteins | sample Sed_MG_FD_189023 | JGI IMG/M metagenome (GOLD analysis project Ga0233417, IMG submission 189023) | Sediment microbial communities from Lake Towuti, South Sulawesi, Indonesia - Sediment_Towuti_2014_0.5_MG | ecosystem: Environmental > Aquatic > Freshwater > Lake > Sediment | place: Indonesia... | reverse complement strand
GGACGACTGGACCTCGGGCCGCCGCGGCCGGCAGAAAGATTAGCCGCCGAGGGAAAGCTCGCCACTCATCCCACGTCACTGTTTGGAGGAGTCGGCGTCGCGCACGTCGGCCGCTTCGGACTGCGCGCGGCGACTGCGCACTTCCCGCACGGCGTAAATCGGCTTCTTCTGCGATTCGTAGTAGGTACGCGCCACCAGTTCGCCGACGAGCCCAAGCGATAGGAACTGAATTCCCGCAATCACCAGTGCGATGCCCAGCAGCATCAACGGCCCGTGCTCGACCATCAGGTGCGTCCGGTACAGGAGCTTCTTGTAGAGCAGGAAAAGATTGATGACGCCGCCGATTCCAAGCGACAGCAATCCGAACAGCCCGAAGAATTGCAGCGGCTTGGTGGAATAGTCGAGCAGAAACTTGATGGTGAACAGGTCGAGCATCACACGGATGGTGCGCCCGATGCCGTACTTCGACTTGCCCGCCTTTCGCGGGTGGTTGCGGATAACGATTTCCGTCACGCTCGCGCCCTGCCAGCTCGCGAGCGCAGGGATGAAGCGGTGCAGCTCGCCATAGAGCGGCAGGTCCTGGATGATCTCGCGGCGGTAGGCCTTGAACGTCGCGCCGAAGTCGTGTAGCGGCACGCGCGACACCTTGGCCATGATCCAGTTCGCGGTCATGCTGGGGATGCGGCGCGTCAGCCACGGCTCTTTGCGGTCGCGCCGCCAGCCGCTCACGATGTCGTAGCCTTCGCGCAGCTTGGCCAGCACCGACGGGATGTCTTCGGGGTCGTCTTGCAAGTCGCCGTCCATCGTCAGGACGATTTCGCCCCCGGCGAAATCAAACCCGGCCTTGAGCGCGGCCGTCTGCCCGAAGTTGCGCCGCAGGCGGATCACGTGGACGCGCCCGTCGTTTTCCTGGATCTGCGTCAGCACCTTGAAGCTCTGGTCGCGGCTGCCGTCGTCCACGAAGACGAGCTCGTACGGCTCGCCCAGGGCTTCCATCGCTTCCGTCAGCTTCACGTAGAGCGGCGGAATGTTCTCCTGCTCATTGAAGAACGGCACGACGACGGAATAGCGGATTGCTTCTGCTTCAGCCATCAATTGTCCGAGTTTCGCCGGAATTGGCAGCCCCGTCAACCCCGGGCTGTTCGTGTCGCGGGGTATAATGCTACCGAATGACCTTGTCCACGCGCAGCACTGTTCCATTCGCTTCGCCTTCCGGGAGGATTCTGGCGATTGACTACGGGGAGAAGCGCATCGGCCTCGCCATCTCTGACGAGATGGGCCTGACCGCGCAGCCGCTCCAGACGCTCCAGCGCACGAACCGTCGCAACGACATCCGCCGCCTGCGCGAGATCGCCCGCAAGAGCAGCGTGCGGCGCATCGTGGTCGGCCATCCGGTGCATCTGGACGGCACAGAAAGCGAAATGGCGGCGGAGGCCACGCGTTTTGCCGCGCGCCTCCGCAAAGAGCTAGGCCTCCCTGTTGAGCTCGCCGACGAACGCCTGAGCAGTTGGGAAGCGGAACAGGTACTGGCCGAAGCGGGCAAGAAGAAACAGGTGGGCGATGCCGTGGACCACGTGGCGGCGGCCGTCATCCTGCGCGACTATCTGGCACGCGCGAAATCCAAGAGTTGAAGGGCTGGACTTGAAAACGATTCGATACATCTTCTGGCTGGCGCTCGTCGCCGTGCTGGCTGGCGGGGCGTGGCTGTGGCTGATGCTCGCGCGTCCCTACCAGGGGTTTCCGACTGGCGGCGTGTTCGTCGAGGTGGCACGCGGCGCGCGTCTGCGCCAGATTGCCGCGCTGCTGGACGAGAAGGGAGTTGTGCGCAGTCGCGTGGCCTTCGAGCTGTTTGGCCGCTGGCGCGGCCAGCCGTTGCAGGCCGGCGAGTACTTCTTCAACCGGCCCCGCACCGCCGACGAAGTATTCCGCATCCTGGCGGAAGGGCGCATCTACACGCAGACGTTTACCGTGCCCGAGGGCCTGACGATGTTCGAGATTGCCGATCTGGTCGAGCGGTCGAAGCTCGCCAACCGAGAGGAGTTTCTTGCCGCGGCGCGCGACACTTCGCTCATCCGCGACATTGCCCCGCGCGCGCGCAACCTGGAGGGTTTCCTTTTCCCGGCTACCTACCAGTTTCTCCGGCGCGTGACCGCCCACGAGGTTCTTGCCGCGATGGTTCGCCGCTTCCGCGAAGTGTGGAGCACGCTGCCGAACAACCCGCTGCCGCGCGGCTTGTCTGTCGAGCAGGTGGTCACGCTGGCATCGCTGGTCGAAAGCGAAACTGGCGTGGCTGACGAGCGGCCGGTGATTGCCGGCGTCTTCTACAACCGGCTGCGGCTGGGCATGGCGCTCGAATGCGATCCCACGGTGATTTACGCGCTCGAGCTGGAGGGGAAATATCGCGGCTCGCTCCTGCGGGGCGACTTGCGCTTCCCTTCGCTGTACAACACCTACCGGCACCGCGGCCTGCCGCCGGGGCCGATTGCCAACGTGGGCGAAGCGGCCTTGCGCGCGGCGCTGGAGCCCGCGAAGACGGACTACCTTTATTTCGTCTCCGATGCGCAGGGGGGCCATTTCTTCAGCCGCACGCTGCGCGAGCACAACGCCAACGTGGCCCGCTACCGGCGCCTGCAGGCTGAAGCCGTCCGTGGAAGGAACGGCAAATGACGCGGAGCGCGCGTCCCACGAAGAAGCAGTTGATCCTCGCGATTGCGGGCGAGTTTGGCGTGGAGCGCTTCACGCCTGCGGAAGTGGAACAGATCCGCCGACAACTCATTGCTCGCGCCGGTGCCGAGGCCAAGACTTCGCCGGACTACATCGCCAGCGTGCTCGCTGAAGCGGGGTTGAGGGTCATCTGGTCCACCCATGCCGACGAAGTGGAACAATACGAAGAGGAGTTCCAAGACTTGCTTCACTTCGCCACGTTAGAAGAAGCGGAGATGTGCTTGATCCGGCTCGACGAGCTCTGGCGCAAGTTCCGCGCTTCGGGCGAACGCGCTGCGGCCGAGCGCGCGCTCGAAATCGCCCGCTTGGGCCGCCGCCGCGCGGAAATGATTGCCCGCAACCCCAAAGTGGAGCCGCGCAAGCGCGCCGAAAAAGACGAGATCGTGCAGTGGTTCCGCGTCTGGCTGGAAACGCCCGATGCTTTCTTCGACTGGCTCGAACTCCGCAAGCAATCCCCTGAATTCCGGGAGAAATTTGGAGCCGCTGATTAAGGCCGAGGATCGCGAATTGTCGCGGGGGATCCCTGTCCCGCCTTTCACGCTTAGACTTTTCGACGTGTAGACCTTAGACTTGCTGTGTGTTCATCTGTGTTTATCTGTGGTTGCAGAAGGGTCTGAAATGTATCTGCTGGAAGTGGAGCCGCTGAACCTGGGCGAGGATGTGCGTGCCGTGGGACTGGAGTTGATCGAGGTCCGGTCGCGCGAGCCGGCGCGCGGCGGCGACGCGGCGCGCATCTGGGGCCGTGTGCTGTGGGCGCTCGCGGGCACAGAGCCCTGGGCACTCGATTTCTTCAGCCATCTGGACCGGCTGCGCGATTTCTGCACGCGCCACGGTATCACCTACCGGAATGCGGCGGCGCGCTCGGTGGTGATCCGCTCGCCGGACGATTCGCACCTGACCGCGTTGATCGAGCGCTTCGCCGGCGAAACGTTTGGCGCGCGCGCAGGAAGCCTGCTGGAGTCCGGCGACCCGGTGCTGGAGGGCGACCTGGCGCGCCGCGGCGTGGACGCCTACCATCACGCCTTCGCCAACTACCTCTATTGCGCCGTGTGCGACTTCGAGAACGGCTTCCTGACCCTGCTCACCGAAAAATTGTGGGCCCAGGAGATTCTCCGGCGCGTGACGCCTGTGCTGCGCGACCTGGGCGTGGAAGTCCGCCTGCCGGCGTAGCGCCTTTGGTTGACGCCCCTATATCGCGCTGCTACATTCTCTAATTTGCCTGAGTTGCGGAGGAGTTTTCTGAGCGCGCGATCCATCGCTGCCATGCTGGCTGTGACGCTGCTGGCCGCCGGCTGTGCGAAGAGCACGAAGACGAAAGTGCCGGCGGCCGAAATTCGTCCCGCGCTCGAGGCCACTGCGGAGCAACTCCTCGAACGGTATAACGAGCAGGCACGTGCCGTGCGCAGTCTGAATGCCGCCGTCGAGCTGAATCCGGTGGCCGGCTCCACCTACAGCGGCGTGATTGAGGATTATCGCGACGTGCGCGGCTTCATCCTTGCGCAGAAGCCATCGCACATCCGCGTCATCGGCCAGGCGCCTGTGGTGGCGAAAAACATCTTTGACATGGTCAGCGACGGTGAAACCTTCCGCATCTTCATCCCGTCGAAAAACAAGTTCATTACTGGCCCGGCGGAATTCGAGCGCCCGTCACAGAAGCCGATTGAAAACCTGCGGCCGCAGCACCTGCTCGATGCCCTGTTCTGGTCGGAGATTCCTGCCGGCCGCACGGTATTGAACGAGGAGTTCGAGGCGGCGCCCGAGCGCTACTACATCCTGACCGAGGTGCGCGAGGCAGGCGGCAGCCTGGAGATTGCACGGAAAGTTTGGTTTGACCGCGCCGACCTGAGTATCGCGCGCGTGGAAATTTTTGGCGCGCGCGGGCGCCTGCTCTCCGACATCGGCTACTCCCATTGGCAGGTACAGGGCGAGGTGAGCTATCCGCGCACGATTCGCGTGCGCCGGCCGCGCGACGACTACCAACTGGAAATCCGCGTCACGAAGCTCACACTCAACGAAGCTGTTTCCGCCGAGCGCTTCGAGTTGAAGCAGCCGCCCGGCACGGAGCTGGTGCGCGTGGGCGGGCCTTCCGGCGAGGTTCGGCCGTGATCTTCCACATGATTGTGCGCAACATCCTGCACCGGCCGCTGCGCACGCTGATCAGCGTCGCGGCCGTCGCCGTGGAAGTGACGCTGGTGCTGATTATCGTCGGGCTCACCGGTGGAATGGTGGAAGACATCGCCAAGCGTATCGAGGGCGTGGGCGCCGACCTGATGGTCCAGCCGCCTTCGGCCTCGATGCTGATGGCCTTCAGTGGCGCGCCCATGACCATCAAGATCGGCGACCGGCTCGCCGAACTGAGGCACGTGCGCGCCGTAGCTCCGGTGCTGTTGCAGTTCAACGCTGCCGGCGGCCTGGACATTATTTACGGCATCGAGCCGGAAAGTTTCCGCGCCGTCTCCGGCGGATTCGTGTTCCTGGAAGGCCGCGACATCGAGGGCCCGTACGACATCCTGGTGGACGACTGGTACGCGAAGGCCAAGAACTTGCGCGCGGGGCAGACCGTCCGCCTGCTGGAGCACGACTTCAAGCTCGCGGGCATCGTCCAGCACGGCAAGGGCGCGCGCATCTTCGTGCCCTTGCAGACGCTGCAGGAACTCTCCGGCGCACGCGACAAGGCTTCGCTGTTCTTCGTCAAATGCACGCGCCCGGAGCGCAGCCCTGACGTTACCGCCGAGATCCGCAAGCTCTTCCCGCGGCACGAAATCCGCCCGCTGAAGGATTTTCTTTCGCTGATGACCACGGCCAACCTGCCCGGGCTCGACACTTTTGTGAACAGCATGATCACGCTCGCGGTGATTATCGGCTTCCTGGTGATTTTTCTGTCTATGTACACCACCATCATCGAGCGCACCCGCGACATCGGCATCCTGAAGTCGCTGGGCGCCTCGAAAGGCTACATTGTGAAGGCGCTGCTCAGCGAGACGGCGCTCATCTGCGCCGTCGGCATTGTGGCCGGCATCGGCTTGAGCTACGCCATGCGTGGCTTCTTCGTCCGCGCTTTTCCCACCCTGAATATCCTGCTCACCGTCGAGTGGATGCTGAAGGCCGCCCTGATCGCGATTGTCGGCGGTCTGCTCGGCGCCTCGTATCCCGCCTGGCTTGCCAGCCGCAAGGACCCCATCGAAGCCCTTGCCTATGAATAAGCGTGCACCTAGGTGTGCGCTCGTAGGGGCGGCTTTACGCCGCCCGAATTTGCGGTAGCGTCGGCTTCCAGCCGGTTCTTTCCGGGCGCAAACCACCGCCTGGAAGGCGGCGTTACGAGCTGTCATGCACGTTTGCAGGGGCGGGCCTTCAGGCCACCGTTCGCTCCCTTCTATGTGGCAGGCCGGGCGCCAGCAAAAATCTGGATACTTACTCTTGATTTGAGTACACCTTCTTGCTATGGTCCGCCCGACTGGAGTCTGCCGTGCCCATGCGAAAGCTGCTGGCTTAGACCCGCATTCCATTTCTTTGAGGCCGATTAGCGGTGAGCGACAGTTCGAGACTCACTGGGGAGGCTGCCATGAATTTGCGGATGCGTGCTGCCGGGTTTTGCTGCGTTTTGCTGATTTGCCTGGGACCAACTGCGCGGTTGGCGCTTGCACAGGGGGTGGCGTTCGCGCAGACGAACTATAGTGTTGGCGGCACCCCCACCTCGGTCGTCGTCGCGGATTTCAACGGGGATAACAAGCCAGACCTCGCGGTGGCCAACTCCGGATCCAACTCCGTATCCATTTTGCTCGGGAATGGCGACGGGACGTTTGCCGCCAAGACGGATTTCACTACGGGACAACAGCCTGTGTGCGTGGCCACAGGCGACTTCAACGGGGACAACAAGCTCGACCTGGTTACAGCGAATCTTGGCGCGAACTCCATCTCCATCTTGCTGGGAAACGGCAACGGCACCTTTGGAGCTCCGACCAGCTTTCCCTCGGGTACAGGGCCGGTGTTTGTAGTCGTGGGATTGTTCGACGCCGGCACCAACCTCGACGTCGCCGTGGCCAATGTGAGTGCCGACACGATTTCTGTTCTTCTCGGCAACGGTAACGGAACCTTTGCAGCCAAGACGGACTTCCTCACCGGAGCCCAGCCGAATTGGCTCCTCGTGGCCGATTTCAATGGCGACACAAAGCTCGATCTCGCCAGCGCCAACGTAGGTTCGAACACCGTGTCCGTCCTGCTTGGGAACGGCGATGGCACCTTCGGCGCGAAGGCGGATTTTGCCACGGGGGTCTTTCCACGCGGGGTGGCCGCGGCGGACTTCCGCAACGCCACGAAACGCGACCTGGCTACCGCAAACACGAGCGACAGCTCCACTTCGGTTTTGCTTGGCCGTGGCGACGGCACGTTCGACCCTCGCACCGACTTGGGCACCGACACGCAACCGCTCGCAGTCACTGCTGCTGATTTTGACAACGATGGCAAGCCAGACTTGTTGACCAGCAATTACGGGTTTACCTACTTCTACTATGGCTCCTACTATTCCTATCCAACTGTTTCGCTGTTTCGCGGAAACGGCGATGGCACGTTCTCTGCCCGGACCGATTTCGGCATCGGCGTTAGTCTTTCGCCGGACTCGGTGGCCAGTGCGGACCTGAATGGTGACGGGCGCATCGACGTTGTCACTGCGAATGCATCCCAGGCATCGGTGTCCGTGCTCCTCCAGTCGGCGGCCATTAGCCTGAGCGCGTTTGACCTGAACTTTGCCACAAACCAGGGCGTTGGCACGACTAGCCCGCCACAAACGGTCACTGTGTCGAGCACCGGTTCTCTGGACTTGATGATCGGAGCGATCACCCTGGAAGGCACAAATCCCAGCAGCTTCAACAAAGTAGCGGACACGTGCTCGAACGCTACGGTTCCCTCGGGCAATACCTGCGATATCAGCATCACCTTCACTCCCGCTTCGAGCGGCGAGAAGCGCGCCACGGTGCGCATTCCCAGCAACGCAGCGGGCAACCCGCACTTCGTGGGCCTTTTTGGATGGGGCGCCAGCATGGGAACCGTCTCGCTCAACAATACGAGCTTGAGCTTCGGCGACCAGTTTGTGGGAACCACCAGCGCGGCACAGCGCGTGACGATGACCAACACGGGCTCAGGAACGTTGACCTTCTTTGGTTTTTCCGTGTCGGGGGACTTCACTGCCAATACCAATTGCCCGGGAACGCTGGCTGTGAACGCATCGTGTTTCTTCGACGTGTTCTTCAGCCCTTCCAGCCTCGGGCCGAAGGCCGGCACCGTCAGCATCGTCACCGACACTCTCGGTAGCCCGAACACCATTTCCCTTGCGGGGAACGGCACGCCCGCGCCTGCCGTGAGCCTTTCGTCATCGTTGCTGGACTTCGGTGAACGGTTGGTCGGCAGCAGCACGATGCTCGGAATCACGCTCACCAATAGCGGCGGTGCCCCGCTCCTGATCACCAGCATCACCGCATTTGGCGCCCCGGTCTTCACCCAAAGCAACGACTGCCCACTTTCGCCTGCGTCGCTGGCCATTGCTGGGACCTGCACGATCACGGTTATGTTCTCGCCGGACGCGACGTTTGACCACAACGGTCTCGTAAGCATCGTCAGCAACGCGCCAGGCAGTCCGCACACCGTGGAACTATTCGGTGTGGGATTCACGCTGCCCGGTGTGATGTTCTCCCCCACGTCGGTCAATTTTGGCGGGCAAATCATAGGGACAACCAGTGCGGCGCAGTCCATCACCTTGACAAACACCGGCGATGGTTCCACCCAGTCCGCCCTGACCATCACCAGTATCAGCATCACAGGCACTGACGCAGGCGACTTTGTGCAGACAAACGACTGCCCGCTCTCGCCCACCACGCTCGGGCCCAGTACTGCCTGCACGATTATGGTCACCTTCGGCCCGGCCACAGTGGGTGCGAAGAGCGCCGCGGTGAGCGTTTCAAGCGACGCCGCAGGCAGCCCGCACATGGCCGCGCTGAATGGGACGGGCGTCACGCCGCCGAACGTGATGCTCTCCGCCACCAGCCTTACCTTCTCCGCGCAGATCGTAGGAACCACCAGCACCGCGCAAACCGTCACGTTGACCAACTCGGGTGGCTTCACCTTGACGATTACCAGCATTGTTGTTGGCGGCGCGAACGCCGGGGACTTCATGCAGACGAATAACTGCGGCACCAGCGTGGCTGCGGGCGCCAATTGCACCATCACCGTCACCTTCCGGCCGGGTGGCACTGGCACGCGCACCGCCACTATCACCATCACTGACAATGCCGCGGGCAGCCCGCGTCAAATTTCGTTGACCGGGACGGGCACGGATTTCTCCGTCGCTCCGGAAACTGGCTCGCCAACCACTGCCACCATCACTGCGGGCCAGTCTGCCAACTTCCAGCTCAGTTTGAGCGGGTCGGGCGGTTTCAGCGGCACGGTGACCATCAGTTGCAGCGGGACAATTCCACTCGGCATGTGCTCGGTCTCGCCGTCGTCGGCCACGCTCGGGGCTACCCCCGTGACGGTGATGGTCACCGTCACCACCACTGCTGGTGGCCTCGCAGCGCCGCGCGCCTGGCCGGAAACTCCTCCACTCGCCCCGGTGCGCCTGTGGCCACTCTTGCTGTGGTTGACGCTGGCCGCGTTTCTCTGGCAGTTCGGCAGGTTCGGCAAGCGCGTTCCTGTTCGCGCCGGAATGCTGCCACTCGCATTACTTCTCCTGGTGGGCATGCTCCTGACGAGTTGTGGTGGAGGCAACGGAGCACCCGGGACTCCACCCGGCAGTTATCCGCTCACCGTGAGCGTCAGCTCTGGCGGCGCCACGCGCACCATTTCCCTCAACGTCACCGTTCGATAGTCCAGCTCGCCCATCCGGCGGGTTATGTGTTGGAGTGCGACGGGTTCATCGCGCCTCGCGCGATGCGAAGATGCCGCTCTCCTCGGCACCTGCCGCGGGGGTTTGCGCGTAAAACAACCGGCCCGAGGCCGGCGCTTCGGGCGGCGTAAAGCCGCCCCTACGCGGCTAGGCAGAAGCGAGCGTTCGGGGCTACAATGAAGCGGAGACAGTTTAAGTAAGTGCGAATGAAGCGGAGACAATTTAAGTAGGTGCGAATGAAGCGGAGATAATTTAAGTAAGTGCGAATGGTACGGCCCGCGGTGGCACGGTTCCCGCACGGTTCGACTTGCGGTCACCGTCCCGAGCGAGGGGAAAGCGTTTGGAACTGATACTCAAGACCGAAAATCTTTGGAAGATCTACCACGCAGGCAAGGTGGAGGTACCGGCGCTGCGCGGGGTGAACTTTGAGGTGTCGCCTGGCGAATTCGTAGCGGTGATGGGGCCGTCGGGCTGCGGCAAGTCCACGTTGCTATACGTGATTGGCGGGCTGGCGCAGGCGACGCGCGGGAACATCTTCGTCGATGGCAACGACCTGGTGACGATGAGCGACGCCGAGCGCACCAAGCTCCGGCGCAGCAAGATCGGCTTCGTCTTCCAGCGCTTCAACCTGCTGCCCACGCTGGACGCCTACGGCAACATTGCCATCGCGCAGCACATCCACGGCGACGGTTTCGACCCGCACCGTTTCGAAGTGGTGGTCAGCCTGCTCGGGCTGAAAGAGCGGCTGCACCACAAGCCTTCGGAGCTTTCCGGCGGTGAGCAGCAGCGCGTAGCCATCGCGCGCGCCATTATCAACGAGCCGAAGATTGTGCTGGCCGACGAGCCCACCGGCAACTTGGATACGCAAAACTCCGAGAATGTGCTGGGCATGCTGCGCCAGTTGAACAAGGAGCTGGGGCAGACGATCGTGATGATCACGCACAACCCGGAGGCGGCGGCCTACTCGCACCGCGTGGTGCACATGCGCGACGGCGTGATTGTGGACGGGATTCCAGCAGATTAGGTTTGAGTGAGTCCGGCTGGCGCCGGACGCAGGGGCTAAAGCCCCTGCGGCAGCAAAAACAAAGGGAACTTCTGCGGCACGGCTGAAGCCGTGCCCTCCCAGCTCAAAGGAAAATGCGAGCGATCTGGAAAGTCATTCAGCGCACGGTGTTCTGGTCCTACGAACGAGGCACGTGGCCCTACGACGTACTTGTTGGCGCCATCGTGCTATTCGTTTTCTTCTCGCCGCGCGCGTGGTTCAACGACCAGGCCCAGGTGACGCCTGCGTTGCAAGCCGGGCATGTGCTTCTCCAGAAGAGTGACGCTTCCACAGGCTTGGAATCTTACCGCGTGGAGTTCAACCTGCTAGTGCCAGCGCCGCGCTCCACCGAGCTGGAGCGGCGCGCTCACGATCTGCTGCAGAAGAACGTGGAGGAGCTGCGCGGCCAGCGGTTCCAGGTGCAGAGCATCGAGCCTGTCGTCAGCGCTGACGGGACGGTGCAGTACTACGAAATCTGGGTGAAACGATCGAAGTAGGGCACACGACAGAACACAGAATTCGGAACGCAAAAAGCCATCCGCGCTCTAAAACCTGAGAGTGAATCCCGCGCATCTTAATGGTTGTGGTACGATGCCGGGCCTGTTCCGTCGGCGACGACCAACGCTTCTTTCGGAGGGACTTTGGCGGTTGAGCGAAGCAGTATTGTGGTAGGGCTTCTCGCGGCGGTTTGCCTGGTGCTGGTAGCAACCGTGGCTTGGGCCGGTGCGAGTCAGACGCGAAGCACCTGGACCCTTGAGGAAGTCCTGAAGCAACTCGACCTGGAAGCCAAATCCTTCCGCAGCCTGACTGCCAGCTTGGAGCGCACCAAGGTCACCGTGGTGGTGGACGACAAGTCGGTGGAATCCGGACGCGTGTTCATCCGCAAAGACGACAAGATGCGCATCGAGCTGACCCAGCCCGACGCGCGCACCATCCTCCGCACCGGCGACGACCTGTACATCTATAATCCGCGCCTGAAGCGCGTCGAGCAGTATGACATCGGCAAGCACCGCGCCGAGGCGTCCCAGTTCCTGCTGCTCGGTTTCGGTTCCACGGGCGGCGACCTGAAGAAGAACTACCTGGTGACGCTCTTGGGAGAAGACTCGGTCGACAAGCGGAAGACGCTGCTGCTTGAACTCACACCCAAGTCGGACAAGTTTCGCAGCCAGATCGCGAAAATCCACCTGTGGATCGATACAGCCACGTGGATGCCGGTCCAGCAGAAATTCTTCGAAACCGGTTCCGGCGACTACTTTGTGGTGCACTTCACGAACATCGTCCGCAATCCGCGCCTCACGGACGCGCAGTTCAAACCCAATTGGCCCAAGGGCACGACCAAGATCAAGCCGCAGGGCTGAGCAGAAACTTAGAAGTCAGAACTCGGAACGCAGAAAAGCAGAAACAAAGCCCTAGCCCCAAACGCCTAATCCCTTTCTTCAGTCGGCGCATTCGGCGGCGTTGGCGGGCACGGTCTGCGGCTGTTTTTCGGATTCTGGCTTGTGCTGCTGCGTGATCACCAGCGCCACCGCGACGACGATCAGGGCCGTGGCGCCGATCATCCGCCCGGTGACCGCTTCGCCGGCAAACGCCCACCCCAGCAGCACCGCGACCACGGGGTTCACGTACGCGTAGGTGGAGACACGCGAAGGCGTCGTCACCCGCAGCAGCCAGATATAGGCCGTGAAGCCGAGCAGCGACCCGAACACAACCAGATAGGCCAGGGAAAGGGCGGAGCGCAGCGACACCTGGGCCAGATCGAGCCGCGCCCATTCGCCCGACACCGCGCCCAGGATAGCCAAGAGAGCGCCACCACACAGGCTTTGCATTGCCGCGGCCAGCAGCGGGGACGTGCCCAGCTTGCCGTGCCGCGAGTACAGCGATCCGCTGGCCCAGCTCAATGCGGCCAAAACCAGAATAGCGGCACCCAGCAGATCAACGTGCGCGCCGTTCAGCCTTGAAGGACTGACCAACAACGCAACACCGCTAAAGCCGAGCAGCAATCCCAGGGCAGCACCTAGGCGAGGTCGAACGCCGCCCGGCCGCAGCCAGTCGAGCAGCACAAGCCACAACGGCATGGTGGCTACCAACAGAGCTGCCAGCCCCGAGGGAACACGCTGCTCGGCCCATGTTACGCCGCCGTTGCCGCCGACCAGCAACAGGGTTCCCACAATCGCTGCAGGGAGCCATTGCGACGCGCGCGGTCGTTCGCCGGTGCGCAGCCACACCCACGCCAGCAGCAGGCTGCCTGCCATCAGGTGACGTGTCCCTGCCATCAGGAACGGCGGAATCGTCTCCACGCCAAAGCGGATGAAGAGATAGGTCGAGCCCCAAAGCACATAGATCGCTGCGAACGCCGCGAGAATTTGCAGCGTGCCGGGCTGCCGGATTTGGTGATGTTCAGACATGACGCCTCTTAGATGCTCACAACTGCCGTTTCGCTACGGAAGCAGAACCGTGGAGCCGCTCGTCTTGCGCGCTTCCAGGTCGCGATGCGCTGCAGCCGCGTCCTTCAGCGGGTACGTTTGCTTTACTTCGATCTTCACGATGCTCTTCCGCACCACGTCGAACAGTTCAGCGCAGCCCTTTTCCAGGTCTTCGCGCGTGGCCGTGTAGGTCACCAGGGTCGGCCGCGTCAGGAACAGCGAGCCTTTCATCATCAGGATACTCAGGTCAAATGGTGGCACCTTGCCGGACGCGTTCCCGTAACTGACCATCATGCCGAGCGGCCGCAGGCAATCGAGCGAACCGGCGAAGGTATCCTTGCCCACTGAGTCGTACACCACTGCGACGCCCTTGCCGTCCGTGATCTCCTTCACCCGCTCGACGAAATTCTCGCGCGTGTACAGGATGGTGTGGGTGCAGCCATGTTGCTGGGCAAGCGCCGCCTTCTCTTCCGTACTGACCGTGCCGATCACGGTGGCCGCTAGGTGCTTGGCCCAGTCGC
>Ga0233417_10000355_pt1 | contig 13609 bp, 9 predicted proteins | sample Sed_MG_FD_189023 | JGI IMG/M metagenome (GOLD analysis project Ga0233417, IMG submission 189023) | Sediment microbial communities from Lake Towuti, South Sulawesi, Indonesia - Sediment_Towuti_2014_0.5_MG | ecosystem: Environmental > Aquatic > Freshwater > Lake > Sediment | place: Indonesia... | reverse complement strand
GAAAGCAGCGAGGGTGGTTCTGTCGCTGGGGATCCTGTTTGTCTTCGACGCCACTGCCCGATGCCAGGATCTGCGCGAGGCGGCGCGGTTGGACGCCGAAGGAAGGTGTGACGAGGCGGAGCGGCACTACCAGTCCGCGCTGGCCAAGAGCCCTGTCTCGCCCGCGTTGCTGAACAACGCCGGCAACCACTACCTCGTCTGCGGCCAGCCTGGCAAGGCCCGCGTGTTTTTTGAGAAACTGCTCAGGATCAACCCCGGGCACGTCAGCGGGAACCTGCAGTTAGCCCGAATCGCCACCGAGCGAAGAGAGGGGAAGAAGGCGCTCGAGTACCTCACTCGGGTCAAGGAGGCCGATCCGAGTGTATTGCTGCTGCGCGCGGAGGCTCTGCATTGGGCTGGGCAGACATCGGCGTCTCGCGCGATTCTCGACGCGCTCGATGGTCAAGTCGCCGGCGATCCCCGGTTGCTGTACATGCTCGGCCTGAGTTGCGGCCGCCTCGGCCTGTACGAGCGCGCTGAGACCGCATTCAACAGCGCCCTGGCTCACCGGCCCGGGGACGGGGAGATTCTCTTTCAACTCGGCCGGGCAGCCGCCCGCGCGCAACACTACGAGCGAGCAAGCCGTACCCTGGAAACCGCGCTCAAGGTCCGGCCTGGGGACGTCGAGGTACTGGTGGAGCTGGGAAGAGTCTGTGCCGCCCGCGAAGAGTATGTCCGGGCCGTCTACTTCCTGGTCCAGGCGCGGCAGAAGTCTCCTCAAAACCCAGAAATCTTATTGCTGACGGCCCGGGCGGCCGAGGACGCCGGCTACTACGACGATTCGGCGAAAGCCTATGACGACTATCTGCGGCTCCGCCCCGGCGACGACGCCGCCCGGCGGGATCGAGCACGGGCATGCGGACACACCGAAACGCGGCGGGACGAGGCTCGCAAGGAACTTGCCTGGTACCTGGCAAAGCATCCCAAGGACCCGCTTGGGCACTACATCTACGCCCAGGTGTTCTGGCACGACGAGCCCGAAAAAGCGCTCGCCCATTTGAGCGAAGCCGTCAGGCTTGACCCCGATTCCGCCACCATTCGCTACTCGCGGGGTTGGATGCTTCAGCGGAACGGACAAATGGCCGAATCGCTCGCGGACCTGGAAGCGGCCAGGCGGCTGGCGCCGGAGAATGCGCTCATTCCTGATCTGATCGGCTTGGCTTACCTTGCGCTGGAACAGGCGCCGGAGGCCGAGAAGTCTTTTCGCGAGGCCCTGGCCAAAGACCCCGAGGATCCGGAAATCGTCATGCATCTGGGGCGGGCCCTGATGGCCTCGGGACGCGAGGAGGAGGCCCAGATCTACCTCGAAAAGTACCGGAAGATCCGCCCGCCGGGATCTCCCGTGCTCCGAAAACAATTCGGAATGATCGATCTGGCGACTCTGACGCCGCGGGAGCAGCGGGAACGGGCGATCGCCCATTTCCGCCGCGAGGCGCGCGATCATCCGGACCATCCGGAGTTTCAGCTTCATCTGTCCAGTCTCCTGCTCGCGGACGGCCGCAAAGAAGAGGCTCTTCAGGAATTTCGCGTGTTGCTCAAACTCAACTCGAGCGGGAAGGTCCGGGAAGACGCCGGCTCCGTGCTGCTGAGTTCAGGGGATTACGAACTCGCAAGGGAGTTTCTCCAGCTTGCCGTCGAAGAAAAGCCCTCGGCGCGGCTTGGCCTGGCGACGGCCCTGTTTTACGTGGATGGGCCGCCAAAGGCTCTGGAGTACTTAGGGGGCATCCCAGCGGAGGAAATAACGGGCGACGAACTACTCCTGAAAGCGACCATTCTGGAGGTATTGGGACGGAGGTCGGAAGCGGTGATCACTCTGGACAAGGGACTAAACCGGGCATCCGCCCTGCCGCCGGTTGTGCAGCGAGCCGTTCTGCTGCTCGTGCGGCTCGACAGGAACCAGGAAGCGCTCGGTCTGCTGGAGCGGTCAATCCGGTCGAATCCCGGCGATTCGGGCCTGTTGCTGACAAGAGGTGTTGTCCTGGGCCTGATGGACCGGCTCGCCGAGGCTGAGAAGACAATCAAGGAAGTTGCGTCGCGCTGGCCGGAAGTTGACCGGGCATACCTCGCGCATGGGTTGTTGCTCGAACGGGCGGGCCGGAATCGTGAGGCGCGAGAGAAGTATCGGACAGCCGCCGCGCTGGGCTCCGCGGAACCCGCTCTACGGTGCGCCCAGGCGCGCCTGGCCGGCACACCTGCTTCGGACCCGGCCTGCGCCTGCGGGGACGGATTGAAGCAACTGCTCTTCCGCGGGTGTGCGGAGTCGTTAAAGTAGTGGCGCCTACGAAACAAGCCTTGTGTTGTCTTGCCCCGCTCGGTTTCTGTCTGGCTGCCGCGTCCGCCATATGGCTCCCGGCATTCGCGGGACAATCCGAGACGGTCGTCCGCCGGCCTCGCTTCATAGACGTCGCGCCACATTCCCGGTTCAGTTACACTTCGAACAACCACTATACGGGCCGGAAGTACTTCCAGCAGCCGATGTGCGGCGGCATTGCGATCCTGGATTACGACAACGACGGAAAGACGGACATTTACTTCACTAACGGCGCAAGGCTGCCGGAACTGAAGAAGGACGCCCCATCTTTCCATCACTGTCTGCTGCGGAATCAGGGTGACGGCACGTTCAAGGACGTGACGCAAGGGGCGGGACTTACAGGCTCGAATCTCGACTTCAGCTACGGCGTCGCGGCCGGGGACTTCGACAACGACGGGCACACGGATCTTTTCGTCTGCAACACGCGCAAGAACACGTTGTACCGCAACCGCGGAGACGGCTCGTTCGCCGACGTGACGGACGCCTCCGGCCTCGGCCAGAAGCCGCCGGACACGCTCAGCGTCCAGGCGGCATGGTTCGACTACGACAACGACGGACTCCTCGACCTGGTCCTGTCGAACTACACCCTCTGGACTCCGGAGACCGACAAGCGCTGTGCCACCGGCGACGTCGAGGCGTACTGCCACCCGAAGACCTATGTCCGGGTTCCGCATCGGCTGTACCACAATCTGGGAAGCGGCCGGTTCGAGGACGTGACCGACAAGTCCGGATTCGGGAAAGCGCTCGGGAAAGGGATGGGCATCGGAATTGCTGACTTCAACGAGGACGGCTGGACGGACGTCTTCATCGCCAATGACACGGAGCCCAATTTTCTGTACCTGAATCAAGGGAACGGCACGTTCAAGGAAGTCGGCCTTTTGTACGGAGTCGCTTACAACGACGTGGGAGCCACCGTTTCGGCGATGGGCTGCGACGTCAAGGATTACGACAACGACGGATGGGTGGACGTTTTCTACAATAACCTGATGCGACAGACCTGGGCGTTGTTCCGGAACTTGCGCGGCAGGTCGTTTCAGTATGTGTCTCCCGCTTCGAAGATCCTCGCCCTGAGCGGATCGCGCTCGGGTTGGAGCAACGGCTTTATCGATTACAACAACGACGGCTGGAAGGACCTGTACTCCGCCAACGGAGATGTGGATAATCTGGAGCCCTACTCTCCGCAGCATGACACCATCTTCGAAAACGCCGGCGGCAAGCAGTTCATCGACGTGAGCCAGGAGCTGGGCGCCGAGTTTCTGCGCGTCGGTTACCAGCGGGGTTCGGCGTTCGCAGATCTCAACGACGACGGATTTCTGGACATCGTGGTGACGTCCCTGAGTCAGAAGCCGCGGATTCTGTTCAACTCGGCCGATAACGGCAACCACTGGCTGTTGTTGAACCTGACCGGCGCTAAGAGTAACCGCGACGCCATCGGCGCAAAAATCAAGGTCACGACGCCGTCCGGGCGGACGCTCTACAATCACGTCACGGTCAGCGTTGGCTTCATGTCGTCGAGCGACCGGCGGGTCCATTTCGGCCTGGGTCAGGAGACCATGGCCTCGCTCATCGAAATCCGGTGGCCGAGCGGGATCACGCAGAAGCTGACGGATGTCCCGGCGGACCGGATCCTTCAGGTGAGGGAGCCGCCCCTGCTACCCTGAGAGCAGCATGCGGTTCACCCGCCCGCTCCTGCTGCTGGCGATCGCGGTGATCGTCGCCGCCACCGGAGCCACTTACTATTTCGCCCGGCTGCGGGAGCAGGCCAAGGCTCCACCCAAGCCGCGCCCGCTCCCGGAGCACCTCAGCGCCGCCGCCGCCGACTGGAGCTGGTCCCATACCGTCGAGGGCCGGCCGGTGGTCGAGGTCCGCGCCCGCAACTTCCGCCAGGTCAAGGAGCCTTCGAGTTTCGAGCTGTTGCAGGTGGAACTGCGCGTCTTCGACAAGGACGGCGCGCGCTTCGACCAGGTTCGCAGCGCCAAAGCCCAGTTCGACATCGCGCGCGGCGTCCTCTACTCCGAAGGCGACGTCCAGATCACCATGGGCGTCCCCGCGGACCAGGCCCCCCTTGGGCGCCTCGTCTTCATCCGCACTTCCGGGGCCACCTTCGAGAGCCGGACCGGCAAGGCGTACACCGGCCGGTCGGCCTTTTTCACTTTCGATCAGGGCGAAGGCAAGTCGCTCGGCGCCGCCTATGATCCTGCCTTCCGCGAGCTGCATATGAAGTCGCAGGCCGAAATCACGTGGCGCGGCCAGGGAGTTCGCGCCACGCCGATGAAGGTCGAAGCCGGCGAGTTGATGTACAAGGAGCGGGACTCGGCCGTCCTGCTTTGGCCCTGGTCGCGGCTCACCCGCGACAGCCTCGTGCTCGAGGGCGGCAAGTCCATAGTCTGGCTCGACAACGGCGCGCTGCGGCGTGTCGAAACTGAGAATGCCCGCGGCCTCGACAAGCTTCCCGACCGGCAAATCGAGTATGCCGCCAGCCGGCTCTACCTGCACTTCACCCCGGCCGGCGCCATCGAGAAGATCGAAGCGGTCCAAAACGCGCGGCTCGTTTCAGCCGACCAGACTACGCGGACCACCGTCACCGGCAACCGCCTCGAACTGGAGTTCGATGCCCCTGCCGGTGAAAGCCTGCTGAGGAAGGCTCGCGTCATCGGCCGCGGCGTAGTCGAGGGAAAGCCGCAGCCGTCAGCACGGCTGTCGCCCGAGACCCGGGTCTTGCGCAGCGAGTCGATTGAATTGATCATGCGCGCCGGCGGGCGCGAGGTGGAAACGGTCCTGACGCACGCCCCCGGCGCCGTAGAGTTCCTTCCAAACCGGCCCGGCCAGCGGCGACGCTCGATGGATGGCGAGCGGCTCGTCTTCACCTACGGCCCGGAGAACAGGATCCGTTCCTTCCGGGCTTCTAAGGTCTCCACCCGAACCGAGGGCTCGGCGCCGCCGGGGAAGCCCGAAGCTGCGGCGGTGCTCACCTGGAGCCGGGAGTTGCACGCAGACTTTGATCCGAAGAGCGGCGATCTGTTGCTCATGGTCCAGTCTGGCGACTTTCGCTATGAGGAGGCATCGCGCCGGGGTCGCGCCGGGCGTGCCGTCTTCGACACGCCGCACAACCGCATCACCCTTGAAGGAGCGGCGCGTCTTTGGGACCCCTCGGGCTCCGTGGACGCGGACCAGATCGTTCTGGATCAAGCCACCGGTGATGTTCTCGCCCACGGCAAGGTCTCCTCCACCCGGGAGCCGGACAGCCGCAAGAGCGATTCCGGGCTGCTATCCGCCGGCCGGCCGCTCCAGGCGAAGGCGGACCACATGCTCGCCCTGGACTCCAACAATTTGCTCCGCTACGAAGGATCGGCCGTCCTCTGGCAGGGCGCCAACCGGATCCGCGGCGACTGGATCGAGATCGACCGCAAAGCGCGCCGGCTTGTTGCGCGAGGCAACGTGAAATCGCAGTTCGTGGAGGATGCCGCACCGGGCGTGGCCGCTGGTTCGGAACAGCGGTACACCCTCATCGACGCGCCCGAGATGGTCTACACCGACGCGGACCGCACCGCGCACTATCGCGGCGGTGTGACCCTGCTGCGCGGCGGCATAACCGTCAAGGCGCGGGAACTCAATGCCGTGCTCGCCGCAGGCGATGCGGGCAGCCGGCTCGAGAAACTGCTTGCCGATGGCGGTGTGGAGATCGTCGAGCACGCCGCCGGCCGCGTGCGGAAAGGAACCTCCGAGCACGCCGAGTACTACGCCGGCGACCAGCGTATAGTGCTATCCGGCGGCGAGCCGGCGTTCACCGATGGCGCCCGCGGCGCTACCCGCGGCCGCCAGCTCACCTGGTTCGCCGGCGAGGACAGGCTTCTGGTCGAAGGCGCAGAAGCGCGTCCCGCCGTCACCCGTATTCAGCGCAAGTAGCCGGCGGGAGGCGAATCGCCCGGTTGGGTGAAGGCTGAGGTCGGTGTTGTGGGCGGGCGAGGACTTCCGTTCCCGGGCTTGCCCTACCTGGCGATAGCCAGGGCCTTCAGGCGGGCGGTGAGCCGGCTCTTGTACCGCGCGGCGGTGTTCTTCTTGATAATGCCCCACCTGGCGGCGCGGTCGATGATGGAATATGTTTGCGGCACGACCGCTTGCGCCCCCTTGGCGTCGCTCTTGTCCAGCAAGCGCCGCAGAGTGCGTATCTGGTGGCGCAGCCGCGTCTTGCGCGTGCGGTTGATCTCCGTCCGGCGCTTCTCCTGGCGGGCGCGTTTCAGCGCGGAAAACGTATTGGCCATCTAGTTGAAATCCAAGTCCTTACGGTGAGATGTACATCCACAGGATACCGCAGCCCGCAAACACCGGTCAAACGCGCGGACAGCACGCGCTTTCCTGTCAACGCGATCTCGGCCTGTCACTGAAACTCGATCACCGCCAACTCTCCGGCTGTGCCGAGCTTGGCGTCCGGCGACACATAGTACTCGACGGAGATCTTCCGCGGCGGCTTCTGTGGTCCGCAGGCGAATGTCCGTTCGCCGCCGGTGATTACTACTCGAGTGGAGTCCGGCAGCAGCAACTGCACCGTCTTCCCGTCATCGCCGGCGATGACGAGCCTGTAGCGCTTGCCCAGGCAGTCGATCTTCTGAAGTACGCCCCGCGCCCTTGACCGGGGCCTTGGGTCGTCCCACCACCTCTCTACTTTCCGGCCTGGGTCCGGCGGCGGGCTGCCGACGTTCGCTTTCGCCTCCGCCAGCCGGATGCGCGCCATCGCCTCCTCCTTCAGACGTTCCAGCTCGCGCCGCTTCTCCTCCTGCTCCTTTTGACGGGCAGCGATCTGCTGTTCCTCGAGGGCCCGCCTCGCCTCGGCCCGCAGCCCGCGGATCCGCTCGCGTTCTTCTTTGTTCGCAGCGATCCGCTCGGCGGACGCCCACGCCTTGGCGGCCTCGTCCGGCTCTTCCACGGCCTGCAAGGCGCCTGCCAGCTCGATCCAGTAACCGGCGTTGCGCGGTTCGAGCGAGGTCGCCTTCCGTAGATGCTCCACCTTCTTTTTGGTGTCCGGCGCGACTCGAGCCAGTTCCCAATGCGGCGCCGCCCACCTTGGATTCCGCTCGGCGGCTCGCTCAAGCGCGGTCCGCGCTTTGCCGGTGTCCGGCTCGCGCCGCCCATATTCCAGCAGGGCTCTCGCCCCAGCCATGGACGCCTCGGCCGTCGCGCCCAAATGCTGCCTCGCTTCCTGCATTCGCCCCTCGCGCAACGCGAGCAGGCCGAGTCCTTCCTGCGCCTCCGCGCTCCCCGGCCACTGCTTCAGCATCGCTTCGTAGGCCGCGCGCGCTTGCGCTCCCTTCGCCGGAACCGCAAGCAGCAGGTCCGCCGCCGCCGCTGCCGCGGGCGGCGCCTCCACCGGCTTCGCCGTGAAGTCCCGTTCAGGATTCATCGGCCGCCCGGAGAGGTCCACTGTGCCGAAGTTCCCCTTAGCCAGGTAGGCGTCCGTTTCTTTTTCGATCGCCGCCGGCGGCTTGCCGAACGCGTTGCGATACGCCACTTCCTCGTCGCCGCCGCTCGCCAGATTCCGCGCCAGTACCCGCAGCTTTCCGTAATACTCGGGCGTCACCGCCAGCAGGTGCATCCTTGCCCACCGCGGCGTGCGGGCCGCCGGCGCCGGCGGCAGGCCCAACGTGATGCGCTGCCCCTCGATCGCAAGCGTCGAGAACAGCTCAACCAGCCCCTCTTCTATCTCTGACGGCGCTCGCCCCGTGCCCTCCGTCAGCAGCGCCACCGCGCAGTCGCGCAGCAATGCCGGCGGCAGCGGCTCTCTTGCCGCCACGCTGCCGGTGAACGCATCGCGTCCCAGGCCTAGAGCCGTCTCGGAGGCGTAGGCCGCCCGTTCCCGCGCCGATTTGAACACCAGCAGCCGCACCGGCCACACCGTCTGGAGTTCGCTTCTGCCCGAGACGCTCTCGAGCGCGTGCCGGAACTGCTCCAGCTTCGCCAGCGTCTCCCGGCCCGCCCGTTCGCCGGCGCTCGTTCGCACTTCAAACGGGCCTGACCGGAACTCGATCCAGCGCTCATCGGCGCGCAGCGCGAGCGCAGCCAGCATCAGGAGAACAACCGGGCGGCGCATTCCTGATACGATTGTACGTTTTGCGCCGGCATCGCTTCCCCGATGTCCGGCGCAGGGAATCCGAGATGAAACACAAGACCCCTACGCTCACCACTCGCAGAACCATGCTGCTTTCCGCCGCTGGCGCGGCCGCGGTCTCACAGGGTTGTCGCCAGGCGCAGCCGCCGGAACAGAAACCGGCCAAAGCCGCTCTGAACCTGACCGACTTCCAGCCCAGGACCATGCTCGTCGTACCCGAAACCAAAGTCGAGCGGGCCAGGTTCCCGGTCATCGACGTGCACACGCACGTGTACATGTTTCCCGCTTTTGCCCGGAAGGACGTCGGCGCCAACCCCGCCCAAATCCCGCCCCAGCAGTTGGACCAGATCATGAAGTGGATGGACGAACTGAACGTCAAGATCATGGTGAACTCCACCGGTGGTCATGGGGCCAATCTCGAGCGCGCCATCCGCGAGCTGCCAGGCCGTTACCCGGGCCGCTTCCTCGTTCTGACAGAGCCCGCCTGGAACCGCATCGCTGAGCCCGGGTACCCCAAGTGGCAGGCGGAGGAAATCGAGCGCGCGAAGAAGGCCGGAGCCGCCGGCATCAAGATCCTCAAGGTGCTTGGGCTCTATCTCCGCGAGAAGATCACCGAAGACCCGCTCGTCAAAGTTGACGATCCGCGCTTCGATCCCATGTGGGAAGTGGCCGCTGCTCTTGGACTTCCCGTGTTCATCCACACCGCCGACCCCGACGCCTTCTTCACGCCGATCGACCGCTTCAACGAGCGGTGGGAAGAGCTGGGCAATCACCCGGACTGGTCCTTCTATGGCAAGGACTACCCCTCCAAGGCCGAGCTGCTCGCCGCCCGCAACCGTGTCATCGAGCGCCACCCGAAGACCCTTTTCGTCGGCCACCACGTGGCCAACCATCCGGAAAACCTCGGCGAAGTCTCCGGATGGCTCGACAAGTACAAGAACCTGTACGTTGAAACAGGCGCGCGCCTCGGCGAACTGGGCCGCCAGCCGCGCAGTGCGCGTCGCTTCATCGAGAAGCATCAGGACCGCGTGCTTTTCGGCACCGACGCCACGCCCAACGGAGAGGAGTACCCGCAGCAGGACCTCAAGCCCGAGATGTACCGCTGCTATTTCCGCTTCTTCGAGACCGAGGATGAATACTTCGACTACTCGCCCGCGCCCGTGCCGCCGCAGGGCCGCTGGCGGATTTACGGTATCAATCTTCCGGATTCGATCCTCAAGAAGGTCTACCACAACAACGCCGCCCGCCTTTTCGGCCTCAAGGCGGTTTAGCCCGCGCTTGGCCTTCCGACAACGGACTGGCCCTTGTCGAGCCCTCCTGACGGGCGTATGCTCATGAACGGCGCAACCACGCCAACGGAGGGTATCGACATGGCAGTCACGGTGAAGAAGATCGTTCTCTGGCGCAAGGAAGTCGAAAACAAGCCCGGCGTGCTGGCCGGCATTCTTCAGCCGCTCGCCGGCGCCGGAGCGGACCTGAAGGTCCTGATGGGCTACCGTTATCCTGGCGACCCGGCAAAGGCGGCCGTCGAACTGTACCCTGTCTCCGGAAAGAAGCAGGCCACGGCGGCGGCGGGCCTTGGATTGGCCTCCTCCCCGATTCCCGTTCTGCTCGTCGAGGGCGACAACAAGCCTGGAACCGGCGCCGCCATCACTCAGGCGCTGGCGGACGCGGGCGTGAACCTTGGGTTCCTCGTGGCGCACGCCATCGGCCGCCGTTACGCCGCGGTCGTTGGCTTCGAAAGCGACGCAGATGCCGCCAACGCGGCCAAGCTCATCAAGAAGGCGGTGGCGGCCAAGAAGAAGTGAGCGCCTCCGGGGACTCGGTCCGCTTCCTGATCCGCGAGGAGCGTCCTGGCGATATCGAGGCGATCCGCGGCGTTAACTGCCTGGCCTTCGGGGGCGAGGCGGAGGCCATGCTGGTGGACCGGCTGCGTGCGGGCGGCTGTGTCATTGCCTCGCTTGTCGCCGAAAGGGCCGGCCGCATCGTTGGACACATCCTGTTCAGCGAGGTGCGCATCGATACCCCAGGCGGGGCAGTACGCGCCGCCTCGCTCGCGCCGATGGCCGTGCTGCCGCATTTCCAGCGCAGCGGCATCGGCACGGCGCTGGTGCGCCGCGGCCTCGACGTCTGCCGCGAGCGTGGCTGGTCCATTGTCCTGGTAGTCGGCCATCCCCGGTACTATCCGCGCTTCGGTTTCTCCGCCGCGCCCGCCGGGCGCCTCCGCAACCCCTTTGCCTCCGGGGACGCGTTCATGGCCCTCGAACTTGCTCCCGCTGCCCTTGCCGGCATCTCCGGCACGGTCGTCTACCCGGACGCGTTCCGAGAGGTGGAGTGAGCCCGGGCGTCCAGCGCTGCTCTTTCAGATCCTGCCGACGGCTACGAGCGTCACGTCGTCCGGCAGCGGCTCCTCGCCCTGAAAGCAAGTCGCGCGCTCCACCAGGCCCTCAATCAACTTCGAGCCGCTCGCGCCCCTCAGTTCGGACAAGGCCCGCTTGAGTTCCCGGTCCTGAAAGAGCTCGCCGTGGCGATTCGCGACGTCGCCAAGGCCGTCGGAGGTGATGAGCAGCACGTCGCCGTGCTCCAGGTGAACCGGTCGTACCTGATAGGGCTCGAGCCCGTAGCCCGGAAACATGCCCAAAGGAAGACCAGCGATCGGAATCTCGTCCGTCCGAGGCTCCGCCCAGCGCAGCACGAACGGATAAGGCAGACCGGCATTCGAGAGGGGAATGCCGGGCTCCCGTCGCTCCAGCCAGAGCACCGCTCCGGCCACGTACATCCCGGCTGGCAGAAACCGGAACAGGGTCGCGTTCATCTGGGCCAGCAATTCGGCGGGCCCGCAGGCGCTCGCGGCGGCTTCTTGAAAGCTCGCCTTCAAAAGCGAGCAGATCAGCGCCGCCTGCGCTCCGTGGCCGCTGACGTCGCCGAGCAGCAGCGCCGCGCGCTCCCCATCATCCGCAAAATCGTAGAAATCCCCTCCGAGATAGCGGCAGGGGCGGTGGAAGGCATCGATGCTGATGCCGTCGATCGCCGGCATCCGGCTGGGAAGCAGGCTCGCCAGCGCCTGCTCCGCCATCGCTAGGTCCTTCTCGAGGTGGCTATGGCGCTCAGCCAGCTCGCTGTGTTCGCGAACTAGCCGGTCCAGGACTCGCACCTTCTCGCCCAGCTCGCGGCGCAGGCTCCTCTCCTGAAGCGCGTTCCGGACCACGATCAGCAATTGCTCGCTGTCCCAGGGCTTCTCGATGTACTGGTAGAGACCGGCCTCGTTGATCGCGCGGATGGCGTTCTCTTTGTCCGCGAACCCGGTGAGCAGGATCCGGGCGGCGTCGGGTTGCAGTTGCCGCGCCTCCTTGAGCAGGTCGATCCCGTTCAGTCCCGGCATCAGGTAGTCGGAGATCACGACGTCCGCCGCCGTGCGTCCAAGCTCCGCGCAGGCCCGCCGCGGATCGCTGAAGCAAGCCACCGCGTAATCCGTGGACAGGCTGAAGTAGGCCCGCAGGGAAGACAGCACCATCTCGTCGTCATCGACTACGAAGATGGTCGGCACCTTCCCATCCTCCAGCGCCCCAGCCGGAGCGAGTTCATTGTACCGTGCCGCTCCGTCGCGAGATGATCAGAGGACCCCGGTGGAATGCGGGGTGTGGGAAACGAGGTCGGTTTGAGAACAAGCGAACTGGCGCGCCCGGAGAGACTTGAATCTGCCCCGAGTGTGTTCGCAGTCGAGAGTTTGAATGGAGTCTCTTTTCACGGTTTGGTTGTTGGCAGGCTGCTCTTCAAGAACGTGGCTGGTTCTGCTGAAACGCGTACCAGGCCAACAGGAGGGCGACAAACAGAAGCGCAACCGCTGCAGGCATACTGACCACCAGGCCCATTCCGACGGATAAGGCGCCGATGCCCAACACGCAGACAACGTTGACGGCTGTACGCCTCCGATTCTCCAAGGGTCGCCGCTCTCCAAGCCAGAGTGCGGCGAAACCGAACAACAGAAGGAGCAGAGAGGGCAACGCAAGGAACAAGTCGAACATGCCCGTGAACTCGGACGCTGATGCCCGCATTCGAGCCCAGACGACTCCTCCGAGAAATCCGGCCGCGATGCTTGTTAGACCAACATAAGATAGCGGCCGCGGCTCAGAAGAGCGGCGAAGACGATGGGATTCATCCACTCTCTCGGTGGTGAACCCGTAGCCGCAGTCGCACCACTCGGCTCCTGGGGGATTCAGCAGGCCGCAAACCGGACACTTCATCGGCCGTTTCGAGGGCCTCCGCGGTTCTAAGTATAGGTTGCCTGATATTGGAGTACAAGAGTTTATTAGATTGAATTAGACCGGCACACGCCGTGCCGCCAGTGCCTCAGGAGGCCTGAATGAAGACGATGACGAAAACCAAACGCGCCGTGAAGACGGCCAGACTGAGGAAGCGCCCAACAGTTGGGGAGCGCATCATCGAGGGGCTAGAGCAGGCCATCGCGTGGACCGGAGGTAAGAACGACCGCGTTTGCACTACGCTGGTCCATGCGCCGGAGGTCGATGTTCATGAGATCCGGGCGAAGATGGGGCTCAGCTAGGCGCAGTTCGCGGCCAAGTTCGGCCTCCCGCCGGCCACGGTGGGGGATTGGGAGCAGGGCAGGTCCCGCCCGACACCCCCACGCGCGTGCTGCTGGCGGTCATCGCGAAGCACCCCGAGGCGGTAGAGGACGTGCTGCGGAAGGCGAGCCGAGACGTCACAGCCTCCGTATAGCGTATGCGGCCGGAGGCCTCCCGCAGCACGGTGCCACCACTCAGGATCGCTTCGTGCCGACCGGTGTGGGCGCTGGCGCGCCCGTGAGAGTCGAACTCCCGGCCCGCTGCTCCGGAGCCAAGCACGCTAGAGGAATCAGCAACTTACACGGATTGTAACTAATTGCTACCGGCGTGCATTTTCAGGCACTTCGCTCAGGTCGTGTATCAGCGCTATCACTCCATCTATGCAGGGAGTGGGCATACCTATGGGCGTACCTTGACACACTCGGCAGTATCGCTCCGGTTATTCGCTCCAGTCCGTGCGCCAGGGAACGCCCGACAGCCCGCATAAGAAACCCGCTGCACCTTCGCAGAGCCTCGGCCATCGGCGTATTACACTCCGGTTGGAGCGGCTCGGCGCAGGCGGCTAATGTCGGT
>Ga0233417_10000354_pt1 | contig 13612 bp, 14 predicted proteins | sample Sed_MG_FD_189023 | JGI IMG/M metagenome (GOLD analysis project Ga0233417, IMG submission 189023) | Sediment microbial communities from Lake Towuti, South Sulawesi, Indonesia - Sediment_Towuti_2014_0.5_MG | ecosystem: Environmental > Aquatic > Freshwater > Lake > Sediment | place: Indonesia... | reverse complement strand
TGCGTCCCGGCTGCGCGACGCCCATCTGATGCTGCAGAAAGAGGTCGTGGACCGGATGGTCGCCGCTCCGTCGACGCCGGAGTACGGCCGGCTGTCGGTGATGCTGCAGTACCGGTTCGCGATGCAGAAGCTCTTCGACGTGAAGCCCGGGGCGTTTCGCCCGCCGCCGAAGGTCGACTCGGCGGTTGTCCGACTGGTGCCACACGCCGCAGCGACGCTCGCCGCGCGCGACCCGGCGGTGCTCGCGCGGGTCGTCACCGCCGCGTTCACCAAGCGCCGCAAGACGCTGCGCAATGCGCTCGCCGAGGTCATCGACGAGGTCGGTCTGCGTGCGTTGGGGATCGATCCGGGCCTGCGACCGGAGAATCTCTCCGTCGCCGACTACGTCGCCGTGGCGAACGCCGCTCCCGCGCGAGCCGCGGCGGCACCCGGGCCCGTCAGTCGCGCTCGATGAGCTCGATCTTGTAGCCGTCCGGGTCCTCGACGAACGCGATCACCGTCGTCCCGCCCTTCACCGGCCCGGCCTCGCGCGTCACCTTGCCGCCGCGCCGCTTCACCTCCTCGCACGCCTTGGCGGCATCCGGGACGGCGAGCGCGACGTGGCCGTAGGCCGAACCGAGGTCGTACTTGTCGACGCCGTAGTTGTAGGTGAGCTCGATCACCGCAGTCCTGTCCTCGGTGTCATAGCCCACGAACGCGAGCGAGTACTTCTGGTCGGGCCGGTCGGTGGTGCGCAAGAGCTTCATGCCCAGCACCTCAGTGTAGAACTTCACCGAGCGGTCCATGTTCCCGACTCGCAGCATCGTGTGCAGCATCCGCATTGGGACTCCTCCAGGAAAACGCTACAGATCCGGCAGCTCGCGCCCGCGCTCGCGGAGCTCGCGCCGCGCCCAGCGGTGCCCCGGGAACACCGACTCGACGGCGCGCCAGAACGCCGGCGAGTGGTTCATGTGCCGCAGGTGCGCGAGCTCGTGCGCCACGACGTAGTCGACGAGCGGCAGCTCGAAGTGGACGAGCCGCCAGTGGAGCAGCACCCGGCCCTGACCGTCGAGCGTCTGCGTGCAGCTCCCCCATTGTGACGCGGCGTTGGAGAGGGCGACGTCGGGAAGCGGCACCTTCATCGCCGGGGCGAGCGCCGCGATCCGCTCGCGGTAGAGCGCGAGCGCCGAGAAGTGGAGCCATGCCAGCACCGTCGCACGCAGTTCCACGGCGGTGTCGAACGCCATTGCGGGGATCTCCAGGCGGTCGCGGCTAACCCGCGCCCCGCCCCACACCGCCCGCGCGAGCGCGAGCTCGCGCCCGAGGTAGGGAAGCCGCGCGCCTTCCTGCCACAAAAACGGCGGCCGGGCATTGCGGCGCGCCTCGTCGAGGCGGCTGAGCACCCACCGGCTCTTCTCGCGGATGAACGCTTCGACCTCCGCGATGGTCGCCCAGCGCGGCGCGGCCGCGACCAGGCCGAGCTCGTCCACGGTGATGCCGATCGTGCGCCGGCGCGCGCGGCGGAACCAGTAAGGGATCACGCGGCCGCCGAGCCGGATGTGGCGCAGCCGCCCCGGCGGCGCCTTGGTCGGCCCCTTCAGGTCGCGGCGGCCGGGCTCAGCCAGAAAGGGCAGCTCGAGTTGCATGGGACTTCGCGACCGCCTCGCGCGGCGTGAGACGCTCCATCTCGCCTTCGATCCAGTCTTCGGCCTGGCGCATCACCTGCTCCGCAGTGAGGCCAGCGGTGTCGATCGGCCGGCCGATCACGACCGTGACCTTGCCCGGACGCTTCAGGAACGAGTTGCGCGGCCACACCAGCCCGGCGTTGTGCGCGACCGGCAGCGCCTTCGACCGATTCTGCACCGCGAGCACCGCGCCGCCGAGCTTGTAGATGCCGCGCCGGCCGACCGCGATGCGCGTGCCTTCCGGGTACACCATGATCGAGAAGCCCTGCGCGAGGCGCTTGCCGCCCAGCTCGATCATGCGCTGCATTGCCTCCTTGCGGTTCGCGCGGTTGATCGCGATCGGGCTCATCAGGCCGAGCCCCCAGCCGAGGAACGGGATCCACAGCAGCTCGCGCTTCATCACATAGACGTGCGGCGGAAAGATCGAAGCGTAGGTGACCGTCTCCCATGCCGACTGGTGCTTGGAGAGAATGACGCACGGCTCGCGCGGGATGTGCTCGGTTCCGTGCACCTCGTGCTCGATGCCGAGGAGGCTGCGGACGAGCCACGCCGCGAACCGGTTCCAGCCGATGATCACGCGATAGCGCGTCAGGCGGGAGAACGGCGCCGCAAGCATCACGATCACCCAGTAGAAGGGCGTGAACGCGATCAGGATCGCGAGAAACAGCGCGGAGCGGAGCGCGATCACTCGACGAGCGCCGCCGCGACCGCGGCGAGATCGGGGTGGACCTCGGTCCCCTCGGGGAGCCCGCCGGCCTCGAGCGTCTTCTGCCCCTTGCCGGTCAGCACCAGGATCGGCCGCGCGCCCGCCGCGGCCGCCGCCTGCAGGTCGCGCAGGCTGTCGCCGACCGCCGGCACGTCCTCGAGCGACATGGCGAACCGCTCGCCGATCTCGACGAGCATTCCCGGGTTCGGTTTGCGGTACGGCGAGTCGGACTCGGCGGTGTCCGGGCAGTAGAAGATCGCCTCGATGCGCCCGCCCGCCTGCACGACCATCTTGTGCATCCTGGCGTTGATCGCATTCAGCGTCGCCATGTCGAACAGGCCGCGGCCGATGCCCGACTGGTTGGTGGCGACGACGACGCGATAGCCGTCCTGCGTGAGGCGCGCGATCGCCTCGAGGCTGCCGGGGATCGGCTTCCACTCCTCCGGCCCCTTGACGAAGGCGGCGCTGTCCTGGTTGATGACCCCGTCGCGGTCCAGGATGATCAGCTTCACGCGCGGATTTTACCCTTCAAGCGGCGAGCTTCGAGATGTCCGCCACCTGGTTGAGGATGTGCTCGAGCTCGCCGAGCAGCCGCAGGCGGTTGCGGCGCAGCGCCGCGTCCTCGGCGTTGACCAGGACCTCGTCGAAGAACCGGTCGACCTGCGGGCGGACCTGCGCGAGCAGGCGCAGCGACTCGGTGTACTCGCGCGCTGCCGCCCGCCTTTCCACGTCGGAGCGGATCCGCGCGATCGCCTGGTGCAGCGAGCGCTCCGCCTCCTCGCGGAGGAGCTTCGGGTCCACGCTGCCTGCCTCCACCTCGGCCGACTTGCGCAGGATGTTTCGGATGCGCTTGTTGGCGGCGGCGAGGCTTTCCGCCTCGGCCAGCCCGCGGAACGTGCGGACCGCGTCGAGCCGCGGCACGACGAGATCGAGGCGCCCCGGCTCGCCAGCGAGGACCGATTCGATCTCGTCCGCGGCGTAGCCGCGCTCGCGGAGCAGCGAGCGCAGGCGCTCGAGCACGAAGGCGTGCAGCTCGCCGACCGCATCCTTCACGCCGCCGTTCGCGTAGGCCGCATGGGCGTCGCGCAGCAACTCGGCGAGGTCGAGCGGCAGCGAGCGCTCGACCAGGATCCGCGCGACACCTAGCGCGGCGCGACGCAGCCCGAACGGGTCCTTGTCCCCGGTCGGTTGCAGGCCGATACCCCAGATCCCCACCAGCGTGTCCAGCTTGTCGGCGAGCGCGACGCCCGCGCCGACGGCGTCCTCGGGCACCGAGTCGCCGGCGAAGCGCGGGTGATAGTGCGCCTCGATCGCCTGGGCGACGGCTTCCGGCTCGCCGTCGTGCCGCGCGTAGTACAAGCCCATGATCCCCTGCAGCTCCGGAAACTCGCCGACCATGCCGGTGAGGAGATCGGCCTTGCAGAGGTGCGCCGCTCGGCGCGTGGCCGCCTCGTCGGCGCCGAGCTTTCGCGCGACGAGCGCCGAGAGCCGCTCGATCCGCGCCACCCGCTCGAGCTGGCTGCCGAGCCTGTTGTGGAACACGACGCCGGCGAGGCCGGGGACGCGCGATTCGAGCGCGGCGCGGCGGTCCTGGTCGTAGAAGAACTTCGCGTCGGCGAGCCGCGCGCGCAGCACCCGCTCGTTGCCGTGGACGATGTGGTGCGGATGCGCGACCGCCATGTTGGAAACGATCAGGAACCGGTTGGCGAGCCTCCCGCGCCCGTCCACGAGCGGGAAGTACTTCTGGTTCTGCTTCATCGTCAGCATCAGGCATTCCTGCGGGACCTCCAGGAACGCCTTGTCGAAGTGGCCCTCGTAGACGGCGGGCCACTCGACGAGCGCGGTGACCTCGTCGTAGAGCGCATCGTCGGCCGCGATCGCCGCGCCGCCCGCGGCGGCCGCCAGCTCGTCGCGGATTCTCCGGGCGCGGAGCTCGAAGTTCGCAATCACCTTGCCATCGCGCTCGAGCAGCGCCTCGTAGGCGTCGGCGCGGGGGATCTCGATCGCGCCTTTGCCCATGAAGCGGTGGCCGCGGGTCGTGCGGCCGCTCGTCTGGCCGAGAACCGTGCCGGGGACGATGCGCTCGCCGTGGAGCATCACCAAGCCGTGCACCGGGCGCACGAACTCGTCCTCGTGATCGCCCCAGCGCATGCTCCTGAGATTGCCGGCCGCGCGACGCAGCGACTCTGCGACGACCTGATCGAGACGGGCCTCGAGCGGGCTGCCGGTGATGCGCTCGCGGACGGCGAACACTTCCTGCTTGCCGTCGTGGAACCGTTCCAGCTTCTCGACGTCGACACCGCGCTTCTTCGCGAACCCGAGCAGGGCCTGCGAGGGTGTGCCGTCGGAGCCGAGGCCGGCCTTGACCGACGGCACCTTCACGAGCTCCTCGCGGTCGGCCGCCCGCGGCGCGACGTCCCGCACCAGCACGCCGAGACGGCGCGGCGTCGCGTACACGGTGAACTCGCCGTCCGCCGGCGCGAACCCGTTATCGCGCAGATCGCGCACGAGCGCATCGGCGAAGCCGTACCCGACGCTCCGCAGCGCCTTCGGCGGCAGCTCCTCGGTCAGCACCTCGACGAGCAGCGGCGCGCTCATCTCACGCGGCCCGCTTCAGCAGCGGGAAGCCGAGCTTCTCGCGCGACTCGTAGTAGGCCTGGGCCACCGCCCGCGCAAGCGCGCGCACGCGCCCGATGTACGCCGCGCGCTCGGTCACCGAGATGGCGCCGCGCGCATCGAGCAGGTTGAAGGTGTGGGAGCACTTCATGACCATCTCGTAGGCGGGCAGCGCGAGCCCGGCTCCCATCAGCCGCTTCGCCTGGCGCTCGCAGTCGCCGAAGAGGCCGAGCAGCCACTGCGCGTCGGCTTCCTCGAAGTTGTACTTCGACTGCTCCACCTCGTTCTGGTGATAGACGTCGCCGTAGGTCACGCCCGGCGTCCAGACGAGGTCGAACACGTTCTCGACACCCTGCAGGTACATCGTGAGGCGCTCGAGGCCGTAGGTGATCTCCCCGAGGACCGGCTTGCAGGGGAGGCTTCCGACTTCCTGGAAGTAGGTGAACTGCGTCACCTCCATGCCGTCCAGCCACACCTACCAGCCGAGGCCCCAGGCGCCGAGGGTCGGCGACTCCCAGTCGTCCTCGACGAACCGGATGTCGTGCTCGGCCGGATCGATCCCGAGCGCGCGCAGGGAGTCGAGGTACTGGTCCTGGATGTCGTCGGGCGAGGGCTTGAGGACGACCTGGTACTGGTAGTAGTGCTGCAGGCGGTTCGGGTTGTCGCCGTAGCGCCCGTCCTTCGGCCGGCGCGAGGGCTGCACGTACGCGGCGTTCCACGGCTCGGGCCCGATCGCGCGCAGGAACGTCGCCGTGTGGAACGTGCCGGCGCCGACCTCCATGTCGTAGGGCTGCAGCAGCGCGCAGCCGCGCTCGCCCCAGAACTGCTGCAGGCGGAGGATGACGTCCTGGAAGTGCATTCTTCAGGCGGCGGGCTGCATCACGAACGCGTCCATTCCGAGCACGCCGAACGTGACGAGATCGTTCCGGCGCTCGATCTTCGCCCCGGCGCCGGCGGCCCCGAGCGGCACGAAGAGCGGCACGAGGTGATCTTCCGTGGGATGGTTGCGCGCGGCGTGCGGCGCGCGCGAGCGGTAGTCGAGCAGCGCCTCGACGTCGCCCTTCTCGAGCCGGTCGGCGAGCCACGCGCGGAATTCCCGCACCCAGTCGGGCACTCCTTCGTTCTCGCCCTCGCCCCAGCGGACCTCGCGCAGATTGTGGGTCGCGCTACCCGACCCCAGGATCAGCACGCCCTCGGACGCGAGCGGCGCGAGCGCTTCGCCGACCCGGTAGTGGTGCGCCGGTCCTGCGCCGTCCTGGATCGCGACCTGGAACACCGGCACGTCGGCCTGCAGGTACATGAAGGCGAGCGGCACCCACGCGCCGTGGTCGAGCCCACGTCCCTCGAGCGCCGCGTCGAGTCCCGCCGCGCACAGCAGCTCGTGCGCACGGCGCGCGACTTCGGGCGCGCCCGGCGCCGGATACCGGATCTCGTACAGCGGCCTCGGGAAGCCGTGGAAATCGTGGATCGTCTCCGGGTGCACCGCGGCGCTCACGTTCGGGCGCGGCGCATCCCAGTGCGCGGACGCGACGACGATCGCCTTCGGCCGTGGCAGCGCCGCGGCGAGGCTGGCGAGCCCGCGCCCGGTTGCGCCGGGGTCGAGCGCGAGCGTCGGCGAGCCGTGCGAGACGAAGACCGAAGGCAACCGCGGCATGGCCGCGATGATACTTTCACGGCGCGGTCTTCGCCCGCAGCTCGAGCGCGGGCCTTGTGGATCAAGGCTATAGTGCGCTCGAACTCGAACATGCGCCGCGGCCGGCGCCGGAGGAGGCTTATGTCGACCACGATTCCGCGGCTGCAGCTCGACGAGCTGCGAGCCGATCTCCGGGCGGAGCTGGCCCGCACGGAGGTCAAGGGCTCGCTCGGCGAGTTCTTCCAGTGCGCGGGACACATCCCCGACGCGCTGCTGGAGTTCCTGCAGCTCGGCGATGCCCTCGGCGGTGCGCTATCGACCTCGCTCGTCGAGGTGGTCGCGCTCTCGGTCGCCGGGATCATGGAGAACGCCTACGAGCGCAACCGGCACGAGCGACGCTGCGTCGAGCTCGGCTTCGGGTCGGACTGGATCGCGGCGGTGAACGGGCTCGCCCCGGACAAGGGCGTGCCGCTCTCGCCGCAGGAGCGCGCGGTGCAGCGCTACGTCCTCGCCGCGGTCGTGCGCCGCGGGAGCGGGGCGACTCGGGAGTTCGAGGCGATGCGCGACCATCTCTCGCCGGCCGAGGCGATGGCGGTGATCCTGCTCGCGGGCTGGTGCGTGTCCCACGCCCTGTGCGCGAACACGCTGGCGCTCAAGCCGCCGGTGGCCTCGATCTTCGAGAAGTCCGCACGGACGTGAACCGCCTCCAGCTCACCCTCGCGCTCGGCGACTACGACCACACGCGCGATGTCGCGCTGGGCATGGTACGTCCCGACGGGATCGAGATCGTGTGGCTGAACCTGCCGGTCGAGGAGATCTTCTTCCGCTTCACCAGGTACCGCGAGTGGGACGTCACCGAGCTGTCGTTCGGCAAGTACGTCGCGCTCCGGTCGCAGGGGGATGCGAGCATCGTCGCGCTGCCGGTGTTCCCGTCGCGGGTGTTCCGGCTCTCGTCGATCTACGTCCGCGGCGACGGACCGGTCGCGAAGCCCGGCGACCTCCGCGGCAAGCGCATCGGCGTGCCCGAGTGGGCGCAGACCGCGGCGATCTACAGCCGCGGGTACATCGCGCACGAGCTCGGCATCCCGCTCGCCGAGATCGACTGGGTGCAGGCCGGCGTCAACGAGGCCGGCCGCGTCGAGAAGGTCGCGCTGCAGCTCCCGCCGGGCGTTCGCCTCCGGCCGGTCCCGGACAAGACCCTGGATCGCATGCTGCTCGACGGCGAGCTCGATGCGGTGCTCTCGGCGCGCGCGCCGCGCTCGTTCGCCGAGGGCAGCGTCGTCCGCCTGTACCCCGACTACCGCGAGGCCGAGGAAGCGTACTTCCGCAAGACCGGGGTCTTTCCGATCATGCACGTGCTCGCGCTCCGGCGAGAAGTGCTCGATCGCGACCCGTGGGTGGCGATGAACCTCGTTAAGGCGTTCGAGGAGGCGAAGCGGCGCTCGCTCGCGCGGCTCTCGGACGTGACGGCCTCGCACGCGCCGCTCGCCTGGACGGGCGACTATGTCGCGCGGCTGCGGCGGATCTTCGGCGACGACCCGTTCCCGTACGGGCTCGAGCCGAACCGGCGCACGCTCGAGGCGTTCCTGCGCTACGCGTTCGAGCAGGGTGTGTGCCACCGCGAGCTCACGCCGGAGGAGCTGTTCCCGCCGCAGGTGCTGACGTCGTTCAAGGTGTAGGGAGGACCAGGATGAGGTGTTCGAACATCGCCCTTGCGATTGCGGTCGCGGCAACGGCCATCTCGCCCGCGGCGCTCGCCCAGGGTTTCCCGTCCAAACCGATCCGGATCATCGCGCCGTACTCCGCCGGTGGCGCGGTGGATCTGATGTCCCGTTACCTGTGCGAGAAATTCCCGCAGTCGCTCGGCCAGCCGTGCGTGGTCGAGAACCGGACCGGGGCGGGCGGGATGATCGGCTTCGACCTCGTCGCGAAGGCCGAGCCCGACGGCCACACGCTCGCGATGGCGCCGAACAACGTCGCCACGATCCCGCTCCTCTATTCGAACGTCCCGTACGACACGCTGAAGGACCTCGCCCCGGTGGCGCTGGTGAGCAGCACCCCGATCATGATCGGCGCCCATCCGTCGTTCCCGGCGCAGTCCTTCCCGGAGCTGCTCGCCTACGCGAAGGCGAACGCCGGCAAGGTGAACTACACCACCTGCGGGCCGGCGTCGCCGCAGCACCTAGCGGGCGAGATGCTCGCGGTGATGGGCGGGTTCCAGTGGGTGCACGTGCCGTACAAGGGCTGCGGCGACGCGCTGACCGCGGTGCTCGGCGGAACGGTGCCGGTATTCATCAGCACCGTCGCCCACTTCAACCCGCAGATCAGGACCGGGAAGCTGCGCGGCTACGCGGTGCTGACGGCCAGCCGCTCGCAGTTCGCGCCCGACTACCCGACGGTGGCGGAGCTCGGCTTTCCGGGCTACAAGGTCGACCTGTGGTTCGGCATGCTCGCGCCGGGCAGGACGCCGGCGCAGGTGGTCGCGCGGCTGAACGCCGAGCTGAACAAGGCGCTCGAGTCGCCCGACCTGAAGGAGAAGCTCACCGCGCAGTCCTACGAGCCGATCGGCGGTTCGCCCGAGCGCTTCGCCGAGGCGATCCGCCTCGACATGGAGCGCTTCGGCAAGGTCGTCCGCGAGGCCGGAATCAAGGCGAACTGAGGAGACCCGGATGGACGTGAACGAACGCGCGGTGCGCGAGCCCCTGCGGGAAGAGAAACCGGCCGCTGCGACGCCGAAGAGCTGCTGGGGCAGCGATGCGATCGCCGCCTCGTTGCGCGCGCTCGACGTCCCGTTCGTCGCGCTCAATCCAGGGGCGAGCTACCGGGGCCTGCACGACAGCCTGGTGAACTTCCTCGGCAACACCCGGCCGCAGATGCTGCTCGTGCTGCACGAGGAGCACGCGGTGGCGATCGCGCACGGCTACTACCGTGCCGCCGAGCGCATGATGGCCGCGTGCGTGCACGCGAACGTCGGCCTGATGCACGCGACGATGGCGATCTTCAACGCCTGGTGCGACCGCGCGCCGGTCCTCGTGCTGGGCGCGACCGGCCCGGTCGACGCGGCGAAGCGGCGGCCGTGGATCGACTGGATTCACACCGCGCGCGACCAGGGCGCGCTCGTGCGCGACTACACGAAGTGGGACGACCAGCCGGCGTCGGTTCCGGCCGCGCAGGAGTCGCTGCTGCGCGCCGCGCTCCTCGCACGGACCGCGCCGTGCGGCCCGGTATACGTGTGTCTCGACGCGGCGCTGCAGGAATCGAAGATCGATGCGCTGCCGGCGCTTCCGGACGTATCACGCTATGCGCCGCCGCAGCCGCCGCAGCCCGCGCCGGAGCTCGTGCTGCGCGCGGCCGAGCTGCTGGATCGCGCGCAGCGGCCGGTGATCCTCGCCGGACGGGTAGGGCGGAGCGAAGCCGCCTGGCGCGATCGCGTGCGGCTCGCCGAGCGGCTCGGCGCCCGCGTGCTCACCAACCTCAAGCAGGCGGCGGCCTTTCCCACCGATCACCCGCTGCACGCGGTGCCTTCGTCCACGTTCCTGTCCCCGGCCGGCGCCGAGGTTCTCCGCGAGGCCGACGTCATTCTCAGCCTCGACTGGGTCGACGTCGCCGGCACGCTCAAGAGCGCGTACGGGTCGAACGAGGTGCCGGCGAAGGTGATCCAGGTGTCGGTCGATCTTCACAGCCACCGCGGCTGGAGCATGGACCATCAGGGCCTGCCGCCCGTCGACTGCCACTTGCTCGCCGAGCCGGATGTGGCGGTGCCGCTCTTGCTCGAGGCGATCAGCCGTCGCACGCCGGCGTCGGTGCCGGCGAAGAAGCCAGCGGTAGCACAGGCAGCGCCCGCAGGCAGCGAGCTGACCGTCGCATCGCTCGCCGCGGCGGTGAACGCGGCGCTCGGTGGGGCGGACGCCTGCATCCTTCGCACCCCGCTCTCCTGGGACGGCGCGTACCGGGCCGTGCGGCATCCGCTCGACTTCCTCGGCTACGACGGCGGCGCCGGTATCGGCTCCGGGCCGGGAATGGCGGTGGGCGCAGCGCTAGCGCTGCGCGGCTCGAATCGGCTTCCGGTCGCGATCATGGGCGACGGCGACTTCCTGATGGGCGTCACCGCCCTGTGGACCGCGACGCACTACCGCATCCCGCTGCTCGTCGTCGTGGCGAACAACCGCTCGTTCTTCAACGACGAGCTGCACCAGGAGCGTGTCGCGCGCGAGCGCGGCCGGCCGGTCGAGAACCGCTGGATCGGGCAGCGCATCGCCGAGCCGGACATCGACCTCGCAGCGATGGGACGCGCCCAGGGCGCGGTCGGGTTCGGGCCGGTGACGGAGCCGAAGGGGCTCGACGCTGCGCTCCGCGACGCGATCGATGCGGTGCGCGGCGGCGCAGTCGCGGTCGTCGACATCCGCGTGGCGGCCGGCTACCAAGGCGCGATGGCGAGCGGGATGATGCGCACCGGCAAGGCAGAGGGGAAGGGTTGAGGATCGCGCGCGTCGCGCTCGCCGTCCTCGCCGCGGCGGTCGCGACCGCGGCGGCGGCGCAGTACCCGTCGCGGCCGGTGCGCGTGATCGTGTCGACCGCCCCCGGCGGCGCGCCCGACATCGCCGCGCGCGTCCTCGCCGAGAAGCTCGCCCCCAGTCTGGGGCGGCCGGTCGTGGTCGAGAACAAGACCGGCTCGAACGGGAACATCGCCGCGGAGCTCGTCGCGAAGAGTCCTCCCGACGGGCACACGCTGCTGCTCGGGGCCGACTCGCTCTTCGTCATCAATCCGCATCTCTACAGCCGGATGCCGATCGACGTGCACCGCGACCTCGTCCCCATCGCCCCGGTCGGGGCGAACATGTTCGTGCTCTCGGTGAACCCGTCGCTGCCGGTGCGGACGTTTCCGGAGTTCATCGAGTACGCCCGCCGGGCGAATCCGCCGCTCACCTACGGCTCGGGTGGAAACGGCAGCCAGCACCATCTCACGATGGAGCAGCTGAAGAGCGTCGCGGGCATCGACCTCGTCCACGTGCCCTACAAGGGCGGCGCGCCGGCGACGACGGCGACGGTGGCCGGCGAGGTCGCCGCGATGTTCGCCGGGACATCGACCGCGCCGCAGATCAGGGCGGGCAAGCTCCGCGCGCTCGCGGTCACCGGGTCGAAGCGATCGGAGGCGTTCCCGGAGCTGCCGACGATCGGCGAGTTCTACCCCGGTTTCGAGATGACGATCTGGCTGGGGCTCTTCGCGCCGGCCGGGACGCCGGAGCCGGTCCTCGCGCGGCTGCGCGAGGAGCTGGCGAAGGCGCTCGCCGCGCCGGAGGTGAGGGAGCGGCTCGCCGGGGCCGGCGGGTTGCAGCCGCTCGTCGTGCCGATGCCCGAATTCGTCGCGATGATCCGCCGCGACGACGCGAAGTACGGCGAGCTGGTGAAGCGGCTGGGCGTGAGGATCGAGTAGGGCGCGTCGCGACCCGCGCGCGACGCTCATTCCTCCTTGACCCCGGCCTCGCGGATCACCTTGCCCCAGCGCACGTGATCCTCGCGGATCAGCCTCGCCAGGTCCTCGGGCGAGCCGGTCGAGAGGTCGATCCCCTGCGGCACCAGCCGCGCCCTGACGTCGGGCAGGCCGAAGATCCGGTTCACCTCGGCATTCATCTTCGCGACGACCTCGGGCGGCGTCTTCGCGGGCGCGAACAGGCCGACCCAGGGGTCGAGCGCGAAACCGGGAACGCCCGCCTCCGCGACCGTGGGCACGTCCGGGAGCTCGCCGAAGCGCCGCGAAGCGGCCGTCGCGAGCAGCCGCAGCTTGTCTGCGCGGATGTGCGGCAGCAGCGAATTCGCAGCGCCGATCCAGACCTGGATCCTACCCGCTAACAAATCCGTCACCGCTGGCGCCGCGCCCTTGTACGGAACGTGGTTCATCTTCGTGCCCGTGAGCTGGGTGAGCAGCGTGCCGCCGAGGAACTGCGGGCTCCCGGTGCCCGCGGAGCCGAAGTTGAGCTCGCCGGGCCTCGCTCTCGCGTAGGCGATCAGCTCGGACACCGAGTTCGCCGGCACCGACGGATGCACGACGAGCAGGAACTGGATGCGCGCGAGCAGCGTGACGGGGGCGAGGTCGGCGAGCGGATCGAAGGACTGCTTGCCGACGTGCGGATTGACCACGAACACGTTATCGGGCGCGACCAGCCAGGTGTACCCGTCGGGCGCGCTCTTCGCCACCAGCTCGGAGGCGATGTTCTGGCTGGCGCCGGGCCGGTTCTCGACCACCACCGGTTGCGGCCAGACGCCCTGGACCCCCTGGGCGATCGTGCGAGCCATGAGGTCCGGCGAACCGCCTGGCGGCAGCGCCACGATCAGGCGCACCGGCCGCTCGGGAAAGCCCTGGGCCGAGGCGAGCGACCACAGCAGCGCAAGGACACCTGTCGCGAGCCATTTCATGGCACCAACCCTCTCCGCGTCGCAGTCGCGCTAGCGCAGTTTCTCCAGGATCGCGAACGCGCGGCCCATGGAGAAGTCGTACAGCTTCTGGTCGTAGACCTTCGGCGCGGCCTTCATCATGTAACCGTGCTGGACGCCGGGGAACACGTGCAGGTCGAGATTCTTCTGGCGCGCGGCCGCCGCGCGGTAGGCTTCCAGCACCGGCGGCGGGGCCATCACGTCCTGGTCACCCCAGATGACGGACACCGGCTTCGACAGCCCTTCCATCTCCGGCAGGTAGTCGAGGAGCTGCGTGCCGTGGCAGGAAATGCCGGCTTCGTAGCCGAGGCGCTTCGGCCCGAGGATCGCGTACGGTCCGCCGTAGCAAAAGCCGATCACCGCCGCGCGGCCGTTGAAGAGCGGCTGCTTCTTCAGCATCGCCAGCGTATCGACGAGATCCTGCTCGCCGATCCTGATGACCTCCAGCCGCGGCTGCCCGCGGGGCTGCGAGCGCGGATCGTCGCGCTTCAGCGGCCCGGGCACCGTGCGCCAGAAGAGATCCGGCGCCGCGGCGAGATAGCCGCGCGCGGCGAAGGCATC
>Ga0233417_10000353_pt1 | contig 13620 bp, 15 predicted proteins | sample Sed_MG_FD_189023 | JGI IMG/M metagenome (GOLD analysis project Ga0233417, IMG submission 189023) | Sediment microbial communities from Lake Towuti, South Sulawesi, Indonesia - Sediment_Towuti_2014_0.5_MG | ecosystem: Environmental > Aquatic > Freshwater > Lake > Sediment | place: Indonesia... | reverse complement strand
CGGGTATGAGCCGGCCCTGAGCATGTCGTTCAGAGCATAGGCCTGAATCTTTTTCAGGTCCTTCTCGCTCACCCACTTGTCGATACAGGTTGCACTGGCTGCCTGGATGGACAGTTCCACGCGGGAACGCTCGGGCGCCTCCGCATCGAAGTGAAACACGCCGTGATAAGCGTCGAAGACGAACACGTGTTTTTTGCCGCTCAGCAGTCCCGTCTTCTCCACGGTCAAGGTAAACCTGGCGCCTGGCGCGGGAAGGATGTTGTACCCGACGGTTTCCGGCTGTGCAAACCCGGCCAGGCACGCCACCAACAAGGTGAGAGGCAGCCGCCTCATCGGTCACTTTTCCCGTTCGCCCAGGTGCAGCACGAGACCACCGCCGACGACCAGGTTGTGCTGGCCTCCCGAAACCGGTGTGTTGTAGCTGGGATTGCCGGTATAGAAATCTCGAATTTCGATTCGGCCACCCACAAATCGCCACACCGGGAAATCGGCGCCACCGCCAAACCCCAGCGCGCCGCGGTGGGTGTAACGTGGAGCTGGGTTGGGACTTCCATCGATCTGCGTCAGGCTCTGCTCGTACAGCGCATACCCGAAGCCAACGGCCACGTACGGCGAGAACCCACTGGCCGGCCGAAACTTGACTCGTACGCCGGGCACAACGTAAAGCGACGCAACGTCGAGGGTCGCGCGTGGATCCAGCGAGGTAACGTCTCGCAGGGGACTAGCAAGGAAGTGGACTTCGGGAAGCAAGGCCACCTTCCTCGAGTTTAGAAGACGGTACCCGTAGTTCGCTTGAAACGCGACGCCCGTTCCAAGACCCAGCGTTCCGGAGGGAACGCTGTGGTCGACGCTGAACAGGGCGCCGAGGGTAAGGCCAACCTCATGTTTCTGCGCCAGGGCAGCCGGTACGGCTGCCGCAAGGGCCGCCGCCATCAAAACCTGTGCGATTCTCATCATGTCCTCCCGCTGCCGAGATCCCAGTAACCCGCCAGAGTATTCCCACTACTCCCGACGGATTCCGGCCACTCCGGCCACCCGACCGCCCCATTGGCGTAGGGAAGCATGTGATTTCCGCGTGCAAGCACGATGCGCCCATCCGACTACTTATGAAGCGCCGGCCAGTTCTTCTCAGCGGCTTGGATCCGACGTTGGAGATCCTCTTCCCACTTCTTCTGAACTCCCCTGCTGTAGTTCAGATACAGCTTCCCGTCGACGATCTTCCAGGCTTCCGGATCGATATTCGCGGTATACCCCTCGCTCAGGGCATAGGCGCAGTACCCGCCAAACTGCGGGGCGTATTTCTGCGGGTCTTTGGTGAAGAGATCACGATGTTCAGCAGTGGCGAACCACCACGTCGCCTCCATCCATCGGTGCGAGAACTGGGGAGAGCCCTGGACCGGCCGGCCCTGCTCGAAATAGGCGACTGGATCATAACCCTTCAAGGCAACACCCTGGCCATTCCTGTTGACTGGATCGACGAGCGAGCGCCCCGGAGCGGACGACATGAGAAACAGGCTGGCGGCTGTGGATGCGATCAAAAGGTACCTCATAACCCTGTTCATCCCTGCGGTGCCCCTGATTATTCCTGGGGGACACGGGAATAAACGGACGACGCTGGCGGATTGACATTTGTGACACACGCGGAGGGGAAAATGGGTAGACTCACCGGAAAGAACACTCTGGTCACCGGAGCATCCTCCGGCATCGGCCAGGCAATCGCGGTCCACTTCGCTCAGGAAGGCGCTAATGTGGCCATCCACTACCGCACCGGCGCCGAGCAGGCGGAAGTCACCAAGGCTATGGCGCAGAAGGCCCGAAGCAATAGCGGGGGCAAGGAATTCGTGGTCCAGGCGGACGTGGCAAACGAAGACCAGGTCAAGACCATGTTCGCAAAGGTCATCGAGACCTTTGGCCGGCTGGATGTCCTGGTGAACAACGCCGGCATCCAGAAACCATCTCCCAGCCACGAGATCGAAACCGCCGATTTCGATCGCGTCCTCGCGGTCAACCTCCGGGGCCCGTTCCTTTGCGCACGGGAGGCGATCCGCCACTTCCTGGCCCGAGGCGGAGGCGGGGTGATCCTAAATAACTCAAGCGTCCACGAGATCATTCCCAAGCCCAAGTACCTTCCTTATTCCATCAGCAAGGGCGGTATCGAGAACCTGACGAAGTCACTGGCTCTCGAATACGCGGGAAACGGCATTCGCGTCAACGCCGTAGGTCCGGGCGCGGTGGTCACGCCCATCAATCGCGCGTGGATCGACAACCCCACGGCGCGCGCGCAGGTCGAGAGCCACATCCCGATGAACCGGGCCGCCCAGGCGGAGGAGATCGCGTCGGTCTTTGCGTTCCTGGCCTCCGACGAGGCCTCGTATATTACCGGGCAGACAATCTTCGCTTGCGGCGGGCTCACCTTGTATCCCGAGTTCCGCGTGGCCTGGTCTTCCGGCGAGTGATTCGTTAGGAGATCCCATGAACGGACTTGACAACAAGGTCGCCTTGATCACCGGCGCCAAAGGCGGTCTCGGAACGAGTGTCACGGAAGCGTTCCTGGCGGCGGGCGCTACCGTGGTGGGATCATCGCGCTCCATTCAGGCCTCGGATTTCCCGCATCCCCACTTCAGACCAATCGCTGCGGAACTGTCGACCATGGATGCGGCGCGATCACTGGCCGATGCGGTAGTGGCGCAGTTTGGGCGAATCGACGTCCTCGTGCATGTAGTGGGCGGCTTCGCGGGCGGCAAACCCGTGGCGGAGACCGAGGATGCGACACTCGAACGCATGCTCGATCTGAACCTGCGATCGGCGTTCAACATCTCGCGCGCCGTGATCCCGCACATGCGCCAGCAAGGCGCCGGCCGCATCGTCGCCGTGGCGAGCCGGGCCGCCGTCGAGCCCCAGGCGCTAGTGGGAGCCTACGGCGCCTCGAAAGCCGCGATGCTCGCGCTGATGCGCACCTTGGCTCTCGAGAACCAGGATCTGGGCATCACGGTCAACGTGGTTCTGCCGGGAACAATGGACACGGCTCAAAACCGCGCGGGCGATCCTAAGGCAGACTTCTCCAAATGGATCCCGCCGGCCAAGGTGGCGAGCACGATCCTGTGGTTGGCCTCCGACGGCGTCTCCCACGTGAGCGGGGCCGCGATCCCGGTCTACGGGCGAGCCTTATAGGGAGCGGCGGTCATGGCGGTCGCAGAGGTCTTCGCTGGAGCACTGGCGTTATACGCCGCCATCGGCGTGGTGTTCGCCATCCTGTTCCTGGTGGCCGGGATTCAGCGGATCGACTCGCAAGCGCGCGGCGCCGGCGCCGGCTTCCGGCTGATCATCTTTCCCGGAGTCGCCGCCCTTTGGCCGTTGCTTCTGAAGCGCTGGCTGCGCGGTCCGTTCGAACCTCCTGACGAGTCTAATCCTCACCGGAAAGCAGCTCTCATCGGAGGCTCGTGATGATCCAGCCGCTCCGAACTTGGCATCGCAGGGCGGCCTTCACACTGGCCGGACTGCTGCCCGTGGTCTTTATAAGCGGCTTGCTGGCGCGCAAGGCGCCCGCCCCCGGCAATACGACCGTCACCTGGGGTCGGAACGGGGGCGGCCAGACCCATTGGCGAGCCGCCGCTCCGGTCCGGGTCGGGAAGGCACAGGTGTCCGTCCGGCGGAGCGATGACGGGGCGTGGCTCGAGTTTCGGTCGAGCGAACTGCTCGAGCCGGACGTCCTGGTCTACTGGTCAGCCACCGTGCCGGGTGGCAACGCGCTGCCCGGCGACAGCCGGTTGCTGGGGGCGATTGCCGCGCACCGGATGCAAGTGCCGGCGGAGGGGTACGCGGTACTGTACAGCCTGGCACACCAAAACGTCATTGGCGTCATTCCTCTGAGCGAACTTCCATGAGCGTCAGCTACCGGGCTATCGGCTGGAACCGCCAGAAACGGATCTATGACACCGTCCTGGCGGGCTCGGTGCTTCTCTACCTCGCGCTGTTTGTCGGCCTGGGAACGCTGATCCATCCGCATGCGACGGCGGAGACGCTGCTCATCCGCGCCTTCGGCACAGCGGCGCTGCTGCTGCTCCACGTCGCGCTTTCGATTGGCCCGCTCTGCCGGCTAATCCCGCGGTTCCTTCCGCTGCTGTACAACCGCAGACACCTCGGCGTGACCACGTTTCTGCTGGGGCTGGCGCACGGTGGCTTCGCAATCTTCCAGTTTCACAGCCTCGGCAACGTAAATCCGCTGGTGAGCCTGCTGACCAGCAATCGCCGCTTCGACAGTCTCGCCGAGTTCCCGTTCCAGTTGCTCGGCTTTCTGGCACTGCTCATCCTCTTCCTGATGGCGGCCACCAGCCACGACTTCTGGCTGCGCAACCTGACGGCGCCTGTCTGGAAGCGGCTGCACATGCTCGTGTACATTGCATACGCCTTGCTCGTCGCCCACGTCACCCTCGGCGTCCTCCAGTCGGAGAGGAGTCCCCTGTTGGCGGTGATTCTGGGCGCGGGCATGGCCACGGTGCTGGCTCTGCACGTCCTTGCTGCGATCCGCGAGCGCCGCGTGGACACCCGGCCTTCGCAGGCGGATGAGGACGGCTTCGTTTATACCTGCGACGTTGAGCAGATTCCGGAGAAGAGAGCCATGGTGGTTTCACTCGGCGGAGAGCGGGTGGCCGTCTTCCGGTACGACGGAAAGATCTCGGCAATCTCGAACGTCTGCCAGCACCAGAACGGGCCGCTGGGCGAGGGCCGTATCCTGGACGGGTGCGTGACCTGTCCATGGCACGGCTACCAGTACCTGCCCGAATCGGGCGCCTCGCCGCCTCCGTTTACCGAAAAGGTGCCCACCTTCCGCACTCGGGTATCCGGGGGCAGGGTCTTCGTGCATCCGCAGCCGTGCGCGCCGGGCACACACATCGAGCCCGCACGTATTGACGGTAAGGCGGAGAGGGTCGGCAAATGAGCCACGATGACGAATTCTATGTCGGATACGCGCCGCATCCGCCACCCGGACTGAAGAGAATCCTGGTTCGCGTCGTGCTTGGGCTGAACGCCGTGGCTGCGCTGCTTTCCGTCCTGCTCGTGTTTGGCCAGCAGCGTTTCGCGGCGAGCGCGTTCGAGTTCCAGCAGTACCGCGATTTCCAGGGCATCCTCGAAGAAGCGCCTTACCCGGCTCTGCTGGTTCGAAGGCCGGGAGCGGCCGAGGGCATCTTCCCGTTCTCCCGCTACCTGCTGGTTGCGGTGGGCAAGCACGGTGCTTCCCAACTCGTCTCGGGGCTGGACGGGCGCAAGCTGCGCCTCAGAGGATCACTGATTTACCGGAACGGCGACACAATGATCGAGCTGGCTCCTGGCTCGGTGCCAACCCCGGAAGACGGGGGCGCGATCGCGGCAGGCGCGACGGATCTCGGCGCCGTGACCCTCTCCGGCGAGATCGTGGACAGCAAGTGCTATTTCGGCGTCATGAATCCCGGCAACGGCAAAGTGCATCGCGATTGTGCCGTGCGCTGCATCAGCGGCGGGATTCCGCCGGCCTTCATTGTCAAAGACGCCGCTGGCCAAACCAAGACACTGCTGCTGGCCGGCGCCGACGGCCGCCAGTTGGACAACGAGGTGCTCGACTTTGTCGCCGAGCCGCTTACCATCAGTGGCCAGCTCACGAAATCGGGTGAGACCTATATCCTGCGGGCCGAACCCGGGTCCTTCGTGCGGCAGGAATAAGCCCGCACCCAACCGGCATTCTCCAGGGGGACCCAATGACGCAGCCAGGCTTCGGCGCCGTTCTTCGTCAGCTCCTCCCGGTTGCGATTCCCGGGCCGGCGAGCGGCGCTCTCGAGCGCATCCTGGGGTTTCGCCAAGCGGAGGAAATCTACCAGGACCTGCTCACGAAGGTTGACGGCCGTCCCCTCCCCGAGAAGTTACTCAACCATCTCGAAGTCGCCTATCGGGTCTCCGAGCGCGATCTGGACCGCATCCCGCGCAAGGGGCCGGCAGTAGTGGTTTCGAATCACCCCTTCGGCCTGTTGGATGGAGCTATCCTGGCCTCGGTTCTGCTTCGGTTGCGCACTGACGTGAAGTTTCTTGCGAACCGGATGCTTGCGGCGATTCCCGAGATCCGCGACCTGCTCATCCCCGTCGACACGATGGCGGCGGCGGATTCCGCTCGAGTGAACGGGCGCAGGCTCAAGCAGGCATTCGATTTCTTGACCAGCGGTGGGTTGCTCGCCGTATTCCCGGCCGGCGAGGTGGCGCACTTCCAATGGAAACAGCGCGCCACGGCCGATCCCGTTTGGAAACCGGCGGTGACCAGGATCATCGCCATCGCCAGCCGGCGGGTGAAGAACCTCAGCGTCATTCCGGCGTACGTGGGCGGAAGCAACAGCCTCATCTTCCAGGCGCTCGGGCTGGTGCATCCTCGGCTGCGCACAGCCTGGCTGGTTCGTGAACTGCTCAACAAGCGTCAGCGCCATATTGAGCTGAGGATCGGCCAGCCGGTGCCGGTCGAGAGGCTGCTCGCCATTCCGAGCGATGAGGAGCGGACCGGGTACTTGCGCTGGCGCGCGCACCTGCTGGCGCACCGGAACCAGTTCAAACCGAGAAGCGGCTTACCGCTGGGAGGCCGGACGAGCACCGGAGCGATGCTTCCCATTGCCGCGCCGTTGCCCGTGGAGAGCCTCGTGCGTGAGGTGAAAGGGCTCAGCCCGCTGCTGAGGTCCGGCGAATTTGCGGTCTACCTTTCGCCGGCGGAGACAATTCCGGCTCTCCTGGAGGAGATCGGACGCCTTCGCGAACTGGCCTTCCGCGCCGCCGGCGAGGGTACGGGGAAGTCGTGCGACCTCGACTCGTTCGACAGATACTACCTTCACCTGTTCCTGTGGAATGCCGACAAGTGCGAGGTCGTAGGCGCATACCGTCTGGGACCGGTGGATCTCATCGAGCGCCAGTTCGGAGTCCGCGGCCTGTACACGGCGACGCTCTTCCGGTATGGGCCCGAGTTCCTCGACCGTCTGGGGCCTGCACTGGAGCTCGGAAGGTCTTTCATCCGGCTGGAATACCAGAGGGCGCTTGCACCGCTGCTGCTGCTTTGGAAGGGCATTGGCCGGTTCATCACGCAGAATCCGCGCTACAAGATCCTGTTCGGACCTGTCAGCATCAGCAACCAGTACCAGGCCATTTCGCGCCAGCTCATGGTGTCGTTCCTCCAGCGGCGTGAATCGCTGAGCGAGTGGGCAGCGCTGGTGTCCTCCAGAAACCCCTTCCGGCCGCGAGTGCCACTCGTACCCGAACCCGCTTCCGCTGGGCTCGATTTCGAAGATCTCTCCGCCGCCGTGGCCGACATCGAGCCCGGTCAACCGGGTGTTCCCGTTCTGCTGCGGCAATACCTCAAGCTCGGCGGCAAGCTGCTGGGCTTCAATGTGGACCCGGAGTTCGCCGGCGCCCTGGACGGGCTGATCTTGGTGGACCTGACAAGAACGGAGCCGAAATTGTTGGAGCGGTATCTGGGCCGGGCCGAGGCCGCTCAGTTTCTGGCATTCCACAGCGGCGGTTAGTACCACAGAGGAGCTTATGAACCAGACCAAACGTCGCACAATTCTGAGCTGGACCCTACGAGTCATCGCGGCGGTGATCCTGCTGCAGACCCTGTTCTTCAAGTTCACCGGCGCCGACGAGTCGGTGTATATTTTCACCACGCTGGGCATGGAACCCTGGGGCCGGATCGGCAGCGGAGCCGTGGAACTGATCGCGTCAGTGCTGCTGCTGGTGCCGCGCACAGCCGTTTATGGCGCGGTGCTGTCTCTCGGTACGATGGCCGGCGCCATCTTCTTCCACTTAACGAAGCTTGGGATCACGCTCCCCCTCGTGGACGATCGGGGGGAACTCTTCGCTCTCGCGGTCACGGTGGTCGCTTGCTCGGCCGGGGCGCTCGTCCTGCACCGCCACGAATTGCCGCTCGTCGGGCAGCGCTTGGCCGCTACTCGCGATGGGCTGCCTTCGTCGTCAGTGCAGCCGTTGTGACCGCGCCCCAGGGCACGGCTGGCTGATCAACCGGGCGTCGCGGCTCATGCGTCGGGTTGCAATGGAGTTGACCCCGGCTGGCGCTCACCTCGCGAAGCCTCGCCGCCAGTTGACCGATGTTGTGCCAGGTGGGCGCGACTGCCGTCCGGAGGATGTCGGCCGCGAGCGCGAATTCCAAACCCAGCGCGAGCCAACGGGCGAGGCTCAGCCGGAGATCATCCTTGGCCCGCTGGGGAGCATCCCTTCTTGCGAAAGCAGCGCCGACCGCAGGGTTGCTTGGCCCACGGCGAGGCCGATAACCCCTGCGGCCGCAAACTCCACCGCGATGGCGACCAACTCAACCCACAGTCTGGATTGTTGGAGCATACCTGTGCATGTTGCCTTGCTTCCTGCGCCCGCGGGCCCCGACCAGACGCATGAGTTCCGCAAGGGGCGTCGGACTCGCTCCCAGTTCCCGGTGGTTTGCCCCAATCTCAAAGGCCATGCGCCATTGCGTGAACATCACGCGATAGGCCCCGGCCAGGCTGACCGCGGGATCATAGATGTGCGTCGCCTCAGCGCCTACCCCGTTCAGCTCGAGCACTTTGAACGAGCCCTGCTGGAACTGTTGGAGAGACGGCGCTCGGACGTCGAACCGGCCGAAGAAGAAGCCTGGGTGACTCTTACCGATCCTGTCAATCGCGGCCTCCAGCGGTTCTGTGTTCAATCGGCTGCCATCCAGGAATACCGAACCGCGGCAGTGCGACCCGACTTCCGTCAGGCGCACGAGTTCACCCGGATGCGGGATGTCACGTGGGGGACGCCGCAGACGGCTCAGGTAGGCCGACGCAAGGCAAACCGCCCTGCCATCGCGCAAAATCAACTCTTCGATTGTGCTCCGGCCGTCCCCAATAACCTCGGGAAACCGCTTCTCGGTGATCGACAGGATGTGCCCGGCCGATTCACGCGGATAGCGGCAATAGAAGACGCCGAACTCGAGTCCCTCAACGTATTCCTGGACGATGGTGTCGGCCTCGGCGGCGAGCAGATAGGATTCCAGTTCGCCTTGGGAGCGAACGATGGCAACGCCCGATCCGCGCTCTCCGACATCCGGTTTGAGGGCCACCGGAAATCCGAGACCGTACCGCTGTTGAAACTCACTCGCCCTTCGAATCCGGGCCGCAGGCCCGATTGTGGCCGGGATCAGCGCAAACGCCGCCACAACGCCCGGCACTCGGTCCAGGTGTTCGAGGATTTGCGCCTTGGATTCGCCTAGGAATCCACCCGAAGGCATGCCCGGGTTGGCGGCAGTGAATACGGTCAGCGAGCGATGCTTGAACGCCAGCCAGATGAAATAAGGGATAAGTGGAAGGTAGGCCGCCCACGGCGGCCAAAATTCCCAGCGCACCTTGCGCCCGAAGAAACCGGCCAGCCTCCTGCGGAAGCGAAGGCCGGCCACAGCAGGCGCCAGCCTCCGCAAACCCACCCACAGCGCATACACCGCGACAACCGCTATCCATCCTCCGCCGCCGGCCAGCAGGGCCGTCCGCACCGCACGGCCGCCAACCACGACTGTGAACCCGACCAGCAGCGGCGTCCAAATCCCTGCCGCGAGAAGGAGGTACAGCGCAAACCGCCAGAAGTTAACCCTCAGGAGCCCCGCGGCGAAGTACGTGGGCAGCCGCAAACCCGGTGCAAAGCGGCTCAGGAAAACGACCCGGGGGCCCCTGGAAGTGAGCCATCTCGAGGCGCGCTCGAGCTGGCCCGGCGTGACGAAACGCCGGATGAGCGGAAAACGGACCGCCGGTCGGCCGAGAAACCTCCCGGCCAGGAACAACAAGAGATCCCCGAAATAGATGCCGGCCACACACGCGAGTGTCCCGCTCACAATGTCCAACCGGCCCTGGGTAACGAGCACTCCGGCGGCGATGCAGGTAAGGTCTTCGCTGACCAGAGTCGCCAGGGCTATCTGGACGAGGTGCGACATCCAAGCACAACCCTTTCCGCGGCCAGCCCGGTGCACGGAGCCGCCGGCATGTAGGACATCGTTGCCTTCGATCTCGTCACTCGCACTCGAGTGAAGCTCACGGTCTGGGCGTCGGGACGGTGCATGCAGGCCGAGTAAGCCGACGGTCCGTGGGCGTGGCTCTCATGAAAGGCGCTCAGAACGGCCGCGCTGAGTTTGCTCGAGGCGCTAACCATACGGGCGAACTCCCGGCGGCGCGAAAACACAACCCCAGCCCGGTCGAAGGAAGAGGACACCAAGGGCGCACGCGGTTCGCCGCAGATCGCCAGCTCTTCGCCGCTCCACTCGAGAGTCACCGCAGGGACACGAGTGTCGAAGACCGCCAGAGTGAAGGGTGCAAACTCCGACAGATCGCGGCGCCGGAGGCGCTCGCAGACCTCGCCCTGGCACGTCGCACTTAACAGCTCCAGGGCCAGAACACCCCGGCTGGTGTGGGGAACCGCTCCGATCCCGGGCGGTCCGTTTAGCAGGGTGAGCGCCACACCGAACTCATTGACGCCGATCCATGTCCCGCCGGCCTCACCATCGATGGGAGCCATGAACCGGATTCCGCCCAGGACGTGCACGCGCGGACCGAGCGCGGGCGCACGATCTAGATTCTCATCACGATTGCAGAGGAGCTCGTAGCCCTCGGCTTCGTACAGCCAACTCACTGTGCACACCGGGCTGCCTCCGCGAGATGTCTCAGGGTGGAGGGCGCCATCCCGAAATCAGGATCGACCCGGATGCCGAGCGTTCGCAGAACCAGCGCCATCAGCGCGAAGTGATGGACGGTGTGACTGGTCAGGACTTGCAGCTCGCGGCCGACCGAGGAATTCAGGAGGCACTCGCCATCCTCCATACGAACACGGACCGCCATATTGTCGCGGAAGGCGCCGCTGAGAAGCCGCTGACCAACCGAGTGCGTCTTCGCGAAGGCGGCCGTTCGGTCCGTTTCGACAGCAAGATCTCTCTTGCGCGCGTCGTAGTCGATCGAGCCCGATCCGACGCCGTCGAGGAAGCACTCGTAGAACTCGAGGATGTGGCGCAGGTGTCCGCCCACGCGATGCGGAGCGATCGCCGGAGGCGAGCCGGCGTACTCCTCCCGGCCGATCTCTTCCAGCAATGACTCCGCTTGGCGGAGCAGCCGCACGCTCGTGTCCACCAAAAGACTGCAAGCTTGTGTCGCAGGCATATATCGGCTCATATACTCATATATCCGGCAACGCGCCCTGGTTATTCCCGAGCCTGCGGGAATACCGACCCGGCTGCCGGGCATTACAGGTGCGAATGGACACTTCGGCGGCCAGCGCGCAACAGACGACCGGGTCCGGCGGGTGGGTTGACGCGTTGGCGGCGCACTGGCCCGAGTACCTCATGGAAGCGGCGGAACTTGGCCTGTTCATGATCTCGGCCTGCGTTTTCACCGTGTTGCTGGAACACCCATCGTCGCCTCTGCGGCAGGCGATCGACAGCGCCTTCCTGCGCCGATTCCTCACTGGACTCGCGATGGGCGGCACACTGATCGGGCTCGTGCACTCCCCGTGGGGGAAGCGATCCGGCGCGCATCTGAACCCGTCCGTGACACTGACATTCTTGTCCCTGGGAAAGATCGAGCGCTGCGACGCGCTCTTCTATGTGGGCGCGCAGTTCGCCGGAGGCTTTCTGGGAGTCTTCGTCTCCGCGCTGCTGATCGGTGTTCCGCTGAGCCATGCATCGGTCAACTACGTCGTGACCGTGCCTGGTCCGGCCGGTGCCGTCCTCGCATTCTGGGCGGAGTTGCTGATCTCCTCTGTGATGATGTCGATGGTCCTGTTCGTTTCGAACACCAAGGGCCTGTCGCGGTTTACGGGCGTCTTCGCCGGACTCCTCCTGGCTGCCTTTATCACTTTCGAGGCGCCGCTCTCCGGAGTGAGCCTTAACCCGGCGCGCACTCTCGGCTCGGCGGTTCCCGCCGGCCTGTGGACCGCCCTTTGGGTTTACTTCACCGCGCCTCCGCTCGGGATGATCCTGGCCGGCCTCATCTACCGGTTTCGACGCGGTGCCCACGCCGTCTTCTGCGCCAAGCTGCATCACCACAACCGCGAGCGTTGCATCTTCCGCTGCAACTACGGTGCCATGTGACCCGCGATCCCTTGGGAAGGGATGGAATATGCCGTTGCACAACCACTACGACGTGATCATCATCGGGAGCGGCGCCGGCGGCGGAACGCTGGCGTACAAGCTGGCGCCGGCCGGCAAGCGAATCCTGCTGCTCGAACGCGGCGACTACGTTCCGCGCGAGAAAGACAACTGGAGTCCTCGCAGCGTGAACCTCGAGGGCAAGTACCAGACCAAGGAAACCTGGAAAGACCGCGACGGCAGAGAGCTGCACCCCCACACCAACTACTGGGTGGGCGGCAACACAAAGTTCTACGGGGCGGCGCTCTTCCGCCTCCGCAAGGAGGACTTCGGCGAGCTGCGCCATCATGGCGGCATCTCTCCGGACTGGCCCATCTCTTACGACGACCTGGAACCCTACTACACCGAAGCCGAGCGACTGTATCACGTTCACGGCCGGCGCGGTGAGGATCCGACTGAACCCCCGGCGAGCGCGCCTTATCCGCATCCGCCCGTCAGCCACGAACCGCGGCTCGAGCAGCTCAGCGAGGATTTCGCCCGCAGCGGCGCCACTCCGTTCCATACGCCGCTGGGGGTAATGCTCGACGAAGCGAATCCGCGCACCAGCCGTTGCATTCGCTGCAACACCTGCGATGGCTTCCCTTGTCTGGTCCAGGCCAAGTCCGACGCACAGGTCGTGGCTGTCGACCCGGCGCTGGCTCATCCCAACGTCACGTTGCTGACGAACTCTTTCGCTGAGCGGCTCGAAACCAGCCCGTCCGGCCGGGAAGTGACCAAGGTGATCGTGAAGCAGAACGGCGCCCGGGCGGAGTTCTCGGCGGACATCGTGGCCGTCTCCTGCGGCGCCATCAACTCCGCCGCGCTCCTGCTGCGCTCGGCCAACGACCGGCACCCCGAAGGGCTGGCGAACTCCTCCGGGGTGGTCGGCCGTCATTACATGGGGCACGTCAACTCAGTTCTCATGGCGATCTCCAAGTGCCCCAACCCGACGATCTTTCAAAAGACGCTCTCGCTGAATGACTTCTACTTCGGTTCGAAAGACTGGCCGTATCCCATGGGCCACATCTCGTTCGTCGGCAAGCTGGATGGCGAGACCCTCAAGGCGGGCGCGCCGGCGATCACCCCTGGTTTCACCCTCGAGCTGATGGCGGCTCACTCGCTCGATTTCTGGCTCACCTCCGAGGACCTGCCGGATGCGGACAACCGCGTGACCCTGGATCGCGATGGGAACATCGTCCTGGCCTACAAACCCAACAACGAAGAGGGCCACAAACGGCTGATTGCGAAGCTTAAGGATCTCATGAACCAGCAGCGCGCCTGCCAGGTCCACGGGCATGAATGCCATCAGGGCCTGTTCGCACGCAGTCTCTACCTCGGGCAGCGTATCCCGCTGGCCGGAGTCGCCCACCAGAACGGCACCATCCGATTCGGTAGCGATCCCAAGACCTCGGCTTTGGACGCGGCCTGCAAGGCGCACGACCTGGACAACCTCTATGTTGTCGACGCCAGCTTTTTCCCGTCCT
>Ga0233417_10000352_pt1 | contig 13621 bp, 10 predicted proteins | sample Sed_MG_FD_189023 | JGI IMG/M metagenome (GOLD analysis project Ga0233417, IMG submission 189023) | Sediment microbial communities from Lake Towuti, South Sulawesi, Indonesia - Sediment_Towuti_2014_0.5_MG | ecosystem: Environmental > Aquatic > Freshwater > Lake > Sediment | place: Indonesia... | reverse complement strand
CGCCCTCGCCAGGTAGTCTTGAGCGCACCCGGACAGCTTTGACAGGCAGCTTGGCGACCGGGTTACCAAACGCCTAAAGAGCCCGAGGGCCTCCCGGCTCCCGACCCTTTAGGCGGGAGCCGGTTCCGTGAGCGAGACGAGAGAACAGCTGAGAACACTCCTCGCCGAGAGGATCCTGGTCCTGGACGGGTCCTGGGGAGTGCTCATCCACCGCCGCGGGCTGTCGGAGGAGGAGTACCGCGGCGACCAGTTCGGGAACCACGGCCGTGACGTCCGCGGAGACCCGGATCTGCTGAACGTCACGCAGCCGCACGTCGTGGCCGAGATCCACGACGCCTACTTCGCGGCCGGCGCCGACATCGCGACCACGAACACGTTCACGGCCACCCGGATCGGCCAGGCCGACTACGGGCTCGAGGACGCCGCCGCCGAGATGTCCCTCGCGGGCGCACGGCTGGCTCGCGCCGCAGCCGACGCGTGGACGGCGAGTACGCCCGAGAAGCCCCGCTTCGTCGCCGGCTCGGTCGGCCCGCTGAACGTCACGCTCTCGCTCTCGCCGCGCGTGGACGACGCCGCGTACCGGGCGGTCACCTTCGACCAGGTGCGCGACGCGTACGCGGAGCAGGTGGCCGCGCTCGCGGAGGGTGGCGTGGACCTCCTCCTGATCGAGACCGTCTTCGACACCCTGAACGCGAAGGCGGCGATCGTCGCCGCGCGGGACGCGGCACCGGACCTTCCGCTCTGGCTCTCCTTCACGGCCGTGGACCGAAGCGGCCGGAACCTCTCGGGGCAGACCGCCGACGCCTTCTGGATCTCGGTCGAGCATGCGGATCCGTTCCTCGTCGGCGTCAACTGCTCGCTCGGCGCGACCGAGATGCGCCCCTTCCTGGAGCTGCTTGCGAACGTCGCCTCGACGTACGTCTCCTGTCATCCGAACGCCGGCCTCCCGAACGCGCTCGGGCTCCACGACGAGCAGCCCGGCGACACGAGCCGCTTCCTGCGGGCCTTCGCCGAGGACGGGCTCGTCAACGTCGTCGGCGGCTGCTGCGGGACGACTCCCGAGCACGTGCGCGAGATCTCCCGGGCGGTGGCGGGGCTGCCGCCGCGGCGGGTCCCCGAGCCGTCGCCCCTGCCCCGCTTCTCCGGGCTGGAGCCGTTCGTGATCCGGCCCGACACGGGCTTCGTCGTCGTGGGCGAGCGCACGAACGTCACCGGCTCTGCCCGCTTCCGCAGGCTGATCGAGGCGGGGGACTTCCAGGGCGCCGTCGAGGTGGCGCTCGAGCAGGTGCGAGGCGGCGCGAACCTCCTCGACGTCAACATGGACGCCGACCTGCTCGACGCCGAGCAGGCGATTACCACGTACCTCAACCTGCTCGCGACCGAGCCGGAGGCGGCGCGGCTGCCGATGATGGTCGACAGCTCGCGCTTCACCGCGCTCGAGGCCGGGCTCGAGTGCCTGCAGGGGAAGGGGATCGTGAACTCGATCTCGCTGAAGGAGGGCGAGGAGGCCTTCCTCGAGCAGGCGCGCACGATCCGCCGCCACGGGGCGGGGGTGGTCGTCATGGCCTTCGACGAGCGGGGGCAGGCGGAGACGGCCGAGCGGAAGGTCGAGATCCTCGGCCGCGCGTACGACCTGCTCTGGCAGGAGGCCGGCTTCCCGCCCGAGGACGTGATCCTCGACCCCAACGTGCTCGCGGTGGCCACCGGAATCGAGGAGCACGCGGGGTTCGCGAAGTCGTTCATCGAGGCCGTCGCGCTGCTGAAGGAGCGCTGCCCGGGGGCCCTCGTGTCCGGCGGGATCTCCAACCTCTCGTTCGCCTTCCGCGGGAACGACGCCGTGCGCGAGGCGATGCACGCCGCCTTCCTCTACCACGCGATCCGGGCCGGGCTCGACATGGGGATCGTCAACGCGGGGCAGCTCGCCGTGTACGAGGACATCGAGCCCGAGCTCCTCGAGCGGGTCGAGGACGTTCTCTTCGACCGCCGCCCTGACGCGACCGAGCGACTCGTCGAATATGCGGCCACCGTCACCGGCGGGGCGACACAGCGCGAGCGCGACCTCTCGTGGCGCGACGCGCCTGTGGGCGAGCGTCTCGCGTACGCGCTCGTGCACGGGATCGTCGACTTCATCGAGGAGGACGCCGAGGAGGCGCGCCGTGAGGCCGAGCGGCCGCTGGACGTGATCGAGGGCCCGCTCATGGACGGGATGCGGATCGTCGGCGACCTCTTCGGCGACGGGAAGATGTTCCTGCCGCAGGTGGTGAAGAGCGCACGGGCGATGAAGCGTGCCGTCGCGTACCTGGAGCCCTTCATGGAGGAAGAGCAGACCGAGCGCCAGGCGGTCGCGCGAATCGTGCTCGCGACCGTGAAGGGCGACGTGCACGACATCGGCAAGAACATCGTCGGGGTCGTCCTCGGCTGCAACGGGTACGAGGTGATCGACCTCGGGGTGATGGCGCCCGCCGACCGGATTCTCGACACCGCGGTCGAGCAGGACTGCGACGTCGTGGGGCTCTCCGGGCTCATCACCCCCTCTCTGGACGAGATGGTGCACGTGGCCCGGGAGATGGAGCGCCGCGGTTTCGAGCTGCCGCTCCTGATCGGCGGGGCGACGACGTCGAAGCAGCACACGGCCGTCCGCATCGCCCCCGAGTACAGCGCGCCGACGGTGCACGTGCTCGACGCCTCGCGCGTCGTTGGCGTCGTCGCGGACCTCCTCGACGGCGATCGGCGCGCCCGTCTCGACGAGGCCAACCGGGCGGACCAGGAGCGCCTCCGCGCTCTGCACGAGGAGCGCGGTCGCAAGCCGCTCCTCCCGCTCGAGCGCGCGCGGGCGAACCGGACGCCCATCGTCTGGCAGGAGGAGGACCTGGCGGTGCCCGCGTTCACCGGCAGCCGCGTGGTGGAACCGGACGTGAACACGCTGCGCAGGTACGTGGACTGGACCTTCTTCTTCCACGCCTGGGAGCTGAAGGGCCGCTTCCCGGCCATCCTCGACGACCCGCGGAAGGGTGAGACGGCGCGGGAGCTCTTCCGCGCCGCGAACGAGCTCCTGGACGAGATCGCGGCGGAAGGGACGCTGCAACCGCGTGGCGTGTACGGCTTCTGGCCCGCGCGGGCCGAAGGCGACGACGTCGTGGTCGACGGGATTCTCCGCGCAGGACCGGCGGCGGAAGCGGGGGTCCCGGTCGCGCAACAAGCTCGGGGCGTGCGGTTCCCCATGCTCCGCCAGCAGGGCGACCACGGCGACTCGCGCCCCAACCGCTCGCTCGCCGACTACGTGGCTCCCGCCGGAACCGAGCTCGTCGACTTCGTCGGCGCCTTCGCAGTCGCCATCCACGGCGGGGAGACGTTCGCCGAGCGTCTTTCGGCCGAGCTCGACGACTACCAGGCGATCACCGTGCGCGCGCTCGCCGACCGGCTCGCGGAGGCCTTCGCCGAGTGGCTCCACGAGACCGTGCGCCGCGAGTGGTACGCGCCGGCTGAGCAGCTTCAGAACGACGAGCTCATCGCGGAGCGCTACCGGGGCATCCGGCCCGCCTTCGGGTATCCGGCGTGCCCCGATCACTCGGAGAAGCGCGCGCTGCTCTCGCTGCTCGAGGCCGAGCGGGCAGGTATCGAGCTCACCGAGTCGTGCGCGACGACGCCGCCGGCGAGCGTCAGCGGCCTCTACCTGGGCCATCCGCAAGCTCGCTACTTCTCGGTGGGCAGGATCGGGCGGGACCAGGTCTCCGACTACGCGCGGCGGAAGGGAGTCGCCGTCGAGGAGGCCGAGCGCTGGCTCCGCCCGAATCTCGCGTACGAGCCTGACGGGCGGTAACGGACCGAAAGCGCGACCGGGCCGGCGGCGAGTCCTGCGGCCCGTGGCCTTTCCGGACACGACTCGAGGGGCCGTAGAGAGAAGTCGCGCGAGGTGCTAGCGTCACTTTCAGCCGTGCAGACTTCTCGCCGACTCGGCCTCGTGCGCCGCTCGCCCGAGTTCGGGCTGCTTTTCCTCGCCACCGCGGGGTCGGCCTTCGGCACCTACCTCGCGGCGATCGCGCTGACGGTCCAGGTCTACGACGAGACCGGGTCCGGGGTCTGGGTCGCAGCGCTCCTGATCGCCGACTTCGCGCCGATCGTCGTGATCGGCCTCCTCTTCGGGCCGCTCGTCGACCGCCTCTCCCGCCGCCGGCTGATGGTCCTCGCGGACCTCGCTCGTGCCGGCCTCTTCGTCGGGCTGATGTTCGTCGACAGCCCGGCGGCGATCGTCGCGCTCGCCGCGCTGGTCGGGGTCGCCACCGGCTTCTTCCGCCCCGCGGCCTACGCCGGCCTTCCGAACCTCGTCCGCGACGACGAGCTCACGAACGCGAACTCGCTCCTCCAGACGGTCGAGACGCTCGCCTGGATGATCGGCCCGGTCGCCGGCGGTCTGATGCTGACCGCGTGGGGACCTGCAGTGCCCTACGCGGTCAACGCGGTCACGTTCCTCGTCTCGGCGCTCCTCATCCTCCGGATCCCCGAGGCGAAGCTCCGCTCCGGGGAGTCGGTCACGGCCGGGCACTGGCGGGACGTCGCCGACGGCATCCGGCTCGTAGTCACGTCGCTGCCGCTCCGCTCGGTCCTCGTCGTCTGGAACGTCGTCCTTCTCGGGATCGCCGCGATCAACGTGGCAGAGGTCGTGTTCGCCAAGGACACGCTCGACGCGGGCGACATCGGGTTCGGCCTCATCGTGGGCGCGAGCGGAGTCGGCCTCGCGATCGGCAGCTACCTCGCGGCGCCCTCCATCGGCCGGATCGGGCTCCGCGCCCACTACGTGCTGGCGATCGCGCTCATGGGCGTCGGGTGGGGAGGGGCGGCGCTCTCGCCGACGATCTACGCCGTCCTCCCCTTCGTCGTCGTCGCGACGATCGGGAACGGAGGCGCGATCGTCGCGAACCAGCTCTTCGTCCAGCGTGGTGCGCCCGACCGCTACCGGGGCCGCGCGCTCGCGACGATCATGAGCACGAACTACGCGGTCCTCGGCGTCGCCATGGCCATCGCCGGGCTGCTCACGAACGAGTTCGGCGCCCGCTCCGTCTGGCTCGGGGCGTCGCTCGTCTACCTGTTCGCCGCGGCGACTGCGCTTGCGATGACCCGCTGGCTTGCGTCCTCCCGCGACGAGCACGCGCTCGAGGCTCACGGCGAGGCCGCAGCAGCGGCCCTCGCTCGCAACGGTGACGGCGCGACCGGTGAGCCCGAGCCGGTCCGCGGGCACGACGGACAGCCGGCTTCCACCTCCGGGCTCGAGCGCATCGCGAGCCTGCTGGAGGAGATCGACCACACGCGGGAGCTCGAGACGGGGCGACCCTAGATAGCGCGGCGGTCGCCGGTTCCCGGCCGCCGCGTAGAGTGGCGCATCGTGGCGCGGAGGCAGTGGCGGCTCGAGGAGCTGGTCGAGGGCGTGCGCGGCGGCGAGAGCCGGGCGCTCGCGCGGGCGATCTCGCTGGTGGAGAACGGGGACCCGCTTGCGTACCCACTCGTCCGCGAGCTCTACCCGGAGACCGGCGCAGCGTCTGTCGTCGGCGTCACGGGGCCTCCCGGGGTCGGGAAGTCATCGCTCGTCGGCGCGCTCGTCGCGCTCCTGCGCAAGCAGGATCGACGGATCGGCGTCGTGTCGGTCGACCCGTCCAGCCCGTTCTCGCGCGGCGCGCTGCTCGGCGACCGCATCCGCCTTGCCGACCACTTCACCGACCCGGGTGTCTTCATCCGCTCGATGGGGACGAGGGGGCACTCGGGCGGGCTCGCCGAGACCACCCTCCAGGCCGTGCTCCTGCTGGACGCGGCCGGGAAGGACGTGATCTTCGTCGAGACCGTGGGCGCAGGTCAGAGCGAGGTCGAGGTCACGGGCATCGCGGACACCGTCCTCCTCGTGCTCATGCCCGGCTCGGGCGACTCGGTGCAGGCGCTCAAGGCGGGGATCATGGAGATCCCGGACGTGATCGCGATCAACAAGTCCGACCACCCGACCGCGAAGACGATGCTGAGCGAGGTGCGCTCGATCGTGCGCCTCGCAGAGCCGGAGCGCCGGCCGCCGATCGTGCTGACCGATGCGCTGCGGGGAGAAGGCGTTCCCGAGCTCTGGGAGCTCGTGGAGGGGCACCGGCGGGCGCTCGGCCAGGACGGGGGGCTCGAGGAGCGGCGCAGGCGGAACCTCGCACGCGAGGTTTTCGCGGTCGCGTCCAGCCGGGCCAAGTCGCATCTCGAGGAGGCGGTCGGGGACGACCCGGAGCTTCAACGCCTCCTCGCGCACGTCCAGGCGCGCGAGCTGGACCCGCTCACCGCCGTGCGGGAGATCATGGAGAAGGTGTTCAGGGTTGACGCCGACGATCGCTGACATCGAGCGCGCACGTGAGCGGCTGGCCGGCGTGGCCAGGGAGACGCCGCTCTACCCGTCGGAGACGTTCACGCGCCTTTCCGGCCGGCCGGCGCTGCTGAAGGCCGAGAACCTCCAGCGGACGGGCTCGTTCAAGATCCGGGGCGCCTACAACACGATCTCGACGCTCGGTGAGGCGGAGCGGGCCGCGGGCGTGGTCGCCGCGAGCGCCGGCAACCACGGCCAGGCCGTCGCGTGGGCGGCCCGGGAGGCGGGCATCCGGGCGACGATCTTCATGCCACAGGACGCGCCCATGGCGAAGGTGGAGGCGACGCGCTCGTACGGCGGCCACGTCGAGCTCGCCGGGGAGGGCTTCGAGGGCGCCGTGGCCGCCGCGCTCGCCCACGTCGAGCGAACCGGCGCGACCCTCGTCCACGCCTTCGAGGACCCCCGCGTGATCGCGGGCCAGGGAACGATCGGGCTGGAGCTCGCGGAGCAGGCGCCCGAGGCCGGGACCGTCCTCGTCCCCATCGGCGGCGGCGGACTCCTCGCGGGCATCGCGCTCGCGCTCCGCGACCGCGTGCCAGGACAGCGCATCGTCGGCGTCGTCTGCCAGCAGGGTTTGACGATCGCGGACGGCATCTCCGTGAAGCACCGCGGCGAGCTCGCGGGCGAGATTCTGGAGCGCACGATCGACGAGACGGTCGAGGTCTCGGACGAGGAGATCTCGGAGGCGCTCGTCCTCTGCCTGGAGCGGAAGAAGCTCCTCGTCGAAGGTGCAGGCGCGGTCGGGATCGCGGCCCTGCTCGCGGGCCGCGCCGGAGGCGACGGGCCGGTCGCCATCGTGCTCTCGGGCGGGAACATCGACGCGACGACGCTCATTTCCGTCGTGCGGCACGGCCTTACCCGCTCCGGCCGCTTCCTCGCCGTTCGCATGCTGATCCCCGACCGGCCCGGCGAGCTGCGCAACGTGCTCGAGGTCGTGGCCGAGCGGCGTGGGAACGTCGTGAGCGTCGACCACCGCCGCGAGGGGACGACGATGACCGCGCTGCAGACCGAGGTCGAGATCGTCGTGTCCACACGCGACGAGGAGCACTGCACAGAGCTGCTCGCCGCGCTCGAGTCGGCGGGCTACTCGCTGGAGCGCCTCGGCCCGCCCACGTAGCCGCGCAGAGTGCCTCGCACTCTGAGGATCCCTCACAGGCTTGCCGGTGGGAGCACGGCCGGCGAGCGGCGTCAGCTTGCTGGCGCGTCTGGGGCGTCGCTGACAAAGGGGGCGAGGCCGAGGGCCGAAGGGCAGTACACCAGGTACGACCGAGGGCCCGAGGCCGACGCACCCCGCCGTCAGCGGCGTCAGCGCGGCCCGGAGGCCGGCTCCGCCGGCCGGGAGGGACACGCGGCCAGGCGCGTCAGGAGCCGCAGCGGCGGAACTCGACGAGTGGTCTCCCGGCCGCCTGCCAGTCGTCGATGCCGCCGGGTGAGACCGCCCGCGCGTCGAAGCCGCGCGCCGCCAGGATGCTCGCGGCGATGGCGGCCCTGGGGCCGGACTCGCAGATCGTCACGACCGGCCGGTCCCGCGGGAGGTCGTTCCCGCCGCGGGCCAGCATCCAGTAGGGGACGTTGTGGCTCCCCGGGATGTAGCCCGCGTCGCGCTCGTCCTTCTCGCGGACGTCGACGAGCTCCGCGCCGTCGGCGAGGAGGGCGTCCAGCTCGACGATGGGCACGAGCTCGAGCGTTGCACTGCCTCCGTCGAGGACGTAGCCCGCGAGCTCGAGGAACCCGACCGAGCGAAGGCCGCGCGTCGCCTCCGTGACCTCGGCCGCGTCAGCGGCGGCGACGACCAGAGGCCGGTCGGGGTCGAGCACGAACGCTGCCTTCGTCGAGAAGCGCGTGCCGGAGACCGGGACGCTGACCGCGCCCGGGAGATGCCCGCGCGCGAAGTCCTCGACGCGCCGGACGTCAAGCACCTGAGCGTCCACCGGCGTTGCCGGCAGCTTCTCGGGATCGGGCCTGGCGCCGACGAAGGGGCCGCGGTTCAGCTCCACGATCCGCTCCATGTTCGGAGGCCGAGGCGCGGCGATCCCGGCCGAGTCGGCGACGAACGCGGCCACCTCCGAGAACGCGAGCGCGGGATTGAAGCGGCGCTCGAAGCCGATGGTCGTCGACGCCTTGGAGCTCATCGCCTTGCCGCAGAGCGAGCCGGCGACGTGTCCGGGAAACACTTCGACTCCGTCCTCGAGCTCCAGCAGCCTCCGCAGCGAGTGGAAGAGGCCCTCCGCGCCCTCCCGCGCCTCGACTGCGAGATCGGGCCTGGCCGCGTCCCCGACGAAGAGCGAGTCCCCGGTCAGGACGAGCCACGGCTCGTCGGCCCGGGAGCGGTCGATCACCGCGAGGCAGCAGTGCTCCGGGCGGTGGCCGGGAGTGTGGACGCAGCGCAGGACGACGTCGCCCAGCTCGATCTCGTCACCGTCGTCCATCGGATCGTTCGGGTACCCGACGGCGGCCACCGGGTGGATCGAGACCGGCAGCCCGCGCTCGAGCGCCATCCGTCCGTGCCCGGAGACGTGGTCGGCGTGCGTGTGGGTCTCGACGACGCGGACGAGCCTGACCGCCCGCCGCTCGGCCTCCTCGAGGTACTGCTCGATCGCGAAGGCCGGATCGACGACGACCGCGGATCCCGTGCCCTCGTCGCCGACGAGGTACGACGCGCAACCGAGCGCGTCGTCCACGAACTGCGTGAAGATCACGACGGACGACCGTAGCAGGGCGTCCCGCTATCGCTCTTGAAGTGCCCTCGTGCGCCGGCGGCGCCAGGCGAGGGCGGCAACGCCCCCGACCGCCAGGAGGCCGGCGAGGCCGGCGGTGAGCGCCCAGCCGAGGCTCCGTGACGGCGAGCTCGCGGCCGCGGGCAGGATCGTGACCCGCACCGGCCACCTGACGACCTCGCCGCCGGGGTAGCCCTGGACGGCTTCCAGCTCCACCAGCCCGGGCTCCGCCAAAACCTCCAGCTCGAGCTCGAACGTGGCCTCGTCGCCTGGGGCAAGGCTCCCTCCCGTCCACGTCGCGGCCGCCCCCTCCACCCCGGCGACCCAACCGGGCGCCGGGTGCGCGCGGACGATCTCGAGCCCTCCGGGGACGGTCACCGAGAACGAGGTCATCTCCTCGTCCCGCTCGTTGGGGCCGGAGAGCGCGAGCGTCGCGGACTCGCCCGTCGAGAGGAACGTGGGCCCGGGGACGACGTGCGCGGAGGCCGCGCTGGCGAGGAGAAGCGCGCTACAGGCCGAGATGGCGAGCGATGACCATCCGCTGCACCTCATTCGTGCCCTCGCCGATCTCGAGGATCTTCTGGTCGCGGTAGAGGCGCGAGATCGCCGCCTCCTCCATGTAGCCGAAGCCGCCGTGCATCTGCAGCGCTGCGCTCGCCACGCGATGCGAGAGCTCGCCGGTGAAGAGCTTGGCAATCGCGGCCTCGCGCGCGAACGGCCGTCCCTCGTCCTTGAGCCAGGCGGCCCGTAACACGAGCGCGCGCCCGGCCTCGATCTCCGTCGCCATGTCCGCGAGCCTGAACCGGATCGCCTGGAACTCCGCGATAGGACGTCCGAACTGCTCGCGCTCCTTCGCGTACGCGTAGGCAAGGTCGTACGCGCCCTGCGCGAGGCCGACCCCCATCGCGGCGACCGAGATGCGGCCGCCGTCGAGGATCTCGAGGAACTGGCGGAAGCCGGCCCCGCGCCCGCCCAGGAGGTTCTCCTCCGGCACGGAGCAGTCCTCGAAGGAAAGCTCCCGCGTGTCGGAGGCCCGCCAGCCGAGCTTGTGCATCGGAGCCGAGATCACGTACCCGGGCGTGCCGTTCTCGACGACGACGTTCGAGATCTCGTCGTCGCGGGTGCGCGCCGTGATCGTCACGCCCCAGGTGATGTCGGTCCCGGCGTTGGTGATGAACAGCTTCGAGCCGTTCACGATCCAAGAGCCGTCGCGGAGCTCGGCCGTGGTGCGAGTGTTGCCGGCGTCCGAGCCGGCGTCCGGCTCCGTCAGCCCGAAGGCGGCGAGCCTTCGGCCGGACGCTAGGTCGGGCAGCCAGCGGGCCTTCTGCTCGTCGCTCCCGAAGAGGAGGATCGGCATCGTGCCGAGCGACGTGTGCGCGGCGACGGTGATCGCGACCGAGGAGTCGATGCGCGCCAGCTCCTCGATCGCGACGGCATACGAGACGGTGTCTGCGCCCGCCCCGCCGTGCTCCTCGGGGACGGGGATGCCCATCAGCCCGAGCTCGGCCAGCTCGGCGACGAGATCGTACGGGAACCGGCCCGTGAGATCGAGCTCCGCGGCGACGGGCTGCACGCGCTCCCGGGCGAAGGTGCGGACGGTGTCGCGGATCAGCTCCTGCTCGGGGGTGAGGTCGAGGTCCACGGGCCGCCGCGGATCGTAGCCGCGCGATAGGCTCCGCCCCACCGCCAACGAGGAGGAGAGATCCAGATCATGGGCGCCGTGCAGGAGTTCTTCGAGGGTCTGCCTGGCCGGGTGAGCAGCGACCGGATCCAGGGGATGAGCAACACCTACGCGTTCGAGATCGACGGCGCGGGAGCGTGGACCGTGACCGTCGCCGACGGGGCGATCGCGGTGACGGAGGGCACGGGCGATGCGGACTGCACGTTCTCGGCGAGCGAGGAGACCTTCGAGAAGATCGTCACCGGCGAGCAGAACGCGACGACTGCCTACATGACCGGGAAGCTCAAGATCAAGGGCGACATGGGCGCGGCCATGAAGCTCCAGAAGCTCTTCTGAGGGGCGGGCCGATCCACTCCCAGAGCTCGGTTCGGGCGATCGTGGCCGTACGGCTTCTCGTCCTCTGGGGGATCAACACCCTCGCCCTGATCGTCGTCGACTGGCTCTTCGACGGCGTGACGATCGAGGGCTGGCTCTCGCTTCTTCTCGGTTCCGCGGTCCTGACGATCGGGAACGCGATCGTCAAGCCTATCCTCGCGATCCTCACGTTCCCGCTCATCATCGTCACGTTCGGGCTCGCCTACTTCGCGATCAACGTCCTCATGCTCGCGCTCGCCGAGTGGATCGCGCCCGACTTCTCGATCGACGGGTTCTGGACGTACGTCGGCGCGACGATCGTGATCTGGCTCGTGAACGTAACCGTCGGCTGGTTCCTCGACCGCGTGCGGGGGCAGGTCTAGCGTGACCTGGTACGAGCTCTGGCTCTTCCTGCACATCTCTGGGGCGATCCTCTGGGCGGGAGGCGCCGTCGTCGTGCAGGCGTTCGGCATCCTCACGCAGCGTGCGGCTGATCCCGCGCAGGCTGCGGCGTTCGGGCGCAACGCGGCCTGGGTCGGGTCGAGGATCTTCATGCCCTCGTCCGGACTCGTCCTCGTCACGGGCATCCTGCTCACCGAGGACGGGAGCTGGCCCTGGGACGAGCCGTTCATCGTGCTCGGGCTCCTCGGGTGGGTGGCCGTCGCCGCGACGGGGTTCGGCTACATCACCCCGCGGATGAAGGCGCTGAGCCTGCAGATGACCCAGGAGGGGCCGAGCCCCGAGCTCCTGGGACAGGTTCGCAGGCTCGTCCTGCTCGCCCGCCTCCTGGTGGTCGTGCTGTTCGTGATCGTGTTCGTGATGGTCGTCAAGCTCGGAACCTGAGGGGACGGGCGCAGTAGCCTCCACCTAGCTCTCCAGCTCGACCAGAACCGTGCCTCCGGCGACCTGGTCGCCGGGCGCGACGTGGACGGCGGTCACCGTGCCGTCGAACGGGGAGTGCACCGGGATCTCCATCTTCATCGCCTCGAGCACGACCAGCGGCCGGCGGGCCTGGACGGCGTCGCCCGGGGCGACCTCCACGCCGATCACGGTGCCCGGCATCGGCGCCGTGACCGTGCTCTCGGCGTGCGCCGCCGCGGGCCGGTGCGACTCGAGGTCGACGTCCGGCGGCGAGGCCGGGGGCGGTGCGGGGAGGTTGAGCCGCCAGGGGACGCGCCAGGGCGCCGCGGTGAGGGTGACGGGGGCCGGCGAGAGGGGCGGGTGCTCCACGAGGAAGGCCGTTGTCGCCTCTCCCGCTCGGACGACCGGGTGGCGGACGAGCCAGCGGAGGAAGGGGAGGTTCGTGGTCATGCCCTCGACCGCTGTCTCGTCGAGGCGCTCGCCGAGGAGATCCAGCGCCTCGCCCCGGTCGCGCCCGTGGGCAATCAGCTTCGCGAGCAGCGGGTCGTAGGCGAGACCGATGTCGTCACCCTCCTCGACGCCTGCGTCGACGCGAACGCCGCTCGGCAGCCGCAATCGCTCGATCCGGCCGGTCTGCGGGAGAAACGTGCGCGGATCCTCCGCGTAGAGCCGCACCTCGACGGCGTGGCCGCGAGGCTCCGATCGAGCCACGAGCTCCTCTCCGGCGGCGATGCGCAGCTGCTCGGCGATCAAGTCGAGACCGCTGACGGCCTCGGTGACGGGGTGCTCGACCTGGATCCGGCCGTTCAGCTCGAGGAAGAAGAACCCGTCGCCGTCGACGACGAACTCGACCGTGCCCGCGCTCCGGTAGCCGATCGCGTGGCCGAAGGCGACGGCGGCCTCGTGCATCGCCTCGCGGAGCTCGGCGCCGAGCCTCGGCGCCGGCGACTCCTCGAGCACCTTCTGGTGCCGGCGCTGGACCGAGCAGTCGCGCTCCCCGAGCGCGACCACCCTACCGTGCCCATCGGCGAGGAGCTGGACCTCGACGTGCCTCGGCCGCTCGAGGTAGCGCTCGCAGTAGAGGGTGCCGTCCCCGAACGCGCCTTTCGCCTCCCGTTCGGCGGCGGCAAGCGCCTCTTCGAGGTCGTCGCGCGAGCGAACGACCCGCATTCCGCGTCCGCCTCCGCCCGCCGCGGCCTTGACGACGAGCGGGAAGCCGACGTCCTCGGGCGAGCCCTCGGAGAGCACGGGAACGCCCGCCTCTCGTGCGACCTGCTTGGCGGCGAGCTTGTCGCCACCGAGTCGGAGCGCCTCCGAGGGCGGGCCGATCCACGTGAGCCCGGCAGCCTCGACGGCCTCGGCGAAGTCCGCGCTCTCGGCGAGGAAGCCGTACCCGGGGTGGATCGCGTCTGCTCCCGCGAGTCTCGCCGCGCGGATGTGCTCCTCGGAGTGGAGGTAGCTCGCGATCTCGACCACGTCGTCGGCGGAGCGGGCGTGGAGCGAACCCTGGTCGTCGGGAGCGACCACCGCGACGGTGCCGATCCCGAGCTCGCGGCACGTACGGAACACGCGGAGGGCGATCTCGGGATCGGCACCGTCGCGGTGGTCGCTCCCGACGACCAGGGT
>Ga0233417_10000351_pt1 | contig 13627 bp, 9 predicted proteins | sample Sed_MG_FD_189023 | JGI IMG/M metagenome (GOLD analysis project Ga0233417, IMG submission 189023) | Sediment microbial communities from Lake Towuti, South Sulawesi, Indonesia - Sediment_Towuti_2014_0.5_MG | ecosystem: Environmental > Aquatic > Freshwater > Lake > Sediment | place: Indonesia... | reverse complement strand
GGGAACGATTTTACCTTGCACGCTGCCTCCAACCCCTGGATGGCTAGCAATACGCGCCTGGCATTGAAACGCGCAGATGCGCTGCACACAGATTGTCAGCGTGATGTGCGGCTGGCAGGGCAATGGGGATTTGCACTCGATAAGGGGTTTATCGTGCTGCCCACAAATGGTGGTGTTAAGGCCGCCATATTTTTCGAAGCCCCAGGACGCTGGGACTCTTATCAGGATTCGGTCAATCTTTCCCCGGTTATCATCAACCCACGTGGAATTCGGGCATACCTCCGAAATGATACCTTCTTCAAGGCAATTCCTGCTGTCCTTGCCCGTTATCCAAAAGCCCGCTTTCTCTGTCCCTCCATGCAGGGAGAACCCCAGGCTGAGCACTGGGTTGATGAGTATGACTTGAGGACCGCTGTAGAGCTTTTACCCAATCAATCACAATCTACTATGGGAGACCTGTTCCGAAAAGCGCTGGTTGCCGTCTCTCCAAGCACTCACGATGGCACTCCGAATACCTTGTTGGAGGCGATGGCCTGTGGTTGCTTCCCAATCGCTGGGGATTTAGAATCGATCCGGGAATGGATAACGCACGGAGAAAATGGATACCTGGTTGATCCAGGCGACCCCCAATCGTTGGCAGATGCCATTTTATCTGCCTTGGAGGCTCCCGATTTAATGATTAAGGCAGCCAAAATAAACACCCGCTTGATTACCGAGAGGGCTGAATACAAGCGGGTGATGGAACAAATCGAAAGATTCTACCGGGAATTGATCAGCTACTAAGCGATCCTGTTTATATATGTATTGCCTTCCCCTCCACACCGTGGGCGGCTTCCATTAATACCTCTGTCAGGGTGGGATGGGCGTGCACATTGCGGGCGATTTCTTCTGGGGTCAGTTCCATCACCTGCGCCAGAGTTAGTTCAGGCAGCAGTTCAGTCACTTCCGGACCGATCATTTGCGCGCCCAGGATCTCTCCATACTTTGCATCCGAGATGATTTTCACCCATCCACTCGACTCTCCCATGCCGAGAGCTTTGCCATTCGCCTGGAAGGGAAAACGTCCCACTTTCACTTGATAACCGCGTTCTTTTGCTTGGGCTTCTGTGATCCCGAAGGTAGCTACCTGGGGCTGGCAATACACTGCCCGCGGTAGCATTTCATAATTAAGCGTCACCGTCTCCACCTTAGCGATGTTTTCCGCGCAGATGATGCCCTGGGCGGAACCTACATGTGCCAGCATTAATTTGGCGGTTACGTCGCCAATCGCCCAGATCCCAGGGACATTCGTCGCCATCTTCTCATCGATCTCGATTGCTCCACGCTCGTTGGTATTTACTCCAACTACTTCCAATCCGAGTCCCTTGGAATTCGGCCTGAACCCGATTGCTACTAGGGCTTGTTCGGCTTCCAGCGTCTTATTGCCACCTTCTCCAAAGACAACCACTTTTACTCCTCCGGCAGTTGCCTCTACCGATTCGACCCTGTAGTTGGTCAGGATATTGATCTTCCTTCGGTTGAAAGCTTTGGCAAGCTCAACCCCAACCTCCTCATCTTCCAGGGGGAGCAGGTGAGGCAGCATTTCAACGATGGTCACCTGCACCCCGTACGATCTCCAGATAGTAGCGAATTCAACTCCTATAGCGCCAGCCCCGATAATGATTACCGATTTGGGCAGTTTCTCCTGGAGGATGGCTTCTCGGTAGGTGAGGATGTATTCCCCATCGACATGCCATCCCGGTGGAATCATGTTGTTGGCTCCGGTCGCGATGACGACATTTTTCCCCTTTAATTCAGTCGTTTTTCCATCGTCCCAAGTCACAATAACCGTGTCACGGGCAACCAGTTTCCCTGTGCCCATATGAACATCTATGTTGTTTTTCTTCATCAAAAACCCAACCCCTTTGGTCAGGCGCTCAGAGACCTGTCGGCTTCTTTTGACAGCCACGCTGTAGTCCAGGTTTAGGTTCTCGAATGAAAATCCGAATTCTTTGCCTCTTTCCAGGAGGGTGTGGGCTACCTCGGCATTCTTTAAAAGTGATTTTGAAGGAATGCACCCCACGTTCAGGCACACCCCCCCCAGCCATTCTTTATCGATCAGGGCTGTCTTCAATCCCAATTGTGCTGAGCGGATAGCGCAAACGTAACCACCCGGACCCGCGCCTATGACGACGACATCGTATGAACTCATGTTTGTTCCTCTTTATGTATTCCAGTTTTGTAGCAATTCTACCATCCTGCCCAAGAAGTGATCTGCCATGGCACCATCCAATATGCGATGGTCAAAAGTCAGCCCAAGGTAAACCATTGGGCGGATGGCAATGGCGTCGTTAATTGCGACAACACGTTTCTGGATCATGCCCACTCCCAGGATTGCCGCCTGGGGTTGGTTGATGATAGGTGTCGCGAACAGAGAGCCGCTCACCCCATGGTTGGTTATGGTGAAAGTGCCCCCTTTGACTTCCTCGGGTAGCAGCTTGCGAGCGCGTGCCCGGCTGGATAAATCCTGAATAGCGCGTGCCAATCCCAGGAGGGACAGCCCATCCGCGTTTTTGATCACAGGCACAATCAATCCGCTCTCACCTAACGAGGTCGCAATCCCAATGTTGATCTCATTATGTAGCCGGATGCCTTCCTCAGTCCATGAAGAGTTGACCATTGGAAAAGCTTTCAACGCTGCAACCGCGGTTATGACAAAATACGCACTGAAGGTCAAGTTGGCGTTTTCCCGGCTGAAAACCTCCTTGTTTTGTTCGCGATGAGAAACCACCCGGCTCATATCGGTTTCCATGATTGTGGTGACATGCGGTGAAATGTGTTTGCTCAGCAACATGTGCTCAGCAATTGACCGCCTGACGGGGGTCAGCGGGATCAACTCACCCGGGAGCGTTCCTGGTGTTACAGTTGGCTTACCTTCAGGTTTCCCAGCTTCCTTTTGAACATAAGGTGTAACCTTATTTGCTGAGCTCTCGTTTTGGGTTTCTATAAAAGCCAGGATGTCGTTCTTCGTCACGCGCCCGCCCATGCCACTGCCTTTTACCTGAGTGGGATCAAGGTTGTGTTCTTTGGCGATCTTAGCTACCACCGGAGAAATAAATCTCGATAGTTGGAGTGATCTCTCGGTTGGTTTCTCAGTTAGCTGGACGCTATATCCTTGTTCAGTAGCTGATGAAGCTGGGGTTACTTGTTGCTCGATAGATGCTTTCTCACCGTCCGCTTCTCCGATCCTTGCCAGGATTGTCCCTGCGCGCACTGTCTGTCCTTCTGGCACCAGGATCTCTATGATGATGCCTGTCACCGGGCTGGGAATCTCGGTATCGACTTTGTCAGTGTTGACCTCTAGGATTGGTTGGTATTCCTGCACTGCATCTCCTGGAGATACCAGCCATCTTGTGAGGGTGCCTTCAATAACCGATTCGCCAAATTGGGGCATGAGAACTTGAGTGGGCATTCTGAGCTCCTGACCGTTCTCGAGGTTAGCGCTTGAACAGGTTGGGATATTTCCGAGGATTTACTTCATTCATCAGGTTGTATACAACCTCAAATACCTGCTCGGTGTTGGGCTTTGACCAATAATCCCCATCTGAGCCATACGCAGGCCGATGAGGTTTCCCTGGCAGGGTGACTGGCGGTGAATCCAGCCAGTAATAGCCTCCTTGTTTTTCGATGACTTCTTGGAGCATATAGGCCGTTGTTCCGCCGGGCACATCCTCATCTACAAACACAATTCGGCTGGTCTTTTTCAGCGATTCGAGCAGGGCGCCTTTGGTGTCAAAGGGCAGCAAAGTCTGCACATCGATGACTTCCGCATCGATACCAACTTTGGTCAATTTTTCAGCGGCCTCTAAGACAATCCGGCAACATGCCCCATAGGTTACCAGTGTCACGTCGCGACCTTGCCTGAGAACATCAGGTATGCCCAGGGGAACTGTGAACTCAGCAATGTTGTCAGGGAGTTTTTCTTTTATACGGTAGCCATTCAATGCCTCGATGATCAAGGCGGGCTCATCTGAATGGAGTAAGGTGTTATAAAATCCCGCCGCCTGGGTCATGTTGCGCGGCACCAGGACATGCATCCCCCGGATGAGGTTAATGATTCCGGACATTGGCGATCCCGAATGCCAGATGCCCTCCAAACGGTGCCCGCGCGTGCGAATGATGACCGGCGCGATCTGCCCACCCTTGGTTCTCCAGTGCAGCGTTGCCAGGTCATCCGACATTAACTGCAAAGCGTAGAGCAGGTAATCCAGATATTGAACCTCGGCAATGGGGCGTAATCCGCGCAGTGCCAGGCCAATTGCCTGGCCAATGATCGTGCACTCCCGTATGCCCGTGTCCGCCACTCTCAGCGCTCCGTATTTATTCTGCATCCCTCGGAAGGCCTGGTTCACGTCGCCCAATCGCCCCAAGTCCTCTCCAAATGCAATTAAACGGGGTTCCTGCGCTAGAGCGGCATCAAAGCAGGCGTTGAGCACTTCAAATCCGTAAAGCACAGGCGAATTTTCAGAGTAGGTTGGTTTTACCTCACTTACATCCCTGGCTTTTCGGCCTGCTTCCAGGTACAGGTGCGAGCTGAATCGGTCGTAGCTTTTTCTTTCCTCTTCGGTTATCCAGCTAGCCAGCGCCTGGATGGCGGGATTTGATTCATCCCTGACCAGGATCAGTGCATCGTAAGCGGCTGCCATGATATCCCTGCGGGATTGCGCAGGGTTCCCCATCAGCCTGGTTTTGATCTCATTTAGTTCTGTTGTGTGATTGGAGAGCCCGGCTATCTCATCTATGATACCGGCGAATCTCTCGAGGTCTATTACGATGGAATGGAGATATGTCTCCCAAGCTTTCTTACGCTCTTCCTCAACGCTTCGCTGCTCGTCTTTCTCCATCGAATCGAGCTCGCCATCGGTTGATAAACCTTGTTCGAGGATCCATTGGCGAAACCTGGGGATGCAGTCGTATTCTTTCTCCCATTCCAGGCGTTCTCTGGGTTTATATCGTTCCTGGCTGCCTGAGGTGGAATGACCCAGGGGTTGGGTTAATTCTGCAATATGTATTATGGATGGCATGTGTTCATCCCTGGCTACACGTGCAGAACGTTGGTAAACGTCAATCAGAGAAAGGTAGTCCCAGCCTTTTACGGTATAGATGTCAAAGCCATCGCAGCACTCCCCTTGTGGGCGCTCGAATCCCTTCAGCAATTCATATAAGTTCTCTTTGGCAATCTGGTGTTCATTGGATACAGAGATGCCATACCCATCGTCATATATTGTCAGGACTGCCGGGCACCGAAGCACTCCAATGGCATTGATTGTTTCCCAAAATATCCCTTCCGCGCAGCTGGCATTTCCGATTGTCCCGAACGCCACTTCATTGCCATTATGCGAAAATTGGGTGAACTGGCGCAGTTCATCCGATTGCCTGTAAAGCTTTGAAGCATATGCTAATCCAACCAGCCTCGGCATTTGTGAGCCAGTTGGTGAAACATCAGACGATGAATTCATTTGCCCGGCAATGTCCTTCCAACCCCCATCGGCATACAGGCTGCGTGTTGCGAAGTGCGCGTTCATCGACCGTCCGCCTGTGGCAGGTTCCACTTCAAGATCAGTGTGAGCATACAGCTGGGCAAAAAACTCTCGAATGGATGTCATCCAAGTCGCGAACATAAATGTCTGGTCCCGGTAATATCCCGATCTGAAATCACCTTTTCGAAAAACACGTGCCATTGCCAGTTGAGGCAACTCTTTACCGTCCCCAAAGATGCCAAATTTAGCTTTACCACTCAACACCTCTCGCCTACCGATATGGCTGACCTGCCGGCTGCGATAGGCTGTGCGATAATCGTCCAAAACATCCCTTGGGGTTATCGAGAGATTTTCGAGTAGATGCTGATTATGAGTTGCCATCTATTTTCCTGAACCAACAATTCACCAGGGAATTCAATCTTCGAGATTATATGTTCTCATGGTGGGTATCAATCTGCCCAGCGATGATCTCTGCGACATCTCTAACCTCGAGCTGAGCATTAGCGCTTCTAACCGCATCAGTAAGCATCACCATGCAGAATGGGCAGCCTACAGCCAGGATTTCAACTCCGCTCTTGATGGCTTCCTGAATTCTGTTAGCGCTGATACGTTCGGTTCCGTTTTCTTCTTCTTTCCACATTTGGGCTCCACCTGCCCCGCAGCAGAAGGATTTACGCCCATGGCGCGGCAACTCAATCGGCTGAGAGTTATTCATCGCCAGGACACGACGTGGCTCAGAAAGAATCTGATTGTGGCGCCCTAAGTAACATGGATCGTGATAAGCAATTGGATGGTCTTTGTTTTTGGCAAGGTTCAACCGACCGCTCGTGATGAGCTCATCAATCAGGTGGGTATGATGGATGACCTGATAATTCCCGCCAAAATCTGGATATTCGTTGCGTAAGGTATGCAAGCAATGTGGGCAGGTGGTGACAATACGCTTGGGTGCCACTTCGTTCAGGATTTCCACATTAGTTGTAGCAAGTTCATTGAACAAGTACTCGTTCCCGGCTCGCCGAGCAGAATCTCCTGTGCATTGTTCTTGTTCCCCCAGGACCGCAAAGTTGACCCCTGCAGAGATCATAATTTGCGCAAATGCGCGGGCAGTCTTCTGAGCCCTGGCATCGATAGCCGGAGCGCACCCCACCCACCAGAGAATTTCCGGTTCCGGATTCTCGTCGATTGTTGGAACGACTAACCCCTCAGCCCATTTCAATCGCTCGCCAGTTGGCACATTCCAGGGATTAGCTGTGCGTTCCATACCCCGGAAGGCGGTTTGCAATTTTACCGGAAAGTCATTTTCCATCAGCACCATTGACCGCCGGATATCCAGGATATCGCGCATGGGCTCGTTGTTAGTTGGGCAGATATCCACACAGGCTCCGCAGGCTGTGCAAGCCCATACTGCATCAGGTGGAATGGCAAATTGGGTCAGCATTTGTGAGCTGGCCTCACCACGAGCTATGCGTTTCCCCTCCTCGTTGAGCAGGTATCGCTTATTGATCTCTAGCGCTGCTGGAGATAGTACTTTCCCGGTGGCATATGCCGGGCAAACTTCCTGGCAGCGATAACACATGATGCAGGCATACGCATCCATGATTTGCTCCCATCCCAGGTCTTCTAGGCGGGAAGCCCCAAATTGCTCGACGCTTTCATCTTCGAAGTTGAGCCTGCTCAGCTCGCCAATGGAACGCCGTACTGGCTTGAGGAGGTAGTTTATGGGGGCAAAGATCAGGTGAATGTGCTTTGAGTAAAGCAGGTATGGGATCAGCAGGAGAATTGCGCTCATTGCTAACCAGAAGAGGATATGGCTGGCGATGATGAGATACTTTATATCAACACTGCCCCAAATTTGGGCTACCTTATTGGCAAACGGCTGCCACACATCGGAGCCATCCAGTGCAATGAGGACAGATCTCCCAAGGAAGCGCGCCCCCACATGAATCAGGATAAAAGCAGCAATGATTGCAGAATCTTTGCGGATGCCCGCGCGTGCTTTGGGATGCAAGAGAATATCAGCGCGGCTTGTAAGATTGTCCGGTCGGATAAGCCACCTTCGCAGAACCAACGCGCTCATCCCCGCCAGCACCCCAACGCTGATCAGGTCAGCACCCAGACGGTATAGGTCGGCTAAGCGGTTATTCCCCAGGAATGTAAAACTGGGTAAGAAAGCCTCCAGTAAGTCCCCCAGATTGATGATCAGGAAATAAAAAAAGCCCCAGGCAACTAGGGCGTGAAAGATGCTTGGTATAATGCGTACCCGGAAGGTGGGCTGGAGGCTAATGATTTTTCCAAGAACAATGACCAGCCGTCTGCGCGCAACTTGCCAGTCCGGTTTCCCATGTCCTCGGGCGATTATGCGTACGATTCGATCACCAACCTGCCAGGCTGCATAGACGGCAGCCAGAGAAAACAGGATAAATAATATCTTTTCCAGCAGCGTCAGCATTTCAGCCTGGTTCCGTTGAAATCACGATGATTATGCCTGATAGAAGACGAAATCAGTCCTAATTATATCACCCCCTCTTGTGATTTATGCTCCGCCTTGGGTATAGGCTTTGGGATCTGTCGGTGTCTCCCCAGATGGGTCCCAAACGTACACCCAATCCCCAACGTTAGCCCAATTGAATAGCCAGTGGGAGTCGCCCGGGGTCAGGTTTACACATCCGTGGGATTGGGGATAGCCCATCTTCGCCCGCCAGTAGGCTCCATGCAATGCCCTCGCCTCGTCATAATAGATCGTCCAGGGAACATCCTCCAGGTAATAAAAATCTGACCGGTCGCTTTCGAAAGCCCCGCTCATCAGGGTGCTTTCCTTTTTGTTAAAAATCTGGAATAACCCTGGACGTGTGTAGTACGGCTTGATCCCGCTCGCAATCATGGTCGCGAAGATCATCTTCCCCTGGTCATATACCGTCATGGTTTGTTCAAAAAGGTTGACCTCGATCCAGCGCCCGTTGGTAACCCCTTGGGGCGGGATAGGATTGTTGACAACCCTCGCCACCTGCCGTCCCTCTACCCATTCATCAGGTCCAACCATGAACCAATCCATCCCTTCAGCATTGACAGCATTGTAAATTGGGATGACCTGGTAAGCATCGTAGATTCGCCCGGTTAGGTCTTGAGTCTTATAACTGGGCGTGCGCTTCGATTCTATGGTGGCATTAACGGGGATCACCCATCCGAAGGAATGTTCTGGAGGCTCAGTGATTTCTAAACCTTGGAACTTTGGTGTTGCTCCCCAGCGGGTTTGGACATCCCGGCTGGAAACCCAACCTCCGTTTCTGAGATAGAAGGCTTCTGGTTTGTTGTCTCCGTTGTTGTCGACAATGTCGCTATAGGATATGAACTTAAAGCCTTCTCCCCAAGATACCGATCCGACCGGTGATTGGTCTGCAATGGCATCTTCAGAAGAGCTATATATCATTGCCGACTGATCCTGTAATTTTGCATAATAGTATGGCAGGAAAGCCAGTTCGGGATCTGGTTTCTTTACCGGTATGGGCTTTGCAGGTATTGTAAGTCCCAGGCGCGCCATATCGGTCAAGAATGAGGATGGGCCCAGGGGCAGGCAGTTATTGGGTGGTGTCAGGTATACACCCGGTGGACAGAGTGCTGTAATCGAACCAGCAAGTTGTTCTTGTTTGGCAGCTACCCGTGTGGGAGAGATGATTGCAGGAGCAACGATAATGATGATTAAGCAGGCTAATAGAGCGGATTTCATCTTCTTTTCTTGGTCATTTGCTAAATATTTCAAAAGATCGCAGCCAAATTCTTTTCTGGAATAGGCCATAAACTGTGCAAAAATTATACCAGAGGGGTTCTGCTCTTACCTTAACCGGAGATAAATAATCCTGAAACCAAGATAAGCCTCATCTCATCAAGGATCATCTAACTCATCTTACTAATGTGTTAGTTGGCTTAGCTTGACATCGGTTCTCCACTATGCTACAGTAGGAATGTCATTCCTTTATAAAAATGCGCCCATATTTTTACCTATGGAACCCATTCCCAAGAGCGGATATTACTACCCCAACAAGGCTGCCCGAATTGCGCTTGTTTCTTTATCTAATGTGATGGGGAGGAATGGTCTGAATGCTATTCTCAACCTTGCTCACCTTCAGGACTTGATCGATAATCTTCCACCCGATAATCTGGAGCGCAAGTTCGATTTTGCCGATTTCACAGCCATCAATTGGGCATTGGAGGAGATGTATGGCCCGCGCGGTGGACGTGGCCTGGCCTTAAGGGTAGGAAGGGCAACTTTTGATGATGTTCTGCGCAATTTTGGAGCTTTAGCGGGTGTCGGGGATCTGGCTTTCAGGATACTGCCCCTGTCTGCTAAGATGCGGATTGGCATCCCAACCATGGCCAAGATTTTCAGCCAGATCAGCGATCAGTATTCCACAGTGGTGGATAGTGAGGATGCATTCATCTACACGATCCATAGATGCCCTCAGTGCTGGAACCGCACCGGTCTGGACAAGCCAGTTTGTTTCATGGGGATGGGTTTACTCCAGGCAGGGCTGAGGTGGATTTCAGGCGGCAGTGAGTTCAAAGTCCATGAATCTCAGTGCATGGCAATGGGGGATGAGAAGTGCGTTTACACAATTTCCAAAACACCCATCAGCTAGGTGGTCCCCTTGTCTGAAGTGAAGCCATCCTTACTGATCGTCGAAGATGATGTGGATATATCCGAAATGCTGGATGCCTATTTTCGGGTCCAGGGTTATGAAGTCTTCACGGCTGATGAAGGAGGAAAAGCGATAAGGGAATGTAACAGGTTGCTACCTGATATTATTATTCTGGATATTCGCTTACCCGACATGGATGGCTTTGAGGTAGCCCAGAAATTAAGGACTCAACGGCGCACTAAAGATGTGCCGATTATTTTTTTAACTGAAAAGCGCGCTCGGGCTGATCGCATGCATGGATTGGAAATCGGGGCTGATGATTATGTTACTAAGCCCTTTGATATCCAGGAGCTGCGCCTGAGAGTACGTAATGCCTTGCGCCGCTCCACACAGGGGCCCCTCATCAATTCGATCACAGGATTACCAGAATTGGCTCTCCTGGATGAGAGATTAGCCGCTTGCTTGAAAAAAGATGGCTGGGGATTGATGCTTGTTTCGATTGATAATCTTGATAGCTTTCGTGAGACTTATGGGTTTGTTGCCGCAGATGATATTTTGCGGGCGGTGAGTGTGATCATTGTAAATACCCTCCAAGAAGTTGGCGATCTGATCGGGTTTGTCGGGCAGTTTAGCTCATCTGAGTTCATTGTGATCTCTGACCCACAATTTCATTCAGCGCTCAGAGAATGCCTTGAAAGCCGGCTTGAGCAGTCGTTGGATTACTTTTATCCCCTCCTGGATAGAGAACCCGGATATGACGTGGAAAAGCAATTATCTTTCTGCATAAACTCAATTACCTCCAAGGAAGGTCCCTTTGCAGATCTTTCCCAGTTAAAGGGTAAGATTGCTCAACTCACCGTACATTGAAAAGGCTAGACTTGGTTCCCCAGCTCACGGTTGTAATCCCCACTTACAATGAAGCAGAAAATTTGCCAAAGCTACTTTCGGTATTATTTTCATTGCCTATTGCCGGTCTAAACATCCTTATAGTTGACGATAACAGTCCGGATGGCACCGGCGAGTTGGCAGATGAGCTCGCCTGCAAATATGCGGATTGTGTACAAGTCATGCATCGAGCTGGTAAGCTCGGTTTGGGGACCGCCTATACCAGTGGATTTTTGCGCCTCCTCGAAGGGAATACTCAGGCGATTGCCCAGATGGATGCCGACTTTTCGCACCCTCCTGAAAAGTTGGTTGAAATGCAGGAATGTCTCCGCCATCATGATGCGGTTTTTGGCTCTCGTTATATACATGGTGGCAAGGTAGATGAGCGTTGGCCCCTTTGGCGCAAATCACTCTCCGCCTTTGGAAATGCCTATGCCAGGACAATTTTGCGCCTTCCTGTTCGAGACACGACAGGTGGCTTTCGGGTATGGCGGCGGGAGGCTTTATCTCGCATCCCCCTCGATAAGGTGAAATCAAATGGTTACGCGTTTCAGGTGGAGATGGCATACTTGGCTCATCGAACAGGTTGCTCTATTTGTGAGGTTCCAATCTATTTTGCAGACCGGCTCTGGGGGCGCTCGAAGATGTCATTTCATATTCAGATAGAAGCCGCTCTAGGGGTTTGGCGGATGTTATACCGTTACCGCGACCTCAAAGCCCAGGTGTGATACAATCAGCGCTTCTGGCTGGATTTAAAATTATCTTCTTTGGTTTCCAAAGGGTATGTCCGAATTCCCCTTCCAACCGCTTACTGAACAAGCGCGTAAGAATTTTCGCAATCTTTATTTCGATATCGCCTGGTTCGGGATCCTGGTGGGGAGCACTGCCTCCTTTCTGGGCATTTACGCTACTCGCTTAGGGGCATCTAGCTTTCATATTGGCTTGCTGAGTGCCCTCCCGGCTATTGTGAACCTTATCGTTACTCTACCTGCCGGGCGCTGGCTTGAAGGCCGCCCTTTGATTTGGGCTTCATTTTGGTCGTCGGTCTGGCAAAGGCTGGGATATCTGGCATTCATCCCCCTGCCCATCTTGTTTATCGCCCCGGTGCAAATATTCATAATCCTGGGCATTATCTTTCTGATGTCCATCCCCGGGACAATACTGCCGATATCCTTCAATGCCGTCTTTGCAGAAATTGTTCCCCCAAGCTGGCTGGCTTATGTTGTTGGACGGCGCAATGCCCTTTCTGCGATTTGTTTATCCGTGGTTGCTTACCTGAGCGGTGTAATTCTGGATAGGGCTGATTTCCCGTACAATTACCAAGCAGTGTTTCTGATTGGGGCAGTAGGGGCTTTAATGAGTAGCGTCCATGTCGGTAAACTTCGTCGTGATTCCGAGCCTGTTCCGCCTATCGAACACCCCATCAAAGATCTACTTGTTGGAGGATTCTTCCGGTTTTTTACTGATTTTTGTCGAGTCCCCCGTTACCTCTCTCCTCGTCAAGAGGGAAAACCTCTGGTCCGTTTCGATCTCTTGCGGGGCCCATTCGGCCTTTTTATGGCATCCTATTTTTTCTTTTATACTTTCCAGTTCGCCCCCTTCCCACTCTTACCACCCTACTTTGTCCACGATTTAGGACTTAGTGATGGGCAAATCAGCCTGGGTACCGCAATATTCCACTTTACCGTGATGGCTGTATCTTTGCGATTAGGATGGATCAGTGCCCGCCTAGGGCACAGGCGGGTTTTGGTATGGGGTGGTATTTTATTTGGGTTCTATCCTGTTTTGATATATCTGGCGCGCGGGGCTGAGTTATATTGGGTGGCTTCGTTATTTGGGGGTATGATCTGGGCACTTTTGGCAGGTGGGTTAATCAACCGCTTGATGGAAAGGGTGCCTGTCAGTGATCGACCTGCCCACATGGCCTTGCACAACATGGCATTAAACCTCGGCATCCTCGCCGGGTCACTGCTTGGGCCTCTCCTGGGAGATTGGCTGGGAATGCGTAATGCGATCTTATCCACCGCATTCATGCGAGTGATCGCCGGGTTTATGTTTCTGCTGTGGGGATAACCAGCTATCTGGGTGCCGCTCAAACTTTGGTAAGGGTCAGATATTCTTCAACCATTCGGTTCCATTCACCCAGGTCGAGTGTTTCCGCTCGACGCAGAGGGTCGATCTGGGCTGCGTGTAGTAAGTCCTCCGCTTGTTTTGGGTTCCAGGCGAGGCCTCCCGCCAGTGCATTGCGTATGGTCTTGCGCTTCTGACTGAATCCGGCTTTTGCCAGCCTGAAGAATGCTGGTAAATTTTCTTCCCTTATCCGTGGAGTATCAAAAAGATCCACCCGAACGATAGAAGAGTCCACCTTGGGAACCGGGAAGAACGCACCTGCGGGGATCTGTGACAGCACCCTTGGTCGTCCGTATACTTGCACGCTCAAGGAAAGCAAGCTCATGTCTCCAGGCTCAGCGCAAATCCTCTCGGCGACTTCCCTCTGCACGGTAAGAACCAGACAACGGGGGCGGACAGCCGACTCGAGCAAATGTCGAATCAGCGCGGATGTGATGTAGTAGGGGATATTTGCCACAA
>Ga0233417_10000350_pt1 | contig 13671 bp, 13 predicted proteins | sample Sed_MG_FD_189023 | JGI IMG/M metagenome (GOLD analysis project Ga0233417, IMG submission 189023) | Sediment microbial communities from Lake Towuti, South Sulawesi, Indonesia - Sediment_Towuti_2014_0.5_MG | ecosystem: Environmental > Aquatic > Freshwater > Lake > Sediment | place: Indonesia... | reverse complement strand
TGATTTCGCCGGATTGATCGGCATTGAGGCGATGACCATCGAGGCGGCTGGCGCCTCAGGCGGCGCAGCGCTGCGCACGGGCTACCTGGCAATCGCTTCCGGGCAGGCAGATGTGGTCCTGGTAGTGGGGGTGGAGAAATTCAGCGACCAAGTGGGCGCGCCTGTGGAGGAGGCGCTGGCCTTGTCAACCGACAGCGACTTCGAGTCGATCCAAGGCATGACGCCCACAGCCCAGGCAGCCTTGTTGATGCAGCGCTATCTGCATGAATTCCACGCCCCCCGGGCTGCCTTCGCCGGTTTCGCCCTGACCGCCCACGCCAACGGGGCAGGCAATCCCTGCGCCATGTACCGCAAGGCGATCAGCGCCGAGAGCTACAATCGGGCAGGAGTTGTCAGCGAGCCGCTCAACCTATTCGATGTGGCGCCCAACGCGGATGGCGCGGCTGCCCTGCTATTGACCCGGCCCGAGAGACTGCCCCCAGGATTCCCGCGCCCTCTGGTGCGGGTAACCGGATCGAGCCTGGTGACGGATACGCTGGCGCTCCACGACCGCCCGGATCCGTTGACCTTCCAGGCAGCCCACGTATCCGTTGAGCGTGCCTGCCGCCAGGCCAGGATCACGCCGCTGCAGGTTGACCTGTTCGAGCTGTTCGACGCCTATTCCATTTACACGGCGCTTTCCCTGGAAGCCGCCGGCTTCGCGGCGCGCGGCGAGGGATGGAAGCTAGCCCAGGATGGCTCGCTCGAGCGGACCGGCTCGCTGCCCATCGCGACCATGGGCGGGCTTAAAGCGCGCGGCAACCCAGGTGGGGCGACCGGTGTCTACCAGGTGGTCGATGCAGTGCTGCAATTGCGCGGTGAGGCTGGCGCCAACCAGATCCCTAATGCACGCCGGGCGCTGGTGCAAAGCCTGGGCGGCCCTGCCTCTACTGTGGTAACACATGTATTAGAGAGCGTGAATTAACAGGATATACAGGATATCCATGATATGAGGATTGGATATTATGCAATTTGTTCACGAAGAACTCACAGCTAAAATCATCGAAGCCTGCTTTGAAGTGAGCAACGAGCTTGGAGCCGGATTCCTGGAGTCGGTATATCAAAATGCCTTAAAGATCGCCCTCAGGCAAAAAGGGTTAAAAGTGCAGGCCCAGGTGCCATTGATGGTGGAATTTCGAGGCGAGGAAGTTGGACAGTTCTTTGCAGATATCCTGGTCGACGATAAAGTGATTGTTGAGTTAAAAGCGGCTTCAGCTCTAGCTCCTGAGCACCAGGCGCAAGTGATCAATTATCTCAAAGCCTCAGACCTAGAAGTCGGACTGCTGGTGAACTTTGGAAAGCCCAGAACCGAGATCAAACGACTATATAAATAATCAAAAATATCCCGTTCATCCTGTGCATCCTGTTAAGTAAATCTGATAGTTCTTGATAGCACAATGGGCATAAATTAAGCACAGTAGTATCCTACAACAAGGAGTTATCTATTTATGGAAATCCCCCGCCATTGGCGACTACGCAAACAACGTTACAGTATGGTCGGTGAAGTTTGCCCACACTGCGAAACGAAGCTCTTCCCGCCGCGAGATGTGTGCCCTGAATGTAGACAAGAGGCCAAAACTCTCTACCAGTTCAGCGGGCGCGGCGAAGTTTACTCTTACACCACCGTCTACGATCCACCGGCTGGCTTCGAAGAGGCAGCGCCCTACACAGTGGCTTTAATCAAGCTCGAAGAAGGCCCACTGGTGACGGCTCAATTGACCGATATCGAAGGGCAAAAAGTGGAGATCGGCACGCCGGTCGAGATGGTCACCCGCAAGCTGCGCAACGATGGCGACGAGCGCGGTATGGTGGTATATGGATATAAGTTCCGGCCGGTCTTGACCAGGCTGCCGGCATAATTTTCAACCAAGTAGGTCAAACACACGAAACTTCCGAGGGAGCGCCGCTCGGAAGTTTTGTTTTATTCACGTCTCCAACTTGCGATTGAATATTGACATTAGAATCAGACATTATCTATAATCATCATATCATCTGTTATTCGGCGAAAAAGTTTGTGGTTCGATAAAATCTAATCAAAAAGAGGTCAAGATGAACAACAATAAATTCGCAGCCATCCTGGGGGTTTATGGAAATCCATCAGATCGTTTCATGGCAGGGGGATATAAGGCTTCCGTCCCGGATGTAATCCAAAAGATCAAGCTGGCAGCCAGGCAAGGGATTGTAAGAGGCGTCGAATTGATCCAAGGTGAAGACGGGGATATCCATGCCGGGAATAAGAAAGCGATCATGTCCGCCCTGCAGGAATATGAGCTGGCGCTCTGCGCAGTAAATCCCAATCTGTGGGGCGAACCGCAGTGGTCAAAAGGGACATTGGGAAATTCTCAACCCAAAATCCGCCAACAAGCGATTGACCGTATAAAAGAAGCCATAGATCTAGCCGCGGAACTGGGTTGTAATTACGTAGGTCTGTGGCCCGGACAGGACGGCTATGACTATTTGTTCGAAGTGGATTACCTCAAGATGTATGACCTGTGGGTGCAAGGCGTCCAGGAGCTAGCCGACCATAATCCCGCCATCAAGTTGGGCCTGGAATACAAGCCCTTTGAGCCTCGCGCCCACTCCATGATCGATACCTGTGCAAAGACGCTGTTGTTGTTGGGTGACATAGACCGCCCCAATGCAGGGATTACCGTAGATGTAGGTCACGCTCTATATGCGCACGAAAATCTGGGCGAAGTCGTCGCGCTTACCCAGCGAAACGGCAAACTATTCCACTTGCATCTCAATGATAACTACGCCGATTGGGATTGGGACTTGAACTTCGCTTCAGTCCACCTGTTCGATTTTATTGAAATGCTCTATTGGTTAAAGCGAACCGGCTACAACGGCTGGTATTCAATTGATATCTTTGCCTACCGGGTGGAAGCTGAGCCATCCGTCAATGAAAGCCTGCTATGGCTGAACGACCTGCTAGATTTTGTTGACGACATCGGTCAGGAAACCTTTGAGAGCTTCCTGGCTTCTGGTGATCCGATCCAGGTATCGCAGTTCTTCCGCCAGCGGATTTTCTCGAGGAAATAACCTCCGATGAGTTTATATACTGCCTTCGACTTAGGCGCCTCAAATGGTCGCTGCATACTAGGCCGTTTTACTGGGGAACGTCTGGATCTGGAGGTTTTCCACCGCTTTGAAAATGGCTCGGTAGAAATCAACGATCATCTCTACTGGGACATTCTCGGCATATATCAGCAAATCAAGTCTTGCCTGATAAACCTGGGGCGAGAATACCGCCATGAGTTGCGCGGTATTGGGGTCGATACCTGGGGGTGTGATTTCGCATTCCTGGACAAGCAAGGTAAGCTGGTTGCGAACCCCTACAGTTACCGGGATCCGCAGACTGCTGGAATGATCCCCAGCCTGTTCACGCGCATGCCCAAAGAAGTTCTATTCAACCTGACCGGGCTGCAGTTCATGGAACCCAACACCTTGTTGCAGATTCATGTTCTGCAGCTTAGGGAAGATCCGGTATTGCAAGCCGCGGCCACCTTTCAGCACATATCGGACCTCATGCATTACTGGCTGACCGGGGTCATCGCCTGCGAGTATACAAACGCTTCCACTTCGCAACTTCTCAACGCATCCACGCGCGCCTGGGCTACGCCGATCCTGGAGGCATTCGAGCTGCCTCCGGGGCTTTTCCCAGAAGTGGTCTCGCCTGGGATTGTCCTGGGCAGCCTGCGAGCACCTATACTATCCGAGACAGGGCTTGACCAGGCGCGTGTGATTGCCACTGCGACACACGACACCGCAGCAGCCATCGTCGCCACGCCTGCCGAGACAAGCCAATTTGCATATATTAGCTCCGGCACATGGGCGCTCCTGGGAGTGGAGATTGACCATCCGGTATTGACCGAGCAATGTCTGGTCTACAACATCGCCAACGAAGGCGGCGCGTTTGGAAAGATCACCCTGCTAAAGAATATTGCCAATCTTTGGTTATTGCAAGAATGCCGTCGGCAGTGGGAATTGGAAGGCGAAGGACTCTCCTGGGGTGATATGACAGATATGGCGGCTCGTTCACGGCCTTTCAGTGCATTTATCGACCCTGACGACCCGGTCTTCTCGCACCACGGGAATATGCCCGCCAAGATCCAGAGATATTGCCAGGATAAAGGGCAACCGATCCCTGCTGACAAGGGGGAAATCATCCGAACCGTCCTGGAATCCTTAGCATTGAAATATCGTTTCGTCCTGGATAGGATCATCAACCTGACCCAAACCCCAGTTGAAGTGCTGCATATCATCGGTGGTGGCTCCAGAAACACACTCTTGAACCAGTTCACTGCGAATGCCATCCACTTGCCGGTCTTGGCTGGGCCAGCCGAGGCCACTGCGTTAGGCAATATTTTGGTGCAGATGGTGGCGATGGGAGACCTGGCCTCCCTGGAGGAAGCCAGACAATTGGTGTGCAGTTCGTTTCAATTGGCGAATTATCTCCCCCAAGATGGAGATGTCTGGGAAGAACAATACCAGCGCTTCTTGATGACAATAAACTTATAAAGCCCTCGCGGAAAAATCTTAGCATTTGCTATTGACGTTTGTTAGCCGCGTCGCTATAATACCATTGAGCGACACGAGGTTATCAGCGCCCTCACTGGGTGCATCTTTTCTTTTACTGTGATCAATCCCAACCCTCTGGAAAACAATATGGAATCTATCCCCGAACTCATTTGTTATGTCAGCCGGCTGATGTTCGAGCGTCGCCTGACGGACATGGCTGGCGGCAACATCAGCGCCCGTGATGGGAATAAAATTTGCATCACCTCTCGCTATAGCGGCGCAAGAAAACACTGGCAACTCACCTCGCAAGACATCCTGTGCGAGGAAATGGACGCGCCAAATCTACTCTCCGATCCCCGCTTTTCACGCGAGGGCAAGATGCACTTAGCAGTATATAAGAATTATCCCGATGTGCAAGCGATCATCCACGCCCACTCATTCCACGTGCAGCCATTTGTAGCCGCATGCAAGCCGATTAAGCCTGTCCTGGAGTCCACCCAGAAATTCGGTACGATTGAACTAATTAAACCCGCGCCTGCCCACAGCAGTGAACTGGCGAACAACACCGTCGAGGGTTTCTCCGGCAAAGAGGAGATTATGCGCAAGCAAGCCGCTGCGGTGTTGATACCTTATCATGGCATCATTGTGGCCGGGAAGGATCTGCTATCTTGCTTGGATGCGCTTGAGCGCATCGATTGGAATGCCTGGTGTATCATCGCCGGGCGGATACTGGGTTGAGCTAATGTATTGTTGATCGCGTTGGTCGTCCTTGGGCCACCCATGATATTGACCGTTACTGCAAATGCCGCCTTAGATCGTGTAATATTTATCCCCCGCTTCACACCCAAAGAGACCATGCGGGCATTGCACACGGTAGAAAGCGTCGGAGGCAAAGGCCTGGATTCTTCGGTGGTATTACAGTCCTTGGGGATTGCCAACCAGGCATTAAGCTTTGTTGCTGGCCAGAATGGGAAACGAGTAGCCAGACTCCTGGAGGGTTACGGCATCCCTCATGAGCTGGTTTGGGTTAATGGGGAGACGCGCATAGCTCATGTGATTGTTGAAACAGATTGCCAGCGTCACAGCCACATCATAACCAATGGATACCGCGTAGAACAGGCCGATGTAGATGTTTTTCTGGCGCGCTTCGCCGGGTTACTCTCGACCGCCAGCTGGGTGATTGCAGCCGGCTCACTGCCGCAGGGTATGCCGGCTGATTTCTACGCCCAGATTACCGAGATTTCCCACCGTGCTGGAACCATGGTTTTGGTAGATTGTCCTGGCGAGCCGGCGCGGAAATCGATCCAGGCCAGCCCCGATATCCTTAAGATGAATCGGACTGAATTCGCCTCCACATTTTCGCTGGAGCCAACTTCAATAGAAGAGTTGCGTTCCTGTGCAGGTAAGGTATTGTCAGAATATGGCTTACCCTCTCTGGTGATTACCAGCGGCGCGGATGGCATCCTGGCCATCACTTCAGACATTGCACTCCTGGCCGCCAGTCCGAGGCAACAGGAAGTGAATGCCGCCGGCGCGGGGGACGCTGTTTCCGCTTTGCTGGCCTGGCGTTTCTCCCAAGGGGATGACTGGGCAAAGGCGTTGCGCTGGGCAGCTGCCGCCAGCGCAGCCGTGGTGCTCACTGAAGGCACAGCCGACTGCCACCCAGCCGATGTTCAAAAAATATTGGACCAGGTAACCATCAGGGAGATGTAACCCACAAGGAGCAATTGGATTGAAAATTAAAAAGATCGTAGATCTCTCTCATACAATTTACCCGGGTCAGGAAGAATACCGCCTGGATGTAGATACCCGCTTCACCGAGCAGTGGCCGACATTTGCCCAATACCAGCGAGTAAACGATGCCTGGTACATTATCTCCGAGGTGACCCTCAATACCCATGTAGGCACACATATCGAGCTCCCTTATCATCACCATCAAGAAGGGTTGGACGCAGCCCAATTTCCCCTGGAGAGATTAGTTGGAGATGCTGTCGTGATAGACATTTCCCCCTGGGGCAATAACCAGAGGATCGACCTCCGAAGTCTGAAAGCACAGGCGGGGAACCTTCTCCAACCAGGTGATTTGGCTTATTTCTACACCGGGCTAGACCGCTACTATCGCACACCCCAACAGCACCACCGCCCGTGGTTCGATACCGAGGCCATTCGATGGCTGGTCGAAGATGCGCACATCAAAGTGATGGGTGTGGACACCTCGGGCATCGAGGTGCGCAACCCGGACGGCAGCGCCTCTGTCGGCCAGCCAAATCACGAGCTGTTGCTCAGCGCAGGAATCCCATTGGTGGAGTACATGACAAACCTGGGCGAGTTTCTTAACCAGCGTTTCACCAGCTTTATCTTGCCAGTCAAGATTGCCAGGTTGGAATCCTTTCCGGTTCGCGTGGTCGGAGTTGAGTGGTAAGGGTTGGAGAGTAAAAACCTTGGATAGAATTTCCGAACCATTTGACTTTACTGGACTGGAAACCGAGCTCCTGCTCGAGATGTACCGTCGTATGCTACAGGCGCGCGAATTCGAGGAGCAGCTTTACTACCTCTTTTTGACGCGTTCCATGCCGGGCACAATGCACCAAGCCACCGGCCAGGAGGCAGTCGCGGTCGGTGTGATCTCCGCCCTAAACCAGGATGATTATGTCACCAGCACCCACCGAGGGCATGCGCATAGCATCGCAAAAGGTGTCGACCTCAAGGCGATGATGGCCGAGATGTTTGCCAAACGCGCCGGGGTGTGCAAAGGCATGGGTGGATCGATGCACCTGTGCGATTTTTCCAAGGGCATGCTAGGGGCGTTTGGCATCGTTGGCGCAGGTATTCCCATCGCAACCGGAGCAGCGATCTCCGCATACGTGCGTGACTCGGGGCAAGTAGCGGTCAGTTTTTTTGGCGATGGTGCAGTGAATGCAGGCGTCTTTCACGAGGCGCTGAACATGGCTGCATTGTGGAAGCTGCCAGCCATCTTCGTCTGCGAGAATAACCAGTTTGCGCTTTCAATGACTATCGAGGAGTCATCAGCCGTGGAAAACCTGGCGTCGCGCGCCTGCGCTTATGATATTCCTGGTCAGCAGGTGGACGGAAACAATGTTGTGGCGGTTTACCGCGCTGCCAAAATTGCCGCTGAAAGGGCTCGAGCTGGTGAAGGCCCAACCCTATTGGAATGCCTCACCTACCGGATTCGCGGCCATGCCCGTTTTGAGGCCGCTCATTACCGTGATACCAAAGAGGTAGAAACCTGGAAACAGCTTGACCCAATACGACGCTTTGGGGAGGCCTTGTTGAATCACAACCTGGCAAGCCAGGCACAGCTAGAACACATCCAGACAACGGTCGAGGGTGAAATTGAGGCAGCGATCGAATTCGCCGAAGCCAGTCCCGAGGTTGCTGCTGAGGATTACCTCTTGTATATTACCGATGAGGCGAGCCATGCGTGAACTATCCATGATGGAAGCTATCCGGGAAGCCATCCTTCAGGAAATGCGCAATGACTCGCGTGTCTTGCTACTGGGGGAGGACGTGGGGAAATTCGGTGGCGCTTTTCATGTGACATACGGCTTACTAGACGAATTCGGGCCAAAGCGGGTATGGGACACTCCGATCTCTGAGGCCGGCTTCATGGGAATGGGGGTCGGCGCGGCCCTGACCGGATTACGCCCGATCGTTGAGTTTCAATACGCCGATTTTATCTTCTGCGCCATGGACCAAATCGTCAACCAAGCCGCCAAGCTCCGCTTGATGTCAGGCGGTCAGGCCTGCGTCCCCATCGTGATCCGCGCTCCTCAGGGGGCTACTGGGCGTGGAGCGCAACACTCGCAGAGCGTGGAAGCCTGGTTCATGCACACGCCCGGAATGAAGGTCGTCGTCCCATCAAACCCTTACGATGCAAAAGGTTTGCTGGTCAGCGCCTTGCGTGATAACAATCCGGTTTTGTTCCTGGAGCACAAGATGCTTTATGGATCGGCGTCCCCGGGTGGCGGTAAGGCCCTGGTTGACCCCAGCATCGGCTCGCTGGGACGGGATGTGCCCGAGGAGCCATACACCATTCCGCTGGGTGAAGCCGATATCAAGCGCGCTGGGCATCACGTGACTGTCGTAGCGACCATGTTGATGGTGCACCGCTCGCTGGCAGCCGCGGACGAATTGTTGGCTGAAGGGATCGAGGTCGAGGTGATTGATCCACGCACATTGGTGCCCCTGGATATCGACACCATACTCGCTTCGGTACGCCGGACTCATCGAGCGGTGGTGGTTTCCGAGGATGTTGGACGGGCTGGCGTCGGCGCCGAGTTAGCCGCGCTTATCTCACATGGCGGCTTTGATGATTTGGATGCGCCCGTGGAGCGTGTTTGCGCTGACAGCACCCCAATTCCATTTGCCCCGGCGGCTCAGGACCACGCCATCCCTTCCCGGGCGGACATCGTCCAGGCAATTCGCCGGGCACTCTCGGACGAGTGAGATACTATGGCAACCCGAGTGATTGTCCCTGTATTAGGCGAAGCAATCGCAGAAGCCACCCTGGTGAATTGGTTGAAGCATCCCGGCGATCCGGTCAGTCGAGGCGATGAGCTGGCAGAGTTAGAGACAGACAAAGCCACTTTGACTATAGAATGCCCGGCGAATGGAGTGCTTTTGGAAGTCTTGGTTCAGCCTGGCACGACAGTCATGCCAGGGCAACTTCTAGCAATAGTGGGTCGCCCTGGCGAGCAGGTCACAATTGAGACGCCGGTTGCCCCCACTGGAAGCGTTCCATCCATTGCCCTTGCAATCGAGACCCCTATTGAGGAAAGCGCTGCCTCTGGAGACCAGCGCGTCTCACCTGCAGCCCGCCGCATGGCTCGTCATTTAGGTGTCGATCTGACCAATGTGCACCCTTCCAAACCCGGCGCGCGCATTACCACTGACGACATTCAGCGCTATGTGCAAACAGATCAGACAATCCCCGCGCCAGCCGGGCGCGCTCCTTATCATCGCGTGGAGCTAAACACGATCCGCAAGACCCTGGCAGGAAAGATGCTGGAGAGCGCTCAGCAAATTCCCCAGTTTTCCGTTTCCATGGACATTAACGCCAACCGTCTATTGCGGGCTAAGGAACATTTTAGCTCACAAGGGCTGAAAGCCAGCGTCTCCGCCTTGCTGATCCAGGTTGTAGCCAGGGTTCTGATGGACCACCCGTTCCTGAATGCCCGCTTCGATAATGGCAATATTCTGATCTTCGAGACTGTAAACATGGCTGTAGCAGTTGCCACTCCACAGGGACTGGTGGCGCCTGTCATCTACAAGGCGGAAAAACTTGGCCTCAGACAGATCTCCAGCCAGCTCGAGGGATTGGTGGAGTCAGCACGCCAGGCGCGCTTGTCGCTGGATCAAATCACAGAGGCAACCTTTACGATGAGCAACCTGGGCATGCAGGGGGTTTCCCAGTTCGTCCCCCTGATCAACCCTCCCCAGGCAGCCATCCTGGGCGTAGGCTCCGCCAGGCCAGTTATTTTGCCTGTTCCAGAAGGCACACAACACGCCCGGGTGATGACCCTCACGGTCAGCGCTGACCATCGCGTGCTGGATGGGGAAACCGTCGCGCTCTTCCTGAGTGATATCAAGGATAAGTTAGAAAACCTCAAAGAGGATCAAATAGAAATTTGAACCCAGGTAGAGGCGGCAACCAGCCTGTCCGCCTGGATTCGGCGAATCTGAAGATGAAAGGAACTCACCCACATATGGAAGCAATAGGCATATCCGATCTCCCGATCTCAGTCCAATTCGATTTTGAAACCGGAGAGTTTTCTCCCTCTATTAAACATGAATCACGCCACTTGAGCCATCTGGCACCGATGTTTGCAGACCAGCCTGCAGCGCAAGCCATCCTTCAGGCTGGCGACCGCCTGGTTTATGATATCCGTTATTATCCATTTATAACTAGCCACTCAGATATGGCTTTGGGCGTAACCCGCATTTTCCCCGGTCATGTGGGCGAAGAGTTCCACATGACCAAAGGCCATTTCCACGAGCGCGAGGATCAACCGGAGATTTACTTCTGCGTGCGAGGCGAGGGCTATTTACTGATGGAAACCTTGAGCGGCGATTTTCAGTATGCCTCCTGGACACCCGGGACAATAACGCACATCCCACCCCAATATGCCCATCGGGTGGTCAACACCGGTAAAGACACCCTTATTTTCGTCGCCACTTTCCACCTAAGCGCAGGCCATAACTACGACCCGGTTATGCAGCGTGGTTTTTCCAAAATCCTGGTTCAACAAGATGGTAAGCCTGTATTCAAGCCAAATCCACGCAGGGGTTGAAACCCAGACACGCACAACGATCAGGAGAAATGACGTGAGGTAAGCGACATGGAGTCTCACATTTGCCTGGCAGTCGATATTGGTGGGAGTAAGCTCGATATCGGCTTGGTCAATGCTGAGGGAGAATTGGTGGGCCAAGCCGAAAAACACCGCGTGCCTTTCGACGAGCGGGGGATTGCTGATCCAAAGGGGCTTATCGAGCTGTTAGTGCCTTTCATCGAGAGGGTAGAAGGCCTCTCGATGCGGTTTCACGGTATTGGGTTGAGCGTCTGTGGCAATATCGATAGAGAAACCGGCGAGGCAATCCTGGTTCCCAATCTACATTGGAGAAATATCCACTTCGGGCGGATGGTGGAGGAGCGCTTCGGGTGCCGGGTTTTCTCTGCCACCGATGTGCGCATGGCAGCCTTAGCGGAAGTGGTTTGGGGTGCGGCAAAAAACTCGCGTAATTTCGCCTGGGCGACCATCGGAACCGGCTATGGTGGTTACTTGTTCCTCGACGGGAAGCTGTATGGCGGTTATCATGGTTTTGCCGGCAATTTTGGTCACAACACCCTCGATGAAGTGAATGGTTATCCATGCGGCTGTGGCAGGCGAGGCTGCGTGGAGACGTTCGTAGCTGGTCCAGCTATCGCCCGCGCCGGGCAAGCCGCGGCAAGTGCGGGTCATAGCCCCGCAATAGCTGAGCTCTCCAGCGGTGGACCGGTAACTCCCCAAATGGTTTTTCAGGCGGAAGCTAGGGGCGACTCCACTGCACGGGAAATCATTGAGCAGGAGGTCCGCATGGTCTCCATCAGCCTGGCTGGTTTGGTCAATATCTTGGATCTGGAGATGATCGTCCTGGGTGGTGGAGTTACGCATGCCACTCCCGACTTTATCCAACGGATCAGCCAGCGCATGCGCGACTTTTTAATGACGGCAGAAGCCGCCCGCGATTTGCGCGTGGTTCCCGAGTCTTTTTTCAACTCAGCCTTGTATGGCTCGGCGGCTGATGTATTTATCAACACCGAGATTCTACCGTTAGGCCCGTTCGATTAAAAGGGGTGCGCTGTGGAGACAACGACCAAACTGACCGCAAGACTTGTCCAGGTTGCCAGATTGTACTACGAGGAAGACAAGTCCCAACAGGAGATCGCCGACCAGATGGGCGTTTCACGCTCATTGATCGCTTTGTATCTAAAGCAAGCTCGAGAACAGAACATCGTGCGCGTTGAGGTTGTCGACCCTCAGGACCAGTGCGAAGACTTGGCCTTAGAAATCCAAAAGCACACTGGCTTAAAGAGCGTGCATGTCGTTCCCAACCCGCGTAATCCAGAGCTGGTGCAGCGCTCCCTGGCAGGCGCTCTGGCAAGACAATTGGAAAACCGCCTGGCAGACGGCGACCGGGTAGGATTGGGTTGGGGCCGGACGATCACCGAAGTCGTCAACCTGTTGGCGCCCTCCAGGCCTAGGAAGATCGAAGTGGCGCCGCTCTTGGGTGAGAGCAGCTTCACTGCATCCTATACCCAGATCAACCAGATCGTCTTGCGCATGGCTGAAAGTTTCAACGGTCTGCCCAATTTCCTGTTTGCTCCGCTGATCGTGGGAACGTCAGAGTTACGCCAGGCGTTGTTACAAGACAATGTCGCCAAACCAGTGGCTGAGCTTTGGGATCGGCTGGATATCGCCTGCATTGGGATTGGAGCCGTCCCGCCCACTCCCGGGCAGGTGCTGTACATGGGCGAACATTATGTCAATATGTACCTTGAGAAGGGCGCTGTCGGCGATATCGTGGCACGCCATTTCGACAGCAGGGGTCGCCTGATCAGGACAGCGCTGGACGAGCGGATCATGGGCATCAGTCTCGAACAGTTGCGCAAAGTTAAGAACGTAATCGCCATTGCTGGCGGCCCGTTGAAGACAAAAGCTGTCGTGGGCGCCATCCGCACGAATTCAATTACTGGATTGGTGATCGATGAGGAGCTTGCCAGGGCAATGTTATTGGAGCTATGAATTCTCTCTCCCAGTAATGCTTTTTCCAAGAAGCCGGTAATAGAAAAGGAGAAACAGTCATGGACATGCAGGGTCGTGTCGCAATCATTACAGGCGCCAGCCGTGGGATGGGTGAGCAGATCGCTTTCCGCCTGGCTTCCAAGGGCGCCAAGCTAAGCCTCGTCGGACGAGATCCCAGCCGCTTACAGGCTGTTGCCAGGAATATCGCCGCCTCTGGAGGTGAAGCCATCATCATACCAACTGATGTCTGCATCAATGAGCAAGTCGAGGCGATGGCCGCAAACACACTTGACCGGTTCGGCGCTATCGATATCTTAGTGAACTCGGCTTTCTGGGGTCCGCCAGCCTGCATTGAAGATACGACCGAGAGTTTCTGGGATCAAACCCTTGATACTACATTAAAGGGGGCGTTTCTGTGCGCAAGAGCGGTTGTGCCCACAATGAAAAAACAAGGCAGCGGCAGAATTGTAAATATCGGTTCCCTGGCAGGCAAAGTAGGTGAAGACAACCGTACAGCTTATTGCGCTGCCAAGTGGGGACTGGAAGGCTTGAGCGCCGCTCTCACAGAAGAGCTTTCCCGCTACAATATTCATGTACATCTACTCTCGCCAGCCGCAACAAACACCCCCTGGTGGCGTGAGGTGGGAGCTAACCTGACACCCATGGTGTTGGAACGCATGATACCACCTGAAGTGATCGCTGAGGCAGTGGTATGGGCACTCTCCCAGCCCGACCAGGTGCATATCCCGGATATTCCAATATACAACTTCCGCAATCCGTTCGAGGGTAAAAAGAGCCATTTCGAAAG
>Ga0233417_10000349_pt1 | contig 13692 bp, 10 predicted proteins | sample Sed_MG_FD_189023 | JGI IMG/M metagenome (GOLD analysis project Ga0233417, IMG submission 189023) | Sediment microbial communities from Lake Towuti, South Sulawesi, Indonesia - Sediment_Towuti_2014_0.5_MG | ecosystem: Environmental > Aquatic > Freshwater > Lake > Sediment | place: Indonesia... | reverse complement strand
TAGTAATAGGCTACCTTCCGGGTCGCCCGGGATAATGACTGGACCGTTAACACCGCCTGCCATTGTCGTCTCGTAGGTGGAGAAGTTAAGACCCTGTAAGCCATTTTCGCCATGGCATGAAACGCACTTCGCTTGCAGGATGGGTCCAATGGTGTTTTCGTAGGTTACCGTCTCTACCGCGGCTGGCGTCGGCGCGGGGGTTGGTGTTGGCGGGAGCTGAGCCTGGATAACCTGTCGGAGTTTCGGGGCATCGAAACCAGCATATTTCCACACATTTCCATGGCATGCAGAATTCGAACAGAATGATGTGTTGCTGACGCCACCCGCATCTTCTACCGTATGGCAGTTTGAACACGTATCATTGAATGCCTGGTTGTGCATGCTGATCCAGTTGGTATTGAGGTGCGATTCGGGTTCTGGACCGCGGCTGATCTCAATATCGGTGACAAAGTCCTTCGATTCCGCCACAACTGGGACGGAATGGCACAGGTTGCATTCTAATCGAACGGCCTCTCCATCGGTACTCAGGTGTTTCCCATCATGGCAGCGGAAGCACCCGGGAGAGTTCTTATGCCCGACATTAGTGGGGTGGCTGTTCCAATCCACTTTTTGTTCCGGGAACACACTGTTCTTATATGCAGTCTGCAATTGTTCAATCGCCGCTTGGATTTTATCCTGGTTTGCTGCGTAGTATTCAGGGTAATATGTGCTGTAATAACTCTCTATTCCCGCAATCCCCTTTAGTGCCTGGTCAACCGACTCATACTGGCGACCATAAACCTCGACAGCCTCCCTGTGAATATCTGGAATGTCAGATGAGATCAATCCTCGCGCCATGAGTTGGTCTACCGTGGCCTCTGGATCTGGGATGAGGTGGGTGATCCGGTTATGGCAGGTAATACAATCCATTTCTTTTAGGCTTGACTCATCCAGGTTTGTCTTGTTAAACCCGGATTCAACGTCAACATACTCGTCCACACTCCCATCATCATTGGTCACTCTGACGTAAGGGATATTTTGTTCTTCAGGGTCTGTGGGGAGAAATTCCACCTTATTCTCAATGTGCCAGTGGATGCCGCGTCCCAGCCCAACTCTCTTGCTCCCGCCTCCCGTTTTCATAATCAGGTAGGTGCTCAAGGGGGAGTTATCCTTATCATCTGCAAAGGTTTTTAATTCCTGCAGGCTGTCATCAGAAAACTTCTCAGGTGAATGGCACAGCTCGCAGGTTTCGCGTGCCGGACGCAGTTCACCTGCCCGAATGGGGTATTCATAATTCTTAAAGATCGTTCTAAACACATGCTTGAGGTCACCTGCTTTACGTGAGATCCGGGTAGCAATAAATCCCTTCCCGATGTGGCAATCGACACAATCGATGCGCGCATGTGGAGATTCTAGGTAGGCTGTATACTCCGGGGGCATGGTGTGGCATGTTTCGCCACAGAATTCTGGGGAATTGGTGTACTCCCAGCCATAGGCAGCCCCAGTAAGCACAATTATTGTTAGTATTCCCAGCACAATATAGGGGAGCAGGCGTACCCATAAGGGTGACCCGGGTGGGGGCAGAAAAAAGCGTTTAATCCAAGAGCGTTTGATCCAAGCAATAAAGCGTTTCATTACATACCTCTAGTTATTATATACCACTAGATTATTTTGCATGAGCTCCAGCCTCAATCCACTCAATGATCTGAGCCAGTTCTTCTCCCGTGAATTGCCCAAAATGGTTGCCAGGAGACTGAATGATGACTACTTGGCTGTTTCCTGCATCACCTGGAATGACGCCCGCAGCTGAATTTCCCCCAGCCAGCACTGATTCATAGGTGCCCAGGTCGAGACCACCGCTTTTTTGCCCGGAGTTGTGGCAGGCACTGCACTTCGCCTCGAAAAGCTGTGCAATCCCTCCCTCCCAGGTCAACGAAGCAATTGGGGCGGTCGTTGCTGTTGGGAGGGGAGTGGGAAGCGGGGTAGCCGTCAAAGGTACGAATATTTCCACTTGCTCATCCTGGGGAGGAATGGTTGCGATAGCTGTGTCTTCTGCGAACAAGAACCAGATCAGGAAAATGCTCAGCAGGGCTGCAACGATTCCATAGGAGGGTATAAAAATCCTCAATCTTCGTTTATAAGTCTCAGGATCCAGCGGTAACCTGGCCGTGCCTGCCTTGATATCAGCCAATTCGATGGCGTGCTCCTCCATCATTTCATGTTCCCCCATCTTGCCGGTATACATGCTTTTGTTAAAATGCTTGACGAACACATGGTAGAAATGCCAGATCAGGATCGAGAGTGCAGCCAATATCGCTTCTGCGCCGTGCGCAGCCTTGGCAGCAGGGACGATCTCTCCGGGTAAAAATTGGGTGGTGGTGATCGGGTTCCACATCACAAACCCGGTTACAGCCATAATGATCGTGCCCCACACAACCGCCCAATACTCAAACTTTTCCTGGAAGGTATATCGCCCCTGTTGCGGACCGGTCTGGCGTCGTCCTAAAATGTAGATAATTTCCTGCCAGAAGGCCTTAAAATCAAAGCTGGTTGGCACTAAAGTTGGGCGGACACGCAGCACATATAACCTGAAGATCGCTGCCCCCAGGTGATAGATGACTACCACCATCATTAGAGTTGCCGCGATATGGTGTATCAGGCGGGTATTTTCTATGCCTCCCAGAAAGCCGACGATTGTCTCTGAGATTGGAGAACTCGCGAATTTTTGCACCAGCCCTGTGATTGCCAGGGTGATGAAACTGGATATAAATACCCAATGCTCAATTCGATGCGCAATGGTAAAACGCGTATATTTTATTTCGTGTGACCTCTCCGTCGATTCACTCGCGGGGGTGCTCATTTGATGTTCACTCATGCTTTGTCTTTCTACGGCGGTTTATCAGCCGGCGGATACTCTCTGCAACCACGAATAATCCCATTGCGCCGACCAGTGTTGGAATTAATATCCGGTAAAAGAGATTGACATAGTACACCAGCTGATATTCCGTTGGGCTTGGTACGTAATGGCTCATCCAGGCTGCTGGGAAATTGATCTCAGCTTCCGGATGACAGCGCTGGCAAGTTTTCTGGAGGTTGTCCTTCATCACTGAGCTATTGGGATTATCTGGGCTTTTGATGTTATGAACCCCGTGGCAGTCTACGCATACTGGCTTATTTGTCTCTTGCCCCGGTATCTCCGCTTGGAACATAACAGTTGTGCCATGGAAGTCAGCTAGGTAGGTATTAACCACGTTGGTATTAATGCCATACTTAGCCATTAGCTCTTCATCAGTATGGCACCTCTTGCAAAGATCCGGTGATTTCAGGTGAAATTGTTCGTTGTAATCCGGCCCAGCAACGTTATGGACCCCGTGACAATCGATACAAGACGGGACATCCGGATTCCCTTCCCCGATTAATGCCTCTCCATGAACGCTGTCCTTATATTGTTGGTAAATTTCAAAATGGCAGCGCTCACAGGTCTGGGGGATGGCTGTTCGCGATTCTCCAATAGCCTGGACATCATGCGAGCCATGACAATCAGAACAGACCGCAGCTTCAGTATTTCCAGCCTGCATCGCTTTTTGGTGCACGCTGTCCTGGGTTGCCTGGTATTTATCCTGGTGGCAGCGACCACACGCACCGTACATGCTCACCGTCAATTCGCGGTGGGTTTGTGCAATCAGTTCAGGATGGGGATAGCTGGTGATATCAGTGTGGCATTGGACGCAAGCATATCCCGCTTTCCCGTGTACCGAGTTGTAGTAGGTATCAGGGTTAACCGTAAGGTAGAGTTCCTCCCCTGATGGGAGTGTCATCTTCTGGTCGGGTTTCCCGTGGCAGCCTAAACAATACTCATTATCAACACCCGGCGTTTCCTGCCAGTATGCCGGGGGGGATTTTATAGATTGGGCGTTGGCTTCTCTTAAGCCCACAAACAGCCCCACAACAAGCAAACAAACAATATTCAGGGGCAGGATGAAGCGGTTAAGTCTCAAGTGTGAATACCTCCATCTGGATAATGCATTCTTGGTGATTATGGAAGTATTATTCGCCCGCAGGCGTGTGATAACCCTTGGCTTTTTCCATCAGTTCTTCATCAGTCTTGGGCGTAGCCATTCCCCCCTCGACGTGGCACTGCCGGCAGGCGAAATCCAGGGAAACCTCGGAGAGCGAAGCCAGGCCATCTTCAGTAAACTGGTGTAGCTGGCTGGGATCGATCGCCATGAGATGGGCTCGGATGTCACCTTTGAACATCGCCGGGTCTCCCCAGGCTGCTTTTTCGATGTGGGGCATGTGGCAGTCGACACACTTGGCTACATTAGGATGAATCTGGGAATCCTGGTAACTGGCTTGTCTCCAGTGGCAGTTTTCGCATTGTGTATTGGTGGTCGCGGGACTCTCAGCATTTGCCTTCAATTGCACAACCCCTGCGTGTGGATCGTGACAATCAGCGCAGTTGAGTGTTAGGTGTTTACTCTGGAATTGTTCATCATACTGTTGGTTTTGCTCGATGAAACCATCTTTAGCGTCCACTACTTCTTTAGTGGCGTATCGGTGGCATTCCCCGCACAATTCCGAGTCCCGGTTTACCTGCATCTGGAATCCTTGCGGGTTGGTAATATGAAGGCTTCCTGGTCCGTGGCAGGCTTCGCAGCGCACGCCGGTTTGCGCCCAGGTTCCCACCACCCCAGGCATTTTATCCTGGTTTCCTTGAGGGCTATAACCTGTAGTGTGACAGGTCCCGCAATCAAATTTAAGATCAGCCGTGCCTGAATGATAAGTAGCCCAGCCCGCTTCTTTGCCTAAATCTGGATTTGCAAAGTTGTACTGGTTGAGATAATTTGTATCGCTGGGTGTGGTGCCGGGTTTATCCGTGATGATATACCCTTCCTGGTTCATGAAAACTGCTTTCCAGTTATAACCTCCAATCACATAGCTGATATCGTTCCAGGTGTACCCATCGGGAGGTGCAGCCAGCTCAGTGAATGGGTAGGTAGCTGGCGTCCCATTTTCTACCTTAGTGAAATTCCAGGGGTGGCCTGAGGCGATATATTTTTCGTAAAACTCTTTATGGCAGCCTCCACACACCTCATCGCCAGCGTAACTGGCGCCAACTGCCGCTGCTTCAGCCGTTTCTCCTTGAGGGCCTGCTGGGCCGGCAGGTCCTGCTTTACCTGCAGGTCCTTGGGGCCCTTCTGGGCCGGGGGGTCCCGCAGGGCCTGCGGGTCCGACCGGTCCTTCCGCTCCCTGGCAGGCAGACAATAAAACCACTGCCCCTATGATGATCCCGGCTATTAGCAACCATTTATATCTCATGGCATCTCCTCCGTATAAAGCAATGCCCTTGCACGCCAAAATAGACATCGTATTCTCCCTTTTGTTTGGAGATTACTGTCTGCGGAATACTGCAAACCACCCACAACTACCGCCTGTTGATCGACTTGTCATGGGTCGGGATGGGTAATTTGCCCTATTATATCAAGGGTGTTAGAAAGGATTATCACAATTATGGGTGATAAAAGTCACAAATATTGGCATCTTCTCCTGTATTTATAAAGGGTGAGTAGGTCTTATTTGGATAGATTTGGTTGGTATAATAGGAGCGTCATATCTGGAATAAATATATAAAGGGAGGCAGCCATGCCAATCGAAAACCAGGATTTATATCGCAATTTCCGCGTCTACGAAAGCACATCTACCTTACAAGATGTTCTCAAGGAGGTCGATGAAGCCAACCTCATTGTTGTTGTTAGGCTGCCAGGAGGGAAGTTTGCTTGCGTGCGTCTTGGGGCAATAAGAGATAGCGTGCAGGGATTTTCACGCCTGAGCGACCGGAATGCCATGCTGCATGCCCCGTTGGGAGACCTGCTGGCATCCTTCGCTTCGGATGCCATTGATCAGAATAGCATGGAGTTATGGCAGGCAAAGAACCTGAAGGAATCCAGCCTGAGTAAATGCCTTGTGGTAACATCGCAGGGTCAGATAGTCGGATTGCTCACAGAGAAAATTTCAGCGCCCGTTGTCCGCAGAGGAGAACCTTTTTCTTTTTCCGGTGGTGTCCTCAGTGGTGCCGCTGAACCTGAGCCTGGTGCTTCGCCAACGGCTGAGCCTGCCAAGTTCATCAATGTTCAGCTCTCAGATCAAAATGATCGGCGCATAAAACCTGAAGAAGAACCCCTCCAGCTTAAGGATATCTACACCCTCACCCTCCTGATCGCTGAGGAGAGCAGCACAGCATCGATTGTACAGGATGTTCTTTTGAAATATAAATGGGCCAGTGAAGAACAAGAAGTCATCCTGACCGTTCGCCTGGAGAGTGATGACTTCGAGATCCAAACCGAGCCCCAAAAGATCAAAGTTCCCAGGTCGGGGATGTCTAATAAAGCCCGATTTGATCTCAAGCCTAAGAAAGCCGGCCCTGGAGTGGTCAATGTTCTGCTCTTCAAGGAAGATATCTTCATCCAGCTCCTCACATTAAAATTCACGATTGTGGATGGCAGCCTCTTTTCTCAGGAGGTTTCCGGAAGAACCCTCAGCGCAGCCTTCACCGTTCAACCACGCAGCCTGAGCATGACCATCTTGGGTGGGGAGGATGGCTTTCAGCTTATAATGACAGGCGCTGTAGCAGCCCTGGCCAAACTGCCTATTACGAAGGATTTGTTAGCCTTAAAGATCCGGGAGACTCGCGAGGTGTTGCGTAAGGATGTAGTCTATCTTCAAGATCCGAGGACCCGTCAGAATGTATTGCAGCAACAAATCGATATTCCCCCTGAGACGCGTGACCTTGCATTACAGCGACTGGCAGAGGTTGGTTATCGCCTCTACCAGGATATTTTCTACAGCGCAGATGCTGACACTCAAGCAAACTTACTTGGCGACCGACTAAGGGAGTTGGCGCGCGCGGATGGAACGCTCAAGATCCAAATATTCTCCCAGCACTTTATGATGCCCTGGGGATTGCTTTACATGGCGAAAGAGGACGAGTACGACCCTGCGGATATCCACACCGATTGGTTTCTGGGTTTCAAGCACATCATCGAGCATATCCCCTTGCAGCAGCAGATGATGGTCACCGACAACGTGATCGATGCGTCAAACGGCCTGACTGTCAGCCTGAATGTCAACAAGGATATCGATGCAGATATGCGCGCCCCCTTGGTCGGCAGCCAGGTAGATTACTGGACGGGAGTTGAAAAGGAGGGGAACCTCAAGCTTGTCCAGCGTACCTCTTCCGCTGATCTCATCAATGCTCTGCGCGTGACAAAATCGACCGAGGACCAGATCTTTTATTTCTACTGCCATGCCGTGTCTAAGGATCTGGAAGAAGGCGGTCCCGACTCTTCAACCTTGGTGATCAGCCGTACCGACAAGATCAGCCTCAAGGATTTGAAGCTCCAGGCTTCCCAAAAGCTTACACTGCCCGGAGAGCCACTAGTTTTCATCAACGCTTGTGAGAGCGCAGAGCTTTCGCCTCTTTTCTATGATGGTTTCGTCCCATACTTCCTCGCTAAGGGTGCCAGGGGTGTGATTGGAACAGAATGTGAGACCCCTGCCCTATTTGCCGTGGAATGGGCGAAGCGTTTCTTCGATCGCCTTTTGAAAGGCGAGTCAGTTGGCGAGATCGCGCTTTCTTTACGTCAGGAATTTCTCCACCAGCACAACAACGTTTTAGGTCTGCTCTACGCTCTTTACGTGGATGGCGATACGCGTGTCTCTACTAATTGAGAAGAATCTTGGATAACACACCTGTCCTCAATCCTGAGAGGCAAAAACAAGCCAAGGCTTATTCCCGCATCAGCCGTCGTTTGATGGTCCTGGATCTGCTGATCGGGTTCATCTATTGTTTGGCATGGCTTGTATTTGGCTGGTCTGTACAGTTAAGAACTTACCTGACTGGTTTCACCAGCAATGAGTGGCTGCTTGTGGCTGGTTTCGCCTTGGTTTTTGGGGGTATCTTCCTCATCATCAACTTGCCCCTCTCGATTTATGAGGGATATATCCTTCCACACCGCTTTGGAACTTCCACGCAATCCGGATCAGGATGGATTGTTGATCAGTTTAAAAGCCTTCTGTTGGGTGGCATCCTGGGTGGTTTGGTTCTTGAAATTGTCTATGCTATTCTGCGCCTCTTTCCTGAGACCTGGTGGTTATGGGCAAGCGTTTTCCTGATCGTTTTCAATGTCTTGCTGGCAAATCTTGCCCCAATTATTCTGTTTCCCATCTTTAATAAGTTCACACCTTTGGGGGAGGAGCATGCTGGTTTGGTAGAGCGGCTTTTGCTGCTGACAAAACGCACCCATACCCACGTCCAGGGAGTGTATCAGTTTGATATGAGTCGCCGCACCACTGCCGCCAATGCCGCCCTGACCGGCCTGGGAAATACTCGTAGAATCATCCTGGGTGATACACTCCTCCAGGAATTTACTGCCGATGAAATCGAGACCGTCATGGCGCATGAACTCGGCCACCATGTGCATCGAGACATCCCATTAAGCATTCTATTTCAAAGCCTGTTGACGTTGTTTGGGTTATTCCTCGCTGGTGAGATAGTGCAATGGGGTGTAACTGCGTTCAATCTCCAGAGCGTATCAGACATCGCTGGGTTACCCATGTTCATTCTTGTGGTCGGCGGATATGGCCTCATAACCACCCCCATCGGGAATGCTTTTTCGCGCTGGCGTGAGCGCATGGCAGATGAGTTTGCTCTGGAGTTAACCGGCAATGGCAAGGCCTATGCCTCAGCCTTGGTCCGCCTGGCAAACCAGAATCTGGCAGAGGTAGACCCTGAGCCATGGGTGGAGTGGTTGCTGTACTCTCATCCTGCATTGAACAAGCGTATAGCCATGGCTCAAAGCAAGTTAGATTAGAAGATCGAAAAACGCTTGACTTTTGGTTAAATTTCGGATATTCTATATAAGCACTAAAGGATATAGAATTACTATACTTTTAAGCTTATGAGATTATCGAAGCGTGGTGAATATGGCCTGCGTGCCATGATTGATATCGCTACCTGGGAAGCAACACATCAGGTAGTACAGATTAAAGAGATTGCCGAACGCGAGAAAATCCCCGCTAAGTTCCTTGAGCAAATCTTGTTGACCTTGAAAAATGCCGGGTTACTTCACAGCAAAATGGGGATTGGCGGGGGATATTACCTGGCAAAGTCTCCTCAAGAAATTAACTTAGGCCAAATTGTCCGTGTCCTGGACGGCCCTCTTGCGCCGATCCGGTGCGTAAGCCAGATGGCTTACGAATCCTGTGGCTGCCCAGACGAAAGAACCTGTGGTTTGCGTATCGTTATGCTAGATGTGCGCAATGCTATATCGGAGATTTTAGATCGCACCACCCTGGCTGATGTCATCTCCAGGGTCGATGTCCTTCGAGACCAGCTAACTTAGGGAGGGATATGGTCGTGTCAGTGTTTGAGATGTTTTTGTTCGGATAATTCTATACTATTACTATAGACTTTCTTTGCTATTGATGGGGAGGCACCTGTGAAACATACTTGCTATACGATAATATTTTCAGCCGTCCTATTGAGTCTCTTGCTATCTGCTTGTGGGACAAAAACCTCCGATACCGCCGGGGGGACAACCAATGAGTTGAAGGGGACCATTACCATTTCTGGCGCGTTTGCCCTCTACCCAATGATGACCCGTTGGGCTGAAGAATTCCAAAAAATCCATCCAAACGTTAAATTTGACCTTTCTGCCGGTGGCGCAGGTAAAGGTATGACCGATGCATTGGCTGGCGCGGTCGATATTGGCATGGTCTCTCGCTCAATCAAACCGGAAGAAGAGGCCCAGGGCGCCTACGGCGTGGCAGTGACAAAAGACGCCGTTTTCGCTACCATCAGCGCGGACAATCCAGTTGCCAGAGAAATTCTCGCCCAGGGTATCTCCAAAGATATTCTGACCAAGATATACATCACCGGAGAAATAAAAAACTGGGGTGAAGTGGTGGAAAAGCCTGAGATCACTGACGAAATCCACGTTTACACCCGCTCAGATGCCTGTGGTGCCGGTGAAATGTGGGCAAAGTTCTTGGGAGATAAGCTGCAGGAAGACCTCATTGGCGTGGGTGTCAATGCTGATCCTGGAGTTTTAGAAGCTGTTGTGAATGACTCGCTTGGGATTGGCTATAACAACCTTGGGTATGCCTTTGACCTGGCTTCTGGTAAGCCCGTCGCTGGAGCGATCGTTGTCCCCATCGACTTGAATAATGATGGGCAGGCAGATGACAGTGAGCGTCTCGAAACTATGCCCGAAGCCATCGAAGCGGTTGCTTCCGGCAAATATCCCTCGCCCCCGGCGCGCCCCCTTAATGTTGTCACAAAGGGAAAACCAACTGGCTTGGTGCAGGACTTTATCCAATGGATCTTAACTGACGGTCAGGCTTTCGTTGGTGAGGCAGGTTATGTCAAGTTACCTCCAGAACAATTAGCCGAGTCGCTTGCAAAGGTAGATTAGGTTTTGAATTCGACAGCACAATCAGCATCTGAAGGCCACCTGTTCCGGTCTTCTCAGGCTTATCGTCAAACGCAGGAAAAAAACGCTCGTCGGGCACTTTTTGTGATTGCGCTCTTGCCAACGGCGCTCATCGTCGCGGTTACTTTGGCTCTCCTGGCGCGCGCCTGGCCAATTCTCCAGCAGTACTCGCTTTGGGAATTGCTTACTAGCACGACTTGGAAGCCGATGAAAGGACAGTTTGGCTTTTTGCCTTTTATCGCCGGAACGTTCTGGGTGACCGTTGTTGGTGTTGGGCTGGCAGTACCGCCATGTATTTTTACTGCACTATACCTTTCGGAGTATGCCAGCAACGCCACTCGTGCGACCATCAAGCCCATGCTGGATGTTTTAGCCGCCATTCCCTCTGTGGTTTATGGCGTATGGGGGGTTCTCGCCATTGTGCCCTTTGTGGGCAATGTTATTCGTCCGGCTCTCAGCAAATGGTTTGGCTTCATCCCGCTTTTCGCCTCCAACCAGCCTACGGGTTACGGCATCCTTTCAGGTGGGATTGTGCTGGCTGTAATGATTGCACCTTTTATCATTGCTGTGACTTACGAGGTTCTGCGTACCGTTCCCGAAGGCTGGCGACAGGCATCTTTGGGTTTGGGTGCAACCCGCTGGCAAACGGTTCGCCATGTTCTGTTTCGCCAAACCTTGCCCGGTATGATTGCGAGTGTGGTATTTGGCACTTCTCGTGCTTTCGGCGAGACGATGGCTGTATTGATGGTCGTTGGTAATGTCCCCCAACTGCCTACTTCAATCTTTGATTCAGCTTATCCTCTCCCAGCGTTAATTGCCAACAATTATGGTGAGATGATGTCCATTAAGCTCTACGATGCAGCCCTGCTCTGTGCAGCTCTCGTTTTACTGGTCATTGTTTTGGTGTTCAATATTGCTTCCACGTTAGTGTTGCAACGGATACTAAGGAGGAGCTGGGCATGAAATTCCGCTGGCGACGACGGCATATCGGCGAGCTCATCGTTAAAATAATCATGTATTTTTCCTTTGCGTGTGTGGTAGGCAGCCTTGCCCTGATTTTATGGACCGTTTTGTATAAAGGCCTGCCTGCACTCACCTGGTCTATGATTACACAGACTCCCAAGGGCGGATTCTATCTGGGTAAGGAAGGCGGCATTCTTAACGCCATCATTGGTTCCCTGTTTATGGCAGTTGGAGGCACAATCATTGCGCTCATTTTCAGCCTCCCATTGGCACTCTACCTTGAAACTTACATCAACGCATCGCGTTTCGGGCATTGGGTGCGCCTCTCACTGGATGTGCTCTGGGGCATCCCGTCCATTGTCTATGGTGCGTTTGGTTTCACCATCATGCTTGCACTGGGTATGCGCGCATCGCTTCTTGGTGGAATAGTAGTTCTGGCACTCTTGGAATTTCCGATTATGACCCGCGCAATTGATGAAGTCATTCGTCGCATGCCAGGTGAACTGGAGCAGGCCTCTCTGGCTCTCGGCTCTACCAAACTGGAAGTGGCTACTCGGGTTGTTATCCGCCAGATGCTGCCAGGGATTGTTACAGCCATTTTGTTGGCGTTCGGACGAGGAATAGGTGATGCCGCCTCAGTGTTGTTCGTTGCCGGATATACAGACCGGATTCCTACATCCTTGATGAGTCCTGCCGCCTCTTTGCCCCTGGCTGTTTATTTCCAACTGGGTACCCCTTTCCCCGAAGTGCAGCAGCGTGCTTATGCCTCAGCCCTGATACTGACCATCATCGTTCTCGTCATCAGCTTTGGTTCACGTTTCCTCTCCACAAGATTGGGGAAATATACGGTGAAGTAAACCTTTACGGCATTGGAGAGTACTATGACCCCACATATTCAAGTCCGTAACTTAAACGCCTGGTATAACGGTCATCAGGCTCTTAAAGACATCAACATCGAAATCCCCAAACAACAGATTACCGTCATCATGGGACCCTCGGGTTGTGGAAAAACCACTTTGTTAAAAACCTTCAATCGCTTTTTGGAGTTGACGGAAGGCGCCCGCCTGGCTGGTGATGTGCTGGTGGACGGGCAAAATATCTACGAACGTGACGTGGATGTGACTGAGGTCCGTAAATTGGTAGGATTACTTGCTCAACGTCCTTCGCCATTGCCTATGTCCATTTATGACAATGTCGTATATGGCATGCGTATCCATCGAACGAAAAAAGAACGTCGGGATTACAAGAATGCTGTACGTCATTACCTCGAACTGGCTGGGTTATGGGATGAGGTTGGTGAACGTCTTCACCACCCCGCCGTTACTCTTTCAGTTGGGCAACAGCAGCGTCTGTGTTTAGCACGCGGTCTCGCTATCGAACCGGAAATCATCCTTGCAGACGAACCGACTTCAGCACTTGACCCGATTTCATCTCAGCATATTGAACATAAATTGCTAGAACTTAAGAGTCAATACACTACCGTCATTGTCACCCATACCTTGCGGCAGGCTAAAAGATTGGCTGATTATGTGATTTTTATGTACATGGGGGAGGTGGTTGAATCTGGCTCTTCTCACGATGTTTTCGAAAATCCTCGCGAGGCGCGCACCCGTGCCTATCTCCAGGGAGTGTTTTAAATCCTCTTCCAACCCCCGAATAGAAGTAGAAAAATCTGAACAACCAGGCGATAAAATCCCTGCATGATATGGTAACAGGCAATCCTTAGCCAAAGAGAGAAACTTCTGGAGCTTCCCTCTTGATTGTTCTTGGTGTGTGGGTAGATCCGGGAATAGACGGACATTGCCTTCGCAATGTTCCGATTCACCCGTTTCCACTGGCTTGTCTCAAACGAAATTTCCCTGCTCCCCCTGCGTAGAGCCATGACTTGTCCGATCACCTCACCTTGATTGAAGGCAGGGTCAAGATATGGTGAGTTATCGCCTTTTGTGATGTAGAATACTTTCCCGTCGGCCTGTGTGTGAATTGCCAGGACACGATGGCTGATAATTTCCCCAGAATGTCTAACGGTCAGGATCACTCCTGGTTCATAGCTTTGATGTTTATTGTCGATTAGCAACAAATCCCCTTCGCGCAAGACAGGCATCATGCTCCGGCCTGAGACGGTTATCCAGCGGATCGAATCATCCTGTGTCCATAATCCGATAGCAGCATCCAGCAGCTCTGATGGCAAGGAATCTTCGCCGGAGTTTTGATTACTCATTCTCAGTTGTTTTTTACACCGATCAACATCCCATCCCCT
>Ga0233417_10000348_pt1 | contig 13698 bp, 15 predicted proteins | sample Sed_MG_FD_189023 | JGI IMG/M metagenome (GOLD analysis project Ga0233417, IMG submission 189023) | Sediment microbial communities from Lake Towuti, South Sulawesi, Indonesia - Sediment_Towuti_2014_0.5_MG | ecosystem: Environmental > Aquatic > Freshwater > Lake > Sediment | place: Indonesia... | reverse complement strand
CAAGAGCCGGCGGCTGACGGAGATTCTCCGGGAAGTCTCGGCTGAGGAACTGGAAATGACCGCCGGGGTGCTGGACCTGCTGAGCATAGCGATCGTCAATCCTGCCGCCAAGGCAGGGGAGATCTGCGTACAGTGCGGGATTCATTTCCGCGAAGAGTGCCCGTTGCGGAAGGTCCTCCCGCGAACCTGTTTTTATGAGGCCCACCGGGCGCACAAGGAAGCGGCCCGGCCGCCGCTGCCCGAGAGTGCATGACGAAGGAGGTCGCATGAAGAACGGCAACCGAATTCCTGGGTTGCTGCCGCCGTCGGAATGGCAACTGCGGAGAAAGTTCTTAGAGCAAGCGGAACTCGTGCCGGGGGGCGAGCGCATCTCGCGCTGCTTGCAGTGCGGCACCTGCACGGGCAGTTGTCCGGTCAGCTACGCAATGGACATCTCGCCCCGGAAAGTGATCGCGCTGTTCCGGGCCGGGCAAATCGAAGAGATCCTCCGGAGCCGCACCATCTGGATCTGCGCGTCCTGTTACATGTGCACGACACGCTGCCCCCAGCACATCAAGATTACCGACCTGCTGTACGCGTTGAAGCGGACGGCGATGGACACCGGCCTGTATCCCGACCGGTTCCCGGTATACCTGCTGTCGAGGAACTTTGTCCGGCTAGTCAACCGTTACGGGCGGAATAACGAACTCCTGTTGATGCTGCTCTATCACCTGCGGCGCAACCCGCTGGAGTTGCTGCGCTCGCTGCCGCTTGCCGTCCAGATGTACAAGAAGGGACGCATTTCACTGTGGCCCACCCAAATCAAGGGCGTCGGGGCCATTCGAAAGATCCTGGAAGCCTCCAAGGCCCTGGAGCTCCCCCGCGAGAAGGAAGAGATTGAGTACGCCGCAGGCATGGTCGGCTACCGCGCCGTGGGCCAGTTGCCGCCGGCGCCGGCGGACTAAAGGAGGGCAGCCATGGAGTACCTTTACTACCCGGGATGCAGCCTGGAGGGAGCCGCCAGGCAATACGACGAGAGCCTGCGGGCGGTGTTCGGGGCCTTGGGGGTCGGGCTCAAGGAATTGGAAGACTGGAACTGCTGTGGCGCCACGATGTACATGAGCGTCAGTGAAACGACCTCTCTGGCTATCAGCGCCCGGAATCTCGCACTGGCGGGACAGGACGGAGGCCGCGACTTGGTAGCGCCGTGCAGCGCCTGCTACACCGTGTTGCTGAAAACGGACCGGTTCCTCCGCGAGAGCCCGGAGTTGAAGGAGAAGGTGGACCAGTTGCTCGCCGGCGCCGGTCTCCGGTATCACCTGAACGTCAAGGTCCGCCATCCGCTGGATGTGCTTGTGAATGACATCGGCGTGGAGGCCGTCGCGGGCGCGGCCGCCAGCCGCCTGGAGGGAGTGGCCTTCGCCCCCTATTACGGGTGTCAAATCGTGCGACCGGAAAGGGGATTCGACGACCCTGAATTCCCATTCTGCATGGACCGCCTGTTCGAGCGGCTCGGCGCCCGGGCCGTTTACTTCCCGATGAAGACTCGCTGCTGCGGCGGCATGCTGATGACGACCTTTCCCGAAGTCTGCCTGGAATTGGTTAAGGACCTCCTCGATTGCGCTGTGGAGAACGGCGCCAACTGCATCGTTACCACCTGCCCGATGTGCCAGGTGAATGTCGAGGCCTACCAGAAGCAGATCAACAAAAGGTTCGGCAAGTCGTTTCAGATCCCGGTCGTCTTCTTCACCCAGTTGCTCGGACTGGCGCTGGGCTGCTCGGAGAAGCAACTCGGGCTCGATAGAAACTTGATCCCGCTGAGAGTGCCGCTCCCGGCGGTAGGTGGTTAGGAGGAAGGGATGGATCAGAACGGACACGCGCGCATTGGAGTGTATATCTGCCATTGCGGGACCAACATTGCCGCCACGGTCAAAGTGACCGAGGTGCGCGATTTCATCGCGCAGTCGCCCGGGGTGGTGGTCGCGCGGGATTACAAGTTCATGTGTTCGGATCCGGGGCAGGAGCTGATCCGGAACGACATCCGGGATCTGAATCTGAACCGGGTGGTAGTGGCCGCCTGCTCGCCGCTGATGCACGAGCTGACCTTCCGCAACGCCGCCATGAAAGCCGGGCTCAACCGGTACCTGGTGCAGATCGCCAACATCCGGGAGCACTGCTCCTGGATTCACGACGACGCGCGCCTGGCGACGGGAAAAGCCAAGGCGCTGGTGATGGGTGCGGTGCGGCGGGTGGCCCTGCACCAGCCGCTGGAACCGATGCGCGCGAGCATCAACCCGAACACGCTTATTGTGGGGGCGGGCATCGCCGGCATTCAGGCGGCGCTGGAGATCGCCGAATCGGGCAACGCCGTCTACCTGGTGGAGCGCGAGCCGACCATCGGCGGACGGATGGGCCAGTTTGACAAGACCTTCCCCACGCTCGACTGTGCTGCTTGCATCCTCACGCCCAAGATGGTTTCGGTGGGGCACCGCGAGAACATCAAACTGCTCACGATGAGCGAGGTGGTGGGGGTTTCCGGGTACATCGGGAACTTCAAAGTGAGGATCCGGCGCAAAGCCCGGTTCGTGGACGAGTCCAAGTGCACCGGGTGCGGCTTATGTTGGAACGTCTGCCCGGCCACCCGCCTGCCGAGAAAGCGGGCCATCCGGCTGGGCGAGCAGTTGGTGAAACAGGTGAACTGATGACTCTCGAAGCGGTAAGCCGGATCCTCGACTGCCAAGTGATCACCGGAGACGAAAGGTTAGACGAGGAAGTCGAGACCGGCTGCGGAGCTGATTTGATGAGCGATGTGCTGGCCTTCGTCAAGCCGAACGGGCTTCTTCTCACCGGATTGACGAACGTGCAGTCAGTGCGCACGGCTCACATCGCCGAGGTTCGGGCGATCGTATACGTTCGGGGCAAGTTGCCGGACAGGGAGGCGGTAGAACTGGCCAAAGAAAAGGGCATCGTGTTGCTGGCCACGAGCCACTTGCTGTACGAATCTTGCGGCCGGCTGTATGCGAGCGGCCTGGCCGGCGGCGGCGAGGTTGAGGGAGAGCGAAGCGATGCCGGGCGAGCCACTGTTCTGCCAGCGGTTTGAGGTCGCCGGCAGGGATTTTGTGAATGCGGGGAGGGCCTCGACGACGATCAAGTCGATCTTGCGGGACGTGGGGGTTCCTCCCGCGCTGATTCGGCGGGCGGCGATTGCCGCCTACGAGGCCGAGATGAACGTGGTGTTGTACGCCCGAAAGGGAACGATGGAGTTACGGGTGAGCCCGAAGGACGTTCAGATCCGTGTCCAGGACGAGGGGGACGGAATCGCGGACATCGCACTGGCGATGCAGGAAGGCTTTTCCACGGCTTCTGAAGAGATCCGGGAGCTGGGGTTCGGCGCCGGCATGGGGCTGCCCAACATCCGAAAGAACGCCGACGTCTTCCACATCGACTCCGCCGTGGGCAAAGGAACAACTCTCGAGATCACGATTCGGGTGTGACATGGGCGATTTCTTCCACCCCATCCGCTTGGAGCCGGACAAGTGCGCCGGGCGGATGCGTTGCTTGCGGGCGTGCCCGACCGAGGCCATCCGGGTGCGGAACGGCAAGGCGGCCATCGTCGAGGACCGCTGCATCGACTGCGGCGAATGCGCGCGGGCCTGCCCCAGCGCCGCCATCATCCCGCAGACGAGCTCCTTCACGGATTTCGCCCGGTTCAAGTACACCATCGCCCTACCGTCGCCTGCCCTCTACGGCCAGTTCCGCAGGGACGTCCTGCCGCGCACGATCCTGGCCGGGCTGCGCCGGATCGGCTTCGACGATGCCTGCGACGTCGCCTGTGCCAGCGAGGCGGCCAGCATAGCCATCGACGAGTATCTGGGCCACTACCAGGGTCCGCTGCCGCTGCTGTCGCCGTTCTGCCCCACCATCGTGCGGCTCGTTCAGGCGCGGTTCCCCAACCTCATCGATCAGTTCATCCCCATCGACTCGCCCATGGAGATCGCAGCCCGGGAGGCCAAGCGGAAGAAGACCAAGGAACTGGGGCTCCGGCGGGAGGAGATCGGGGTGATCTACCTGACGCCCTGCCCGCCCAAGATGGTAGCTATCAAGCACCCCCCGCGAAAAAGAATCTCCCACATCGACGGCGCGATCGCGATTTCCGACATCTACTTCCCACTGCTCGCCGCTATCGCCGAAGCCGGCAACGACCAGCCGGAAAACGGCGAACCGGTGCGGGGGATCGGACTCGGCTGGCCGGTGCTGGGAGGGCAGGTCTCATCGCTGCGGGCCGAAAGCAGTCTCGCGGTCGGAGGGCTGGGAGACGTGGAGAGGATCTTCGAGGAGATCGAGAACGGCAAGCTTGGGGACGTTCAGTTCGTGGAGTGCCACGCGTGCCCGCAAGGCTGTTGCGGCGGGTCTCTCACCGTTGAGAACCCTTACTTCGCGCGCGGCAAGATCCTGAACCTGGTGGCACGTTTCGGCGGCACGCCCTGCCAGGACCGGGAGAAGATCCGCGAGCTTTATCAGAAGAACTACTTCTCGCTGCCCGGCCGCATCCCCTCCAGGCCGTTTTCCCCATTGGACAAGGACATCGCTCGGGCCATCGAGAAGAGGCATCTCATCCAGAAGACTTACGAAACGCTGCCGAAGATCGACTGCGCCGCCTGCGGTTCGCCGAATTGCAAGGCTTTCGCCGAGGATGTGGTTCTGGAGCGCGCGGCTCTGGAGCAATGCGTGGTTCTTGTGGCAGAGCGGCACCGCTCGGGAGCCGGGGCATGCGGCATCCCGGCCGAAACCGCGCAAGAAGCAGTGGCGCGGCAGGAGCGCACGGCATGACGGTGCGGGCGATAGTCGAGAAGCTGGACCTCCAGGTGCTGACGGAGGAGGCGGACCTGGACCGGGAAGTCACAGGAGGCTACGCCAGCGACCTGTTGAGCGATGTGATCGCTCACGCGCAAGCGGGAAACCTGTGGGTCACTCTGCAAACGCACGCCAACATCGTTGCGGTGGCGACGCTGAAGGAGCTGCCGGCCATCGTCTTTGTGAACGGCCGGAGGCCCGAGGCGGAAGTGCTGGCCCGGGCGCGGCAGGAGAAGGTAGCGCTGCTCGGGACCTCGCTCGCGGCCTTCGAGCTGGTGGGCAGGATGTACCAGATCGGCGTCCGAGGGGGCGGGTGATGCTACGGAACTTCAAGGCCGACCTCCACGTGCACACTTGCCTGTCGCCGTGCGCGGACCTGAGCATGGGGCCGCGGAGCATCGTCTCGATGGCGGTGCGGCGCGCATTGGACATCATCGGGATCACGGACCACAATTCCTGCGAGAACACGCCGGCGGTCCTGCGGGCGGCGGGGCCGAGCCTGACCGTTCTGCCCGGAATGGAGGTCACCTCCAGGGAGGAAGTGCACATTCTGGCTCTCTTTGACCACCTTGACAGCGTGTTCCGGCTCCAGAATCTGGTGTACGAGCACCTGCCGGGAGAAAACACGGACGAGGCCTTCGGGACGCAGGTCATCGTCAATGAGGATCATGACGTGCTCGGCTTCAGCCGGCGCCTGCTGGCGGGAGCAACCGATCTGTCGGTGGAACAGGTGGTCGACTCCATCCACCGCTTCGATGGGCTGGCCATCGCGTCGCACTTCGACCGGCCGACGTTCGGAATCATCGGGCAGCTAGGGTTCATTCCGGCGAGCCTGCCGCTGGACGGTCTGGAAGTTTCCGGAAACATCGCGGCCGACGAAGCCCGGCGCCGATACTCCGACTGCGCCGGCCGGCCTCTGGTGCGATTCTCGGACGCGCACACGATTGATGACGTTGGGGCGGCTTCGACATGGTTCGTGATGGCCGAAGCCAGCGTCGCGGAGATCCGTAGGGCGCTCCAGGGCGACCACGGCAGGCGCGCGCTGGTCGGGCAGCACACCGCCGCGGCGGACTACGCGAATTGAGACAAACGCTATGGAAGAGCTTTCGCTCCACATCCTGGACATCGTTGAGAACTCGCTGGAAGCGGGCGCCAGACGCGTTCAGATCCGAATCCGCGAAAGCCGCCGGGAAGACCGGCTGTGGATCGAGATCGTCGACGACGGCGCTGGAATGGGCGAGAACGAGGCTGGGAAAGCGTCCGATCCATTCTTTACGACGCGGACTACCCGCCGGGTGGGTCTTGGCCTGGCGCTGCTCGAGCAGGCGGCGAAAGCCGCGGGCGGCCAGGTACGGATCGAATCATGCCGAGGGGCGGGGACCACGGTGGCCGCGGTTTTCCAGTACTGCCATGTGGACCGCCAGCCGCTGGGAAACATGGAGGACACGTTGTTGACACTGATCGCCGGACATCCCCAGACGGAGTTCGAATACTCGCACGTGACCGAGGAAGGGGAAGCTTCATTCAGCACTGCCGAAATCAGGGAGCAGCTTCACGGCGGCCGGCTCAACTCTCCGGAAGGGCTGTCGGCCCTGAGGAAAAGCCTGGAGCGGCTGCGAACGCCGGCGGATACGGCGCGGAGGTAATCGATATGGAACTAGCGACACTCGAAGGCATCATCCGGCTGCACGGCGCGCGACCGAGCGCGCTGATCGCCATGCTGCAAGACGTCCAGCATGAATACTCCTATCTGCCCCAGGACGCACTCATTCATTTGTCGCGCACACTGAACATTCCCCTCAGCCGGGCCTACAGCCTGGCGACGTTTTACCGCGCCTTCAGCCTGAAGCCCAAGGGGAGGCACCCGGTGGCGGTCTGTCTGGGGACGGCATGCCACGTGAAGGCGGCGGTGAAGATCCTCGAGAAGTTCGAGCGCGGACTTGGCATCAAGACCGGCCAGACCACCCAGGATCTTCAGTTCGGTCTGGAGCAGGTGCGCTGCCTCGGCTGCTGCGGCCTGGCGCCGGTGGTGACGGTGGGCCAGGATCTCTATGGAAAGGTCACTCTCACCAGAGTGGACCAGATCCTCAAACATTACCAGAAGCAAGGAGGCGCCAATGCCCAAGCTTAAGCTGGAAGACCTGGCGCGCATCCGGGAAGAGACACGGCGAGCCACGCTGCTGCGCGAAGGGGCCGGGCGGGTCAAGATCACCGTTCACATGGGCACCTGCGGCATCGCGGCAGGCGGCCGCAAGATCATGGACGCCGTTCTCCGGGAAGTGGAGGAGAGGAACCTGGAGGACGTCATCGTAACCACCTCCGGCTGCGCGGGCTTGTGCAGCCGCGAGCCCATGGCCACGGTGGAAGTGGCCGGCGAGGCTCCCGTCAAGTACGTCGACCTGACCGAGGGCAAGGTCAAGGAGATCTTCGCGGAACACATCGTCGGGGGCAGAATCGCCGCGGGACACGCGCTAGTCATGGGCAGCGAACGAGCCCACTGAGAAAGGAGTGACGATGCCGCATCGAGTGCACGTGATGGTTTGCGCGGGAACCGGCTGCGTCTCCAACCGCTCGCTGGAGGTCCGGGACGCGCTGAGCAAGGAACTGGAGCGACGCGGGCTTGGGGAAGAGGTCCAGGTGGTGACGACCGGCTGTAACGGCTTCTGCGGCGTCGGCCCGCTGATGGTAGTTCACCCCGACGGCGTCTTCTACCAACAGCTCACGCCCAAGGAGATCCCTCATTTGGTGGAGGAACACTTCCTCAAGGGGCGGCCCGTCCAGAAGCTGATGTACACCCCGCCAGAGGCTGCGGCGCCGCTGCCCAAGATGTCGGACATCCCGTTCTTCAGCCGCCAGAGGCTGATCGCGTTGCGGAACCGGGGCTTGATCGATCCGGAGCAGATCGACGAGTACATCGCGCGGGACGGCTACACGGCGTTCGCCAAGGCGCTGACACAGATGACCCCCGAAGGAATCATCGAGGAGATCAAGCTGGCCGGATTGCGGGGCCGCGGCGGCGCCGGGTTCACAACCGGCGTCAAATGGGAGAAGGTCCGGCAGGCGCAGGGGGAGCCGAAGTACATCATCTGCAACGGAGACGAGGGCGACCCCGGTGCGTTCATGGACCGCAGCATCTTCGAGTCGGATCCGCATTCGGTGATCGAGGGAATGCTGATCGGCGCGCGGGCCATGGGCGCCCGGCACGGGGTGGTATACATCCGCAACGAGTACCCGCTGGCACTGCAACGAATTCTGATCGCCATCGACCAGGCACGGGAGTACGGCCTGCTCGGCGAAGACATCCTGGATTCGGGAATGGACTTCGACATTTCGGTCACCCGTGGCGCGGGTGCATTCGTCTGCGGCGAAGAGACTGCGCTCATCGCCTCGGTGGAGGGCCGGCTCGGAGACCCGCGGGCGCGGCCGCCGTATCCCGCCGAGTACGGGCTGTGGGGCAAGCCCACCTGCATCAACAACGTCGAGACGTGGGCCAACGTCTCGCCGATCATCAGCAACGGCTGGAAGTGGTACTCGGAGATCGGGACGGAGACCAGCAAGGGCACCAAGGTTTTCTCGCTGGTGGGCAAGATCCGCAACACCGGCCTGGTCGAGGTGCCAATGGGCATCACCTTGCGCGCGCTCATTTACGAGATCGGTGGAGGGATCCCGGGAGACCGAAAGTTCAAGGCCGTGCAGACCGGGGGCCCGTCCGGAGGGTGCATCCCCGCCGGCTTGATGGACGTGCCGATCGTTTACGAAGACAAAGCGGCGAGGAAAACCGCGGAGCAGTACCTCGACCTCCCCATCGACTACGAAAGCCTTACCGGCGTGGGCTCGATGATGGGCTCCGGCGGCCTGGTGGTGATGGACGAGGACACCTGCATGGTGGACGTCGCCAGGTACTTCCTTGCCTTCACCCAGGATGAGTCCTGCGGCACCTGCACTCCGTGCCGGGAAGGGACGAAGCTGATGCACGACATCCTGACGAAGATCACCGAGGGGCACGGCACGATGGACGACCTGCGCGCCCTGGAGGAGATAGCCTGGATCGTCAAGGAGACGTCGCTGTGCGGGCTGGGTAAGACGGCGCCCAACCCGGTGCTGACCACGCTCAAGTATTTCCGCGAGGAGTACATCGCCCATATCGAGGCGCACAAGTGCCCGGCGCACGTCTGTCGCGAGCTGAACACGTATCGAATCGACCCCGAGATCTGCGTCCAGCGGGGGCACGGTTGCGGCGTCTGCAAGCGGGAGTGCCCGGAGAAGGCCATCTTCGGCGAAAAGAACCAGCCACACCGCATCGACGCCACTCTTTGCGGCAAGTGCGGGGTGTGTGTGGACGTGTGCCATTTCGACGCGGTGATTGTCGAGTAAGGAGCGGCCATGATCAACCTGACCATTGACGGCATCGCCACCCAGGTGCGGGAAGGAACCACCCTCCTTCAGGCGGCGAAGTTCCTGGAGCTCAAGATCCCCACGCTCTGCTACCACCCGCTGCTGAAGCCCTTCGGCGCCTGCCGCTTGTGCGTGGTGGAACTGAAGCGCAAGACGGGCTTCGAGCTGGTGACGTCCTGCAACACTCCCTGCAGCGAAGGCATGGTGGTAGCGACGAATTCGAAACACGCGCAAGACGCCCGGCGGGTGGTACTCGAGATGATGCTGGCCCGTTGGCCCAATGTCCCGGTCCTCCGGCGGCTTGCCGACGAGATCGGCCTCGAGCGGCCCCGGTTCACCAGTGAACTGCAGGAGGAGAAAGAGGACGCCTGCATTCTCTGCCTGCGCTGCGTGCGCATGTGTGAGGAGGTGGTCGGAGCCTGCGCCATTAGCTACGAGGACCGCGGCATCCACAGAAAAGTGGTCACTCCGTTCAACCGGGAATCGGAGGCCTGCATCGCCTGCGGCGCCTGCACATTGGTATGCCCTACCTCGCACATGCGGTTCGTCGGCGAAGATTACAGGGGCAGACCGCCGGAGTTCTTGTTGGGGCCCAACACCGCGATCTACGTTCCTACGGCCCAGGCCGTGCCCAAGGTGCCGGTGATCGACCCCGACGCCTGCATCCACTTCAAGACCGGTGCTTGCCAGTCCTGCGCGCACGTGTGCGAGCCAGGTGCGGTCAACCACAAGATGGAAGACGAGGAAATCGAGATCGAGGTCGGCCAGATCCTGGTGGCTACAGGCTACGACCAGTTTGACCCGATGCCGATGGCGCAGTACGGCTACGGGAGGCTGGACAACATCTACACGGGGCTCGACATCGAGCGGATGCTGAATGCCACCGGGCCGACCGGAGGAAGAGTGCTGCTCAAGAACGGCAGCCCTCCGCGAGCGGTGGGCATCATCCACTGCATCGGTTCCCGCGACGAAAACTACCACCGCTACTGTTCCCGCGTCTGCTGCATGTACGCGCTGAAGTTCTCGCACTTAGTCAAGGAGCGCTGCCCGGACGCGGAGGTCTACAACTTCTACATCGACATGCGAGCCTTCGGCAAAGGCTACGAGGAATTCTATTCCCGAGTCCTGCACGAGGGCGCCAACGTGATTCGCGGGAAGGTCGCCGAGGTTGTCCAGGCAGGCTGGTCGAAACAGGAAGAAGGCACGCTGCTGATTCGCTGCGAGGACACGTTGATCGGGCGGTTCCGGGAGATCCCGGTCGACATGGTCATCCTGTGCAGCGCCATTGAGCCACAGCACGACGCAGCGCGGGTCGCCCGTGTGTTTGGCCTCAGCCGGAGCCCGGACGGGTTCTTCCTGGAACGCCACCCGAAGCTGGACCCCGTGGCCACCACCACGGATGGCCTGTTCGTGGCCGGCTGCGCGCAAGGGCCCAAGGACATCCCGGACGCGGTGGCACAAGCCGCGGCCGCCGCGGCTCGCATGCTGGCCACCATCTCGAAAGGCGTGGTCGAGATCGACCCGGTGCGGGCCGAAATCAACGACAAGTATTGCAGCGGCTGCCGGATCTGCAACGCGCTGTGTCCCTACAGCGCCATCGACTATCTGGAGGAGAAGAACATCTCCCAGGTGAACTCTACGCTCTGCAAGGGATGCGGGACGTGTGTGGCCGCTTGTCCGGCTGGCGCCATCACCGGCTACGGCTTCAGCGACAGCCAGATTAACGCCGAGCTCGAGGGGGTTCTCGCCCTGTAGGGCGGAGGAAGGAGGAACGGCAGTGAGCAAAAACGGCGATCGATTCGAGCCCCGGATTGTGGGCTTCCTGTGCAATTGGTGCTCCTACACCGGCGCCGACCTGGCCGGGGTGAGCCGGATGAAATCCGCGCCCAACCTGCGCATCATTCGCGTGATGTGCAGCGGGCGCGTCGATCCGTCCTTCATCCTGCGGGCCTTTCAGCTCGGCGCCGACGGCGTCTTGGTCGCCGGTTGCCATCCGGGCGACTGCCACTACCAGGAAGGCAACTTCAAGGCCCTGCGGCGGAGTCTGCTGCTGAAGCGCGTCCTCGGCGGCTTCGGCGTCGATGAGCGGCGGCTGCGGCTGGAGTGGATCTCGGCCAGCGAGGGCGAGAAATTCGCCAGGGTCTCTACCGAATTCACCGAGGAGATCCGCGCTCTCGGGCCGCTGAAGCTGGAAACCGCCATGATCCCGCTGGCGGAACTCGAGCGCGAGGAGGTGCCGGCATGAGCAAACCGACGCTGGCGTTGTATTGGGCGGCAAGCTGCGGCGGATGTGAGATCGCCGTGCTCGACGTCGAGGAGAAGATCCTCGACGTGGCAGCGTTCTTCGACATCGTCTTCTGGCCGTGCGCGATGGACTTCAAGTATAAGGACGTCGAGGCCATGCCCGATGGGTCGATCGATCTGTGCCTGTTCAACGGCGCCATCCGCACGAGCGAGAACGAATTGCTGGCGCACCTGCTGCGAAAGAAGGCCAAGGTCCTGGTCGCCTTCGGTTCCTGCGCGATGGAAGGCTGCATACCGGGTCTGGCCAATCTCACCACGAAGCAGGCAATCTTCGAGTGGGCCTACAAGGAATCTCCCTCCACGGTGAACACCAACGGCGCCGCGCCTGTGCCCCGGTATGCGGCTCCCGAGGGCGAACTGGAGATCCCCGAGTTTTACGAATCAGTCCGCACGCTCTCTCAGGTTGTGCCGGTGGACTATTTCATCCCCGGATGCCCGCCCCAGGCGCCCCAGATCCTGGCGGTGATGACCGCCATCATGACGGGAGCCCAACTGCCGCCGCCGGGCGCGGTGCTTGGCGCGGGTGAGAAGAGCTGCTGTGAGGAATGCGGCCGGGTCCGGAAGGAGAAGCGCCTCAAGCGTTTCTACCGGCCCTGGGAGATCGAGGCGAAAGCGGATGAGTGCCTGCTCGACCAGGGCATCATCTGCATGGGACCCGCCACGCGCAGTGGATGCGGAGCGCTGTGCGTCAAGGCCAACATGCCGTGTCGCGGCTGCTACGGCGCGGCTCCCAACGTGGCGGACCAGGGGATCAAGATGATCAGCGCGCTCTCGAGTGTGATCGATTCGCAGGATGCCGGCGAGATCAACCGCATTCTCGACCAGATTCCCGATCCGGTTGGGACTTTTTACCGGTTTAGCGTGCCGGCTTCGATGCTGCACCGGAGGCAGGCGTAGCGCGACAAGGAGGCGATGCATGCAACGGATCACTATCGACCCGATCACCAGGCTGGAGGGTCACGGCAAGATCACCATTTTCCTCAACGATGAGGGGGAAGTCGCCAACTGTTACTTCCAGGTGCCCGAACTCCGAGGCTTTGAGAAGTTCTGCGTGGGGCGGCCCGTCGAGGAAATGCCGCGCATCACCACGCGCATCTGTGGAGTGTGTCCGGAAGCGCATCACATGGCCAGCGCCAAGGCGTGCGATGCGGTGTACCATGTCGAGCCTCCTCCGGCCGCAAAGAAGCTGCGGGAGCTGCTCTATTCGGCCTTCTACGTGGGCGACCACACGCTGCACTTCTACGCGCTCGGCGGGCCGGACTTCGTCGTCGGGCCGGACGCGCCGCCGGAAGAGCGGAACATTCTGGGCGTCGTTCGCAAAGTCGGTTTGGAGGCCGGCGGCAAGGTGATCGAGCTGCGCAAGCGGGCCCAGCGGGTCGTCTCATTGATTGGCGGCAAGGCAATTCACCCGGTCACGTCTCTGCCCGGCGGCCTGGCTAAGCCGTTGACGCAGGAGGAACGCGAAGAGATCCTGGGGCACACGGACTACTTCCTGGAATTCGCGAAGTTCACCCTTTCCGTCCTGGACGCGGTGGTGCTGAAGAATCCAGCTTACGTGGACATGATCCTCAGCGACGTTTACACGCACCGCCTCTATTCGATGGGCACGGTGGATGCCGCCAACAAGGTCAACTTCTATGACGGGATGATCCGCGTTGTCGATCCGGACGGGGGCGAGTTCGTGAAGTTCCATGCGCGGGACTACTTGGAGGTTCTGGGCGAGCACGTCGAGCCCTGGACCTACCTCAAGTTCCCCTTCCTGAGGAAAATCGGCTGGAAGGGTTTCGTGGACGGGAAGGATTCCGGGGTGTATTTCGCCACTCCGCTTTCCCGGCTGAACGCTTCGGATGGAATGGCGACGCCGCTGGCTCGGGAAGAGTACGAGAAGATGTACGCAACGCTGGGCGGCAAGCCAGTGCACCACAAGCTGGCCACGCACTGGGCGCGGGTAATCGAGATCTTGTACGCCGCCGAGCACGCGGCGGAACTCGCCCGCGATGAGGAGATCCTCAGCGACAAGATCCGCGTAATCCCGACCGCCACTCCATCGGAGGGCGTGGGCTGCGTCGAAGCGCCGCGCGGCACTCTATATCACAATTACGCCACGGACGAAAAAGGCATCCTCCAGCGCGTAAACCTGATCGTCGGAACAACCAATAACCACGC
>Ga0233417_10000347_pt1 | contig 13709 bp, 13 predicted proteins | sample Sed_MG_FD_189023 | JGI IMG/M metagenome (GOLD analysis project Ga0233417, IMG submission 189023) | Sediment microbial communities from Lake Towuti, South Sulawesi, Indonesia - Sediment_Towuti_2014_0.5_MG | ecosystem: Environmental > Aquatic > Freshwater > Lake > Sediment | place: Indonesia... | reverse complement strand
TACGTGGCGCAGGCCCGGTACCTCGGCGGGCTGCTCGAGGACGCGGGCGTGCCGATCGTCGAGCCGGTCGGCGCGCATGCAGTCTTCCTCGACGCCAAGCGCTTCCTGCCTCACCTCCCGCAGACGGAGCTTCCGGCCCAGACGCTCGCGGCCGCGCTGTACCTCGCCGGCGGCGTGCGCTCGATGGAGCGCGGGATCGTCTCGGGCCAGCACGGCTCCGAGCCCTACGACGGCCTCGAGCTCGTCCGCCTCACGATTCCGCGCCGGGTGTACACGCAGGAGCACCTGAACTGGGTCGCAGACGTCGTCACGCACGTGCACGAGCGCGCCGACGAGATCCCCGGACTCCGGTTCACGTACGAGCCGGAGCACCTCCGCTTCTTCCTCGCCCGCTTCGAGCCGCTGCACCCGCTGCCAGCCCTCGCGATCGAGCACCCGGCCGAGGCGCCGGAGCTCGCAGACGTGTAGTCGCTCGCCTGGCCGGCGCTGCCGGTTGCAGCTCCTCGACCGCCGTCCCGATGACGACATTCAGCCGGCTGTAAGCGTCGGCATCCGGCCGGGCTGACACGGCGCCGCGGACGCTGCGGGCTTCCCGCACGCTCCGTCGGGGAGCCCCCCGATGTTGCGGAAGGAGCCCTGCGCGAGATTCAGGCCAGGGCCAAGGACGGTGTGCCGTGGGCATGAAACGAACGAGCGGTTCGTGGAAGGGCTGGCGGCGGGTAAAGCGCGAGTCCCGGCTCGACCCGACCTTCGCCGACGAGATCGCGGCCATGGCCGGCAGCGACAAGCTGCGCGAGTGCATCCAGTGCGGTACCTGCAGCGCGGTCTGTCCACTCAGCGCGTACATGGACTACACGCCGCGCCGCTTGATCGCGATGACGCGGGCCGGGCTGAAAGACGACGTGCTGAGCAGCCTCTCGATCTGGGTGTGCGCCTCCTGCTACGCGTGCACGGTCGAATGTCCGAAGCAGATCCCCGTCACCGACGTCATGCACGCCCTGAAGCGGACGGCGGTCCGGGAGGGAATGCATCCGAAGCGGTTCGCGGTCCCCGTCCTGGCCCGTGAGTTCGTCCGCGACGTCGACCGCTTCGGACGCAACACGGAGTCGCGGCTCGCGATGAAGCTGTACCTCAAGACGCGCCCGATCCTGTTGCTGAAGGACGCCCGTCTCGGCCAGCGTCTCATGCGCCGGGGCCGGATGAGCCTCCGGCGGGAGTCGGTCCGGCAGCGCGCGCAGCTCAGGGCGATGCTGCGGGCGGTGGAGGAAGTGGAGGGCGCGTCATGAGCTACGCGTACTACCCGGGCTGCTCCCTGAAGGGCAGCTCGAAGGCCTACGAGGAGTCGCTCCTCGCGGTCTTCGAGACGTTGGGGGTCGGCCTCGCGGAGCTCGACGACTGGAACTGCTGCGGCGCGACGGCGTACGCGGCGGTCGACGAGACCAAGGCGCACGTCTTGACGGCCCGCAACCTGGCTCTGGCCGAGGCCGCGACACCGGGCCCGGCTCCGGTCGAGCTCGTCGCCCCCTGCGCCGGCTGCTACATGGCGCTGCTCAGGGCCCAGCGACACCTGAAGGAGAACCGTGCGGTCGGCGAGAGGGTGCACGGAGCGCTGGAGGCGGTCGGGCTTCGCTACGAGGGGCGAGTCCGCGTGCGCCATCCCCTCGACGTGCTCGTGAACGACGTGGGGCTCGAGCGCATCGGCGACGCCGTCACCCGGCCCCTGGGCGGGCTGAAGGTCGCCTGCTACTACGGCTGCCTGCTCGTGCGCCCGTACGCGCCGTTCGACGACCAGCGCAACCCGACCTCGATGGACCGGCTGATGCGCACGATCGGCGCCGAGCCGATCGAGTGGCCGCTCAAGACGCGGTGCTGCGGCGGCTCCTGTTGCGGCGGCCCGCTCGTGGGGACGATCCGGGAGGCGGGTCTGCGGCTCATCTACGTCCTGCTGAAGGACGCGAAGCGGCGCGGCGCCGATGTCCTCGCGACCGTCTGTCCCCTCTGTCAGTTCAACCTCGAGTGCTTCCAGGAGCGGGTCTCCCGCGAGTTCGCCGATCCGGTCGACCTGAACGTCGGCTTCTTCACGCAGATTCTCGGGCTCGCCCTCGGTCTGGACGAGCGCAGCCTCGGCCTCCAGCGCATGCTGCGCTGGCAGCTGCCCGAGCCGCGACCTGTCCTGGCGACGGCGCCAGGAGGCACGTATGCCCGAGCGTGACGGGAACGGCAAGGTCACGTCCTGGACGCCGCCGGAGGCGGAGGCCAAAGTCGGCGTCTACGTCTGTCATTGCGGCCTGAACATCGCGGGTAAGGTCGACGTCGACCGGGTGGTCGAGTTCGCCGCCACGCTCCCGGGCGTCGAGGTCGCCCGCAACTACAAGTTCATGTGCTCGGACCCGGGCCAGGACCTCATCCGCCAGGACATTCGGGACGGCCTGGTGAACCGGGTGGTCGTCGCCTCGTGCTCGCCGCTCATGCACGAGGCGACCTTCCGGCGGGCCACCGCCGATGGGGGGATCAGTCCCTTCTACTTCCAGATGGCCAGCATCCGCGAGCACGTGAGCTGGGTGACGGCCGACGCGGAGGACGCGACCGAGAAGGCGAAGGCGCTCGTCGCCGGCGCCGTCCGGCGCGTCCTTGTCCACGAGCACCTGGAGCGCCGGAAGGTCCCGGTCCACCCCGACGTGCTCGTCGTCGGCGGCGGGATCTCGGGGATCCATGCCGCGCTCACGCTCGCGAACGCAGGCAAGCACGTCTACCTGGTCGAGCGGGAGCCCTCGGTCGGCGGCCACATGGCCATGCTCGACAAGACCTTCCCGACGCTCGACTGTGCCGCCTGCATCCTCACGCCGAAGATGGTGCAGCTCGGGCAGCACCCCGACGTCGAGCTCCTGACCTGGAGCGAGGTGGAAGAGGTCTCGGGCTACGTGGGCAACTTCAAGGTCCGGGTGCGGAAGAAGGCACGCTTCGTGGACGAGGAGCTCTGCAACGGCTGCGGGCTCTGCATCGAGAGCTGCAGCTGGCAGAACGTCCCCTCGGAGTTCGATCAGGGCCTCGGGACCCGCCCCGTCGTCTACATGCCCTTCCCGCAGGCGGTGCCGCGGCTCCCGGTGATCGACCGCGCAGGCAGCTCGCCGTGCACGTTCACCTGTCCCGCCGGGATCAAGGCTCATGGCTACGTGTCTCTCGTCAGGGCCGGCAGGTACGAGGAGGCCTTCCAGCTCGTCCTCGACACCACGCCGCTGGTCGGAAGCCTCGGCCGCGCCTGCTACGCGCCCTGTGAGGGCGAGTGCACACGCTCGAGCCTGGAGGGCCCCCTGCCCATCCGCAGGCTGAAGCGCTTCGTCGCCGACGCGCACTACCGGGCTGCGGACGGGAAGCTCCCGCCGCCCGCTTCCAACGGAAGGAGCGTGGCCGTGGTCGGCTCGGGCCCAGCCGGGCTCACCGCGGCCTGGCAGCTCGCGCGACGAGGCTACGCCGTGAAGATCTTCGAGGCCGCGCCCGTGCCGGGCGGGATGCTGCGGCTCACGATCCCCGCTTACCGGCTCCCGGCCGAGGTGGTCGAGCGGGACGTCGAGAACGTGACCACCCTCGGAGTGGAGATCGCGACCTCGACGCGGGTGGACGACCTGGAGGAGCTGAGGCGGAGCGGGTTCGACGCCGTCCTCGTCGCGACCGGAACGCCGGCGGCGGTGAGCCTGCGGGTTCCCGGTGAAGACCTCGACGGCGTCGTCACCGGCCTCGACTTCCTGCGCTCGATCAAGCTCGGCGAGCCGCCCGACCTGCGCGGAAAGGTCGCGGTGGTGATCGGCGGCGGCAACGTCGCCATCGACGCCGCCCGCAGCGCCCGCCGGCTCGGGGCGCAGGTGCACGTCGTCAGCCTCGAATCGCGGCCCGAGATGCCGGCGTACGCGTGGGAGGTGGAGGACGCGCTGGCGGAGGGCGTGACCCTGCACGACTCCTGGGGGGTCAGGGAGATCCTCGGCGAGCGACGCGTGGCCGGCATCCGGCTGAAGCGCTGCACCGATGTGCTCGACGACGAGGGACGCTTCAGCCCGCAGTACGACGAGAGCGTCCTCGACGACCTCGTGTGCGACGCTGTGATCGTCGCCGTCGGGATGACCCCGGACACTGCCGCCTTCGCGAGCCGGCTCCGGCTGCATGCGAACAAGACGATCGAGGCCGACCCCGTGACGCTCCAGACCGCGGTGCCGTGGGTCTTCGCCGCCGGAGACGTCGTCCTCGGCCCGACGGAGATCCCGAGCGCCGTCGCGCAGGGCCGGAGGGCCGCGTTCATGATCGACCGCTGGCTCCAGGGCGAAGAGCTGGGCGGCGCGGAGCTCGACCCCGTACTGCCCGTCGTCGCCCACGCAGAGGTGCTGGCGCGGTGGGAGCGCCACCCGCGCCTGGAGCCCCTGGCCGTGAGCACACGCTTCGCCGCCGCGCCGAGCGACTTCGCGGAGCTCGAGCCGCCGCTCACCGAGGAGGAGGCGCGGCTGAGCGCCGAGCGGTGCCTCGACTGCGGCATCTGCTCGGAGTGTGGGCAGTGCGTCGCCGTCTGCCCGACCGACGCGATCGACCTTAGCGGGCATGGGAGGGAAGTCGAGCTCGAGGTCGGCACGATCGTCCTGGCAACCGGCTTCAAGCCCTTCGACGCGCGTCGTATCACCGAGTACGGGTACGGCACGTACCCGAACGTCTACACGAGTCTCGAGGTCGAGCGTCTCCTCAACGCCTCCGGTCCCACGCAGGGCGAGGTCGCGCTGCGGGACGGGACAAGGCCCGCTGCGGTGGGGATCATCCACTGCGTCGGCTCGCGCGACGTCAGGTACAACGCCTACTGCTCCCGCGTGTGCTGCATGTACTCGCTCAAGCTGGCGCACCTGATCAGGGAGCGCTCCGGAGCCGAGGTCTACAACTTCTACATCGACATGCGGACCCCGGGGAAGGGGTACGAGGAGTTCTACGAGAAGCTCCTCAAGGAGGGGATGCACCTGATCCGCGGCCGCGTCGCCGAGGTGACGGATTGGGCGATGTCGCCGGAGGAGGAGGGCCGGCTCGTCATCCGAGTCGAGGACACGCTCGTCGGCACGGTCCGGCGGATCCCAGTGGACATGGTGGTGCTGGCTGTGGGCCTCGAGCCGCAGGGCGACGCCGAGGATGTCCGCCGCCTGTTCAACATCGGCTGCGGCCCCGAGGGCTTCTTCACGGAGCGCCACCCGAAGCTCGCCCCGGTGTCCACCTTCACCGACGGCGTCTTCCTGGCCGGCGCGTGCCAGGGCCCGAAGGACATCCCCGACAGCGTGGCCCAGGCGGGCGCCGCCGCGGCCGAGGCGCTTGCGCTGATCGATCGAGGCGCCGTCGAGCTGGAGCCGAGCACCGCCTTCGTCGACGCGGCGGCGTGCTCGGGGTGCCGCACGTGCGTCCCGCTCTGCCCGTTCGCGGCGATCACGCTCGACGAGGCGCGGAAGATCGCGGAGGTGAACGAGGTCCTCTGCAAGGGGTGCGGCATCTGCGTCGCCGCGTGCCCCTCCGGCGCGATCCAGCAGCACCTCTTCACCGACGAGCAGGTTCTGGCCGAGATCGAGGGGGTGCTCGCGTATGCCTGATTCGGTGGTCGAGCAGCCGTTCGAGCCGCGGATCGTGGCCTTCTTCTGCACCTGGTGCACGTACACGGCCGCCGACCTGGCGGGGATCTCGCGGCTGGAGTACGCGCCGAACGTTCGGGTCGTGCGCCTGATGTGCTCGGGGCGGGTCGATCCCCAGTTCGTCCTCGCCGCCTTCCGCCACGGCGCCGACGGAGTGCTCGTCGGCGGCTGCCATCCGGGCGACTGCCACTACCAGCAGGGCAACTTCAACGCGCTCCGGCGCTTCGAGCTCCTGCGGCAGACGCTGGAGGAGCTCGGCATCGAGGAGGAGCGGCTTCGTCTCGAGTGGATCTCGGCGGCGGAGGGCGACAAGGTGCAGCGGGTCTGCAACGAGATGACGGAGCAGGTGCGAAGGCTCGGGCCGCTTCGCCTGAGCCCGGTGCCGCGCCCGCACGTCGACGAGCCGCAGGTCGAGCTCGCCGTCGAGGTGGCACCATGAAACACCCGGTGTCGGTCCTCGACGCTCGCTCGTTCCTCGGGGGCCGCTCGCGGTGCCGGGCCGGAGGGGACAGTATGGGTGATACGGCCCCGGAGAGCACGGTGCCGCGAGCAGCGTCAGGCAGCGGCGGAGCCCGGCTCCGCCGGGCGGGAGCCGACGACGGCGCGGGACGAGCGCGATGAAGCCGAAGGTCGCCTTTTACTGGTGCGCTTCGTGCGGGGGCTGCGAGGAGGCGGTCGTCGACCTCGCCGAGGACCTGCTCGCCATCGTCGAGGCAGTGGACATCGCCTTCTGGCCCGTCGCGCTCGACTTCAAGCGCGCGGACGTCGAGGCGCTCTCCGACGACGAGCTCGCGGCGTCGTTCGTCAACGGCGCCATCCGGACGTCCGAGCAGCAGGAGATGGCCGAGCTGCTCCGCCGCAAGTCCCGCGTGGTCGTGGCGTTCGGCAGCTGCGCCTGGCTCGGTGGCGTTCCCGGTCTTGCGAACCTGTATGCCCCCGAGGAGATCTTCGACCGCGTCTACCGCGAGGCGCCGAGCGTCGCGAACGAGGAGGGGACGATGCCCGAGGAGGTGACGGACGTGCCGGAGGGCCGTCTGACGCTCCCGGTCTTCTTCGACTCTGTGCGCACGCTCGACCAGGTCGTCGACGTCGACTACTACCTCCCCGGCTGCCCGCCTCCCGGTCACCTCATCCGCTCGGCCGTGATGGCGCTCGTCGAGGGGAACCTTCCGGAGAAGGGAGCCGTGCTCGCACCGGACGTGGCCCTCTGCTCCGAGTGCCCGCGCCTGGCGACGAAGCCCGAGAAGCCCCTGGTGAAGGGCTACAAGCGGCCTCACGAGATGGTGGCCGACCCCGAGCTCTGCCTCCTCGCACAGGGGCTGATCTGCCTCGGCCCGGCAACCCGGGCCGGCTGCGGGGCTGCCTGCATCGGCGGCAACATGCCCTGCACCGGCTGCATGGGCCCGACGAGCAGGGTGGTCGACTACGGGGCGAAGGCCCTGTCCGCTATCGCGTCGCTCATCGACTCCACCGACGAGGGGGAGATCGCGGCGCTCACCGGCGAGATCGCCGACCCAGTGGGCACCTTCTACCGCTACAGCCTGCCTGCGTCGCTCCTCCACCGCCGCGCGCTCGTCCGCCAAGGAGGGCCGTCCACGTGAGCGTCGAGATCCTCATCGACCCCATCACCCGGCTCGAGGGGCACGGGAAGATCCACATCTTCCTGGACGACACGGGCGGCGTCGACCGCGCGTTCCTCCAGATCCCGGAGCTCCGCGGATTCGAGAAGTTCGTCGAGGGCCGCCGCGCGGAGGACATGCCGCAGATCACCTCGCGGATCTGCGGGGTGTGCCCGACGGCCCACCACATGGCCGCGACGAAAGCCCTGGACGACCTGTACCAGGTCGACCCGCCGCCGGCGGCCAAGAAGATCCGCGAGCTCGTCTACAGCATCTTCATGGTCGAGGACCACGCGCTCCACTTCTTCTTCCTCGGCGGGCCTGACTTCGTCGTCGGACCGGCCGCTCCGAAGGCGGAGCGCAACGTCCTCGGGGTCATCGGCAAGGTGGGGCTCGAGGTCGGCAAGGAGGTGATCGCCGTCCGCAAGGAGCTGCGCGAGCTCATGGCGCAGATCGCCGGACGGGCGATCCACCCGGTCTTCGGGCTCCCCGGCGGCGTTTCCCGTGCGCTCTCGCCCGAGCTCCAGCCCGAGCTCGCCGCCGCCGCGGCGCGAGCGGTCGAGTTCGGCACGTTCGCGCTCGGAGTGTTCAGGGACGTCGTCCTCTCGAGCTCGGAGTACGTGGACCTGATCACGTCCGAGGCGTACACGCACCGCACCTACTACATGGGACTCGTAGACCGCGCGAACAAGGTGGCGTTCTACGACGGCACGCTCAGGGTCGTCGATCCGGACGGGTTGGAGTTCCTCGCCTTCGATCCGGAGGACTACCTCGACCACATCGCCGAGCACGTCGAGCCCTGGAGCTACATGAAGTTCTGCTTCCTGAAGGACGTGGGCTGGAAGGGCTTCACCGACGGATCCGAGAGCGGCGTGTACGGCGTGGCGCCGCTGGCGCGGCTGAACACCGCCGAGGGGATGGCCACCCCGCGCGCGCAGGAGGCCTACGAGGAGTTCTTCTCGACCCTCGGCGGGAAGCCGGTCCACTACACGCTCGCCAACCACTGGGCGCGGATCGTCGAGCTCCTGTACGCCGCGGAGCGGATGGCCGAGCTGGCCGCCGATCCCGAGCTCCTGAGCCCCGACGTGCGCACGCTGCCGGTGGCGACTCCCGAGGAAGGCATCGGCGTCGTCGAGGCTCCCCGCGGGACGCTCATCCATCACTACCGCACCGACGAGCGCGGGCTCGTCACCGAGGCGAACCTCATCGTCGCGACTCAGAACAACGCCGCGCGGATCGCGATGTCCGTGGACAAGGCGGCCCGGAGGCTGATCACGGGCGGCGAGATGGACGAGGGCCTCTTGAACCAGGTCGAGATGGCCTTCCGCGCGTACGACCCCTGCTACGGCTGCGCGACGCACAGCCTGCCGGGGCAGATGCCCCTCATCGTCCAGATCCACGATCCCGACGGGGACGTCCTCCGCGAGATCCGGCGCGACTGAGCATGCGCACGCTGGTCCTGGGACTGGGAAACGAGCTCGCCGGCGACGACGCGGTCGGCGTGCTCGTCGCGAGAGCAGTCCGGAAGAACGTCTCCGGTGCGGCGGACGTCGTGGAGACCTCGGCCTCCGGCCTGGCGCTGCTCGAGATCTTCGCCGGGTACGACCGAGCGGTCGTCGTCGACTCGGTCCGGACCGGCCGCAACCCGCCGGGCACCGTCACCGAGCTGGGGCTCGACGAGGTCGGCCGGGTGGTCGCGCCGAGCCTCCACCACGCCGGCCTGCCCGAGCTGGCCGCCGTCGCCGAGCGGCTCGGGCTCGGATTCCCCGCGGAGACCCGGGTGCTCGCGGTCGAGGTGCTGGACCCGTACACGATGGGCACCAAGCTGAGCGAGCCCGTCGCAAGCGCCGTCGACGAGCTCGCGCGGCGCGTGCGGGACCAGGTCGAGCGCTGGGCGTCGGAGGACGGCGGCTAGTCGTCCGCCCGCCGGGAGGAGCGGCATGCACGACTACCACGCGGTCGAGGCGCTCGTCGAGCGGCTGGCGGCCGAGCTCGACGGCGACGAGCTCGAGCGCGTCGACGCGGTCCGGATCCGAGCAAGCGCCGTCTTCTCGCCGGAGGCGCTGCAGCAGGCGTACGAGCTGCTCACCGGGGAGACGCCGCTCGAGGGATCCCGGCTCGAGGTCGAGGAGCTTCCGGACGAGCGGACGTGTGCGACGTGCGGGAGGTCTTGGCTCGTCTCCCGCGACGACCTGGTGGGACACGTGCTCGTCTGCCCGTCGTGCGGGGCGCTCTCCGGCATCGAGGGCGGCAGCGGGATCGAGGTCGTCGCCGTGACGGCCGACCCTCGCTCGTGACCTGACGTCGGGACAACTTGTCGACTGACGAGTCGATCATCACCGCAACCTCCGCGTTGCCAAGCCCCCCTCGTCTGCTGATCGACTCGTCAGTCAGCTTCGAGGTCCACGCTCTCGAGGAGGACGCCCAGCGCGTTCGGGTCGTGCGGATCGCCCGACAGCACCGCGTCCACGGCGGCGCCCTCTACCGATGTGCCGCGAACGGCATCCTCGAAGTGCTCGCGGAAGTGCTCGGGCGTGAAGTGCGAGAGGGCGCCGAGGCGGACGCGAACGCACGCGATCCTCCCTCCCTCCTCCTCGGCGACCGAGACGAGCTTGCGGACGAGGTCCTCCATCAGGTGCCGCTCGTGAACCTCGCCACCTCCTGCCGAACGAGTGTCGCTACCCGCTCGACTGCCGCCTGCACCGGTGGTGACAGCGACTCGCCCGCCTCGAACGAGCTGCCCTCGAGGCCGTAGACGACGAGCGAGCCGGGCAGCCTCCCGAGCGCGCGAGCGAGGCCCACGGCCTCGGCGAGACCCATCGCATGCGTCGAGGCCCGGAAGACGTCAGCGGGCAGACCCTCTCCGATCGCGTCCAGGCGGTGGATCGTCCCGGGCGGCGAGCCGGAGGACACCGCGTCCACGACGACTACAGCGCCCGCGCCGTCCCAGGCTTCGATCAGGCCAGCCGGCTCGCCCTCCAGCTCGAGCACCTCGAGCTCGGGGAGCTCGGAGCGCAGCCGCTCGGCGACGAGGAGGCCGGCCGCGTCGTCCCCCCGGAACCGGTTGCCGACCCCGATGAGCCTCACGACCGGTCGACCTCGAGCCGGAGGAAGTGAGTCGCGCACGAGATGCAGGGATCGTAGTTTCGGATCGTCTGCTCGCAGCGGAGCGCGAGCTCCGGCTCGGGGAGGTCGAGGTAGCGCTCCGCGACCCCGCGCAGGTCCTCCTCGATCGCCTTCTGGTTCTGCGAGGTCGGCGGGACGATCTTCGCCGAGAGGATCGTCCCCTCGGAGTCGATCTCGTAGCGGTGGTAGAGGATCCCCCGAGGCGCCTCCGTGCACCCGTGCCCGACTCCCGCTCGCGGGACGACGTCCACGGCCGGGGGGTCCGGCCGCTCGTACCCGCGGACGATACGAAGCGCCTCTTCCGCCGCGTACACCATCTCGACCGACCGGACGACGATGCTGCGGAAGGGGTTGCGCTCGACGGCCCCGAGCCCCGCCTCCGCAGCCGCAGCCTTGGCAGCCGGCGAGAGCTCCTCGGAGTTGAGCGCGTAGCGGGCGAGCGGCCCGCAGAGGTACGACCCGCGCGCGCGCAGCCGCGAGTGGAGCGCGTTCGACCACGAGACGTGCTCCTCGACGAAGTGCTCCTCGTACTCGGAGGCGTCGATGTCGAGGCCTGCGCTCGAGACGATCCGGCCGCGCTCGATCGGGTACTCCCCCGGCTGCCTGAGCGCGACAAACTCGTAGCTCCGCTCGTAGTCCGGGAAGTCGAGGCCGGCGGTGAAGCGCACCGCGTCCTGCGCGAGCTCCACGGCGCGCTCGAGCTGCGGGACGAGGGCCTCGAGCTCCCGACGCTCCGGCGTGCGGTAGAAGCCGCCGAGGCGGACGTTGACCGGATGGATCTCGCGCCCGCCGATCAGCGTCATGAGACCGTTCCCGATCTTCTTCAGCTCGAGCGCTCGGCGGACGACCTCCGGGTGGTCGCGCGCGAGGTCGACGGCGCTCTCGTAGCCGAGGAAGTCGGGCGCGTGGAGCATGAAGACGTGCAGCGCGTGGCTCTCGATCCACTCCCCGCAGTAGAGGAGACGGCGGAGCGCGCGCAGCTGCCCCTCCACCTCTGCGCCGCAGATCCGCTCCATCGCCTGCGCCGAGCTCATCTGGTAGGCGACGGGGCAGATTCCGCAGATCCGGGCGGTGATGTCCGGGACCTCCGTGAACGCGCGCCCGCGCAGGAACGCCTCGAAGAAGCGGGGCGGCTCGTAGATCTTCAGCTTCACGTCCGTCACCTCGCCGTCGCGCACCTCGACGCGCATCGCGCCCTCGCCCTCGACCCGGGCGAGGTAGTCGGTCTTGATCGTGCGCTTCCTGGCCCTAGCCACGGGTCGCGGCCTCCCGAAACTCCCGCGTCGCCGCGTTGAACGTCTGGAAGACGCGCTCGACGTCCGGGCGATCCATGCCGAGGACGCGGAGCTGCCTTGTCAGCGCCGGCGCGTTGGGGCTCTCCATGGGGCCGAAGCAGCCGTAGCAGCCGCGGTCGTATGCAGGGCAGAGAGCGCCGCAGCCGGCATGGGTGACCGGCCCGAGGCACGGCGTCCCGCGCGCCACCATGACGCAGACGGTTCCCCGCGCCTTGCACTCCGTGCACACGCTCGTCGAGGGGATGCCCGGGCGGCGGCCGTGGAGCAACGCAATGATCACCTCGAGCAGCTGGCGCTTGTCGATCGGGCAGCCGTGGAGCTCGAAGTCCACCTTGACGTGCTCGGAGATGGGCGTCGAGGTGGCGAGCGTCGAGACGTACTCGGGCGTCGCGTACACGAGCGAGAGGAACTCTCCGACGTCGCGGCCGTTGCGAAGCGCCTGGATCCCGCCGGCGGTCGCGCAGGCGCCGATCGTGACCAGGTGCCTCGACGCCTTCCGGACCTGCTGGATCCGCGCGGCGTCCTCCACGGTCGTAATCGAGCCCTCGACGAGCGAGAGGTCGTACGGGCCGCGAACGACGCCGCTCGTGGCCTCGAGGAAGTAGGCGATCTCGACCGTCTCGGCGAGCCGCAGCAGCTCGTCCTCGCAGTCGAGGAGCGAGAGCTGGCAGCCGTCGCAGGAGGCGAACTTCCAGACCGCGAGCTTCGGCTTTCCGCTCATCTCCCGCTCCGGTGCCGGCGAAGCCGGCACCTCCGCTCACTCGTGACCTCCGTCGAGCCTACGGTCATAGCTCTCGCACCCCCAGCAGGGCTGCGATCCGGTCGTAGCGGTAGACGGGCCCCTCGCGGCAGACGAACGTCGGACCAAGCTGGCAGTGGCCGCAGTGCGCGACCGCGCAGCGCATGTTCCGCTCCATGGAGATGAAGATCCGGTCGGCGGGCACGCCGCGATCGAGAAGGGCGAGCACCGAGAAGCGCATCATGATCTCCGGGCCGACGACGAGCGCGATCGTCGAGCCCGGCTCGAAGTGCGCACGTGGGATCAGGCGGGTGACGAGGCCGACCTTGCCTCGCCAGTCATGCGGGGCGACGTCGACCGTCACGTCCACGTCGACGTCGAGCCGGCCGCGCCAGCGCTGGAGCTCGCGGCGATAGAGGAGGTCGGCGGGCGTCCGGCCGCCGTAGAGGAGCACCGCGCTGCCGTACTCCCGGCGGTGCTCGAGCACGTGCAGGACGACGGGCCGCAGGGGCGCCAGCCCGATCCCGCCGGCGACGATCACGACGTCGGCGCCGCTCGCGTCCTCGACGGGCCAGGAGCTCCCGAAGGGGCCCCGGACACCGAGGACGTCGCCCGGCTTCGAGGCGCAGACCGTGCGTGTGACCGGGCCGACGGCTCTGATCGTGTGGGCCAACGGGAAGGCGCTGACCGACACCGGCACCTCGCCCACGCCGTAGGCGTAGACCATCATGAACTGCCCGGGCGCGATGTCGAAGTGCTCGCCCGCGACCGGCTCGAGCTCGAGGGTCCAGGTGTCGTGGGTCTCGGGCCGCCTCCGCGTCACGCGGAAGGGCGCCGGCACCATAGGCACCTCAGTCGCTGCGGGCGTAGCCATAGACGTCCAGCAGGCGAAGCCTCGTCGCCTGGAGCCGCTCGATCAGCACCTGGGCGAAGCGGCTCATCAGCTTGTAGCCGAGCGCGGGATCCGCTTCGCACTTGTCCCGCAGGCAGGTCCCGTCGAACGCGGTTGCCCGGACGAGGCTGACCGCGCGGGCGTCGAAGTACCGGCGGTAGGGCGGGAACAGCCACGACCAGCCGACCACCTCGCCCGGCTCGACGGTCTCGATGGTCACCGCCCCGGACGGCGGCGCGAAGATCTCGAGCGCGACGCTGCCGTGCCGGATCACGTAGAAGGTGTCCGCCTGGTCCCCCTCGCGGAAGAGCATCTCGCCGTCCTGGAAGCGCTCATTCGACGCGCAGCCCGCGACGAACTCCAGCTGATCGGGCGTGAGCACGGCGAAGACCGGTA
>Ga0233417_10000346_pt1 | contig 13710 bp, 10 predicted proteins | sample Sed_MG_FD_189023 | JGI IMG/M metagenome (GOLD analysis project Ga0233417, IMG submission 189023) | Sediment microbial communities from Lake Towuti, South Sulawesi, Indonesia - Sediment_Towuti_2014_0.5_MG | ecosystem: Environmental > Aquatic > Freshwater > Lake > Sediment | place: Indonesia... | reverse complement strand
CGCCATTACCTGGAGCACTGGCAAGACGACAACGAAAGAGGCCGCGGCGGCGCTTCTTGACGCCGTGATGCCCACCGGGAAGTCATCGGGCAACTACAACAATCATCTCGGCGTGCCTCTGTCAATCCTGAACCTGCCGGACCATGCCGCCGTCGCCGTCCTCGAGATGGGTATGAACCATGGCGGCGAAATCCGCCGGCTTGCTTCCGTCGCCGCTCCTGACATCGGCGTGGTGACGAATGTCGGTCTCGCCCACGCGGAGAATTTCGACTCCATCGAAGATATCGCCCGCGCCAAGCGGGAACTCATCGAGTCCCTGCCGCCGGACGGCGTCGCCGTTCTCAACGCCGACAGCGAAACCGTTCGCCGTTTTGCCGAGGGGCATCCCGGACGAACCGTTTTCTTTGGCATACGGCGCCAGGCCGACGTACAGGCCGAAGGCATCACGCTTGCCGCCACGGGATCGCGCTTCACGGTAGGCGGCGTGGAATTTGAGACATCGCTGCTCGGACGGCACAACATAATGAACATCCTGGCGGGCATGGCCGTGGCCCGCGGCTTCCAAATCCCTCTGGCCGCGATGCGGGAGCCCGTGCGCCGGCTTGAACCGGGCCGGATGCGGGGAGAACAGATCCTCCGAAATGGCGCGGTCATCTGGGACGACTGCTACAACTCGAATCCCGAGGCGGTCAAGAGCATGTTGGACCTGATGCGAGACACCGCGGCCGGACGCCGCATCGCCGTTCTCGGGGAGATGCTTGAGCTTGGCCGGTTGGCTGAGGACCTGCACAGCGACGTCGGATCGTACGCCGCGGCCAGCGGGCTTGATGTGCTCATTGGGATAAGCGGCGCGGCCAGCCATGTCGTGAGTGCCGCCAGGGACGCGGGCATGGCCGGCAGCGCCGCTTTTTTTTGTTCCCAGCCGGAGGAAGCCGGTGAGCGCCTTCGCGCCATAGCGCGGGCAGGCGACCTGATTCTCTTCAAGGGCTCCCGCGGGACACAAGTGGAAAAGGCCCTGCAAAGGTTTCTCAGTCCTGGGTAAATCGCCATGCTCTACTGGCTGTTCTTCGAGAACCTCTTCCCTTACTTCAGCCCCTTCCGGCTTGTCGGCTACGTCACGTTTCGCACTGCCTTCGCCAGCCTCACGGCCCTGCTCATCAGCCTGGCGGCCGGACCCTGGCTCATCCGGAAGCTGCGGGAATTTCAGATCCGCCAGTACATCCGCGAGGACGGCCCCGAATCGCACAAGAAAAAAGAAGGTACGCCGACGATGGGCGGCCTGCTGATCCTTCTGTCCGTCGCCGCGCCGACACTGCTGTGGACGAACCTGCGGAATCCTTATGTCTGGATCGCTTTGCTAGGAATGCTGGGCTTCGGGGCCATCGGGTTCTGGGACGATTTCGCCAAGACTTCCAAGAAACGCAACCTGGGCTTGACCGCCAGGGCGAAGCTCGGCCTCCAGTTCCTGATGACGATGGTGCTCGGCGGCCTGCTGCTTTACCTGCAATCAAGGCACCTCTACTCGACGACGATGAACGTTCCGTTCTTCAAGAACTTCCGCCCGGATCTGCTTGTTGATTCCTGGCTGGACTCCCCCTACCTGTATCCATTCGCCTTCATCTTCTTTTTTACGTTCCTGTTCTTCGTGCTGGTCGGCTCTGCCAACGCGGTCAATCTGACCGATGGCCTGGATGGCCTTGCTATCGGCCTCATGGTCATCGCCGCCGGCGCTATGACTGTCCTGACCTATACGAGCGGTCACCGCGAACTGGCTGCATACCTTGAACTGGCGAGGCTTCCCGGCAGTTCCGAGCTGACTATCTTCTGTGGCGCCCTCACCGGAGCGTCGCTCGGTTTTCTGTGGTTCAACGCGCACCCGGCTGAAGTCTTCATGGGGGATGTCGGGTCGCTTTCCCTCGGCGGAGCCATGGGCACCATCGCCGTGCTGATCAAGCAAGAGATCCTGCTGCTCTTCATTGGCGGCGTATACGTGATCGAGTTGCTCTCGGTCGTCATCCAGGTTGTCAGCTTCAAGACCCGCGGCAAGCGCGTCTTCCTGATGTCGCCGCTGCATCATCACTTCGAGAAAGCAGGCTGGGAGGAACCGAAGATCATCACGCGTTTCTGGATCGCCGGGCTGGTGATGGCGCTGTTCGCGCTGACCACGCTGAAGTTGAGGTGAGACGATGCGCGTCGCGGGGATTGAACTGTCCGGAGCGCGGGTCGCAGTCATCGGGCTGGCAAGGTCCGGGATGGCTGCGATCGAGCTGCTCGTCCGGCATGGCGCGCGCCCGCTGGCGGTGGACGAAAAGCCGTTAGAGCAGCTCCCCGGCGTGGCCGGGCAACTGGAATCCCTCGGCGTCTCTTTCGTTCGCCAATCGCCGGATTGCTGGCAAGGCAACGACCTGGTTGTCATTTCTCCCGGCGTGCCTTGCGATTCCGAAGCGGTGAGGAACGCTTGCCAGGCTGGGATTGCGGTGATCGGCGAGCTGGAGCTAGCCAGCTACTTTCTTCGCGGCCGCACGATTGCCATCAGCGGATCCAACGGCAAGACGACAACGACGGCCCTTGCGCACCACGTTTTGACATCCTCGGGAATCGACGCGCAGGTCGGTGGAAACATTGGAACGGCGGCATGCTCGCTGGTTGCATCCTCGGCCCCCGGCCGCTGGAACGTGCTGGAGGTGTCCAGCTTCCAGTTGGAGACGGTATCCAACTTCCGCGCCGACATTGCCGTCTGCCTGAATCTGACGCCCGACCACCTGGATCGGCATCACACGATGGAGGCTTACGAATCCGCCAAGGCCCGTCTCTTTCAGACGCAGCAGCGGCACCAATTCGCCGTTCTCAACGCCGACGACCCAGCTTGCGTGCGTTACGCATCCGCGACCTGCGGCGCTCCCGTGTGGTTCAGCATGACCCGCCCGGTCACACCCGGACTGTGGTTGAGCGCCGGGCAAATCCTTTTCGATGACCGCCCGGTGATCGGCGCCGGCGAAGTTCCGCTCCGTGGCCGCCACAACCTGGAAAACGTGATGGCCGCAACGGCCGCCACCCACATCGCAGGCGCCGGGCTGGATGAGATCGCGGCCGCCATCAGATCGTTCCGCGGCGTCGAGCACCGCCTGGAGTACGTCGCCACCATCGGCGGTGTTGACTGGTTCAACGATTCGAAGGCGACAAACGTCGACGCCACCCTTAAAGCGATCGACGCCTTCTCGGGAAACCTTTGGATCATCCTCGGCGGCAAGGACAAAGGCGGCGATTACCGGCCGCTCGGGCCGGCCCTGCGCGGGAAGGCTCGCGCCGCTCTCCTTGTCGGGGCAGCCGCGCCCCGGATTGAGGAAGATCTCCACACCGCTTTTCAAGGCCGCGTGCCCTTTCCCATGGTGACGTGTGGATCTATCGATCTCGCTGTTGCCCGCGCCGCCGGGGGCGCGAAGCCTGGAGACACTGTGCTGCTCGCCCCGGCCTGCGCCAGCTTCGACCAGTTTCAGGACTATATGCACCGTGGCTGTGTCTTCAAGCAGCTCGTCACGGCGCTCGAGTCCGGCCACGGAGACCGTTCCCGGCGGAATTCAGGAGGTTGACGCCATGAGCTCCCGGATGCGTCTTGACAAAGTATTGTTCCTGCTCGCCGTCGCACTCGTCTTCTTCGGGGTCGTGATGGTGTTCAGCTCCTCGTATTTCTCTGCTGAACTGGTGTACCGCAAGCAGCCATGGTATTTCCTGCTTCGCCAGGGGATCGCCGCCGCCCTCGGACTGCTCTGTATGGTCGCATTCAGCCAGGTTGACTACCGCCGCTTTCACTCCCCCGGCTGGGCGTTCGCCGGAATCAGCGGCGTTCTCATCCTGCTGATTGTGGCCTATTTCGCCGACCCCGTTGCGCACCGCTGGGTGCGGATAGGTCCCGTCCAGTTCCAACCGTCCGAATTTGCCAAGCCGGCGCTGGTTGTCTTTCTGGCCTGGTTCGTGTCCGCGCGCGCTCCGGCGGTCAACCACCCCTCCACTTTCGGCCCGGCAGCCCTGGTTTTGTCACTACTCGGAGGATTCGTGGTGGTCGCCGATCTGGGAACCGCGGTCGTGTTGGTCGTCACTGCGGCCGTGATCCTGTTCGTTGCCGGCATCAATCGCAGGTACGCCAGAGCCGCCCTGGCCGCCGGAGCCCTCTGCGTCGTGCTGGCCATCGCCGCCAAGCCACTCCGTGTCAACCGTGTGATCACGTTCGTTGATCCGAAGTATGAGTACCTCTCGCTGGTCGATCCGTGAGGAGTCATCCGGCGCTACGCCACCAACTCGACGGCGCCTCGCGATCCCGAGTATCAGGCGCGCCAGTCGCGCATCGCCGTCGCCACGGGAGGCGTCCTTGGGGCCGGCCTTATGAACGCAAAGCAGAAGTTCCTCTACCTTCCCGAAGGCCACACCGATTTCATCTTCGCTATCGTGGCCGAAGAACTCGGGTTGCTGCGCACCCTCCTGTTGCTTGCAGGCTTCATGCTGATCTTGTGGCGTGGCTACCGGCTATACTGGCTCGCCGACAACGACTTCGGGCGTTTCCTGGCCATCGGCCTGACCACCTCCATCGTCTTTCAGGCGCTGATGAACATGACCGTTGTCGTGGGTCTGGCGCCGACAAAAGGGATCCCCCTTCCCTTCATCAGTTACGGCGGCAGTTCGCTGGTGAGTACTCTCGTCTGCGTCGGCCTTTTGCTTAGCATCAGCGCGACTATCCCCTCCGAGGAACGCGAACAGGCCGGCGAGACAGCCTCCTGCGAGGCGGCCGCATGAGCGGGGCGTCACACCTGTTCATCATGGCCGGCGGCGGCACGGGAGGACACATCTTCCCGATGGTGGCCGTAGCCATGGAACTGGAAAGACGTGGCCATTCCATTCTCTTTGTGGGCACCCGCTCGGGGATGGAGGCCAGGCTGGTGCCCGCTGCCGGCTATGCCATCGAGTACATCCACATCGGCGGTTTGAAGCGGGTCGGACTGCTCAGAGCCGTCCGGACTTTGCTCCAGTTGCCAATCGCCATCCTGCGGATGCGATCGCTTCTTCGGCGGCTCCGCCCGGCGGCGGTCTTCAGCCTCGGGGGCTATGCGGCCGGGCCAGTCGCCGCGGCGGCACTTCTCACCGGAACCGCTATCGTCCTCATGGAACCGAACGCTGTTCCGGGCCTTTCCAACCGGATCGTGGCCCACTGGGCCAAGCGTGCATTATTGAACTGGCCCCAGAGCCAAAGGTGCTTTCCCTCCGGCAGATCCGAGGTGATCGGGCTCCCCACCCGCCCCGAGTTTTTCCAGGTGCCGCGGCGGAGTGCGGAAGATACGCTCAACGTGGTGATTACCGGCGGCAGCCGGGGCTCCCGGACGCTGAATCGTGCCGCCATCGCCAGTTGGCCGCGATTCCGCCACGCCGGACTGCCCATCCGCTTTCTCCACCAGTGCGGCCCCGAAGCTTACGAGGAATTCTCCCGCGACTTTGCCGCCGCCGGTGTCGAGGGGAAAGTTGTCGCCTTTATCGAGGACATGCCGGCGGCGCTCGCCGGAGCGGACCTGGTGGTATGCCGCGCCGGGGCCGGATCGGTCTCCGAATTGGCCGCCGCCGGTAAGCCGGCCATCCTCGTGCCTTTTCCCTACTCGGCCGACGATCATCAAACCCGGAATGCGGAGATCCTTGTCAGCGCCGGAGCCGCCCTGCTGGTCCCGGACGAGGAAATGAACGGGCAGCGCCTCTTCGAGGAGATTTCCAGCCTTGTCCGGCGCGGCGAGAAACTTGCTGCCATGGCCGCGGCCGCGCGCTCGCTCGCCCGCCCCGGCGCCGCGGCCAGGGCGGCGGACATTTTGGAGGAGATTGCGGGCGTGGATGTTGACAGCAAGCGGGAAAGCCGGAAGAATAAAACAGAATGACTGCGTAATGTTTTTTAAGCCCCAGCACTTGCACTTCACGGGCATCGGCGGGATCGGCATGAGCGGCATTGCCGAAGTGCTTCTTAACCTCGGCTATACCATCTCGGGTTCCGATCTCAGGCTTAGCCCCGTGACGGAGCGCCTCGCCGGGATGGGGGCCGTCATCCGCGAAGGTCACCGTGCCGAAAACATCGCCGGCGCCAGGGCTCTCGTCATCAGCTCGGCGGTCCGCCCGGACAATCCCGAGGTGATCGAGGCTCGCCGGCTGCAAATTCCGGTGATCCCGCGCGGCGAGTTGCTGGCCGAGCTGATGAGGCTCAAATACGGCATCGCCATCGGCGGCAGTCATGGCAAAACGACGACCACGTCGATGGCTGCCGCCCTGCTGAGTTCCGCCGAGATGGATCCCACGGTGGTGGTGGGCGGGCGCGTCCACACCATGGGAGGTTCCAACGCCCGCGTGGGCCAGAGCGAGTTTCTCCTAGTCGAGTCCGACGAGAGCGACGGGAGTTTCCTGAAGCTGGCGCCGATCCTTGCCGTCATCACTAATATCGATCGCGAGCACCTCGACCATTACGGCGATTTCGACCATGTGCTGGGCGCCTTTGTCGAGTTCGCCAACAAGGTCCCTTTCTACGGGGCCGCCATCGTCTGCCTGGACGATGAAAACGTGCAACTCGTCCTGCCTCGCATTCGCAGGCGCACCGTTACTTATGGCTTTTCCTCACACGCCGACCTCCAGGTGGCCGATGTCCACTGCGACGCGGCCGGGAGCACATTCCGGCTGCTGCAACGCGGAGAAGAACTCGGCGAGGCAAACCTTGCCGTGCCCGGCGTGCACAATGTCCTCAACGCGGCGGCGGCCGCCGCCGTGGCGCTGGAACTCGAGGTTCCCTTTCGCCGCGTCCGGGAGGGGCTCGGCGCTTACAAGGGAGTCGACCGCCGCTTCCAGTGGAAGGGCAGAGAGGCTGGCATCGCCGTCATCGACGACTATGGTCATCACCCCACCGAAATCAAGGCCACTCTCAGCGCCGCGCGCCTCGGCGATTGGAAGCGCGTCCACGTCCTGTTCCAGCCCCACCGCTACACCCGCACCAAGCTGCTCATGGACGACTTCGCCCGGGCTTTCCACCATGCCGACACGGTTTTCATCACCGAGATTTACGCCGCCTCTGAGCCCCCAATCGAGGGCGTAACGGCCGAGGCGCTGGTTGCCCTCCTTCACGATTACGGGCATCGCTCCGCGCGCTACGCGGCTTCCATCGACGGCGCGATTGACGCCGTCCTGGCCGAAGCGCGCTCCGGCGACCTCATCCTGACGCTTGGGGCAGGCACGATCACCCAGGCGGGCGATCTCATATTGCAGCGCTTGCGGGAGAAATCGCCATGAACAAGAAAGAAGTCCATGGCGGCGCACGACTCCCTATCCTGTTTGCCGTGCTGCGTTTCCTGCGCCGCTCCTTGCCTCCAATCACCGCCCTGCTCCTTGTCAGCACGGCGCTTCTGTTCGCGTTTCACCGTTTCGAGGATTTTCTCCTGGCGGACGCGCGGTTCACCGTGCGCGTTCGGGGCGACCTTCCCGGCGATGCGAGCAGCCTGGCGATCCACGGCGCCGCCGCCGGCGAGGCCGCCCAGGTGCGGGCGCTGTTCGACGCCGACCACGGACGCAGCCTCTACCTGATTCCACTGGAGCAGCGGCGCTTGCAGGTGCGCGCCATTCCCTGGGTGCGCGACGCCTCGGTCGCCCGCTACTGGCCAAACCGCGTCGAGGTGGTTGTGCGCCGGCGGAAGCCGGTCGCCTACGCCCAGTTGCCCCTGGCAAGTCAAAAGGCCGGCCACCGCATCATGGCCGTCGATGAAGAGGGCGTACTGTTGGACCGTTCCATGGCCGCCGGTGGCGACCTGCCCGTGCTCTCCGGACTGCGCGGTGATCAGACGCCCCACGAACGCGCGTTGCGTGTCCGTCTGATGATGCAGGTGATCAGCGATATCGGCGAACGTGCGCGGGATGTCTCGGTGATTAATGTGGGCCAACTGGACAACGTACGCCTCACCGTGCACCTGGATGAAATGCTGCTCGTTCTTGTGCTCGGACCGGACGAGTTCGGCCAGAAGTTGAGCCAGTTCTTCCGTTACTACTCCGACATCCGCACCCGCGTCCGCAGTGGAGCGGTCATTGATCTGCGCATCCGCGACCGGGCCACCGTGATCGAGGAAGGCAGGGAGGCGCCGAAGGATGCGCAGTAAGCCTCTATATCCGGCTGGTATCGATCTGGGTAGTTCGCGCACCCGGTGCGTGATCTCGGTGCTGGAGGACGGGCACTTGCGCTTCCTTGGCGCCAGTTCGGTGCCTTCCTCCGGCTGGCACAAAGGGCGCCTCGCCGATCCCGGCGAGGTTTCCATGTCGATCGCGCGGGCGGTTCGCGAGGCCGAAACCAATGCGCAGGTGCTGGTCGAATCTGCCGTTCTCGGCATGGGCGGCGCCACGATCGAAGGCATTGAAGGACGGGGGATCTACGAGTTCGGCCGCGCCCAGACACTCACTTCCGAAGACCTGTCCTATGCGGTCAACCGCGCCAGCATGGGCCACATGGGCGACGACCGCATGCTGCTGCATGTCATGGCCCAGGATTTCATTCTTGACGGCCAGGCCGGCTACCGTTATCCCGTGGGCGACCGGTGCGCGCGCCTCGAGGCGAACGCCCTTTTGGTCACTACCTCGATCCGTGAGCACCAGAGCCTGGTAGCCGCCGCCCACCACGCCCACGTGGCTGTCGATGAGACCGTCTTCGAGCCGGTCGCCGGCGCTTACGCCGCGGTCCTGGCCGAGCAGCGGGACAACGGAACCGCAGTCGTCGATATCGGGATGCATTCCTCCGGAATTGCCATCTACGATGGTGAGTCGCTCGTTGGCGCCGCGAGCATTCCCGTCAGCGCCGACCATTTTACCCGTGATCTCGTACTCTGCCTGCGCGCCGTGCACGGCGTCGCGATTTCTTACGAGGACGCCGAGGCGCTCAAGCGTGAGCACGGCAGCGCTCTTCGCGATCCCTCCTCGGAAAACACGCTGGTCGAAGTTCCCTCCAGCGACAGGCATCAGTCGTACACGGTGACGCGCGGCCAGATCATCGAGATTCTGAAAGACCGCGCCGAGGAGCTGTTCCACTACGTGCGGCGGGAACTGCGCAGAAGCGGAATGGATCGGAGCCTGATGGAGTGAGTGTTTCTCACCGGCGGCGGCGCCCGTCTCGGCGGTCTGCCTGATGCCGCCGAATCCATCCTCAAGTGCCGCGCCCAGTTCGGCATCGCCGTCGGCATTGAGGACTGGCCCGAAAACTTCGACGATCCGGCCTGGACCACCGTGGCCGGCCTTTGTATGTATGCCGCCAGGCTCAAGATGCGGAAACCGGTCCGCCGCAGGGCGCCGAACCCGTTTTCCTTGTTGGGCCACAGATGAGAACAGATGAGGTGAAGGATGCTCGATCTAGAGTCCAGCTTCGAGGAAATGAAGTTCGAAATCGCCGAGGAACTTTGCTTCGGCACCCGCATTAAAGTCGTCGGCGTCGGCGGCGGCGGCTCCAACGCCGTCGCCCGCATGATGCGCACCGGTCTGGGCGGGGTGGAGTTCTACGTGATCAACACGGACCAGCTCGCACTCAAAGCCTCGCCGGTGCCTAACAAGCTCGCCCTCGGGACGCGAATGACACGCGGCCTGGGCGCCGGCAGCAACCCCCAGATCGGTTACGAAGCCGCACTCGAAGACACCGAGCGCATTGTCGAGATTCTCGAGGGCGCCGACATGGTCTTCGTGGCCGCCGGCCTGGGCGGCGGCACGGGCACGGGTGCGGCCCCGGTAGTAGCCTCGCTCGCCAAAGGCCTGAACGCGCTGACCGTCGCCGTCGTTACCAAACCATTCGGGTTTGAGGGACCACGGCGGATGAGGCTGGCCGACGCCGGGCTTGCCCAGCTTGCCCAAACGGTCGATACGGTCATCAGCATTCCCAACAATCGTTTGCTGGAAATCCTGCCCAAGGGAACGAGCATCCTCGAAGCCTTTCGGGCCGCCGATGACATCCTGTTGCAGGCCGTACAGGGCATCAGCGACATCATCACCATTCCGGGCGAGATCAACCGCGACTTCGCCGATATCCGCGCCATCACGCTCAACATGGGCCACGCCATGATGTGCACGGCTAGCGCACGGGGCGAGCAGGCCACCGTCGAGGCCGCTAGGAAGGCGATCACTTGCCCGCTGCTCGAGGGCAGCGGCATCTCAGGCGCCAAGGGCGTTCTGATCAATATCACTGCGTCGGAGAAGCTCGAGCTGCACGACGTTGACAAAGCTTGCTCGCTCATCAGCGAAGCGACGGGCTACGACGACCTCCAAATCTGTTTCGGCCTCGTCGTCGATCCCAGGGTCGGCGACGACGTCAAGATCACGGTCATTGCAACGGGCTTTGATCGCGAAGCCGCTCCCGATATGCAGCCGTTGCCCCGGTTCGATGGAGCGCGGATCGCGATGTTCGCCGAGTCCGCAACGCCGCCCGCCGTTGCGCCGGCCGCCATCGAGGAGGCGGAACCGGAGCAAGCGGCCATCGACTACGCCGCGCCGCCGGTCCCGGCGGAGACGGAAGCCGCGGCGCAGCCTCCGGCCGAGACCGCGCCGCCTGTGGTAGAGGCGGGTTCGATGCCGCTGAACGATATCGACATTCCGCCTTTCCTTCGTCGCGACCGGCGCATGTTCCAATAGCTGCGCCACGGTCCTGGGCTACAATAGGAAACCTCTCCTCATGAGCCTGCGGCGCTTCAAGTATCTCGAGTTGTGGATCCACATCTTCGTCGTTGTGCTCATGGTGTCCAACCTGGTCGGGCAGAAGATCTGCGCCTTCGGTCCATTCCGGATCAGCGGCGCCCAACTGCTGTTCCCGATCACCTACATTTTCGGAGACATTTTTACCGAGGTATATGGCTACGCGGCCTCGCGCCGGGCAATCTGGGTGGGATTCTTCGCTTCGGCGCTTCTGTCGGTGATGGGGATGGTCGCCGTCGCCCTGCCTCCCGCGCCGGACTGGAAAGGCCAGGAAGCTTTTGCCTCCGTCTTCAATTTCGTGCCTCGCATGGTCGCCGCCAGCCTGATCGCATACTGGTGCGGTGAATTCGCCAATGCTTTCGTGCTCGCCAAGATGAAGCTGCTGACTCGTGGGCGGTTCCTTTGGAGCCGGACCATCGGCTCGACGGCGGTCGGCCAGCTTGTGGACAGCGTCGTAGTGATGACGTTGGCTTTCGGTGGCACGCTTCCGGCGGTCGAAATTTTCCGCCTGGTCTATTCCGGCTACCTTGGCAAGGTGCTCTACGAAGCGGCCGCGACCCCGCTGACCTATCTGGTCGTCAACACGTTGAAACGGGCCGAAGGAGTTGACGTCTTTGACGACTCGACGCATTTCAGCCCCTTTGCCCGCGACGCCCGGTTCGTGCTGGAGGAGAAGGACTGAGCGATCATGGTTCTCATGCAATCCAACCGTCCCTCCCGCCGAACGTTTCTGCGTCATGGCAGCGGGCTTGCCGCTATTTCCGCGGCGACCGGGCAAAAGCGCGGCCTGAAGATCTTCATGCACTGGGACCTGGACGGCGCCAGCGGCATCTTCACGCGCGAGCAGGCCTGGTGGTGGGAGCCTAACGTCAGGGAAAACGTTGCCGCCGAAGCCCGCGAGTTGATGACGGCGGACGTGAACGCCGGCACGAAGGCGGCGCTCGCATCCGGCGTTACGGATCTCATCGTTTTGGACACCCACCACGGCGGGGGCAATCTTTATCCGGAGAAACTGGTCAAGGACCCTCGCATCACCTATCACCTTCGTAGCGTCGGCATGCAAGACGGCAAGCGGCGGTGGATGCCGAATCTGGATGAAACCGTTGACGGACTGATGCTGCCCGGCCATCACGCCAAGGCGGAAACCAAAGGGGCCTTCCTGCCGCATGCCTGGACCCTCGAATGGAAGGATTTCCGGATCAACGGCCAGAGCGTGGGCGAGATAGGGATTGAGGCATGCTTCGCCGGCCACTGGGATATCCCATTGATCTTTGTTCAAGGCGACGCAGCGGCGTGCGATGAGGCGCGGGAGCAATTCCCGTGGGTCGTTACATCGGCGGTCAAGTGGGCGAGAGAGTCTCCGGAGGTGTGCACCGGCTTGTCGCCCGAAGACGGTCACAAGGAGACGGCGCGGGGAATCGCCGAAGCCATCGAAAAGCTGCGTGCCGGCAAGATGAGTCCGTACAAACCCCGCCTACCCATGACCGTTTCGATTCGCATGGCAACCATGGATGCCGCGGCGGCGGCGGCCAAGCGGCCGGGAGTCCGGCGGGTCGACGACCACACGGTGGAGGCGCGGGTGGGGCGGCAAGCTGACGTGGTGAAGTGGATCAACGGAACGGGTCTGGACATGGGATGAGCCGGCGCCTGTCATCGGGCGGGGCTGCCCCCGAACCTGTGCAGCCCGATCACCGGGCGCAAGTTTGGCGTACTTGCCGCCGGCCGCTCCCCGTCAGCGAGTGGGCTCGCGGCTTCGTGCTGCGGCGCTACCTGACCGGCCGCAAATAATGATCGAAAGCGTAGTTGGCGATCTTGCGCCCATGTTCGATGCCTGCCGTCACCGCATCGCGAAAGTGAAAGCCGATTAGAATGCGGGAAACTCCGTTTTCGGCTGCCGCTTGGGAGCATGCCGTCTCCCGTTCTTACACGAGCAGGTCTTTCACGAGTTCGCCGTGGACGTCGGTCAGGCGGAAGTCCCGTCCCTGGAAACGGTAGGTGAGTTTGGTGTGGTCGAAGCCGAGCAGGTGGAGGATGGTGGCGTGGAGGTCGTGCACGTGCACCTTGTTCTTAACGACGTTGAAGCCCAACTCATCACTTTCGCCAAGCGTGAGACCGGGCTTCACTCCGCCGCCTGCCAGCCACATGGTGAAGGCATTCGGGTGGTGGTCGCGTCCGTCGGCGCTGCCGCCGCCCTGGACCATCGGCGTTCTTCCAAACTCGCCACCCCAGATCACCAGCGTGTCGTCGAGCATGCCGCGCCGCTTCAGGTCCTTTACCAGCGCCGTGCAGGCCTGGTCGGTGTCCTTGCAGTTTTGCGCGATATCCTTGACGAGGTTGCCGTGCTGATCCCAGGCCTCGTGGTAAAGCTGGACGAAGCGAACTCCGCGCTCGACGAGCCGCCGCGCCAGCACGCAGTTGTTGGCGAAAGACGGCTTGCCCGGTTCGGCGCCGTACATCTCGAGGACCTCGCGCGGCTCCCTCGATATGTCCATCAGCTCCGGCGCGCTCGCCTGCATCCGGAAAGCCATTTCGAACGAGTTGATGCGCGTCGCAATTTCAGGGTCGCCGGTCGCCTCCAGGCGCATTTGATTCAGCCGCCGGATCGAGTCGAGCGAATCGCGCTGAAGCTCCTTGTCGACGCCGGGCGGGTTCGACAGGTACAGCACCGGGTCGCCGCTTCCGCGGAACTGGACACCCTGGTAGACAGTGGGAAGGAAGCCGCTGCCCCAGCAGGAATTGCCCCCGCTCGGTCCCTTCTTGCCCGAGCTGAAGACGACGAAAGCCGGCAGGTCCTGGGATTCGCTGCCCAGTCCGTAGGTGACCCAAGCGCCCATGCTCGGGCGGCCGAACTGCTGGGTGCCGGTGTTCATCAGCAACTGGCCAGGCGCGTGATTGAAGGCGTCGGTCACCATCGATTTCACGATGGCGATGTCGTCGACCGCAGTCGCCAGGTGCGGCAGCAGCTCGGACAATTCTGCGCCGCAATTGCCG
>Ga0233417_10000345_pt1 | contig 13733 bp, 13 predicted proteins | sample Sed_MG_FD_189023 | JGI IMG/M metagenome (GOLD analysis project Ga0233417, IMG submission 189023) | Sediment microbial communities from Lake Towuti, South Sulawesi, Indonesia - Sediment_Towuti_2014_0.5_MG | ecosystem: Environmental > Aquatic > Freshwater > Lake > Sediment | place: Indonesia... | reverse complement strand
CCGGGTCGCGCGTACCGTCGAGAGGATGCCGGCTCCAGCCGCGTGCAGCTCCTCGTACGAAGCGCCGGCGACGCGAAGTGCGAACTCACCGACCCGGTCGCCCGCGAAGCAGGCATGCGTGTGGCAGTCCACGAGCCCCGGGATCGCCGAAAGCCCCCGCGCGTCGATCTCTTCCACGTCTCCGGCGATAGGCCCCAGGTCGCGCATACGCCCGGTCGCGACGATGCGGGTTCCCTCGCAGAGGACGTAGGCGTGCTCGATGACCTCGACGGCGCCAAGGTCGGCGCCCCGGAGCGGCGCCCCGGTGCCTGCCGGGGACGCGAGCTGCGCGAGATCGCGAACGAGCAGCTGCGGCGGCTCAGTGGGCGTTCCGGTCACTGCCAGGGGAAGCCGAGGTCCGGCAGGCGCTCGGGCCGCGACCTCGGATAGCGGGCGTACGCCTCTCTCCAGTCGGTCGTCTCGGCCTCGACCGAGGCGCCGTGGCGTTGCGCGAGACCGGAGACCGGATACCGGACGGCGCTGTCCGGGCGCCCACGCGCCCCGATCATGAGGATCGCGCACGGCCCGTCGCCGGCGCCCACGAACACGTGCTCCGTCCAGGGCGGACAGTGAGCGAAGTCCCAGGCCCGAAGCCGGCGCTCGTGGCCCTCGACGAGGAGGAGGCACTCACCCGCGAGGACGAGGAAGCCCTCCTGCTCGAGCTCGGCGTGGTACATGCAGTTGGGCTGGCCCGGCCAGAGCACGCGGACGTTTACTCCGAAGTGCGGGAACTCGACCTTCTCCCCCTCGAGGCGGCAGGCTGCACCGAACGCGTCGTGCCGGCGCCAGTGGGCATCGGCGAGGTTGACGACGAACCAGCCGTCGCCCGCGGGAGCGAGACCGCTTCCCGTGTCCTCGAGCATGGCTTCCTCCACCATCTCAGCTCCTTCCGGTCATCGGTCCGCCCGCCTGGACCGGCTGGCCGCGGGATCAGATCGAGGGCAGGTCGATCCCCCGCTCGCGTGCCTCTGAGAGCGCCTCCTCGTACCCGGCGTCCGCGTGGCGCATGACGCCGGTTCCGGGATCGGTCGTCAGCACCCGCTGCAGCTTCTCTGCGGCTTCGTCGGTGCCGTCGGCCACCACGACCATGCCCGCGTGGATCGAGTTCCCGATCCCGACCCCGCCGCCGTGGTGCACGCTCACCCAGGTCGCGCCGGCGGCGACGTTCACGAGGGCGTTCAAGATCGGCCAGTCCGCGATCGCATCGGATCCGTCCCGCATCGCCTCCGTCTCGCGGTAGGGCGAGGCGACCGACCCGGAGTCGAGGTGATCGCGTCCGATCACAACGGGCGCCGAGACACGGCCTGAACGGACGAGCTCGTTGATCGCGAGGCCCGCACGCGCCCGGTCGCCGTACCCGAGCCAGCAGATCCGGGCGGGCAGGCCCTGGAACGCGACCCGCCCGGGCGCCAGCTCGAGCCAGCGCTGGAGCAACACATCGTCCGGGAAGAGCCCCCCGAGCTCCCGGTCGATCTCCGCGATGTCACCCGGTTCCCCCGACAGTGCGGCCCAGCGGAAGGGCCCGATGCCTCGGCAGAAGAGCGGCCTGATGTAGGCGGGGACGAAGCCCGGATATGTGAACGCGTCCTCTACGCCTGCCTCGTAGGCCTCCCCTCTGAGATTGTTTCCATAATCGAAAACGTAGCACCCGCTCCGGACGAACTCGAGGAGCCCCTCGACGTGGACCGCGATCGAGGCCCGGGCGCGGCGGAGGTACTCCTCCGGGTCGCGCCCGCGGAGCTCCGCAGCCTGCTCGACGTCGAGCCCCTGCGGCACGTAGCCCCTGAGCGGGTCGTGGGCGGCGGTCTGGTCGGTGACGAGGTCGAACCGCTCGCCGCGCCGTGCCAGCTCGGGGACGACGTCGGCGGCGTTGGCCAGCAGCCCGACCGAGACCGGCCGCCGCTCGCCCGCCGCCTTCCGCACCCGCCGCAACGCGTCGTCGAGGGAGTCCGTCGCCTCGTCGAGGTACCGGGTCTCGAGGCGGCGCTCGATCCTCGTCGGGTCGACCTCGACGCAGAGGATCGCTCCCCCCGCCATCGTCGCGGCGAGCGGCTGTGCGCCCCCCATCCCGCCGAGGCCGGCCGTGAGGATCGTGCGTCCGGAGAGGTCGGGACTCCCGAAGTGGCGCTCCCCCGCCGCCGCGAAGGTCTGGTACGTGCCCTGGAGGATCCCCTGGGTCCCGATGTAGATCCAGCTCCCGGCGGTCATCTGGCCGAACATCGTCAATCCCTCGGCCTCGAGCCGCCTGAACTCGTTCCAGGTCGCCCACCGGGGCACGAGCAGCGCGTTCGCGATCAGCACACGCGGAGCCCAGTCGCTCGTCCGGAAGACCCCGACGGGCTTCCCGCTCTGGACGAGGAGCGTCTCGTCGGCGCGGAGCCGGAGGAGCGTCGCGACGATCGCCTTCAGCGCCTCGTGGCTCCTCGCAGCACGTCCGGTCCCGCCGTAGACGACGAGCTCCTCGGGATGCTCGGCCACGTCCGGGTCGAGGTTGTTCAGCAGCATGCGCAGCGGCGCCTCCGTCTGCCAGGAGAGCGCGTTCAGGACCGTGCCGCGCGGCGCTCTGATCGTGCGGAGATCCCCGCACAGCGCTTCGACGGACGACGCGATCGTCCCGGCCACTGTCACGCCAGCGCTCCCAGCGTCTCCTCTGCCGCGCGAAGCACCTCGCCGGCGCGGATCGAGGCGGCCACGCGCTCGATGTCCCCGCTCAGGGATCGGTCCTCGACGACGCGGTCCGAGAGCGTGCGGACGAAGTCGTGCACCGCGCAGACGCCCTCCCCCGGCCTGAGCGGCGCGAGGAACTCGATCGCCTGCGTTCCGGCCAGCAGCTCGATCGCCAGCGTCCGCTCCGCGTTGTCGAGGACGCGCAGCGCCTTGAGCCCCGCGGCGTTCCCCATCGACACGTGGTCCTCCTGCCCGGCGCTCGTCGGGATCGAGTCGACGCTCGCGGGATGCGCGAGCACCTTGTTCTCGGACACGAGCGCGGCGGCCACGTACTGGGGGATCATGAACCCCGAGTTCAGGCCGCCCTCCTCGACCAGGAAGGGCGGAAGCCCGTCGGACAGGCTCGGGTTCACCAGGCGCTCGGTGCGCCGTTCCGAGATGCTCGCCAGTTCCGCCACCGCCATGGCGAGCGCGTCGAGCGCGAACGCGAGGGGCTGGCCGTGGAAGTTCCCGGCGGACACGATCGCCTGCTCCTCGAGGAGGACGAGCGGGTTGTCGGTGGCCGCGTTCAGCTCGACCTCGACGGTCGCGGCCGCGTACTCGAGGAGGTCCCTGCACGCTCCGTGAACCTGCGGCGCGCACCGGAGCGCGTACGCGTCCTGCACCTTGTCGCACCAGCGGTGCGACTCGATGATCGCCGAGCCTTCGAGCAGGCGCCACACGTTCGCGGCGACCTTCTGCTGCCCTTCGAGCGGGCGCGCGCGGTGGACGGCAGGGGTGAAGCTCGTCCGCGATCCCTGGAGCGCCTCGAGCGAGAGGGCGCACGCGAGGTCCGCCGTCCCGGCCAACCGACGGGCCCGTACGACCCCGAGCGCTGCCATGGCGGCCATGAACTGCGTTCCGTTCACGAGCGCGAGCCCCTCCTTGCTCGCGAGCCGGACGGGCTCGAGCCCGACTCGGTGAAGCGCCGCGGCTCCGCTCAGCCGCTCGCCCTCGAGGAACGCCTCGCCCTCGCCGATCAGCGGAAGCGCGAGATGCGCGAGCGGGGCGAGATCTCCGCTCGCGCCCACGGATCCCCGCGCGGGAACGACCGGCACCAGGCCGCGATCGAGGCACTCGACGAGCAGCTCGACGGTCTCGACGCGCGCGCCGGAGAACCCCTTCGCGAGCGCGTTCGCGCGCAGGAGCATTGCCGCCCGCACGATCTCGTCCGGGTACGGCTCTCCCACGCCGCACGCGTGGCTCCGAAGGAGGCGGACCTGGAGCTCGTCGGCCAGCTCGTCGGAGACATGCACCGAGACGAAGCGTCCGAAGCCCGTGTTCACGCCGTACGTGTGCTCTCCCCGGATCGACTCCAGCAGCTCGCGCGAGGCGCGCATCTTCTCCTTTGCAGCCTCGGCGAGCTCGGCCCTGCGTCCGAGCACCGCGGCGCCCCAGACGTCGTCGAGCGTCAGATCCTCTCCCGTCAGGACGATCGCCGGCGCCACGCCCCGAGTCTAGAGCCCAGCCCGCTACGCGCTCTGGATCAGCCGCTCGAGCACACGCGACTCGTCCACCCCGGGCACCTCGACGCCCGCTGCGCGCGCCGCCGCGAGCACGCTCTCGGGAACGAGCCCGACCAGCTCCCCGCCCACCGGCTTCACGCGGCGTCCTTCCGCCTCGCCCAGCACACGGACGTACACCTCGTGCAGCGGCGCTCGTGCCAGGTCGATTACGTTCATGCTCACCTGGACACGGCCAGATCCGGGCAGCCGCAGGCCGATCGCCTGGACGCCCGACATCCCGCCCCCGCTCTCGCGTACGGCCGCGGCGATCTCCCGTGCGACGGCGACGTCGTCCGTCGCCAGGTCGACGTTGTAGGCGACGAGCAACGGCCGCGCGCCGACGAGAACCGCCCCGGACCGCGGATCGACTTGTTGTGGTCGTCCCGCCGCCGTCTCGACCTCACCCTGGTCGAGGCGACGGGTGAGCTCCGCCAGCCCCCCGCGGCGGAAGAACGCAGGCCTGCGCCCCGCCCCGACCTCGCCGTAGAGGAAGACGGGAACGGCCAGCTCCTCTCCGATCCTGTCCGCGAGGGCGAGAGCCGCCCGCTTCGCCAGCTGCATGTGCTCGGGGCGGAGCGGCACGAGCGGGACGACGTCGACCGCGCCGACCCGCGGGTGAACGCCGTCGTGCCGTCTCAGGTCGACGCGCTCGAGCGCCCGCGCCGTGCCCTGGAGGAGCGACTCGACGAGATCCTCCTCTTCCCCGACGAGCGTGAAGACGGACCTGTGGTGGTCCGGGTCGGCGTGCACGTCGAGCAGCCTCGCCCGGCTGCCGAACGCGCGTCCGATCGCCTCGATCGCGGCCGGGTCGCGGCCTTCGGAGACGTTCGGCACGGCCTCGAGCACGATCCGTACCCTACGGCGAGGTGGCAGTGGAGACGAGCGGGGCGAGCAGAAGGGGCGTGCGGCGGCGCCCCTTCCTCCGGCTGCTCACCTTCCTACGCCCGTATCGGCGGTCGCTCGCCGTCTCGTCGCTCCTCGCCGTCGCTTCCCAGATCGCGGGGATCCTCGTCCCGGTCCTCACCGGGGTCGTGATCAACGAGCTCGCGAACGATCCCGACACCACCGTGCTCGCCCTCGAGATCGTGGCGGTCGTCGCGCTCGGGCTCGTCCGCGGTGCGCTGATGCTCGGGCGCAGGCTCATCTCGGGGCGGCAGGCGCTCGGCGTCGAGTACGACCTCCGAGACGAGCTCTACTCGCACTTCCTGCGCCTCTCGTTCGGTTTCTACGACCGCACGCAGACGGGTCAGCTCATGTCCCGGGCGACCACCGACCTCCAGTCCGTGCGCTTCTTCCTCGGCTACGGCCTCATCTTCTTCGCCCAGCACGTCGTCACGATCCTCGTCGTCACCACAGTTCTCTTCTTCTACAGCTGGCAACTCGCCTTCGTCGCGCTCGCGATCACGCCCGTGATCGTGGGCATCGCGTATCGGTACAGCCGCGTCTCGCACCCGGTGCTCCGCGACGTCCAGCAGTCGCTCGGGGACGTCGCCACGGTGGCCGAGGAGTCGATCACCGGGGTCCACGTCGTCAAGTCGTTCTCGCAAGAAGAGCGCGAGGGCAGACGCTTCGCCGGCGCCGCGGACGCGGTCTTCGAGCGAACGCTGGCGGCGAATCGCCAGCGGGCCGTCTACGTCCCGCTTCTCACCTTCCTCCCTCTCGTGGCCCAAGCTGCGGTGCTTCTCGTGGCCGGTCGGATGGTCGTGTCGGGCTCGCTGACCATCGGCGCGTTCTTCGCCTTCAACCTCCTGCTCGCCATGCTCGTGATGCCGCTGCGGATGCTCGGGATGTGGGTCGGCCAGGCGCAGCGTGCCGCCGCGGCAGGCGAGCGCATCTTCGAGATCCTCGACGAGCCGGAGGAGATCGCCGACCGGCCCGGTGCGCGGGCGCTGTCGCCGGGGGCTGGTCATGTTCGCTTCGAGAGCGTCGGCTTCGAGTACGAGCCCGGGCGTCGCGTGCTCGAGGAGATCGACCTCGACATCGCCCCGGGACGGACGGTCGCGCTGATCGGGCGCACGGGGTCGGGCAAGACCACGCTCGCGGCGCTCGTCCCGCGGTTCTACGATGCGACGTCCGGACGCGTGCTCGTCGACGGAGTCGACGTACGCGACCTCGAGCGTCGATCGCTGCGGCGCGAGATCGGCGTCATCGCACAGGAACCCTTCCTCTTCTCGGCATCGGTTCGCGACAACATCGCGTTCGGCATGCCGGACGCTCCGCTCGAGGCGGTCGTCGCGGCGGCGAAGGCGGCTCAGGCGCACGAGTTCGTCCTCCAGCTTGCGCAGGGGTACGACACGGTCGTCGGCGAGCGCGGGATCACGCTCTCGGGCGGGCAGCGTCAGCGGATCGCGATCGCACGGGCCCTGCTCATCGACCCCCGCGTCCTCATCCTGGACGACGCGACGGCTTCGGTCGACGCAACGACCGAGGCGAGGATCCGGGCCGGGCTCCGCGAGGTCATGCGAGACCGCACCACGATCATCATCGCGCACCGGCTCTCGACGATCGCGCTCGCCGACGAGATCGTCGTGCTCGAGGGCGGGAGGATCGCGGCACGCGGCACCCAGGCAGAGCTCCTGGCCGAGAGCCCGCTGTTCCAGGAGATCCACGAGCACGGGCTGCTGCAGCAGGTGGTCGCCGGATGAGAGCCACGCCGATCGTCTCCACGGCGTGTCCAAGGTGCGCGAGAGAGTCACGCTTTCGGCACGAACACGTATCCCACGCGTACGAGGTTCCTCGTTACGCTGGCAGCGGGTGGTGGGCTGGGGTGCCCCTCGTGGGAGCGGCCGCAAGATGAAGATCTGGCAAGCCGGCACGCATCTCACGGAGCAGCGAGGGGCCCGGGTCGAGGACTGGTCCTGGCGCCAGACCCGGCATCGCATCGCGACGCTCGCCCGCCTCGCCCGGCCCTACCCGGGACGCGCCCTGCTCGCCGTCGTGACGCTCGTCGCGTTCACCCTGGTCGCCCTGCTTCCCCCCTACCTCGCCAAGCTCGCGGTCGACGACGGTATCGAGGAGGGCGATCTCGAGGCGCTGAGCGTGATCGTCGCCCTGTTCCTCGCCGCCGGCGTCACCGCCTTCGCCCTCTCCTCGGCGCAGACGTACTTCACCGGCTGGGTGGGCGAGCGCGCGCTGGCCGACCTCCGGACGCAGCTCTTCACCCACCTCCAACGGCTCTCGCTCGGCTACTACGAGCGGAACCGCACCGGCGCGATCATCAGCCGGATCACGAACGACGTCGAGGCGCTCGACCAACTCGTCACCGATGGGCTCTCGAGCCTCGTCCAGAACACGCTCCTCCTCGTCGGCACCGCGGTCGTCCTCTTCTGGCTCGACTGGCGGCTCGCCCTCGCGACCCTGACGGTCATTCCCCTGATGACCCTGGCCACGGCCTGGTTCCGCAGGCGCTCGAACCGCGCGTACCGGCGGGTCCGTGAACACCTCGGCCTCGTCACGGCGACCCTCGCCGAGGACATCGCGGGCATGCGGGTCGTGCAGTCGTTCACGCGCGAGCCCGCGAGTCAGTCCACGTTCCGTGGGGTCAACGAGCGCTACCGCGGCGCGAACTACGAGACGGTCGTGCTGAACGGCCTCTACTTCCCCGCCGTCGACGTTCTCTCGTCGGTCGCGACCGCCATCGTGCTCGGGTTCGGAGGCGCGCTCGTGGTGGAGGGCGAGCTCACGGTCGGCACCCTCCTGGCGTTCACGCTCTACCTCGCGAACTTCTTCGACCCGGTGCAGCAGCTGTCCCAGCTCTACAACACGTTCCTCGCTGCCACCGCGGCACTCGATCGGATCACGTCTGTGCTCGACGAGGAGCCCGACGTCGTCGACGCCCCCGACGCGTACGAGCTCCCGACCGTGCGCGGAGCGGTCCGGTTCGAGCGGGTGCGCTTCGGATACGGCGACCTCCCGGACGTCCTGCACGACTTCGACCTCGAGGTCGCTCCGGGCACGACCGTCGCGCTGGTGGGCCACACGGGCGCCGGGAAGTCCACGATCGCGAAGCTTCTCGCCCGCTTCTACGACCCGCGGAGCGGCTGCCTGATGCTCGACGGCCACGACCTGCGCGACGTGAGGCAGCAGTCGCTTCGCCGCCAGCTCGGGATCGTCCCCCAGGAGGGGTTCCTGTTCTCCGGGACGGTCGCGGACAACATCGCCTTCGGCCGACCCGACGCGAGCCGCGAGGACGTCGAGGCCGCGGCTCGCGCCGTCGGCGCCGATACCTTCGTCTCGGAACTTCCGCACGGCTTGGACACCGAGCTCGGCGAGCGGGGTTTCCGGCTCTCTCTCGGGCAGCGACAGCTCGTCGCATTCGCGCGGGCGCTGCTCGCGGATCCGCGCCTCCTCATCCTGGACGAGGCGACGTCGTCGGTCGACATCGGCACCGAGAGGAGGATCGAGCGAGGGCTTCGCCGCCTGCTCGCCGGCCGCACCGCGTTCGTCATCGCGCACCGGCTCTCGACCATTCGCGGCGCCGACGTGATCGTCGTCCTCGACCACGGCAGGATCGTCGAGCGAGGGACGCACGACGAGCTGATCGCCGCCGGCGGCACGTACACCCGGCTGTACGGCCACTGGGCGTCCGAGGTCGCGTAGCACGCTGGACAGGAGCGGCGCGGCCGAGTAGCGTCGCTCCGAACACGACCGAGGGAGCGACCACGATGTCCGACACGCCGACCTCCGCCGACGAGCCGGAAGCGGCCCGTCCGAGCAGCCCTGAGTCAGCCCCCGCCACACCGAGCCCCGAACCCGTGCAGCAGCCTCAGATGACGGTGGGGGGAGTGCTCGGCGAGGCGTTCTCGCTCTACGGACGCTTCTTCACCCGCTTCTTCACCCTCGGGCTCGTCGTCTTCCTCGTTCTCAACCTGATCACGGCGCTCGCCGCAGCCGCGCTGCTCGGGGGCGGCAGCGGAGCCGCGCTCTTCGTAGCGATCTCGATCGCCGTCGCGCTCGTCGGCACCTTCTGGCTGCAGGGCGCCCTCGTCTTCGCCGTCCAGGACGTTCGAGACGGCAGCGCGGACGAGTCGATCGGAGATCTGCTGCGAAAGGTCACGCCCTACCTCGGCACCCTCGTGGGGGCGGGAATCCTGGCCGGCTTGGGGATCGCGGTCGGGCTCGTCCTCCTCGTCATCCCGGGCATCTACCTGCTGACGATCTGGGCGGTGCTCGCGCCCGCGATCGTCCTCGAGGGCGCCGGCGTGATGGAGTCGTTCGGTCGCTCCAGGGCGCTCGTGAGCGGCCGCTTCTGGCCGGTTCTCGGCGTCGTGGTCGTTGCCGTGATCATCTCGGGAGTCGCACAGAACCTGATCGGCGTGATCCTCTCGTTCCTCCCGGTCTTCCTTCGCTACTGGCTCGGCGGTGCCGTGGCGTCGGCCGTCGCGGTGCCGTTCATGGCGCTCGCGATCACCCTGACGTACTTCGCGCTCTCCGACGAGAAGGCGGAGCAAGGAGCGGAGCAAGGAGCGTAGGGCCGCGCGCGACCGGCGCCTGGCGCGAGCACTAAGAGCCTATCCCGGTAGGTGTTCCGCGGTTGCGAGGCGCCAGGTGATGAGGCCGCAGGCGAGCTGCAGCAGGGCGCGGTGGTTCTCGGGCTTCTTCGACCAGCGGATGAGCAGGCCGCGGAAGCGGTTGAGCCAGGAGTGGGTGCGCTCGACGACCCAGCGACGGGCGCGGAAGCCGACCTCACGCGCGAGCGCCTCCTGCTCCTCGCCCCGGGAGCGGATGTGCGGGGTGAGCCCGAACTCGTCCACGAGCGCGTACACCTCCGGGTAGTCGTAGCCCTTGTCCAGGCAGATCCCCTGCGGCTCGGCGGCGGTGGCGTCCGGGCGGGCGATCAGGATGCTCTCGAGCGTCGAGCGCAGGAGCCGGAAGTCGTTGACGTTCGCGCCTGCGATCTCGAGCCCGAGCGGGACGCCCCTACCCTCGCAGAGGAGCGAGCGCTTCCCCCTTTTTCGCTCTGTCAGTCGGATTGGGGCCTGTCGCCTCGCCACCCAGCGGGGCTTTGCCCATCAGGCCGTCGCAGGACAGCCACTCCCACTCGATTCCCTTGAGCTCGTCGTAGGCGATGAGCCCCTGCCGCCAGAACTCCTCGAACACGCCCGCCTGCGTCCACTCGGAGAAGCGCCGGTGCGCCGAGCTCGAGGAGCAGATCCCGGTCGCCGAGAGCGCGTTCCACTGCATCCCCGTACGCAAGACGAGCAGGATCGCGTTCATCGCCGCCCGGTCGGGGACGCGCGGGTTGTGGCAGCCGAGCGGGTGCGAGGGACGCGGCGGAAGCAGCGGCTCCATCCGCTCCCACACCTCGTCCGGAATCCGCCAACCGTCGTCTCTTGCCACGAGACCCATCGTCTACCTCCTCCGTCGGATGACGAGGGAGGACTTCGTCGGCAGAGGGCCGCTGCCTGCCTACCGGGATAGGCTCTAAGCTCCGGGCATGGCGTCCGGGCCCGAGGGCGTACCCGAGTCGGAGCCGATCCCCGCCGACGCGATCGAGGAGGCGCGGCTCAGCCCTGGAGAGGCGACGGCGGCGATGCGCCTTCGCGTCCCGGCCCGTGGAAACCGGAAGCTCCGGAGGCTCCTCGAGAAGGTCGAGGCGGACGTGCAGATCAAGGGGTGGTGGCACGTCGCGAACGTGAACGCCGTCGCACGGCTCGAGATCAACGACCACTCCTGGGTGCACGTCCAGATCGTGACCAACATCGCTCTGAAGCTGCTCCGCCAGCTCGTGAAGCACGGCGTCCAGCCCTCGCTGCCCCGCGATTACGGGCTGACGACCGAGGACTCCGAGGTCGTGGTCGTGCTCGCCGCGCTGCTCCACGACGTCGGGATGTCCGTCCATCGCCGCGACCACGAGGACTGGAGCCTGTTCCTCGCCGAGCCGAAGCTCCGCGAACTGCTCGACGACCTCTACGAGGAGCCCGACCGGACGGTCGTAGTCTCCGAGGTCCTGCAGGCGATCACGAGCCACCGCGCGGACGGCGAGCCGCTCTCGCTCGAGGCAGGGATCCTGCGGGTGGCGGACGCCCTCGACATGGCGAAGGGGCGCTCCCGGATCCCGTTCGAGCGCGGCTCGGTGTCGATCCACTCGCTCTCCGCGGCCGCGATCGACGAGGTCCGGATCGGCGACGGGACGTCGAAGCCGGTCATGGTCGAGATCGTCATGAACAACTCATCCGGCATCTACCAGGTGGACGGACTCCTCAAGGCGAAGCTGCGCGGCTCCGGTCTGGAGCCGTACGTCGAGGTCGTCGCGCGCATCGACACCGAAGCGGAGAAGCGGCTCGTGCCGGTCTACCGGCTCGAGACCTGATCCATCCGCCGGCGCGGGAGCGTCTACACTCCCTGCGCCCGGTGCGGGGTCGTCTAACGGTAGGACGCCTGGCTCTGGACCAGGAAGTTGGGGTTCGAATCCCTGCCCCGCAGCCATTCGTGTGCCCGCCGGAGGCCGTGTTCACGTTGTCTTCAGCGCTTACGATTGTGATGCTCTTTTTGAGCTTTTTGTAACCTCTCGGCCTCCTGCTCGTGTCAGTTCGTGTAGCCTGCTGCGATCGAGCGACACGAGCGGCGCCGTTCCGAGGCGCCGCGCCCCTGTCCCCGACCAGGAGGCACTACCCTGAAAACCCTCTTCATCTGCCTGTGCGCCCTGGTGCTCGCCACGCAGGCCGCCCCCGGCGCGAACGCCGAGGAACGCGTAGCGCCGGAGCGGAACGCCAAGCGAAGCGCGCCGGCCTCCCTCGAGGCGCGGCTCGCCGAGAAGCTCGGCGCGGTGCGCAGGCACCGCCGCACGATCCACTTCTTCGAGAAGCACCCCGCCCTCCTCCACCGGGCCGAGACCCGTGCGCGGGCTCGAGCCGTGCTCCGAAAGGCCGAGCGCCGTCTGACGGCGGCAGAGACGGCCGTCGCAAGGCTCCGTCGAGCGATCGCTCGCAAGGAGACGCGACGCCTCGCTTCCCTGCGTCCAAGGGCCGCGATCTGCGACGTCTTCGGCAGCGACTGCGAGGAGGCGATCGCGGTGGCCTGGTGCGAGTCGCGACTGACGACGACGGCTCGGAACGGCCAGTACCTCGGGCTGTTCCAGATGGGCTCCTACGCTCGGAGCCTCTTCGGCCACGGCTCGACGGCTCATGCGCAGGCGCGGGCGGCGCACCGCTACTTCGTGGTCTCCGGCCGGGACTGGAGCCCGTGGAGCTGTCGCTGGGCCGCGTCCTGACGGAAACGGTTTTGTCCGCAAACTGCGTGCCGCCCGCTCGCTCGCGGGTTTCCTTTCCCCCGTCCTTCTGATACCTGTCCCGAACAGTGTGGGGACAGCGGAAGCGTGACCGGCTGCGGCCCCTCGACGAGGCCGCGGCCTACGCTCGCTGTCACGGCGACCGCGACGAGAACGTGCGGATCGTGAAGCTTCCCCCGCGCCGCCGCCGCTACGAAGCGGTGCTCTCGAGCGGTGAGGTGCTCCGGCAGGAGTTCGAGAGCAAGCTCGACTCGCGCGAGGCCGAGTCGCCGATCTGATCGGCGTCCAGGTCCGATAGGCGACGGAGGCGTTCCGCTACCCTTGCCGCTCCGGCCCATTCGTCTAGTGGTCTAGGACACCGCCCTCTCACGGCGGCGGCACGGGTTCGAATCCCGTATGGGCCTTCAAGTGTCACAAGCCCAAGCGGGAACCCGCATGGTTGAGCGGATCACTTGTGACAGCGGGGTCAGGAATGAGCGCTCGGTAGGTACCCCGGTAGGTACCTCGGGATCTTCGCCGAACATGGCAACATCGCGGCCGTGCGCCTCTACCTGATCCTCGACGACCGCACGAGCCCCGAGAACGCCCGGCACTGGTTCAAAGCATGTTGACGATCGTGCCGATCGCCATAACAACGACGCCTGCCGGGAGCAGACTCCACATGGGCCGCTTCCACTGGGGCTTGCCACGATCCTCGGGCTCGTCGAGCCCCCACGCCCATAACTCACCGGTTAGCTGACCGGAGACGACCAGGACTGCGATGAGGCCGATGAACCACATTGCGCCCACTGTCCCGTCGCGGTACGAAGTGCTCGTGCCGCTCGTGAGGATGGCCCCCACGATCGCCGCCAGGCCGGTCAGCGCAAGCACCACGGCGACGAATCTCGGTAACCCTTGAGTGATTCTCGGCCGCATGCTTAATCCTGATTCGCTCTCAAGGTTGGCTCAAGACCAAGAGCCCAGGGCGCGGCATCCGCGGCCCCCGGAGAGCGTCACGGTCGAGCGGGTAGGCCCGGCGCGTGAACCGAGACCTCCCCGAGTGCCCTGCTGACAGCGAGCGAGCTGGCCCGCACTCGCGGCGTGACATGGAGCGGACGACAGATCCCGCCGCAGCGCTTCGCGAACTGTCAGTCGCGTGTCACTCGTCGCTCGTAGCGAGCGATCCTGCCGTCGCGTATGCGAAGGTCGAGGCGACCGCGTACTTCGTCGGCAATCTCCCCGCCCTCCTTCCATCGCCAGACTCTCCGGAAGTC
>Ga0233417_10000344_pt1 | contig 13742 bp, 9 predicted proteins | sample Sed_MG_FD_189023 | JGI IMG/M metagenome (GOLD analysis project Ga0233417, IMG submission 189023) | Sediment microbial communities from Lake Towuti, South Sulawesi, Indonesia - Sediment_Towuti_2014_0.5_MG | ecosystem: Environmental > Aquatic > Freshwater > Lake > Sediment | place: Indonesia... | reverse complement strand
AGTCGTGACCTTGGCATTCTCGCTTTGCACGTTCAGCAGCGAACCGGATATCTCCACCGATTCGGCCACCGAGCCGATCTCCAGCGTCGCGTCCACGCGAACAGCGCCGCCGGCGGTGACCGTCACGTCGCTCCGGAGGTAGCGCTTGAAACCGCCGGCTTCGGCCGACAACCGGTAAACGCCCGGATACACCATGATGTTGTAGTTGCCGGTCTCGGTGGATGTCGTGGCCGTGGCTACGTTCGTCGCCTGGTTGGTAGCCGTGACGCGGGCTCCCGGAATGCCAAGACCGGTAGGATCGAGCACCTGGCCTGTAATGTTTCCGCTGGTTCCCTGGGCAACCAGGACCTTGCTGCACGCAACCAGGAAAAGAGAAAAGAACAGAATCTGCCATCGAGCGATCATGGAGATAGACCTCTCCTGGTCTTATATCCCATTTGGCTCGAGCGGTAAAGGGGTTTGTTGGGCCCGTTTCATCCAACAACGACGAGTTCCTGCTTGGCGTCCGGCGGCATGGCGCGCAAAGAGTCTTCTCGTCGGTGTTCGAGTATCAGCGCGATAGCCTCCCGTAGGTTGGCAAGGCATTCTTCACGCGACTTGCCCTGGCCGTTCGCGCCGGGCACCTCGGCGCAGTAGGCGATGCACCATGATCCGTCCTGCTCGACGATCGCCGTGAACTCGTTGCGCATGTCTCCATTCTACTCCTGGGTCGTTTTGAGACCCGCTCAGTGGTCGGCCACCCCGCCGTCCGGAAACCGTAACTGCTGCCTCGTGTGCGGCCGGTACGGACGCTTGGCCGCCACCTTCTCGTCCAGGTCCACGCCCAACCCCGGCCGGTCCGGAGGCAGCGCGTAGCCCTTCTCGTAGGTGATGCCGCCGCCGTAGAACAGGTCCTTCCAGTACTGCTCGTTGCCCCGGTGCGTAATCTCCTGGATGGCGAAGTTCGGTGTCGAGAAGTCCACGTGCAGCGAGGCCAGCGTGCTGACATCGCTTTGCGGATTGTGCGGCGCCAGCTCGATCCGGTACGCCTCGGCGATGGTCGCGATCTTCTTCATCTCGAGAATCCCCCCGCAATGCACCACGTCCGGCTGCACATAATCCACCAGGTGGCGGTGACAAATTTGGCTGAAGCCGTACTTGGTGAACAGCCGCTCGCCGGTCGCCAGCGGAATCCTCGTGTTTGCCCGCAGGTGGGCCAACTCATCGAGATCCTCGATTTGCGTCGCCTCTTCGACGAAGAACGGGCTGTACTCCTCCGCTCGCCGGCAGAAATCCACCGCCATCGTTGGCGTGGTCTTGCCGTGAAGATCGATGCAGATCCGGAAATCCTCCCCCACCGCCTGCCGCACCGCTTTGAGATTGGCGATGCCCTCGCGAACCGACCGCACCGGGTCGATCACGTCCCCTTCGGTCGTGATGAATCCCGCTTTGCAGCCGGTCCAGCCCTCCGTCTTGGCCCGGAGCCAGTTGCGCGCATACTCTTCCGGCGAGTCCCCGCCGGCGTGTACGTACATCTGCACGCGGTCTCGCGCCTTTCCGCCCAGCAGTCTCCACACCGGCTGTCCGAGCGCCTGGCCGAGAATGTCCCACAGCGCGATCTCAACTGCGCTGATTGCGGAGTTCAGGATCGGCCCGCCGCGCCAGCGCGGCCAGCGGTACATCGCCTGCCAGTGCATTTCGATGTCGGTGGGATCGCGCCCGGCAAGGTAGCGTTTGTGTTCTTCGATTGCCGTGGCCATGGTGGCCTCTTTGCTGGTGACGGAGCCTTCGCCCAGGCCCGTGATCCCCTGGTCGGTGTAGATCTTGACGAACACATAGTTGACGGCGTTTTCACCGCCGCGGTTGACGATGAATGTCTTCAGGTCCGTGACTTTCAGGTGGAGCGGTTTGGCTTGTTCGCGCGCCGCCGCCAGCAAGCCCTCCGGCCCGATCAGTCCGGCAATCCCGGCCGACGCCGCCCCCGCGGCGCTGTACAGGAAGTCCCGACGTGTCATGAGCTGCCTCCAGTTCTACGCTGAGTCAGGATATCACTACGCGGCCGCCGCGCCGGAGCTGTGGACCCACTCCCGCCACCCCTGAAGCAGTGGGAAGTATAGCCCGATCCGGATGGGCCGCTCGTCGATGCGCCGTATCAGCGCCGCGTACTCATCCATCTGGCCCCTATAGCGCTCCACCTGCATGTCGAGAAACCCTTCCAGGCCTCCGCCCTCGTGGATGCTCGTCTTGAAGTCGATGATCCAGCGGACGCCGTCCTCCTCGACAAACGTACAATCGATAACCCGGTGAACGACCCTGCCGTCTACCTCGCCCGCCAGCGCGTATTCTCGTTGATCGGCCGCCCGCCGCCGCAGAACCCAGCGTCCGCGTGGATCGGCGAGGGTGTTTTGTAAGGCCTCCGCAACCCGGGTGGCAGCAGCAGCCAGTTCGTCTCCCGGGACGCCGAGCGTTGCCAGGTGGTTCTCGAACGCTTTCCGCTGTGCGTCCACCCTCTCGCCTGTCCACTTCTCCACACCCTCCAGCGCGATCTGGTGCAGCCATGCGTGCACAACCGTGCCGGCATGCCGCAGCGTGTCGCCCACCCAATCGAACGGGATGGGCTCCGTCGTCGAGACCTGGTCGAGCGCCGCTGCGCGCCGGGGCGCGGCGGGCGGAGGCGCGGGCAAGACCCATCCGTCCGCCAGGCGGCGAAGAACCTGCGGCGAGCGTCGCCTCTTCTCGTCTTCAACACCAACTTCACCGGAAGCCGGCCGCCATTGTTCGAATGCCTTCTCGAACTCCGCCTGAGCGGCGGGCCAGATCCAGCGCAACAGGCTGCCCGATGCGGGAGTGCCCATCACCCAATTGCCGCCGTCGTTCTGCGATACCTCCACGTGACCGATCAGATGAAGTCGGCGCCGTGCCCGCGTTGCCGCCACGTAAAGCAGCCGCTGGCTTTCCATCTCCGCCTTTTCCTTCTCAAGTGCGCCGAGGTAATCGTAATGCGCATCGCTCGCTCCGCTCCGAGCCTCCTTGGCGGCCAGCAGCAGCAGCGTCTCCGGCCCAAGCGCTATTTCCGTCCAACGCAACAGTGCCGGATCGTCGCCCCGTGTCTCTTTACCCAGGCCGGGAAGAATAACCGTGTCAAACTCCAGTCCTTTCGCCTTGTGAATGGTAAGCAGTTGTAGTCTGCCGTCCGCCAGCGGGTCGGCTGCGGCAAACAGCCCTTCCAGTGACTGCTCCAGGTCCGCCGCTGCGGCCACGCCGCCGCCGCCATCCAGTCTGGCCAGCATCGCGAAGAACTGCTCGGCGTGCTGCAAGTCATCCTCATGGGCATGACATGCCGGGCCGCCCAACCGCAGCCAGGCGGACTCTACCCACAAGCGCAGTGGAAGGCGACCCTTTTGCTCCATTGCGTCACTTAGCACGCTGCGCGTCCGGTCAAGCCGCCTCATCGCCTCCGGCGCAAGCGCAAGGTCCGGCCGGCGGATGCTCTCCCACACCGTGCAGTGCGGGTCGTTGCCGGCGATGGTGTGCAGGTCTGTCAGGCTCAATCCACACCACGGCGCGCGCAGGCAGGCCAGCCACGCCACGCGATCCGCCGGATGGAGCAACGCCCGCGTCAGCGCCAGCAGATCCTGCGCCACCGGGCGCCCGCCAAGCGGATCGATTTCTACCGCCCGAAAGCGGATGCCGCGCGACTGAAGCTCTCGCGCCAGCTCCACCAGGTGATCCCGGGCGCGGACTAGCACGCCGATTGTTCCTTCCCGATGCCGCTTCTGCGCCTCGGCGATCAGGTCCGCCGCCAAACCGGCTTCGCGGAGGTCGTCGCGGCCGATCATCGGGTGGACGCATACCGCTCCCGGATCCTCCTCTTCCCGGAACGGCGTGAACGGCGTATAGGGGACCGCGCCCCGCGCTATGTCCTCGTGGGCCGGGAACACCTTCCCGAATACTTCATTCGCCCACTGTGCGATGGATGCCAGCGAGCGGAAATTGGTGCTGAGCGTCAGCCCGTCGGGCCGCACTGTCGGCAAGCCTGCCGTACGCATTGCCAGAAACAAGCCAACCTCCGCCTTGCGGAAGCGGTAAATCGACTGCATCGGGTCGCCGACGGCGAACAGGGTCTGTCTCCGTTCTTCGTCCCAGGAGGCGGTCAGAATCTCAAGCAGTTCTTTCTGGCTCACCGAGGTGTCCTGGAATTCGTCCACCAGGATGTGCCCGATTCTCTCGCCCAGCGCCAGCCCGAGATCGGTGGGCTCCTCAGGGGTCCCCAGAGCCGCCCGGGCGCGCATCGCGATCTCGATGAAGTCCATCTGCCCGCGGCGCTGAAACACCGTCGCCAACTCGGCCGTGGCCGCCGGCAGCAGGTCAAGCAAAGCATCCAATATGCGCCACTGCCCGTCCGGGTAGTGGGCCTCCGGCAGCCGCCGGATCTCGGCTAGCGCGCTTAGTAGCGGCGCGTTTCCCGCGAGTGACTTAAGATAACTCGTGAAATCCCTCGTCTCTCTGGCGCGGGGTGGAAAGCCGTTGTTCTTGTTGACCGCTTTGCGGAACGCGTCCTCGGCTCTCACCAGCAGCAGTTCACACACACCACGCCACGACGTCAGGCTGGATCCCTCCGCAGTGGGGAATTCACTACGCTCGTTCAGCGCGGCCAAAGCAGGACTTGCGTCACTCACCAGATTCCACGCCGCAAATCGGGCAAAGCCAAGCAGGCGCGGGCGGTCGCGAGTTGTAATCAGCTCCAGCGTTTGCCTCAGCCGCGCCTCGATCAGCTTGCGGAAGGACATCTCCAGGCTGGCTCGTACCGCCTCCCTATCCTCGCGCCCTGAGCCAATGTGACGCAGCCACTGGTCCCGCCGGCTTAGCATTCCGGCCAGCAACTCCTCAGCCTGATCCAGACGGGCGTCCAGGTGCAGCGCTAGCATCTCGACGGCCTGGGCCGTTTTGTCGTCTCCCTCAAGCCGCAGGATGGTGTTGTGCGCCGCCGCGCGGTATAGCGCCCGGCAATCGTCTTCGACCAGGGGTGCGCCTCCCAGCCGCGAGGCGACAGGCAGTCTCACGGTGATGCCCAGGCAGAAGGCGTCAATCGTCTGAATACGCAGCCGCGACGGGTCGGCGGGCAAACCCCAGCCCCGCTGGCGGTCCTGCTCGAGCGCCGCTTGGCCGAGTTCGTAGGTAAGCCGTGCATGCGCTTCCGCCGGCGGCTCGCCAAATTCGGCAGCCCTCAGCGCCTCCAACACCCGCCCGCGCATTTCTCCCGCCGCCTTCCGCGTAAACGTGATCGCCAGAATCGACTCCGGCTCGTCAACGCGCGCCAGCAAGGCCAGGTAACGCTGGATCAACAGCTCTGTCTTGCCCGATCCGGCCGGCGCCTGAACGATAAAGGAGCGCCCGGTGTCCAGTGCCTGCTTGCGCTGGTTCGCGTCGGCCGGCGCTCTCGCCGCGCTGCGGCTAGCCATTCTCGCCCGCCTCCTCGTGAATCCGGCAGAGCACAGGATAGGCGCAGTGCTCGCAGGTCTGGCCGGGCGCTTTCGGATCGACCTCCGCCCGCCCCTCACGAAAATTCTGAGCCAGCCGTTCCAGCACGCGCCGCCACTCCGCCAGCTTTTCATCCCAGCTTATGCCGTTCTTGTCTTTGTCCCAGTGTTTGACGCCGCTCACCATGCCGGGCCTTGCGCTCAGGCCGCGGAACTCCACCTCCCCCGGCAGAAAGAGGCCGAATGCCAACGCGGCCGGCGCCTTCTCCGACGTCACGGCGTACAACGGAAGCTGCGGCTCATCCGGACGATCCGTCTCCCATGATCCTGGACCTACGGCCGTGGATTTCAGCTTGTAGTCGACAACGAACAGGCTTCCATCCTCCAGCCGGTCGGCGCGGTCGACGCGCAAGTTGAATCGAAGCCCGCCGATCTCGGCGTCACGTCCTGCCTCCAGCTCCAGCACGGCGAAGCCCCGTTCGCGCTCGGCTTCCATCTGGAACCATCTCGCGAGCAGCGGCCGCAGGACCTGAAGTTCGAGTCGCCTTAGCCTGGCTTCGAGCGGGCCTTGTCGCCCGGCGCGGATCTCCTCCATGGATCGCTGTAAGTTCCGCGCGACGATCTCGCCAACATCGGTCTCTGTCAGCCTAGCGAGTCTCTCCCGCGTTTGAATCTCCCCCCAGCACAGGGCAAGTGCCTTGTGAAGCAGGCGTCCGCGCTCGAATGGTTCCCATCCCAGCGACGGCTCTGCCAGCGGCTCGGCGTGAAGGCGCAGGGCGGCGAATGCGCGAAAGGGGCACGCAGCCTGCTGTTGAAAGATCTGCGCCCCGCCGCGCTGGTGGTATCCGGCGGGTAGAGACGGTCCTGTTTCGTCGATGAACTGCTGCAACTCGCTGCGCCCGGCGATCATCTGCGCCCACCTCGGGTATTCGGGCGCCGGCGCATCCGTGGCGGCGAGGCCGGAGTAGAGCGGCGAAGGACGCAATTCAGTCTCCCCATCCGCCGCCGGGTAACTGACGATCACCTCCGTGGCGGCTGAAAGCAGGCGCGCCGTGACTTGACGCCAGGTTGAGTTCGCGCGAGCGGGCGAGCTGTCCGGGAGATTGTGTTTCCGCTGCAAGCCCAAGGGTAGGAAGGGATGCGGCCGGCGACCTGGCGGCCACGCTTCCTCGTGCATCCCGAGCAGCCACAAGCGGCCCGCCTCCAAGCCCCCGGTTTCCCCAATCCCCATAATCTGGACCGGCGAGCCCTCGTCCTCAACTTGAAAGAAGGTCTCCCTGGCCATGCGCGAAAGAAGCGCTGCCGCCTCGGCGGCATGCATCGTTCCGGTCACCCCGCTCAGCGACGCGAATTCCGACAATAGTTCCTTCCAGCGCTCGATGGCCTGATGCTCCCGGCTGTCCGGTGGACGTTCGCCTGGCCAGCCGAAGGTCTGGAGCAGCTTTGTGATTGCCGGCGCCCACTGCGCGGCGCTGCGAGGCCGCGGTTGGGCTTCCTCCGAATTCATCCACTGCGACAAGCACGCCGCCAGGACCGGAGTCCCGGTTCCGTCCCTGCGCGCGAGCCGTCCCAAGAGCGCCGGTGTAACCTCAACTTCACCCCACTCCCGCAAAGCGGCGTCCAGCCGTGCCCGGTCCGCCGCCTCTTCCCGCGATCCTTTCAAGTAGGGGGAATGGAGCAGGCCGCCTGCGCTGGCTAGATCCAATCGCCCGGCTGCCAGTTGTAAAACCAGCAGCGCCGGCTCCACGACCGGATACTTGGCCAAGGGGATTCCCAACGAAAGGTGAAAGGCGATGGGCCGCGGCCACAGGCTGCGCGACAGCGCATCCGGATGAAAGACCTCCAGGAATACCCGTTCGATTTCGTCCCGTTTTTCCGGCAACCCTGCAACAACCACGGCAATGCTGGCGCCGGGATCTCTCTCCAGGCAGCTACGCGCCCACCGGGCTGCCGAGGAGATCTCATCACGGGCATCTTGACACTTAATGAGACCCGCCCGGCCGCCTCGGGCTGTGTCGGGCGACAGTTCAATGCGCGCGCCCCTTCCGCGCAAGACTTCGAGCAACTCCTGCTGCTGCGGTGTCGGCTCGTCAAAGCCGGCCAGCAGGATCTCCTCCGGAGCCTCGATCAACCCTGCGGCAAAGTTCTCAGCGGCAAAATCGGCTAGCCCGGCATCCTCGATCCAGCCTCCATCCAACGCGCACGCGGCAAACTCACGCCCCCATTGCTGGAACGCCTTCGGGTCCTCTTCGAGGTCGAACAGTGGGCTGTCGAGCGGCACACGCCAGGCGTGGAGCAACGACCAGGCTTCGGAGGCAAGTGCAGCGGCGTTTTCGATCAAAAGCAGACCCGCGGAAGCGCCGCTGCCTTCGATCACTCTTTCCCAAAGGATTTGCTCCGCCCACGATCCGAGTCGCGCTTGTCCTCTCCCGGTCCGCAGCAGAACAGTCTGCCAGCAGCGATCGAGCCATGCCTCCCAGGTCAGGATGCGCGGGCTGCTCCAGACCGGCGGGCCATCGAGCGCCTGAAGCTGGCCGTACTCCCTCCTAAGGCGGCGGCCCAGCCGGGCGTTGGCGGTCAGGAGCAATGCGCCTTGCCGAAGGCGGGCTGCTAGGGAGACGTCCATGAGGAGATAGTATGACGGCTCAGAGCCCTTCCGGAACCTCCCCGCTGGCTGAACTTCATTCACAGACCTTGCGGATTTATTTTCGCCTTTCCCCTCCAATCACTTGCGAGCAATCAAGTGCTCATCCCTCAACGCTCTCTTCTACCTTCAGGGTGCGAGAAGCACCATGTTTACCAACGTCTTTAACTTCATTTGGCCGAAACCGCAGCGTTTCGAAACCATCCCCCCCTACGATCCTCGCCTGGGCCCGGTCATCACCAAGGAGATGTGGACCGAGCGGATGCTGGCGGGCGAGCTTACCGCCGATCAGCTTCGCAACGTGATCAACCCGGCCGACTTCCTGAAAGCGCGGCTGGCCCGGGTTCGCAAACCGACCAAGGCCGTCTGGATCGATCCGATGACAAACAGAATCCAGGCCGACGTCAATCCCGGCAGCCTTTCTAGCCTGGAGCAGGCGCAGGCCATGGAAGCCAGGCTGCGAAGCCTCGGCTACAACGGTCGCGGCGTCCACGAAGTGATCATGGAAAATCCGTTCTCCGTCGTCGATTGGAGAGGGGAGACCCGCCGTTTCTACTATGTCGGCCCATTCCAGGCCGGCGCGCTGGTCGAGCGCTACGCCAAGTATCCCAGGGAAGCGGCGGACCAGATCACTCAGGGCGAACTGGCCGAGCTGCGCCGCGCGTAGAACGGGCGTTTTTAGCGGCCCTACCGCGGGCGCAAAATAAGAGGCGGTGGACATCGTCGGCATCACCCGCACCCTGACGCCGGAACAGGTGGAAACCGCCTACCGCCGCGGAGTGTTTCCCATGGGTGACCCCGACTTTGGCGTGATCACCTGGCACAAGCCCTCCCGGCGAGCCATCCTTCCCCTGGAGAACTTCCACGTCTCCCGTTCGCTCGCGCGCACCCTCCGCAAAGGCGCCTTCACCGTCACCGTCGACCAGGATTTCGCGGGCGTCATGCGGGGGTGCGCCGGCCGCCCCTCCACCTGGATCACCAGCGGGATCCTCGCCGTCTATGGCGAGCTCCACCGGCGCGGCAAGGCCCACTCGCTCGAAGTGTGGATGGACGGCTTTCTCGCCGGCGGAATCTACGGGGTTCACCTCGGCGGGGCCTTCTTCGCCGAGTCGAAATTCCATCGCGTGCGCGACATGTCCAAGGTGGCGCTGGCCTGCCTGGCCGAGCGCCTCCGCCGGCAGGACTTCTTGATGCTCGAAGTGCAGTACCTGACGCCCCACCTGGCGCAATTCGGCGCCATCGAGATCTCCGCCCGCGAGTACGAACGCCGGCTCAGCCGGGCCTTGGCCGTCGAGCGTGGATTCTCGTAGTCGGCGTGCCACCTACCACGCCAGCGCGTAGCTGTCCTTGGCCGGGCTCGCCGCCGCGTGGAAAACACCGTTCCGCGGGTCGATCCAGATCATCTTGACCGCCCCGGCGCCGGAGGGCTGCTGCATGTAGGGCTGTTGGAGCCGCTGCACGTCGAGCTTGTGCCCTTTGGCCCGCAAGGCCTCGCCGATCCGCGTAGCCAGCACCTCGGGAATCAGCAGCCGGTCGCCGGCCGGTTGCGGGTAGTTCGACGCGCGGAAGTTGGTTGTCGTAACCGTTGGCGCCTCGACCGCCTGCTGCGGATTCATCTCGAACTCCACCAGGTTGAGGAACGCTTGCAACATCGCCTGGGGCTGGTTGTCGCCGCCCGGCGTGTTCCAGGCCAGCAGCGGCTTGCCGTCCTTCAGCGCGAGCGCCGGGTTGATCGTGTGGCGCGGCCGCTTACCCGGCTTCAGCGCGTTGACGTCGTTCTCGTCAAGTGAAAAATACGGCATGCGGTTGTTCAGCACGAAACCTCCGCCCTCCACCACCACCCCGCTGCCGAACGTGGCGTTGACGCTGTGGGTCACCGAAACCATGTTGCCGAACCGGTCGGCGGCGGAAAACGAGGATGTCCCGCTCGGCTCGCCATGCGGCGCTGACGGCGCTGCGCGGTCCGGCTGGATCAGCTTACGGCGCCCTTCCGCGTACCGCTTGGAAAGCAATTCCTCTACCGGAACCTTGCTGAATCGTGGATCGGCCACAAACCGGTCGCGGTCGGCGAATGCCAGCTTCAGCGCCTCCACGACGGTGTGCACGTAATTCGCTGAATTGTGCCCCATCGCTTTCAGATCGAAGCCTTCCAGGATGTTCAGCGCCAACAGCAGGACGATGCCTTGCGAATTCGGCGCTGACTGGTACACGTCAATCCCCTTGTATGTCGTCTGAACCGGTTGCGCCTCCTCGGCTTGGTACGACGCCAGATCGTCGTAGCGAAGCAGGCCGCCGTTACGCTCATAAAAATCGGCGGTAAGCCGGGCCGTGCGCCCTCGGTAAAACTCCTCCGCGCCGCCTTTGGCGATCCGGGTAAGAGTCTCGGCCAGGTCGTTCTGTAGGAAGATATCGCCAGGCTGGAACGGCCCTCCGTCCTTCAGTAAGGCCTTCACCGAGCTTGGGTAAGGCGACAGCTTCTTAATTGCCTCGGCGTGGTTCGATGCCGACCAGTGCGTCAGCGGATGGCCGCGCCGCGCCGCCTCGATCGCCCCGGCCAGCAGCTCGGGATAGCCCATCGTGCCCCAGCGCTTCAACGCGAGATCGAAGCCGCCCACCGCGCCCGGCACAGTGGACGACAGCATGCCCTCCGCCGGAATCCCTCCCTCCTTCCGGTACCGCTCCACGGTTGCCAGCTTCGGCGCAGGCCCGGTTCCGTTGACGAACACAACCTTGCGATCGCGCGCCGAGTACGCCAGCAGGAAGGCGTCGCCGCCGATCCCGCTTTGGTGCTGCTCCACCACCCCCGTCATGTAGAACATCGCCGCCGCGGCGTCGAAGGCGTTGCCTCCGCGCTCGAGAACGCGCATTCCTTCCCGCGCGATCAACGGGTGCTCGGCGGCGACGGCGGCGCTGGTTCCCATCGGCACCGTCCGCCAGAACGGCCGCTCAGAAGGCTTCGTGTCCTGCGCCGCGGCCGCCAGCAGCGTCGCCCACCCGCAGATCCCCAGTCTCCACAACATTCCTTTATCTCCGCCCCGTGTACAGGAAGTCGTAGGCCGGCTTCCAGGTCTTTCCGCCATCCTCGGAAAACTCCGAGGTCTGCCGCACGCCGATCGGCAGCGGCATAAGAACCATGCGCCGCATCACCTTGCGCCCGTCGGGCAGCGTCGAAGTTCCTTCCAGCCGCATCGCCCCGTCGCGAAACTCGCCGGTGAACTGTGAGATCTGCCCCGTGTCGCTGACCCAGTGCTGGTGCCACTTCCGCGTGGAAGGCTCGAAGTAATTCAGGCTCTTTCCCAAGGCGCCCTTGACGCTCGTCCAGTTTTCCATAACCGCGCATCCCCTGACAGCCGGCTGCACGTTGCTCTCACCGACCTTCTCTCCCTGGCTGGTCACGACCCAATCGCCCACCCAGAAATCGAGCTGGCGGTGTTCCTTGCTCTTCTCGCAATCAAGCGCAGCGGTGCTGGCCGGCTGCGGCTCCGCCTGTTCCTGCGCCGCCCCAGTCAGCGTCGCCGCCAGGAGAAATGTGATTGCCTGCCGCGTCAGCATCAGTCGCCTTTGGCGAAACAGTACAACGCTCCGTGCGTCCGCACGTAGAGCTTCCCGCCGGCGATCGCCGGCGTGGCGTGCGCGCTGCCGTCGAGATCGTTCACGGCCAGGATTTCCCATTCGCCTCCGGCCTTGATCACCGCCAGTTTACCCTCTTCACTGAGGGTGTAGACCTTGCCGTCGCCGGCAACCGGCGAAGCGAAGTAAGCCCCCGGCGCGCCTGTGACCCGCGATTGCCTCAAAACCTTGCCCGTCCGGGCGTCGAGCGATGTCAGAATTCCCCCCTCTTTGAGGATATACAGAACACCCTCATACAGCAGCGGCGAAGGCACGTTGGGAAGCGACTTTTCGTACCGCCACAGGAAACTCGCGTCGGTCATGTCGCCCTCGCCGCCCAGCTTGTAGGCCCGCACGCTGTTTACCACGCTTCGCTTGGACTGGTACATCTTCCAGTCCCGCGCGCCCAGCCTCCCGTCGTAGTCCAGATCCAGGTCGGCGAACTTCTTCGCCAGCCGCGCGTCTCCGAGTTCAGCCTGCTCGAGCTTGCCGTCCCGTTTCGCGTCCCACCTGCCGAGCACGTCGTGGAATTCGGGCACCACCTCCTGCTGGCCCGGATCGGCCTCGCCGGCCCAACCGAGGATGTAGACGTTCTCCTGGTCGATCACCGGAGTCGGTTTCAACTGCCAGGTCAGGCCGCGCACCCACCACACGGCTCTGCCGGTCTCCACTTCATAGGCGGTCAACTGGTAGGAGCCGGTCACCAGCGCCTGCAATCCCCCGCCGGCCGGCTGATAAAGCACCGGGGTCGAGAAGCCGCGCGTGAACTCCGGCCTCTCAACCCGCCACTTCACCATCCCCGTATCCTTGTCCACCGCAACCAGGAACGACCCCGATTCCTGGTCGCAAATCTGAAGCAGCGTGTTGCCGGCCAGCACCGGCGAGGCCGCCTGGCCCATGGGATTGATGAAGGGCCCCAGCGGCAGCCGCCAGCGCTCGTTGCCGTCCGGACCATAGGAGATCAGCCCGAAGTCGGTGAAAAACGCGTAGGCGTTCCGGCCGTCGGTCGCCACCGTCGGCGAGGCCGGACTGTTCGACTTGTGGAGTTGCTCCTTGCGCGGCCGCGGCGCTTCGCGCCGCCAGGCGACCTTGCCGCTCAGCCGGTCCAGGCAGATGACGTAGATCTTTTCCTCGTCATGGGCGGTAACGAAAATGCGATCACCGGCGATCGACGGCGAGGAATGCCCTGGCGGCAGCTCCGTCCGCCAGACCTCCAGCTTGCCGGGCCCGAACTCCACCGGCAGGTTTCTGTCTTGCGACACCCCCGATGCATTCGGCCCGCGAAACATCGGCCAGTCGGCCGCCGGCCCAGAACACGCGATCAGGCAAAGAAGAGCTCCAGTTGTGATGCGCATGAATCGGACTAATCCTTTATACTCGATCGGAACCAGCGAGAGTGAGCCGTGTGGGGCAGCTTGGCAAGCTGCGCGGCGGTTGGTAACCGCCGCTCGCTCGGGGCGATTGGCAATCGGCCTGGCCGATGGCAATCGGCCGTCACCAACTCCCGCAGGATCGATGCTAGCCTGAAAAGGTCCGGGCGTGAGATCCGGCCTTCCTGACTCTGGGAACAGATTTGCCGAACATCTAAAGAGGAGCCTGCGATGAGCAAAGTTCGTGTGCTGGTGGGAACGCGCAAAGGCGCGTTCATCCTGACAGCGGATGGCAAGCGGGAACAGTGGGACATCAGCGGTCCCCACTTCGCCGGCTGGGAAATCTACCACCTGAAGGGCTCGCCGGCCGATCCGAACCGCCTCTATGCGTCACAGACAAGCGGCTGGTTCGGGCAGATGATTCAGCGCTCGGGCGACGGCGGCCAGACCTGGGAGCCGGCCGGCAACAAGTTCGTCTACGACGGCGTACCGGGCACGCACCAGTGGTACGACGGCACGCCTCACCCCTGGGAATTCAAGCGCGTCTGGCACATGGAACCTTCGCTGACCGATCCGGATGTCGTCTACGCGGGAGTGGAGGATGCGGCCCTGTTCCACTCCACCGACGGCGGACAGAACTGGGAGGAGCTCGCCGGCTTG